>WNEQ01002143.1_pt1 | contig 10364 bp, 6 predicted proteins | sample 5399971 | NCBI WGS metagenome assembly WNEQ01 (sample SAMN13153330, study PRJNA577476) | soil metagenome | isolation source: 20 cm grassland meadow soil 2 days after 1st rain plot 5 | place: USA:California | collected 2015-09-18
GCAGCCCGTACAGCCGATCCCAGATGAGGGCGCCGTACACGTCGAGTTCCTTCCACCGCACGTTGGCCGCGATCCCATAGCGCAGGCGATCCAGCCGCGTGCCGCCGGGGTGATCGTGGTCGTCGGGATCGGGCGCCCGGACGACGCCAAAGCCCCAGTTGAAAAGCGCGGAGACGTTGAAGGTGAGCTCCCGGCGATCGAGCAGGTCGAAGCGCAACGCTCCGTAGGTATTGAAGCCTTCGTTCTCTCGGAGAAAGCCGACCTGGGTCAGCAGGACGTCGTTGATCATCGCGTGGACGTCGGCCCCTGGCGCCCCCTGCACGTTGTACATCACCTGGTCGGTGACGAGCTGCGGCTCGCGCTCATCGCGGTTCTTGAACAGGCCGAAGAACTTCGACGTGAACGCGTAGGGCACCACGGGGAGCCGCTCGACCGCACCGTGCTTGACTTCCAATTCCGTCGGCGCGATGAGCTGGCGGTTCGTCGCGTACGAGAAGTTCGTGTTCGGGTCGACCTTGCCCGCCATCAGCATCGGGCCGTGCATCGAGAACCCGCCGTGCTTGCCCACCATGGTCTGGCCGCCCATCTCCATGGTCGGCGCCCCGAGCGCGCCGAGCAGGCGACCGAAGTTCAGCATGAAGAAGGCCTCTTTACCCAGCCCGAGCTGGCCCTTCGTGAAGTAACGGCCCTTTTCGAAGACCACAGCGTTCGGCTCCCCTTCGATCTCGACGAAGATGCTCAGCTCGGGCAGCAGGGGGCGGGCGACGAACAGCGTGATCTCGTCCGGCGGGGCGAACTTCGTCTCGGTCTCGCGCGGCGACGTCGTGTACTCGAACAGCCCGCCTTCAATCCGCAGTGCGAGGCTGTCGATCAGCGTCTTGACTGGCCCGTCTTCTTTCACGCTGCCGAACAGACCGTCGGGGCGGGCCGCGCTCGGGATCTGAAAGCCCATCATGTGGAACTGCTCGCCGAAGCGGTTCAGCCGCGGTGGTCGGGTGTGGCAGGCGTTGCACTGCAGGTCGTATTGACGGGCGAAGGCCGGAACCGCCTCTACGGACTTCACCTGCAGGTAGCTGAGCGCCACCGCGCCAAGCGCGATGACGATGAAAGCCCGTCTGATCATGGACCCTCCCCGTCGCGTGCAACATCGGCGAGCTCCCCGAGCGAGATCGAGGACTGACGCGGAACGAGGGAGGGAGGGTTAAATCAGAAAGGACGCGTTCAACAGGGAGAGCGACCGATCAGGAGCTCGTCTCGGAGGGATCACGCGCTTCGGCTTCGGGCCCCGCGCAAGCATGGAAGGCGCCGTGGTGATCGACGGGCTCAGGATGACGGAGACGCTGTCGAGCGACGGCGACAGGACTGGTGCCGGCTTGGATAGCGTGGCATCGCAGGAGGCGATGTCGATATGAGCGCCGTCCGAGTCGTGCGATTCGGCGCTGGAGGTGGCCTCGTGGGTAGCGACCGCGGCCCACTCGGCCCCAGCTGGCAGAGCGCAAATGTGACCGAGCAGCGTCGACACCGTCAGCACCAAGAGCACCGGCAGCAAACGCCGAGGGAGATTCATCGAGCCGGACGATACACGCCGGTTCTTGAGACTGTCAAGGAATTCGGACGCTCGAGTCGCCCATGCCTCCGCGAAGTGCTACGTCCGCCGCACAGGGGAAGCTAAGTCGTCAGGGCGCACGAAGGCATCAGGGTGCGGCGAAGGGGACGACGATGCGCTAGCTCGTCGCCTTCCCTCTCGCTCCTGCGCCGATGATGATCGCGTCGCAAAGATCACCAAGTTCGAAGGGTTTCTGGACGAACACCTGAAACCCGGCGTCCGCCGCACGTCGACGACCATCGCCGTTACTGGAGACACTGAGGGCGATCGCCGCGATCTTGCGATTTTCAGGCGCCAGGTTTCTTACCTCGTTGAGCAACTCGTAGCAATCTTCATCGGGCATCGTCAGATCAGTGACGATGACGTGCGGCCTGAACTGGGCGAGGATCGCGAGGACCTCGCGCGATGATGCTGCGACCGAGACGATCGCTCCGCAAAACTCCAGATTCGCCTTCAACGTATCGCGGGCGTCTTCGTCGGTGTCGAAGACAAGCACCAGGATGCCGGCGAGGCGCAAGTTTTCGTTTTTCTTCGCAGCCATCGGCTTGGTCCCATTGAATGCGCGCCGTTCACCGAACCACGTATTGCCGAACGGCGGTATAGCATCGGCTGTCGCACAGGTCGCCCGAGCATCCTTTTCACGCCGCAACGAACCGAGCGATCCGCGTGGGTGCAAAGAACTGGCCAGCCCGGTAAGGTATCTGTAAACCGTTCTTCACAACACCGTCGTGTATCGTCGGAGGCAAAGACAGCAACTCCTCCGACACTCTCGGCGCGGAGTGACCGAACGCCACCGGAAGCCTTCGTCGCCGTCGGCGTCTTTCGTGTCTGGAACCCAGGCTCCATTCCTGAGCGTAGGTAATTGTCAGATAAGACTCCTCGCCTCGATCTTCGTCACCTTGACCGATTGGATCAGTTCCACGAGGACGCTCTCCTTCGATCGAGGATTGGCCCATCACTGCACAGCGGGAGTCGGAAGATCTGTCACCTCGACCCGCGGGTGACGCATTCACCGGTCGTAACTCGCCAACGTCATGCGCGGACAAGCTCTGCACGCTTTGCCCTCCACTCGGCGCGGCTTTACGCGGATCCGGCGACAGTCGTACTCCGGGCGCCGGCGTCACGTGGGTGGGCGCTCCGGCATGATCATCACCCCGTTGAGTGGATACATTAGACCCGGGGGGGGTGTCGGAAATCGTTCTAGGTTCACCGCTGAGCAACGCATTCGCCGTCTAAACTCGCGTAACGGCGCGTGTTCACGCCCTGGTCAGCTCTTTGCACTTCGGCGACACGGCTGTCACTTTTCGTGACAGGCAGCAGACCCGCTCGGATATCTCGCAGCATCTGCTCGGGAGTTAGGGCGCGTGCCCATGACGGTACGAGACGGATGCTGTATTGCCGCTGTGGTTACGAGCCTGTCCCTCGCCGCTGTCCCACGCTCGGTTGCTTCTCCTCCTTCCTGACAGCGCCAATTACGTTTCCGTTGGATCGTAGTGAGGCGCTGTAGCGCTCGGCCGCGCGACCTAACAGTGCTGAGGAACGACGTCAACAACCGTCGCATCCGACCCAAGGAGGGACCGATGCCGAAATGGAAGTCCGTATTAACGATTGTGTCCGCAATGGTCTTTTGCTCGGGCCTCATCCCGAATGTCTCGGCGCACGACGGGGAACCGAACCCGCCGTTCGACCCCACGAAAGTCCAGATCACAGATGATCTTCCCTGTTTCTCCAAATCGCTCGCGAACCCCTATGGCCATCCCGGCTACAACCCGAAGTTGTGCGGCGGTCTACTCAGCCCAAAGATTGCGACGCACACCACGGGTGTACACGGGGGCCTCATCTGGAAGAAGGACTCCGAGATACCGAAATATCTCCTATGGTTCAGACATCCCGAGTTCAGAGCCGAGGACGTCGTCAGCTCCGAAGTCCTCGAGCGCCTCATCGATGGAGACCTGCCGTTACCGCTCGGCGTCACTGATGCGCCAAGGAATCCCCTCACGGGCCGCAACGAAGGGGCGTTCAGGGATCCGCGAAGCAATTTCCAGGGAGCGGTCAGACAGTCCTACGCCTGGGGCATGTACGGGGGCTTCAGCATCGTCGGCCATGGCCGCAGCGTCGCGAGACGGATTCACCTCGACCGCGGCATCGAAGACGTTCAGATGTGGGATCTGTCCCACCCGCTCGCATTCGCCAGTGAGGGAAAGTACGACGTCGCCAAAATGACCGAGGCGGGGGCGCACCTCAACAAGTCCGCGTTCAAGGATTCCGGCTTCTCCAAGGGGCTTCGCTACAACATCTACTGCCCGGGCCAGGCGAAACTCGCCGACGGAAGAGTGGTGTTTGTCGGCGGCAACAACATGAACAGCAACAACGGCCAGTACAAGGTCAACATCTTCGATCCCGAAACCGAGACGTGGGCGCCAAGAGCCACCCCGTGCCACAGGGCGGCCTGGGCCGCCGCACCGCACGACGATCCGTTCTTCGAGCATCTCTTTGCCCCGCTGTATGAGGCCTTCTTCGACGACCCCACGAACGCAGCAAAGAAAGCCGCGCTGTATTTCCTCCCCAATTGCAATCCCGTGACCGGGGGGGCGAGGGCCACGGTCACGATGGAGATGGGGTTTCCTTTCATACGGTACGAGGGGCCGACGGTCACCTCGCCTCCCGACCGTTCGGACATGAGGTATGCAAGATGGTATCCGACCGCCCTCACCTTGCCGAACAATAAGGTGCTCGTGCTGTCAGGGGTAGATCAGAATGAGTCTCTTGGAACGACCAAACCAACCAAGATCGACCCGGCAACGGGCCGGAAGGTCCTGGACCTCGATCCAGTGAGCGGTTACACGAAGGATGCCCTGACCGACGGGCCGTTCAGAGACAGCGTGATCTTTCAGGTCGTACCGGAGATCTACGATCCAGAGGCGGATCGGACTCGGGCCCTGGAAAATGCCCGGCTGATCAGCCCGGTATACCCGCATGCGTTTCCCATCCAGACGGGTCCGGGAAGAGACGACTGGAAGGTGGTGGTGTTCCCGGGCTCGCTGCTATCCAGCCTCGGAGGAGACCAGGGGTTCGGGGGATTCCACGATGGCAAAACGTGGCTCTTCGACGTTCGGGCCGCCCTTGCCGACCCCAAGCGAGGAACTCCGGGTGAGAAACACCTGACGTTCGTCGACAGCTTGGGCGCCGATAACCGGATGGGAACGGCTGAGCTCCTGGAAATCGACAAGAAGGGCAAGCTGCTCTCGCACAAAATCATTTCCTTCGGCGGCCAGATCCCCGATCCGGCAAATCCGGACGCCGTGATCGCCACTGACCAGGTCAAGATGATCGACTTTGCCGAGCCGAACCCCCACTGGAAGTCGCAGCAGCCGATCTATCAAGCCGCGACCAACTCCAAGAGTACGCCCTTGCCCGATGGCACGGTCATCATTGGAGCCGGACAGGGTAATCCAGACCCGGCGCTCGAGAAAAGAGCCAACCTGCACTTCCAGCTTCACAACCCCGCGGATGGCACCACGAAGAAGTTGCGGGTCAAATCGACGGTCCCGCGAAGCTCTCATGGAAATATCCACCTGCTCCCAGATGCGACCGTCATGCTCGTCGGCGATGATCACACCAACTCGGTGCCAGTCGGCGATCGGGTGGCGCCGTTTGGCGATCCCGACCTGGGCGTCGACACGGCGGAAATCTACTATCCAGCGTACCTGTTCAATGCTGACGGCAGCCTGGCAGATCGGCCCGCCATCGTAGAGGCCCCTGACGAAGTCAAATACGGGAAGGACTTCCACATCGAAGTCGAGAAAGGGACTCGGATCAAGACTGTGGCGCTGATCCGCACCGGGTTGCCGACTCACAGTCAGTCCGCGAACATCCGTTACATCAAGCTCGCCTTTGAGCAGGACGCTCGCAAAGGTGAGTTGACCGTCCATGCGCCGGCGGTACCGGCCCAAGCAATCCCCGGCGACTACATGCTCTTCGTCGTCGACAAAAATGGAGTCCCCAGCATGGCCAAGCATGTCCGCGTGCCCGTCATGCGAAACGATGACGAGCGACACGAGGACGAGAACCACGAGCACGACCGGCACGAGGACGAGCGTCGCGCTAAGCGTTGACATGGACGGGGCAGCGGGGAGTGCGCTTGAGGCTCCCTGCTGTCCCGTTGAAGTTCAAAGGAGGAAGGAACTTCCAGCGTGAGGGTGTCACCTGGCCTATCGTTCCCAGAGTGAACCACCCCGACGGCGATCCTTCGGAATACCCTGGTGGATCGTCGACGGCCGAGACAGCAACTTCTCCGACACCGTTCCAGGTGATTGGCAGATCAGCGTACATCCGCCGCATGAGGCTCCTCGATTCACAGTGTTACTGGAACTGGATCAGCTGACGAAGCTGGACTTAGAGCCTCGACGGCTGTCCAGCGGTGTCGGAAGACCTTTCGATGTCGGCCGCGAGCAAGACGTTCATGGCTATAACTCTCCAAGGTTTGCGCAGGGGAGAAGCTGTGCCCGCTTTGCATCAAGTCGGCGCGGTGTTACGCGGATCCGGCGACAGTCGTACCCCGGAAAGCCGGCGTCACGTGGTGGGCGCTCCGGCATGATCATCACTTCATTCAGTGGACACATTAGACCAAGGGGGGTGTCGGAAAACCGTCCAGTTTTCACCGCTCAGTCATGCGTTCCCGCTCTAGAACTCTCGTACTGGCAGGTATTCAGGCGCTGGTCGACTCTTTGCACTCCGACGACGCGACGCTCGCTGTCGCTTTTGTGACATGCAGCGAAGCCGTTCGGCTGTATGGCAGCAATCCGCTCGGGAGTGAGGGCGCGGGCCCATGATGCTTCGAGACGGGTGCTGTATTGCCGCTGTGATTGCGAGCCTCTCCGTCGCCGTTGTCTCACGCTCGGTTGCCTCTCCTCCTTCCTGACAGCGCCTCGGATTCTACCGGTATCGCCGAAAAGCGCTGTAGCGCACGACCGCGGCCGTAACAGTGCTGAGGGACGGACGTCACGACCGTCGCATTCGACTTGTAGTTCAAGGAGGAACCGATGCTGAGATGGAAGTACGTATTGCCGATTCTCGCTGCTACGATTTGGTGCGTCGCCCCCTACGGTGTCGCGCAGGTAGCGGCCCACGACGAACCCCCGCCACCGAGTGACATCCCGGGGCAGTTCCAGCCGGACACCTGCACGAACCGCGCGCTGTGCGGTGAACTGCAGCCGCTTACACCCATGCAGAGCGCTGAAGGTGTCCACGCTGGGCTCGTGTGGAAAAAGGGCGCGGAGAGTCCAAAGCTGATCTTCCACGCGCGGTTCCCAGAATTCATGGGCAAGGACATCGCCGACCCGGACGCCATCGACGCCGCCATCGCGGCCGGCAAGCTTTTCAACGGTATCGGCGCGCCGCCCAACGACGGGAATGACTTCGACTTCTCGCTCCGGAACTCTTTCAAACAGCTCGTCTACGGCGGCTTCCTCCTCCGGCAAGGCCTGGCTCGTAGCGTGCCGACGCGGATCCATTACAACCTCTTCATGGAGCGGGCCCTCCTGTTCGATCCGACTCATCCGTCCGCATTCGCGAACCACGGTGTCTTCGACGTGGCGCTTCTGGACACCGACGACTTCGAGCTGAACCTGTCCGCCTTCAAGGAAACGGGCTTCTCTCGCGGGCTCAACTACAACCTGTACTGCAACGGCGCTGCGACACTGGAAGACGGCCGCGTGGTCTTCGTGGGCGGCCACGACATGAACAGCAACAACGGTCTCTTCAAGGTGAATATCTTCAACCCTGAGACCGAGACCTGGGCGCCGCGCACTCGGCCCTGCACGCGTCAGAACTGGGCCGACGATCCGTTCGGGACGAAGCTGTTCGCCGCAGATCCGCACGCGCCGTATTACCCCGGCTGCAACCCCTTGGAGATCGAGAGCACGCAGCCGGATGACCCGTCCGACATGAAGTATGCGCGCTGGTATCCGACGGCGATCATCCTGCCGAACAGCAAGGTGCTCGTCCTCGGCGGAACCGACCAGGACGCGACGCTCGGACCGTCGCCGGTGCCGTTCCCGAGAGACAACAACTCTGATGCCGCTTTCCGGGCATCCAAGATCCATCAGGTGGTTCCCGAGATCTACGATCCGGTCACCGATCGCACGATCGCGCTCGAAAACGCCCGGAAGATCTGGTCGGTGTATCCGCAAGCGGAAATCGTGCAGACCGGTCCCGGGCGGAACGACTGGAAGGTATGCGCGATCGGCGGGCAGTCGGCGATCAGCGACAGCCCGCTCGGCATACAGTTCGACGGCCCCTACACGGGGAAGACGTGGTGCCTCGACGTGCACGCTGCGCTCGCCGACCCCGACCGCAACGTGCCGGCTGAGAAGCACTGGACGCTGATCGATGAGGCCGCAGAAGGCCACGACTACTGCTGCTCCACGGCGAGCCTCCTGACCCTCGGCAAGAAGGGCCAGACCCTCTCACACAAGGTCGTGCTCTTCGCAGGCAAGGAGCCAATCCCCGGATCCACGAACCCGAACGCCCGGCGCGCGACCAAGACCGTGCAGATGATCGACTGGGCCCAGCCGAACCCGCACTGGGTACGACAGGGCGATCTCCTGCAGACCGGGCTCAACCACCATTCAGTGCCGCTGCCCGACGGGACCGTCGTGATCACGAGCGGCCGAGACACCAGCAAAGGGACATTCGAGGAATTCCACAGTCTGCGGCTTCAACACTTCAACCCCGTGGACGGCTCGGTCCGGCAACTCGCCAAGACCACGGTGTCCCGTGGACTGCACGGAAACGTCTTCCTGATGCCGGACGCAACGATTTTCATCGTCGGCGAGGACCGCATCAATTTGGTGCCCAGAGGGGATCGAGCGTTCCCGCCTGGCGATCCCGATCTTGGGGTGCCCAACGGGCAGATCTTCAAGCCGCCGTATCTCTTCAAAGCTGACGGCACCCTCGCGCCCCGGCCCGTCATCGAATCGGCCCCGAAGGGCATCACGTATCGCGAGGAATTCGACATCAGCGTTGCCGGGCCGGCGAGCAACATCGGGTCCATCGTGCTGATGCGGACCGACGTGAACACGCATGGCCTCACGACCGGTATCCGATACGTCAAGCTCGCCTTCGAGGTGGATGACAAAAAGGGTAAGCACGGTCGCATCGAGGTCAAAGCTCCGAGCCATGTAGCCCAAGCCGTGCCGGGCAACTACATGCTCTTCGTCCTGAACAAGGCGGGCGTGCCGAGCGTCGCAAAGCACGTCCATCTGACGCGACACGAGGACGAGAAGCACGAGGATGAGAAGCACGAGCGTGAGGACCGCGAGCGCGAGGAGCGCGAGCACGACCGTCACGCGAACCGTTGACATGGACGGGGCAGCGGGGAGTGCGCCTTAGCGCTCCCTGCTGTCCCGTTGAAGTTCAAAGGAGGACATTTCGCGTGAGGACGTGTGCCCTCGTTGTAACTCTGCTTGCTCTGTTCGGGCTCATCTCAGTCCACCCGGCCGATCCCGGTCAGGCGCCGCCGATCAAGATCGGCCTCGTTCAAACCCTCACCGGCACCTTCGACGTGTACGGGAAGCAGGTGGTGACCGGGTTCCAGCTCGGCCTCGAGCACGCGACAGCGAGCACCATGACCGTCCTCGGTCGAGGTATCGAGCTCATCGTCCGCGACGATGAGATGAACCCCGAGAGGGCCGGGCGCCTGGCCACCCGCCTGTGGGAAGATGACAAAGTCGCTCTCGTGGTCGGCGCCACGAGCGAGGCCGCGTCTCAGTCCATCGCTGCGCTGACGTCCTCGCTCAGAAAGATTCTCGTGATCGAGCCAGGCGTCGCGCATCCTTTACTGCGGATGCGACGGCCGGTGCTGCCACTCGCCGGCCAGGCCGAGCCCGAGACCGGAGACCATCGCTACGTCTTTCGTACGAGCTGGACCATGCAGCAAGAGGCAGCGGCGAGCGCACTCACAATCGGGAAACCCGGCGCCATCGTCGCTACCCTGGCGCAGGACTACCCTGCGGGGCGCCGCGAAATGGCGGCGTACCGCGACGCGCTTCAAAGCCTGGGCGCGTCGGTGGTCCACGAGGAATACGAGCCGGCGAACGCGACCGATTTCACAGTTCCGATCGGCAATATCGTCCGCGCGCTCACGACCAGAACGGGCTCGCGATATCTCTTCGTGACGTGGATGGGCGAGCATCCGCCCTATCCGCAGCTGGCGACCGCGGAGCTCGACCGGCATGGCATTGTCCTGACCACACGTGCGAGTGGTCTCGACGCGCTCCGCCGGCTCAATGCCGCGGGACTGCAGGAAGCCCTCGGGACCGTGCCGTACTTTCACGATCTGCCGAAGAACTCTGTGAACGAATGGTTCGTCGAGCAGCACCAGCGCCGGTTCGGTAAGCCGCCCGACACGTTCACAGCCGGTGGATTCGCGGCCGCGATGGCAGTCGTAGCGGCGATCCGCAAGGCCCAAAGCACCAACACCGAGGATCTCGTCCGGGCCTTCGAGGGGTTGGAGTTCTCGACACCCAAGGGAGCGATGACTCTGCGCGCGGACAATCATCAGGCCCTCCAGGCGTTCTACGCGATCCGCCTCGCGGCCCGCTCCGGCGTTCCGTGGCTGGTCCCACTCCTGACGCGCGAAGTGAGCCCGGAGGAAACCGCGCCGCCGGCTCTGCGCGCAGCACGTCCTTCTCGATCAGGCGTAGCCCCGAACACCGCGAACTAAGACGCTGCTCGTGTTGTGCCGCGAGATAAGCCT
>WNEQ01002144.1_pt1 | contig 10360 bp, 10 predicted proteins | sample 5399971 | NCBI WGS metagenome assembly WNEQ01 (sample SAMN13153330, study PRJNA577476) | soil metagenome | isolation source: 20 cm grassland meadow soil 2 days after 1st rain plot 5 | place: USA:California | collected 2015-09-18
CGCTCGCCCCAGCCGCCGAGCGCCTTGGCGAACTCCGCGTAGTTGCCGCTGATGTCGGTGGAGCGGTACTTCTCGGTCGCCGTCGCCATGACCTTCAGCTCGATGGCCATCGAGAAGTTGTTGAGCAGCACGGACAGGATCGGGATCCGCTCGCGCACCGCCGTCTCGAAGTCCATGCCGGTGAAGCCGATGGCCGCGTCGCCCCAGACGTTGATGCAGAGCTTCTCCGGCTGCGCGAGCTTGGCGCCCATGGCCAGGCCGAGGCCATAGCCGAGCTGCGTCGTCTTGCCCCAGCCGATGTAGGTGAGCGGGGCGATCGGCTCCCAGAACGGCGAGATCTGGTCGCGGGGGCTGCCGGCGTCGTGGGTGATGATCGTGTTCGGCACGTCGACCGTGTGCAGCAGGTCGTAGATCACGCGATACGGCGAGAGCGGCGTGCTCTTCGCGGTGAGTCGCGGCATCCACTGCGCCAGCCATTCCGTCTTGAGCCGGCTGATCTCGGCGCTGACGCCGGTCGTGCGCCCGCGCGGCCTGCCCTTCAGACGATCGCGCACCTCGCCCAGCAGCGCGTCGAGCGTGAGCCCGGCGTCGCCGACCAGCGCCATCTCCGCGGGCACGTCCTTGTTGATGTCGAGCGGGTCGAGCGTCGCGTGCACGATCTTCTTGCCCTTGGGCATCGGCACGCCGTAGTTGGTCGACGCGAACGAGCAGCCGATGCCGAAGATCAGATCGGCGCTGGTCAGGAAGTGGTGCAGGTGCTTGCTGATCGAGCGGCCGCCCGAGCCGAGCGACAACGGATGCGTCTCCGGGAAGGCGCTCTTGCCTTGAAGGCTCGTGGTCACCGGAGCCTCGAGCAGCTCGGCGAGGTCGCGCAGCTGCGACCACGCTTTCGCATAGTGCACGCCCTGGCCGGCGTAGATGACCGGGCGCTCGGCGGCGACCAGCGCGGCCGCCACCTCGCTCACCGCCCGCGGATCGGGCGCCACGCGCAGCCGCGGCGCCGGCGTGTAGGTCCAGCCGTCGGGCACCTCTTCGCGCATGACGTCGACGGGGATCTCGACCAGCACGGGCCGCGGCCGGCCGTTCTTCACCTGGGTGAACGCGCGGCGCATCGCGTCCGGCACCGCCTCCGGCAGCACGACCTGCTCGGCCCACTTGACGACGTGCTGATAGTTGAGGAACGAGGAGAAGTTCGGCGTGATGTTGAGCAGCCTGCGCGGATAGCCGCCGGGCAGCACGACGATCGGGACGGAGTCGCCGAAGGCCTGCGCGACGCCGCCGAACGAGTTCTCGGTGCCGGGCCCGTGCTGCATCGCGAAGACGCCGATGCGATCGCCGGAGGTGACGCGGCTCAGCGCGTCGGCCATGTGCAGGCCCACGCGCTCCTGCCGTACGATGATCGTGCGGATGTCGGCCTCGGCCGCGGCTTCGATGATCTGATTCACCGGATAGCCGATGAGGAACTTGACGCCTTCGCGCTTGAGGATGTCCGCCACCACGGCCGCTGCCTTCATGCGCTGCCTCCTCTTGCCCGTCCTAGGCGGGCGTGGGGCATAGTATGCACCATCGCAAGGAGGGTCCATGAACCGGGGATTCGCCGTCGCCGCCAACGTGAAGACCGAGGTCATCGCCGCCGCCGCGCGCGAGACGGAGCGCGCCGGCTACACCTCGTTCTGGGTCAACCATCCCGGCCCGTTCGACGGACTGGAATCGCTCGCCACCGCCGCGAAGGAATCCCGCCGCATCGCGCTGGGGATCGGCGTGATTCCGCTGCACACGCGCGGCCCGGCCTCCATCGTCGAGGGCGTGCGCACGCACGCGCTGCCGCTCGAGCGCCTCTGGCTCGGCGTCGGCAGCCCGAATCCGAAATCGCTGGAGCGCGTGCGCGAGGGCGTCGCGGCGCTACGCAAAGAGCTGAAGACGAAGCTCGTCGTGGCCGCGCTCGGCCCGAAGATGTGCCGGCTGGCCGGCGAGGTCGCCGACGGCGTGCTGTTCAACTGGCTGACGCCCGAGCATGCCAAGGCGTCGGCGGCGCTCGTCCGCGAGGGCGCGCAGGCCGCGAAGCGTCCGGCGCCGCGGATCTTCGCATACGTGCGCCTGGCCATGGGCCCGGGCGCGGCCGAGCGCGTGGCCAAAGAGGGCGCGCGCTACGCGGCGGTGCCGGCCTACAAGGCGAACTTCGACCGCATGGGCGTCAAGCCGGAGGCGACCGCCAGCGTCGCCGACGCGCCGGGCGAGATCGCGCGCGCGCTCGCGCGCTGGGACGGCGCGGTGGACGAGGTCGTGCTGCGCGCGCTGCCCGCGGACGATGGCGTGGAGTCCACGCTGGCGCTGGTGCGCGCCGCCAAGCCCTGACGCTCGCGCGCATGACCGAAGAGATGACGCGCTACTACGCGCGGCGCGCCGCCGAGTACGAGCGCGTCTATACGCTGCCGGCGTGGCAGACGGGGATCGCCGAGGTCCGGCGCCGCGTGACCGCACGCTTCGCCGGTCGCCGGGTGTTCGAGGTCGCGTGCGGCACCGGGTACTGGACCGAGATGATCGCCGCGGTGGCGAGCGCCGTGCACGCCACCGACCTCAACGCGGAGACGCTGGCGCTCGCGCGGGCCCGGCCGTACCCGCGCGGCAACGTGACGCTCGCGGTGCGCGACGCGTACGCGCCGGCCGACGGGCCGCCGCGCTGGGACGCGGGCTTCGCCGGCCTCTGGCTCTCGCACGTGGACGCCGCGCGCATGGGCGAGTTCCTCGGCGCGTTCCACTCGCACCTGGCCCGCGGCGCCGTCGTGATGGCGTTCGACGAGCGCGACGATCCGACGCGCTCGGCCCGCGGCTTCCGTGTCGACGACGCGACGGGCAACCGCTACGAGGCGCGCCGGCTCGACAACGGCGAGCACTACGAGATCGTGAAGAACTTCATCGACGAAGGCCGGCTGCGCCAGGCCCTCGGCGGGCGCGGCGACAATCTCGCGTACGACGACCTCGGCCGGTTCTGGCTGGCGACCTGGGAGGTGCGATGAGCGAGCGACCGATCGTCCGGTATCCCGACGCCGCCGTCCAGATCCTCGATCAGGGCTTCGCGCGCCTGCGGATCAACAACGCGGCGGTCGAGCGGCTGGCCACGGGATTCCGCTGGGCGGAGGGGCCGGTGTGGTTCGGCGACGGCCGCTCCCTGCTCTGGAGCGACATCCCCAACAACCGCATCATGCGCTGGGACGAGGAGACGGGCGCCGTCTCCGTGTTCCGCCGGCCGTCGAACAACGCCAACGGCAACACGCGCGATCGCCAGGGCCGGCTCGTCACCTGCGAGCACGACGCCCGGCGTGTGACACGCACGGAGTACGACGGCGCGATCAGCGTGATCCTCGATCGCTTCGAGAACACGCGGCTGAACTCGCCCAACGACGTCGTCGTCAAATCCGACGACTCGATCTGGTTCACCGATCCGCCGTTCGGCATCCTGAGCAACTACGAAGGGCACAAGGCCACGCCCGAGCTGCCCACGAACGTCTATCGGGTGGACCGCGCGGGCCGCGCCGGCGTCGTCACCGGCGACGTCCCGCGTCCCAACGGGCTCGCCTTCTCGCCGGACGAGTCGCGGCTCTACGTGGTCGCCAGCGGCGACAGCCCGCGGACGATCCGCGTCTTCGACGTCGTGGACAAGGGCACCGCGCTGGCCAATGGCCGCGTGTTCGTGAATTGCGGGCAGGGGGTCCCCGACGGCTTTCGCTGCGACACCGACGGCAACCTCTGGTGCGGCTGGGGAGGCGGGGAGGGCCACGACGGCGTCGTGGTCTTCACGCCCGACGGCAAGATGGTCTTCCGGATCCTCCTGCCCGAGCGCTGCGCGAACCTCTGCTTCGGCGGCCCGAGCCGCAACCGGCTCTTCATGGCGGCGAGCCAGTCGGTCTACGCGCTCTACGTGGACGCGCAGGGCGCCACGCTGAGCTGAGGGCGGGGCCGGCCGACGCCGGCCCCGCGCCCGCGCCGGCTACTTCTTCGCCAGCTTGGTCTCGAACAGCGTGCGCACCTCGGCCACGGCGGCGCGCCAGAGCGGAGTGCCGGGCGCCGCGTACTCGGCGTTGACCTGCGCGCGGAAGTCGTTCATCGCCGCGTCCTGCTTGGCCTTGTCGTCCTTGGGCGCCATGTCCAGCGTCTTGCTGCGGATGAGCGCGGCCTTGCTGGTGGCCGGATGCGCGCGCTCGATCCAGCGGCCGATCTCGTTCCAGTTCGCGTCGAAGAAGACGACGACCGGGATCGAGCGGTAGCCGTTGTTGAGGAAGCAGTCCGTGATGTCCAGGTTCTGGTCGCGCAGGAACACGCGCAGCTCGGCGCCGGGGATCGCCTCGACGATCTTGGCGATCAGCGGGGAGTTGCGGTGCACGTCGCCGCACCAGTTCTCGGCCAGCATCAGCACGGACTTCACACCCTTGACGCCCGAGAAGAACTTCTTCTCGTCGTCGGTCAGGTTGGCCCTGTTGTAGTTCTCCTCCGTGCGCTTCTGGGTGTCCCCCATCTGGGCCATGTAGTCCTTCCAGGTCATCCCCTTCGAGAAGCGCGCGCTGTCGAGCGGAATCTGCAGCTGAGCCATGTCCTCTCTCCTCTCTCAGTTGGCGCGGCCGGCGGCCTGGTACAGATCGGCGAGCGGCACGATCCGTCCGTGCAGCGGCAGCAGCCGGTCGACGGTCAATCCGAGCCGCGCGAGGTTGTCCACCAGGTTCAGGGTGAACGGGCTCGGCGGCATCGGAGGTGGCGTGTTGGCGGGCGGTGGCGTGAAGGTGTCGGCCTGGCTGAGCAGGCGCTCGTTCGGCAGGTACACCATGAGCAGGCCGTCGTCATGGGTGTTGCCGGCGATGTGATGGATCTCGACGCTCCGCGTGCCGTCGGTGAGGACGCGCTTGTCGCGCACGCCCTCCACGGCGGCCGGCTTGCGTCCCGACTTCGCGAGCTGATCGGGCTCGATCATCGCGCGCGCGCCGAACGCGCGATCGAAGTACGGGCGATTGATCTCGTGCGTGATCACGGTGACGCCCTCCGCGGCGAACGCGCGCAGGCCGCCGGCGTGATCGAAGTGGTGATGGCTGTTGATCACGTAGCGGATCGGCTTGGCGGGCGAGAGCCCGCGGGCCTCGTTGAGCACGGCCAGCGCCCGCTCGTCGTTGAGCGGCGCCTCCACCACGATCAGGTGATCGCTCATCTCGATCACGACGCTGTGGTGCGTGCCGCCCGTGAGGTACCAGACGCCGTCGGCGACCATCTGCGACGTGACGGTGGCGTACGGCGCGGTGGCGGCGCGCACGTTGTCGGGGACGGTCACGTCGACGGGGACGTTGGGGCGCACCTCGGTCACCGTGAGGTCGAGGGCGGGGAAGCCGCCGGCCGTCTGCTTGATGCGTGTCGGGAACTTCACGCCGCCGAAATCCTTGTAGTCCGCGTACTCGATGACGACGGGGATGTCGCCCAGGACCGGGTTCGGGATCACCGCGTGCACGCGCTCGACGAGATTCGCGCGATCGAGCGTCGCGCGCGCGTGGTATTTGCCCGGCGCCGCGAAGACGATGAGGCGCCCCTGCACGGCGGCGTTGCTGGACTGGGCGGATCTGAGGACGCCATGGGGCGTCGCCCAGAGCTCCAGCTGCCGCGCGGCCAGCGCGATCGGCGCGGGGATGGCCGCGTCGTTGACGACGTTCCACGCCCGATCGCCCGAGACGACGAAGACCTGCCGCAGCTCGCCGCGGACCGGCTGCGGCCCGCCGCCGCGCGGCGGATCCTCGCCCTGCGTGCGCACCCAGACGTCGCGCAGCGACGCCGTCTCGTAGTTGACCGAGCGCGTGAGGCTTCGGACGACGAAGCGCGGCCACGGCGAACCCGGCGCGGGACTCTGACCCACCGCCCAGCTCTCGCCGCTCGCCGTCATCTCGAACGACTTGAGGCTCGCGGCGCCGAGCGCCTTGGTCGCCGCGTCCAGCGCGGCACGCGAGTCGTGCGCGGGCGCGGCCGCGGCGGGCAGCGCCGTGACGGCGAGCGACAACGCAAGGAGCAGGCGTCGCATGCGAAAAGGCTCTCCTCGCTTAGATGGGGAATCGGGGCCGGAAGACTCGTCGGATCAGATAGGGGTTGGCGCCGAGGTCGTAGAGCCGGCGGATGTCGCCGGTCAGCAGCGCCGATTTCTCGGCCTCGCTGAGGTCGTGACCTGCAATCTCGGCGGCGCTGAGCTGGTCCCGGGTGACGTGGGCCTTCGCCAGGCCGGTCAGGACCTTGTTGAGCGGATACGACACGGCGATCACGCGTGCACCCACACCGCGCCGCAGCCCGTGATCCACTCGGGCACCGGCTCGTAGGCGAGCGACTCGCCCTTCCAGCCGGGGACGGCGCCCATCAGCGCGACCCAGTTGCGGATCTCCTGACCGCCGTTGCCGCCGTCACGCTCGATCTGCTCCCATGTCAGCCCGAGCAACGGCTCGACGTCGCCGCGCTCGATGTGATCGATCACCCAGTGATCCCACTGCGGATTGATCCGTCCCGTCTCGGGCGTGCCCACCCAGTGCGAGATGCCGCCGGTGGCGACGAACGCCACGCGCGACGCGCCGGGATGCGAGCGCGCGAAGCGCCCGACGAACGCGCCCATGTCGTGGCAGCGGCGCAGCATTGGCAGCGGCGGCGCGGCGCAGTTCGTGTAGACGGTGGCCACGGGAATGTCGCCGTCGGGCGTGAGGAAGTGCAGCGGCACGGCCAGCTCGTCCCACGACTCGATCTCGTACGAGTAGGCGAAATCGAAGCCGCCGGCCAGCCCCGCCTCCAGCAGCGCCATGCTCCACTGCGGCGCGCCGCGAAGCGTGCGCGGCGGGATCCGCATGAGCGTGCTGCCGCCGGGGCTCGGCGCGTCGTACGCGTCGACGAGCCCCACGCAGAACGCGGGCAGGTTGCTGTAGGGGAAGTTCTGCAGGTGGTCGTTCACGAACATCACGAGCAGATCGGGGCGCGCCGCCGCCAGCCGCCGCCGCATCTCGTGGAAGCCGGCGTAGAGACGCTCGCGCTGCTCCGGACGCGCGATCTCCGGCTTGCCCGTGATGAGGGGCGCGTGCGATGCCAGCGCTGCCGCGACGATCTCGGCCATAATGGGCCTCCGGTGGGCCCTAATGGCATCACCGCGAAGCGATGCTGTCAAGGCGGAGGCTCCGGATGCGACCCGGCTATTTCGGTATGCCGCTGCACCCACCGGGCGCCGATCCGGCGCGAACGATGGACGACGATCTCGTGCAGCTGGCGACGCTGGACCGCCTCGGCTACGAGGAGGCGTGGATCGGCGAGCACTTCACGGCGCAGTGCGCGAAGCTCTCGGACGACGTCGGCGGCTTCGGCACGCTGCTCGTCATCGCGCACGAGTGGACGCCGCGCGGCGCCTGGGAGCGCTCGATGCGGCTGCTGGCCGAGGACGTCCTGCCGCGGCTCAGCCGCGCGGGATCTGCGAGATCCCGGGCAGCCGGCCGAGGAAGTTCCCGCTCACGGCGCCGTCCACGACGAGGTCGTGGCCGTTGACGTAGCGCGCGTCCGGACCGAGCAGGAACGCGACGACGTCGGCGATGTCCTCCGGGGTGGCCACGCGGCCGAGCGGCACCAGTCCCGCGCGCTCCCTGGCGACCTGCTCGTTCTGGTAGGCCTTCTCCGTCATGCCGGTCCGCACCATGCCCGGCGACACGGAGTTCACGCGGATGCCGTCGCGGCCAAACTCCTGGGCGAGCACGCGCATGAGCATGATCACCGCCGCCTTGCTCGGCGCGTAGGGGCCGAGATTCGCGTGGGCGTTGCTGCCGGACATCGACGCGGTGATCACGATCGCGCCCTTCGTGGCGGCCAGCGCGTCGTGCGCGGCCTTGGCCAAAAGCCACGTGGCGCGCGTATTGACGTTGAACAGCGCGTCCCAGTCCTCGACGGTGTAGGTGAGGAGCGCGCCGGGACGGTTGATGCCGGCGTTGCTCACGAGCGCGTCGAGGCCGCCGAAACGGCCGAGCGCGTCGCCGACGGCGCGCCCGGGCGCGTCGGCCGTCGCCATGTCCGCGTGGACGGCCAGCGCCTCGGCGTCGAGCTTGCGCGCTTCTTCGGCGACCGCGTCGAGCCTGGCCTTCGCCCCGGCGACGTCCACCAGGGCGATCTTCGCGGGCCTGCCCGCCGCCCGCGCGTCGCGCGCCAGTCTCAGCACCGTCGCCCGCCCGATCCCGCTCGCCGCCCCCGTCACCAGTGCTCGCATGGCGTTCTCCGTCATGAGCGTTTGTCAACCCCGGCGCGAGTATCGCACGGCTCGCTTGGTGGGCGGCATCGCTCGGGGATATGATCGTAACGTTCGATGAAGCGCATCACTCATCCCCTCGTCCTTCCCATGCTCGTCACGCTCGCCACGGCGTGCGCGACCCAGGGCCCCGCGACGGCGCCGCCTTCGTCGGTCGCGGTGCCGCCGTCCGTCGCCTCGACGCCGGCCGTCGCCTCCGAGGCCACGCGCGCGCTCGAGCAGGGCCGCGCGCTCATGGCGCGCGGCGAGATGATCGCCGCGACCGTCGCCCTCCGCCAGGCGCTGCAGCTGGCCCCCGATTTCGCCCAGGCGCGCGCGAGCCTCGGCCTGGCGCTCTACGCGATGGGCGACCTCGACGCCGCCGTCGACGAGCTCCGCGGCCTGCTGCGGGTGCGGCCGGATCTCAGCGAGGCCCGGCTGACCCTCGCCGCGGCGCTCGTCGCGCGGCAGGACTGGCCCGCCGCCCGCACCGAGCTGGAGCGCGCGCTCGCCGCCCAGCCCGATCTCGTCCAGGCCAACTACACGCTCGGCGTCGTGCGCTACGCCCAGGGAGATCTGGTCGGCGCGATCGATGCCTATCGTCGCGTGCTCGCCCGCGAGCCGCGCGCCCAGGACGCCCGCTACAACCTGGCACTCGTGCTGAAGCTCGCGCGCCGCGACGCCGAGGCCACGCCCGAGTTCCTCGCCGCCGCCGCCGCCGGCCTGGCGCGCGCCCAGTACTTCGCCGGCGCCGCGTACGCGAGCGGGGCCGGCGTCGAGCGCGACCTCGTCGCGGCCATCACGTGGTGGACGCGCGCCGCCGAGCAGGGCGTCACCCAGGCCGACGAGGCGCTCGCGCAATTGCGCCAGGCCGCGTCGGGCCGGTCCCGCCGGCCGCCGGCCGAGCGACAGGCGATCGAGCAGGCCTTCGGGGAGTACCGCACGCGCCTGTGGAAGGACTATCCCGCGCTCGCGCGCGAGGGCGACGAGCCGCTCGGCGTCGCCCTCCTGCGCCAGGGCCGCGCCCGTGAGGCCGTGCCCGTCCTCATTCGCGAGGCGGCCGCGCTGAGCGAGCCCGCCCTGCGCGCGCTCGAGACGCTCTACGACCAGGGGGTCGATGGTCAGCTCCCCGCGCACGACGCGCGGATCCTCGCCTCGCTGAAAAGCGCCGCCGCCGAAGGCCGCGCCCGCGCGCGTCCCTGAAAACTCTCGCCGCCGTCCTGCTGCTCGCCCTCGGCGCCACGCTGGTCGCGGCCGTCTTTTCGATCGTCGGCGGCCCCGGCGTGACCGCGCTGGACTGGTCGGTGTACGACCGCTGGGTCCGCGCACGCCAGCCCGTGGCCGACACGCAGCGCCTCGTGATCGTCGCCCGCGACGCGGCGAGCGAGGCGCGCTTCGGCGTCGGCGCCTGGGACCGCGCGATGCTGGCACGCGTCGTGGCCGCGCTGGGCCGCGGCGGCGCGGTGGTCGTCGGTCTCGACGTCGCCCTCGGGAGCCCGAGCGCGCCGGGGCGGGGCGGCGCCGCGGGCGACGCGCTGCTGATTCAGGCCGCGCAGGCCGTGGACGCCGTCTTCGTCGTCTCGCCGGCGACGCCGCGCTCGTCGGTGCCCGAGGCGAAAGTCGGCCACGCGGTCGCCGAGCCCGACGTCGACGGCATCGTGCGCGCGGTGCCGCTCTGGCTGCCGCTCGGCGAGCGGCCGCTGCCCGCGCTCGGGCTGGCGCTCGCGTCCGCGCTCACCGGCCGCACCGATCTGCGCGCGCCCACCGACGCGCGCGGCCGCGCGCTGGTCGACTTCGCGGGCGGGCCGTGGCCGCGCGGCGTGCAGGTCGTCTCACTGCTCGAGGTGTGGACGGCGATCGAGCAGGACGACGCCGAGCGGATCCAGGCGCTGGCCAACGACAACGCGGTGCTCGTCGTCGCCGAGCCGGCGCGGGCCCTGCTGCGCACGCCCATCGGCGAGGTGTCGGCCATCGTGATCCAGGCACACCTCGCCCGCGGCCTGCTGGCCGGCTCGCGCCTGCGTGAGGCGCCCGTGGCGACGACCACGGCCGTCGCCTTCGTCCTGGCCGCCCTCGCGGCGTTCCTGCTGATGGCCG
>WNEQ01002147.1_pt1 | contig 10357 bp, 8 predicted proteins | sample 5399971 | NCBI WGS metagenome assembly WNEQ01 (sample SAMN13153330, study PRJNA577476) | soil metagenome | isolation source: 20 cm grassland meadow soil 2 days after 1st rain plot 5 | place: USA:California | collected 2015-09-18
ACTCGGGGACATTCTCGGCGCTGGGTTGCCTCGTGTCGCCGCTCCGCTACGACGCCGTGCAGACGTGGCGGGCGCGCCTGGACGCCTGGGACGGGAAGCCCGCCGAGGATCGCTTCCGGGAGCTCGATGCGCGTTGTCTCGCGCCGCTGCTCGACGAAGACATCGCGGCCGAGGGTGTCGCCCTCGCGCGGAGCGTCGACCTCCGGTACACGGGGCAGAACTACGAGATCGAAGCTCCGTGGCGGAGCGACCCCGGCGCCCTCCGCAGGGCCTTCGAGGCGCGCCATCGGCAGCTCTACGGCTACGCCACCGGCGAGAGCGTCGAGTGCGTGAACCTGCGCGTGGTGGCCCGCGTGAGGGACACGGGAGTCGAGCTGCCGCTCTTCGAGCCGGCGGGCGGCGACGAGAAGGCCGGGGCTCAGCAGGCCTGGTTCCCCGGGGTTGGCGAAGTCCGGCTGCCGCTCTATCAGCGCGCCGCCCTCGGACCCGCGCGCCCGGTGGCGGGGCCGGCGCTCGTCGTCGACGAGTGGTCGACCACCCTCGTCGACCCCGGCCAGCGCTGCGCGGCCGACCGGTTCGGAAACCTCGTCATCGAGACGACCGCATGAGCCCCGCGGTTCATCCCGTCACGCTCGAGGTCGTCCGCAACGCCCTCTACGCGATCGCCGAGGAGATGAGCGTGATCCTGATGCGCTCGGCCCGCTCGCCGCTGCTCAAGGAAGCGGGCGACCTCTCCTCGGCGCTGACCGACGCCGACGGGCGCCTCATCGCCCAGGGCCGGGACATTCCCATCCACATGGGCGTGATGGCGTTCACGGTCAAGGAGTTCCTCAAGCGGGTCCCAGCGGCGCGGCTGCGCGAGGGCGACGTCTGGTTCCTCAACCTCCCGGAGGTCGGCGGGAATCACCTGCCGGACGTGAAGGCGATCCGTCCCGTCTTCGCGGGAGACCGGCTCGTCGCGTTCGCCATCAACCTCGCCCACTGGGCGGACATCGGCGGCGCCGTGCCCGGCAGCTACGTGCCCTGGGCGACCGACTGCTACCAGGAAGGCGTCCGCATCTCTCCGATCCGACTCTTCTCGGCGAGAGGGCCCGAGCGCGAGGCGATTGACCTCATCCTCGCGAACCTGCGCGGGCCGGACGAGCGCGAGGGCGACGTCTTCGCCCAGTTCGCGGCCGACGACGTCGCGGCCCGACGTCTGGACGAGCTCGTCGAGCGGCACGGCGTGGAGACGCTTCACGCGTGCTTCGACGCGCTTCACGCGGAGTCGGAAGCGCAGATGCGGGCGGCGATCCGCGCGCTCCCCGACGGCGCCTGGGACGGCGAGGACTGGCTCGACGACGACGGCGTCGACGGACAGCCGCTCCGCGTGAAGGTGCGGGTCGAGATCCGGGGCGACGAGGCGACCTTCGACTTCGCCGGCACCGCCCCGCAGGCGCGGGGGCCGGTGAACACGACCGTCTTCATCGCCCACTCGTCGGTCTACTACGCGATGAAGGCGCTCGTCGCTCCGGAGGTTCCGCCGAACGACGGCTGCTACCGTCCACTCCACGTCAGGGTGGACTCCGGAACGCTCTTGAGCGCCGACCCCGACCGGCCCGTGGTGGGTGGGAACCACGAGACCTCCCAGCGAGTCGTCGACGCGATCTTTCGCGCGCTGGCGCCCGTGCTCCCGGACCGCGTCGCCGCGGGCGGACCCACGACCTCCGGGGTCCTCATCTTCGGCGCACGGACGACGGACGGACGCTGGGCCGTCCTCTACGAGGTCCACGGCGGCGGCGAGGGCGCGATGGCCGCGAGAGACGGCGCGTCGGCCGTCCGCGTGCACATGTCGAACGTCATGAACACGCCGACCGAGGTCATCGAGGCCGAGTACCCCTTCCGGATCGAGGAGCATGCGCTCCGTCCCGGCTCGGCGGGAGACGGCGCCCACCGCGGCGGTCTCGGGCTGCGCCGCGCGTACCGCGTGCTGGTACCCGAGGCCACGCTGACCAGCATGCTCGACCGCCGCGTCGTGGCGCCGTGGGGTGTGGCGGGCGGCGCCGACGCCCTGCCGTTCCGCATCACCGTCAACCCCGGCCCGAACGCGCGTGACTTCGGCGGCAAAGCGACGGCGACCCTGAAGCAGGGTGACCTCGTGCTGATCGAGACGTGCGGCGGCGGCGGCTTTGGCCCGCCGGCCGATCGCCCGGCAGCGGCGCGCGAGCGGGACCGCCGGGAGGCCGGCGAATGACGCGGAGCCTGGAGGACCGGATCGCCATCGTGACCGGCGCGGCCAAGGGAATGGGCCGGGCGATCTGCCTCGCGCTCGCCCGCGAGGGCGCGCACCTCGTCCTCGCGGCGCGTGAGGCCGGACCGCTCCAGGCCCTTGCCCGCGAGATCGAGCCCCTGGGTCGGCGGGCGCTCGCAGAACCCGCGGACGTCACCGACGAGGCCGCGGTGCGGACGCTCGTCGAGCGCACGCTCACCACATTCGGAGGTCGGATCGACATCCTCGTCAACGGCGCCGGCGTCACCGGGCCCATCGAGACGCCGGTGTGGGAGATCAAGGGCGACGACTGGGACCATGTGCTCGCGGTGAATCTCCGGGGCACGTTCCTGCCGACCAAGCACGTGCTGCCGACGATGATCGCCCAGCGCTACGGCAAGATCGTCAACATCAGCGGCACCTCGGGCCTGCGCGGCTACAAGCATCGCGCGGCGTACTCGTCCTCCAAGTGGGCGCTCCGTGGCTTCACCCGGACCGTCGCCCTCGAGGTCGGTCCCTACAACGTGAACGTCAACGCCGTCCATCCCGGCATCGTCGCCGGCGACCGGATGGACCGCCTCTGCCGCGAGAAGGCCCGCGCGCGGCGCTCGTCGCCGGCCGAGATCCACGACGAGTACGTCCAGGAGATGGCGCTCCGCCGCGTCACGACGGCCCAGGACATCGCCAACGCCGTCGTCTTCCTGGCCTCCGACGCCTCGAAGAACATGACCGGCCAGTCGATGACCGTGGACGGCGGCTGGGATGTCTAGGACAGCGTTGAGGCCCATTGTGTGGAGGGGCATCTGACGGTACTCCTGGAGGTACTGAAGGAGGACTGTCGATGCCCGACCTTCGGCAGGACGCGGCCGCGGCTCTCAAGCGCGTTCGCGCGACGAAGCAGCCCCTGGTCATTTACGCAACGAGGGAGGGCCGCAGCCGTCATGCTCAGCGTCGAGGCGTACGAGCACGCTGAATACGAACGGCAGATCCTCCGACTCCTCGCGCGCGGCGAGCGCGAGCTCCGGGCTGCGAAGGGGCATCCTCTCGACGAGGTTCTGGCGGAGGCCGATCGCCTACTCGCGGACACGTGAGGGCCCGGGTTCGCTTCACGCCGTCCGGTCGGAGGCAGTTTCTCGACGCGGTCGCGTACATCCTGCGTGATGATCCTGGTGCCGCGCGGCGGTTCAGGCAGCCAGCCGAACGGGTGCTGCGTCGACTGGAACGGTTCCCCGAATCGGGTCGAGCCCTTCCCGAGTTTCCCGAACTCCCGTATCGCGAGGTCAGCGTCACGCCGTACCGCTTCTTCTATCGTTCCAGGCAAGCTTGTTTGGGTTGTCGGCGTCTGGCATGGTGCTCAGCTCCCTGAGGAACCCGGCCGGCGCCGCTAACCAAAAGGGGACGCTCACGCGTGCATCCGTTCGAGTACGCAGCGCCTGAGACGCTGGAGGAAGCGGTGGCTCTCCTCCGGGAGCACGGCGCCGAGGCCAAGGTGCTGGCCGGAGGGCAGAGCCTGGTGCCGCTCCTCAACTACCGGCTCGCCCGGCCCCGCCTCGTCGTCGACATCAACGGATTGCCGCTCGCCGGCGTTCGAGTCGAGAACGGATCGCTGCACCTCGGAGCGCTGACCCGTCACCACGAGCTGGAGGACCTCTCGGAGATCGGTCGGAGCACCCCCCTTCTCCCAGAGGTCGCGCGCCTCATCGGCAACGTTCGCGTGCGGTCCCTCGGAACCCTGGGCGGGAGCCTTGCTCACGCCGACCCCGCCGCCGAACTGCCGATGGCGATAGTGGCGCTCGATGCGCGGCTCACCCTCGCCTCCGCCTCGGGGCGCCGGACGGTGGCAGCGCGGGAGTTCTTCACGGGCTATCTCTCGACGGCCCTCGGCGCCGACGAGCTCGTGACGGCGATCGAGGTGCCCGTCACAGAGGGGATGGGCTGGGCGGTGGAGGAGTTCGCGAGGCGGGCGGGCGACTTCGCGGTGGTGGCGGTGGCCGCCGGCGTGAGTCTTGACCGCCGCGGGCGCGTGGACGACGCGCGCCTGGCCCTGGCAGGGGTCGCCGACCGGCCGCTCAGAGCCACGGCTGCCGAGGACTCGTTGCGCGGCCACGAGCCGAGCGGCGAGCGCCTGGCGCGCGCCGCCGAGATCGTACGCGAGCGACTCGACCCGCAGTCGGACGCCTTCGTGTCCGGCGCGTACCGCCGGCTGCTGGCCGGCGTGCTCACCCGCCGCGCGTTGGCCCGAGCTATCCCAGAGGGGGAGACGTCACAGCCGCGCCCTCAGGGCGCGACGGTCCCCCTTCTCTCCGCCCAATTGGCGCGCCCGGCGGTTTCGCCGCGGCGCCCGGCGGCTTCGCCGCCGCCTGAAGCGAGTCCTCAACGCAGCGCCTGGGGGGGAGGGCTCGTGATCAATGGGCGCGCGCGGGAAGTGGACGTCCGGCCCGGTCAGACCCTGCTCGAGGTCCTCCGCGACACGCTCGGCATCTTCGACGTCAAGGAGGGCTGCGGCGAGGGCGTCTGCGGCGCGTGTACGGTGCTGCTCGACGGGCGACCCGTGTCGAGCTGCCTCACTTTGGCGGCTGCGGCGCGCGGGCGCGCGATCCTGACGATCCGTGGCCTCGAGCGCGAGGGCAGGCTCCATCCGCTCCAGGAGGCGTTCGTCCGGCACGGTGCGGTCCAGTGCGGATTCTGCACCCCCGGCATGTTGCTCACGACGCTGGCCTTCCTCGAGCGCCACCCTCGCGCGAGCCGAGAGGAGGTCCGGGCGGCGCTCGAAGGGAACCTCTGCCGCTGCACCGGCTACGCCAAGATCCTCGACGCGGTTCTCGCCTACGTGCGCGGAGATGACGGCGATGGCTAGCGCGGTCGCGCTCGGCACGCCGCTTCGTCTCGTCGGCCGTCCCCTCCCGCGCCACGACGCGCGAGACAAGGTGGCGGCGGCGACCGCCTACGCGGCGGACTGGGCGATGCCCGGGATGCTCCACGCCGCGGTGCTTCGCTCGCCGTATCCCTCGGCCCGCATCGTGAAGCTCGAGACGGCCGGCGCCCAGCGCATGCCGGGCGTCGCCGTCGTCCTCACGGCCAAGGACGTCCCGCGTAACACCCTCTCGACCGACGTCCCGGGGCAGACGACGGCCGTGGGCCCGCTCCGCGCGACGCTCTACGTGCTCGCCCAGGAGCGCGTGCGCCATCAGGGCGAGCCGGTCGCGCTCGTGGCGGCCGAGACGCTCGAGCAGGCGCGCGCCGCCGCCGAGGCGATCGACGTCGAGTACGAGCCAGTGCCCGGCGTGTTCGGCCCCGAGGCGGCGCTCGCTCCCGGCGCGCCGCGCGTCCACGAGGGTGGCAACGTGCTCGCCGAGTGGCGGATCGCGCGCGGTGACCTCGCGGCGGCGTTCGCGCGAGCGGCCGTCGTCGTCGAGGGCGAGTACGCGACCCAGCTCGTGGACGCGGCGTCCCTCGAGCCCGAGGCGGGCGTGGCGTGGATCGACTCGGACGGGGTCATCACGATCCGCGTGTCCACCCAAGTGATCGAGCACTTCCGCGACGTCGCCGAGGCGCTTCAGGTCCCGCAGAACCGCGTCCGGGTGATCGGCACGTATCTCGGCGGCGGCTTCGGTGGCAAGGAGGACGTCACGGTCGAGGTGTACCTCGGGCTCCTCGCGCTCAAGACCGGGCGGCCGGTCAGGATGGTCTGGACGCGGCAGGAGTCGCTCCTGGCCCGCGCCAAGCGCCACCCCTATCGGATGCGCTACCGTACAGGCGCGCTCGCCACCGGCGAGATCGTCGCGCAGCAGATCGAGCTGCTCGCCGACGCGGGCGCCTATGCCTATCTCTCCGCCCTGGTGCTGCTCTACTCGACGGTCACCGCCGCCGGGCCGTATCGGGCCCCCGCCGTCCGCGTCGAGGCGCGCGTCGCCTACACCAACAACCCCCCGACCAGCGCGATGCGCGGCTTCGGCGCCATGCAGACCGTGTTCGCCTACGAGTCGCAGATCGACCAGATCGCGCGCGCCCTGGGCCTCGATCCCGTCGAAGTTCGCCGGGTGAACGCTCTCCGCCGCGGCGACAGCCTCCCCGTAGGCCAGGTGCTGGAGACGCACGTCGCGCTGCCGGAGCTGGCCGCTCGCGCGTGGGCGGCGCTGGGCCCGCCGACACCGCCGCGCGCGCCGCACGTCAGGGTCGGCCGGGGCCTCGCCTGCAACTTCCAGCCCTACGGCCGCATCGTCTGGCTCCATGACTGGTCGAGCGCGTGGGTTGGCTTCGAGATGGACGGCAGCCTCGTCGTGCGGTGCGGTGTGCCCGACGTCGGCGGCGGCCAAGCCTCATCGCTCGGCCAGATCGCCGCCGAGGTGCTGGGCGTGGACTTCGACCGGGTCTCGCTCCACATCTCCGACAGTGCCCTGACACCGCTCGCCGGCACGACCACGGCCAGCCGGCAGCTCTACATGTCGGGCAACGCCGTGCTCAAGGCGGCGCGTGAATTGCGCGCCCAGATTCTGTCGGTGGCGGCGTCGCTGCTGGGCGCCGACCCGACGGCGCTGGACCTCGCCGACGGGGACGTCGTCACGCGCGACGGGCGAACGCTCCCGCTGCCCACGGTGCTGAGCCAGTGCGCGCGGGTCGGCGTGCCGCGCAGCCACCTGGCGGTCTACCACGCGCCGGCCGGTGAGCCGGTCGATCTCGCGACCGGCTCGGGCAAGGTCTTCCCCGACTACACCTTCGGCGCCCACGCGGCCGAGGTCGAGGTGGACACGGAGACGGGCGCGGTGCGCGTGCTCAAGTACGCCGCCGCCCACGACGTCGGCCGCGCGATCAACCCGCAATCGGTCGAGGGCCAGATCCAGGGCGGCGCCGTGCAGGGGCTCGGGTACGGGCTCATGGAGGAGGTGGTGGTCGAGGAGGGCGTCAACCTGACGACCTCGTTCGCCTCGTACCTCGTCCCCAGCGCCGCCGACGTCCCCGACGTGGACCCCATCGTCGTCGAGTCCGGCGAGGGGCTCGGCCCCTTTGGCGCGCGCGGCATCGGCGAACCGCCCATCGGCCCGCCCGCCGCCGCTGTCGCCAACGCCATCGCCGACGCGACCGGCGCGCGTGTGACGCGGCTACCGCTCACAGCGGAGCGCGTCGCTGCGGCGCTCGGCCTCTTGCGGACATGACCAGGCTGTCGATCTTGCTCGCGGTTCCTCTGCTCACTGGATGCGCCGCTCCCTACGGGAAGGCCCGAACCGCGCTCGCCGAAGGGCGGTATGAAGAAGCCACGAGCCGCTTCGAGGAGATCCTCGCGCGCGACCAGGATCGGCTCGATGCCCTGGTCGGCCTCGGCAAGGCGAGATACAAGCTCGGAGCCTTCGACGACGCGATCGCCGTGTTGGCTCGCGCGGCCGCCCAGGCGCCCAAGTCCGAGACCGCGCGCCTCTATCTGGGGCTGAGCCATCTCCAGAAGGGCGAGGATGGACCGGCGGAGGAGCACTTGAAGGCTCTCCTCGGGCTGGCACCGCACCCGCGCCTGGCCGCCCAGACGAATCGCGCCCTCGAGGTCATGCGCAGCGACCACCTCTCCAAGGACGTGCGCGCCTTCATCGCGGCGAGCCTCGAGGACGAGGCGGACTGGGCGCGAGAGCTACGCCGGGCGGCACAGTACGCCTATCCGCCACCGCCGTTCTACTGGTATCGCCCCTTCGGCTCCTGCTTCACGACGCGGAGCGGGCGTCTTGTGTGCTACTGAACGCGAAGCACGAGAGCGACGGAACGAGAACCAAGGAGGCCCGGCGATGGCCGATCCCAGCTCCGTACTTCTGACGACTCGCCTGGCAATGGCGCGGCTGCCGGGGGTCCTCGACGCCTTGCTCGGCGATCTCGCCCCGGCCGACTGGCGGGCCCGTCCAGTCGCTCCCGAATGGGCGCCGATCGAGATCGTCTGCCACCTGCGCGACGAGGAAGTCGAGGACTTCGGGGCTCGCGTACGAGTGGCTCTCGAAGGCGGCTCACGTTTCACGCCGATCGACCCGGAACGATGGGCCGAGGAGCGGCGCTACCGAGACGCAGGTCCGCGGGAGGCGCTGGCGGCGTTCCGGGAGCGGAGGGCGGCGAGTCTCGCCTTCCTCGCCTCAGTCTCCGCCGATCGCCTCACGGCCGCCGTCGAGCATCCGCGACTCGGGCGGCTCTCCGGTCTCGACCTCCTCGTCGCGTGGGTCACCCACGATCGGCTGCACGTGACACAGCTCTCCGGCACGCTCGCACGGCTGTGGGCCACGCGCTGGGCGCCGCTCCGGGCCGACTACGCCGGGCCGATCCCGTACGAAGAGGCCTCACGGGCAGGGTTCGCGTGAGCTGGGAGATCCGGCCGTGCGCCTCGAACGAGGAGCTGCGCGCGGCGATGGGACCGCTCTGGCACTACTTCGGCCGGTCGACGCCGACCGACGACCAGCTCGAGCGTTTCGCGCGCGTCCTGCCCGCCAAGCGCATGCACGGCGCCTGGGCGGACGGCCGTGCAGTGGGCGGCGCCGGCGCCTTCCCCTTCGAGCTGACGGTGCCCGGCGGCCGTGTCCCGGCCGCCGGCGTGAGCGTCGTGGGCGTCTTGCCCACGCATCGGCGGCGCGGGATCCTGGCGGCTCTGATGCGGGCGCAGCTCGACGCCTGTCACGAGCGCGGCGAGCCGGTCGCGTACCTCTGGGCCACAGAGGACACGATCTACGGGCGATTCGGCTACGGTATCGGCTCGTTCGCGGGAGAGATCGATCTCCCGCGTGAGCGGTCCGCCTACTACGCACGGTTCGAGCCGTCGGGAGAGGCGCGGATCGTGCCGCTCGAGGAGGCCGAGCCTCTCGTGGCGCCAGTGTACGACCGGGTGGCGGCCGAGACCCCCGGCATGTTCGCGCGAACTTCCGCCTGGTGGCAAGCCCGCGCGCTTGCCGACCCGGAGTGGCGGCGCCGGGGAGGCGGCGAGCTGCAGTGCGTGGTCCTCGTGCTCGGGAGCCGCCCCGTCGCCTACGCGCTCTACCGGATGACCGTAGCGGTCGACCGCGGCATCCAGACGGGGACGGTCGACGTCGTCGAGGCCATGGGCGACTCGCCCGAGGCGACGCGCGCGATCTGGCGCTATCTGCTCGACGTCGACTGGATGGCGCGGGTGCGGGCGGGGTTGTTACCGCTCGACCATCCGCTTCTCTTGCTGCTCGCCGAGCCACGCCGGCTCCGCTTCAACGTCCGCGACGGGCTCTGGGTCCGGCTGGTGGATGTGGGCGCGGCGCTCACGGCACGCTCGTACACGCCGGATGGCTCCGTGGTCGTGGAGGTCGTCGACGGATTTTGCCCCTGGAACGAGGGCCGCTGGCGCGTCAGGGCCAAAGGCGTCGAGCGAACGACGAACGAGGCGGAGCTGCGCTGCGATGTGACCGCGCTCGGCTCCGTCTACCTCGGAGGCTTCACCTGGGCCCAGCTGGCGCGGGCGCTGCGTGTCGAAGAAATGCGCCCCGGCGCGATCGCGCGCGCCGACACCCTCTTCCGGACCGAGCGCCTCCCCTGGTGCCCCGAGATCTTCTGAGCGACGCGCGGACCGGTTCTCAGTGAGGAGGCCTTAGCACGCCGGCCGCCGCAGGACCTCGGGCGCGATCCGGCGGCGGACCAGCCTCCCGGCGCGCGCGTCGCCGACGAGGCGGCCCCCCTCGACGACGACCCGGCCGCGGAGGATCGTGGTCACGGGCCAGCCCTGGATCGGCCAGCCCTCCCACGGGCTGTAGTCGCTCACGTGAAAATCCTCGCGCGCGAGCGTCTTACGGATCGCCGGATCGATGAGGACGAGGTCCGCGTCGCTCCCGGGCGCGATGACACCCTTCTGCGGATAGAGCCCGAGAATCCGCGCCGCGTTCGTCGCCGTCACCTCGGCGAACCGCTGGAGTGACATCCGTCGCTTCATGACGCCCTCGGAGAAGACGATCCCCATGCGCGCTTCCGCGCCGAGGTTGCCGCCGGTCACGTTCTCGAGGTCCTGGCCGCGGAGCTTCAGCTCGAGGGACGTCGGGAACTCGTCGGTCGCCGTCGTCGAGACGCCGTCCCGCACGAGCCCGTCCCAGAGCGCCGCCTGATCCTCGGGGTATTTGAGGGACGGATACG
>WNEQ01002148.1_pt1 | contig 10355 bp, 8 predicted proteins | sample 5399971 | NCBI WGS metagenome assembly WNEQ01 (sample SAMN13153330, study PRJNA577476) | soil metagenome | isolation source: 20 cm grassland meadow soil 2 days after 1st rain plot 5 | place: USA:California | collected 2015-09-18
CGGTCGCCGACGATCTCGCCCTCACCGCGCGGGGCAAAGCGCCAGTGGTCGGCGAACGTGCGGTTGAACATGTCCTCCCACGAACCGGGTGGGACCGTGGTGGCGTCGGCCAGGTCGTAGCCCGGCACGGGCGCGATCGCCGGCAGGTCGTCCATGGCGCGGTCCATCCGCCACCACGGACGCACCAGCTTCAACCCGGCCGATTCGAGCCCGTCGCCGAAACCTTTGCCGACGAACACCTGCGCCACCGACGCGCCGGCCGCCCGGGAGAGTCCGACCCCCCACTCCACCAGCCTCCGGAACACGGGCGCCTCGCCTGCGGCGTAGACATTCGTGAGGGTCCCCTCGGGCGACGGCCGGCTCATGACCAGCACCGAGCCCACGATCCGCCCGCCCTCCTCGACGACCCGGGACTTCGCCTCCCAGTCGAAGCGAGCAAGCATCCGGTGCAGGCTGTGCTCGTTGGGCACCATGTCCTGCCGCCCCGCGGCGACCTCCTGCCGCCACAGCTCCATCAGCCGGGGCAGGTCGTCCGCCGTCCCGGTTCTCATGCCGTTACGCGGGTGACGACCTCGTGGGCTTCGGGGATGTCACGCCGGATCATCTCTTCGAGCTCGCTCTCGATCTCGTGCGCGTGCTCGAGGCTGATGTCCCCTGAGGTCTCGGCGACGACGTGGGCGTAGATGCGCCCATGCCGGTCGCTGAGCTCGACGTCCAGGCACCGCTTGACCTCGGGGTGCGACTCCACGACCCTGCGCATCCGCGCCGCGAGCTGGGCGTTGCGCGCCGTGACGTCTTCGCCGGGGACGACGTCGGGATCCATCGGCTCGAGGTGGATGTCGATGCGCGTGACCTCGGGCAGCTCGGCGCGGATCGACTGCTCCAGCGAGCGACTGGTCTTCGACGCCCGGGCGAGCGTCTCGTCGCCGGGCATCTTGGCGTGCATCGTCAGGTGCAGCGATCCGTCGGCCTCGCGCTCGACGGTAACGTTGTGCAGGTCGCGCACACCGCCGTTGCGCGCCGCGGCGGCGTGGATGCGCTCGACCAGGTCGCCTCGCTGCTCCTGGCCTTCGACCGAGACAGCGAGGTCGAGGCGCGGAAGCACCTGCAGCGCCTTCTCCTTGACGTCTTTGACGAGCGCGCTCGCGGCCTCGACCGAGAGCATGCGGCCGGTGGCGATGCTCGCGTCACCGATCAGGTCGGGGCCGGACCGGCGGATGCGGACCGACCGCACCTCGCGGACGCCGTCGACGTGCTCGATGGCCTGCCGGAGGTCGCGCTCCGCCCCGGCGGGCGCGCGGTCGATCAGGATGTCCCCCGAACGCCAGGCCAGCAGTCCGGCGGCGCGGAGGATGACCAGCGCGACCACCAGCGCCGCCGCCGCGTCGGCCCAGAGCACGCCCATGCGCACGCCGGCCAGACCGACAAGGACTCCGGCGTTGGCGAGCACGTCGGCCAGGCGGTCGGTCGAGTCGGCGAGCATCGCTTCGCTTGCGATCGCGCGGCCGACGCGCCTCATGACGATGGCTCGGATCGTCTCGATCAGGATCGTGGCGACGAGGAAGGCGAAGGCGTAGCCGGTGGGATCGACGGGGGGGCCGCCCGCGTACAGGCGCCGGATCGCCTCGAACGCGATCAGGGTGGCGATCACGAGCAGGAGGAGCCCCTCGGCGAACGCGGCCAGGTTCTCCGCACGGCCATGGCCGTAGGGGTGCTCTTGGTCCGCGGGTTTGCGGGCGGCGCGGACGGCGAGCAGCGTGAAGATGCTTGCGGCGAGGTCGAAGAGCGAGTGCCCCGCCTCGCTCAGGATGCCCAGGCTCCCGGTCAGCAGCCCAACCACGGTCTTGGCCACCACCAGCACCACACCGATGGCGACGGAGGCAAGCGCGACCAGCACCGGACGGCGTTCGAGGCCGCTCACGAGATCACTTTAAGGGCAGGTTTGAACGCCGCCCAAACGACTGATGGAGCGCCGGCGGGAGGGCGCGCTCCCTTGGTTAGCGGAGCTTCGATGCGCTGGCGAAGAGCTGGTCCTCGGTGCCCAGGGCGATCACCAGGTCACCCTCCTCGAGCCTGGTGCTCGCCGCGGGGTTCACAGTGACCGAGCCGTCCCGCCCTCTCACCGCCAGCACCCTGGCCGCATCGCCCGCCAGCAGGCCTGATTCCTCGAGCGTCTTGCCGAGGATCTTCGTGTCCGGAGTCACGACCAGCTCCTCGACGCCGATCCCCGCCTCGCCGTGGTGCAGCGTGTCGAGGACGTCGACCATGGCCGGCCGGATCGCCAGCTCGGCCATGCGGTGGCCGGCCATGACATACGGCGAGATGGTCCGCGTCGCGCCCGCGAGCTCGAGGCGCCGGATCGAGTCGGGCCGGCCCGCCCGGGCGACGATGTAGAGGTTGGGGTTGAAGGCGCGGGCGGCCAGCACGATGTAGACCGCGCGCTCGTCGGAGTCCACCGCGGAGATGAGCCCTCGCGCGCGCTCGATTCCCGCCTGCTTGAGGATCTCCTCCTTCGAGGCGTCGCCTTCGATGTGAAGGCGGTTCTCGGCCCGAATGCGCTCGACCGCCTCCTCGGTCTGGTCGATGACGACGTAGGGCACCTTGTGGTCCTCGAACTCGGCGACGATCTGCGTGCCGATCCGGCCATAGCCGCAGATGATGAAGTGGTCGCGCAGACGGTCGAGCTCGTGCTGCAAGCGTCGCTGCCTCCTGTATTCGCCCAGTGCATTGTCGGTCAGAGTCGAGGCGAAGACGCCAAAGCTGTACAGCATCGTCGCCACGCCGATCACGATGAGCGCCGACGTGAAGATCCGTCCCGGAGGGCCCTGAGGATGCACCTCGCCGTAGCCGACGGTCGCGATCGTCATGATCACCATGTAGAAGGAGTCGAGGAAGTTCCAGCCGTCGATCAGCATGTAGCCCGCGACGCCGACGGCGATCACGATGGCGAGCAGGATCCCGGCGAGGCGAAACCGGAGGAGCGGGTGCTCCACTCGCCTCAATTACGCCACCGTCGAGAGATCTGGGGTTGTCAACCGCCTCCGCCAGGACCTTCGAGGCCTGGCTTGGTCATCTTGCCCAGGTCGAGAACCTTGTTCAACTCCTTCTCGCCCACGCCCTTGGCCCGCGCGAGCTGCCGGATCGACTTGCCCGTGCGCATCGATTCCTTGGCGAGCTTGGCCGCCTCGTCGTAGCCGATCACGGGGTTGAGCGCCGTGGCCAGCATCGGGCTGCGCTCCACCAGCTCCGGACCTCGGTCGGTGGCCTGCAGGCCTTCGACGCAGCGCTCCGAGAAGTTGCGGGTCGCGGAAGCGAGCAGCTCGATCGACTCGAGGGTCGCCACCCCGGCCACCGGCATCATGACATTGAGCTCGAACAGGCTGCCGGCCTGACCGCTGACCACGACCGTGGCGTCGTTGCCGTAGACGCGCGCGATCACCATCAGCAGGGACTCGACGATCACCGGGTTGACCTTGCCGGGCATGATGCTCGAGCCCGGCTGCGTCTCCGGGAGCCTCAGCTCGCCGAGGCCCGCGATCGGGCCGGTGCCCATCAGCCTGATGTCGGACCCGATCTTCCAGAGGCTCGTGCCGATCGTGCGCAGCGCGCCGTGCGCCGCGACGAGCACGTCGAGGCTCGCCTGGGCGTGGAAGTGGTTGGTCGCCTCGCGCACCGGGATCTTGCTCGCCTTCGCCAGCCGCGCCGCCGCGAGCTTGGCGAACTGCGGGTGGGAGTTGATGCCGGTGCCGACCGCGGTTCCGCCGAGAGGGATGCGCGCCAGCTCCTCGACCGCGCCACGGGCGCGCCGGATCGACTCCTCGGCCTGGCCGGCGTAGCCCCGGAACTCCTGGCCGAGCCGGATCGGTGTCGCGTCCTGGAGGTGGGTGCGCCCGGTCTTGACCACCGGCCAGAACTCGCGGCTCTTGACCTCGAGCGCGCGCTGCAGGCGCTCGAGCGCCGGGACCAGCTCCTCCTCGATCGCCATCGCCGCCGCCAGCTGGATCGCGGTCGGGATGACGTCGTTCGACGACTGGCACAGGTTGACGTGGTCGTTGGGGTGGACCAGCTTCGAGCCGCGCTCGCCGCCGAGGATCTCGGTCGCGCGGTTGGCGATCACCTCGTTGGCGTTGGTGTTGGTCGACGTGCCCGAGCCCGTCTGGTAGATGTCGATCGGGAACTGGTCGTCAAGGTTGCCGTCGACGACCTCCTGCGCAGCCGCGGCGATTGCGCGCGCCCGACGCCGAGGCAGGAGCCCGAGCTCGCGGTTGGTCTGCGCCGCCGCCCGCTTGACCAGGCCGAGGGCGCGGATGAAGCGGCGGGGAAACGTCTGCCCGGAGATCGGGAAGTTCAGGACGGCGCGCTGGGTCGAGGCACCGTAGTACGCGTCGGCAGGGACCTCCATCTCACCCATGGAGTCGCGCTCGATCCGAGTCCGCCTGGCCACCTAGAGTGTCCCGACCCCGAGGGTCCTCGCATCTTCGCGTCCTAGGCAGCCGGGCGCCTCCGGCGCTGAAGCCTGCGTCAAGGGGCCCGGCGCTGCGTCGTCACGCATCTATCGATGCGCTCCTAGCCGCGCCACCCTTTCCTTGGCTCCGGCCGCCGATGCCGCGAATCTGCATCGGACCTCGGGGCTCGTGACACTCCGAGATTCTAGAGTTCCGTATGAATGCGTCTGGCCGCGCTCGACATCGGCTCGAACACGGTTCACGTGCTGGTCGCCGACGTCGTCCGCGGCAAGCTCGAGGACGTCGCCCACTACGTCGAGATGCCGGAGCTCGGTCCACACGTCGCGCGCACGGGCGTGATCGGCGCCCGCGGCAAGGTTGCCCTTCGGGCTGTACGCAAGGTGCTCGCCCAGGCCAGGACCCACGGCTACGACGAGCTGGTCGCCTGCGCCACGCAAGCTGTCCGCCAGGCCCGCGACGGCGCCGCGTTCGCCCGCCAGGCGAGCGGGGTCGTCGGCGCCCCGGTGCGCATCCTGTCCGCGCGCCGCGAGGCTCAGCTCAGCTTCCTGGGCGCCGCCAGCAGGCATGCCAGCGGCCGGGAGTGGGCGCTGGTCGACCTCGGCGGCGCCTCGACCGAGGTCGTGATCGCCCGCGGCGACATGATGCTTCGCTCGGCTGAGCTGGCGATCGGCTCGGGCGTGCTGGCCGCCACCTACCTCTCCGACCCGCCTCGTCCCGAGGAGCGGGCGCGCCTGCGCAAGGCGGCGCTTCGCGAGCTCACGCGGGCGCCGGACGGGGACGTCGACCGGATGGTCGCCACCGGCGGCACCGCCTCGAACCTGCCCAGTGTGCTGGCGAAGCGAAACCCGCCCCAGGTCCTGACCACGGCCGACATCCTCACGTGCGAGTCCCGCCTCGACCGCCATCGAGCCCGCCAGGTCGCGGCTCAGGTCGGCCTGCCGGCCAGCCGGGTCAAGGCGATGCGGGGTGGGGTGGAGGCCCTCCTCCTACTCCTGGACTGGTTCGGCCTCGCCCTTCTGCACGTGAGCCACGAGGGCTTGCGCCACGGCATGCTCCTTGCCTACCGGGAACGAGGAGAGGATTGGTGGCGGGATGGGTAAATTAGGTTTGTGAAGGAACTGGGCCGCAGCGGCACGAAGCTGCGCCTGGCGCTGGGGCTGACGCTGGGCATCCTGCTCATCGAGCTCGCCGGCGGTCTCTTGTCGCACTCCCTGGCCCTGCTCTCCGATGCAGGCCACGTCCTGACCGATGTGTTTGCCCTCGGCCTGGCCTGGTTTGCGGTCGAGCAGTCCAAGCGACCCGCTGACAAGAGGCGCAGCTACGGCTACCACCGGGTGGGCATCCTGGCGGCGCTGATCAACGCCGTCACCCTGATCGTCATCGTGCTGGCGATCGCGTTCGAGGCCGCGCGGCGCCTGACGGCCCCGCAGCCGGTGGAGGGCGGGGTCGTTGTGGCCACGGCGCTCGTCGCCATCGCCGTCAACGCGTTCGTCGTCCTCTCGCTCCGGGGCGGCGGCGACAGCCTCAACATCCGCGCCGCCCTCCTGCACGTCACCGGCGACGTTGCGGCTTCCGTCGGAGTGGTGATCGCGGGCATGGTGATCCTGCTGACGGGCTGGCTGTACATCGACCCGCTGCTGTCGCTCGCGATCGGCGGCCTCATCGCGTTCAGCGCCTGGCGCATCGTTCGCGAGGCCGTGAACATGCTGATGGAAGGCACTCCCGCCGACATCGACCTGGTCGCGGTCAGCGGCGAGATCGCCGGCACAGACCACGTCACGGGCGTGCACGACCTGCATGTGTGGGCCCTCTCCTCCGACGACACCGCGCTCAGCTGCCACGTCGTCATCGACGACATCTCTCTCGGCGACGCTGAGCACGTCGTCCGCGACCTCGAAGGCCGCCTCTGCGGCCGCTTCGCGATCGGCCATACGACGATTCAGGTCGAGAGCTGCCACCCGTGCGGCGAGATCCACCACGGCGCGGGCGAGCACAACCACCCGCACTCGCACGTCGTCGCTATCTCTTCGGGGCCAGCGCCTCCTCGCGCTGCAGGATCCTCCGCGCCACCGCGATAGCAGCCGCGTACGTCGAGTCCATCCCCCGGTAGCTGAGACCGCGCGCACCGAGCGTGCGGGCCTGCGTGTAGGGGGTGTCCGACGCGTAGTGGACGATGCCAAGGTCGAAGTGTGCCTGGGCCATGTTCACGCTCTCGCCGAACGGGTAGCGGTCGGGCTGGCCGATCTCGTAGCACGCGTCGAGGTACGGTCCCGCCTCCATCTCGACCACCGTGTAGCGGCCCTGGTAGTAGAAGTCGAGGTAGTCGCGGTTCTGGAGGAAGGTGCCGCGAACCGTGACCGCGCGCTGGTTGTCGAGGGCAGAGCCGTAGACGAGGTTCGGCTGCACATCGGACGCGGCAAAGCAGTTGTCGAGCCAGTAGGTGTTGCCGGAGTGTTCGTTGTAGACGACGTTGGGGATCATCACGTCACCGACGTCCGCGTTCAGCGTCGCCGCCTTGCCGAGCACGTAGACGCCGGCCACCCACGCCGACTGCTCCGCCACCTGGCGCAGGATGTGGTACGCGGCCTCTCCGAGCGGGTAGTCGACGTTGACGATGCACGCGTCGGAATCCTTGAGCACTGCGCCGTCCACGGCGCCGACGCGAGGGTCGATCGCGGAAGCGTCGAGCTTGGAGAGCATGAACACCTGCGCGGCGGAGTCGACACCGGTGCCGACGGCCGGGATGTGGCGAACGCCGTTCGCAGCCTCGAGCTCTGCCCTCCACTTGCGCAGCCGCTCGCGCTCAGGGCTTGCGTCGAAGACCTGCCGCGCCCCGTAGTAGAGCCAGTTCTGGCGCGAGGCGCGGCTGTGACCGGCCTCGAGCTTGCGGCGCTCGGCCTCTAGCTCGCGGTCCGAGCGTCCGATCCAGTCCACGATCTCGGACTCGATGCGGCGCGCGACGCCGGTCAGCACGTTGACGAGGCTGTGGGCGTTGGAGGAGACGAAGTAGACCGGAGCGTCGCGGGCGCCCATCTCCTCCATGGCCGCGGCGATGGGCTGCCACCAGCGGGTGGCGTTGCGGGCAAAGCCGAGGTGGCTTCCGCCGATGAGCCGCAGCACGATCCGGCACTCGTCGCGCTTGATGGCCGCGAGGTTGGCGTCGAAGGAGTCGCCCCAGGCGTCGCGGAGGCGGCGCCAGTCGTCCTGGCTTGCCCCGGCCGCCCGCCGCGCGTCGTTGTCGGAGAGGGGGTCGATCTCCTGCAGCGCGCGGTGCAGCTTGTTCCACTCGATCTGGTACGCGACCAACGTGGGCACGAGGTCGTCGATGTCAGAGCTCGATGCGATCAAGACGGCGAGCGTGTTCTTGCCGTCGTGGTACCAGCGCCGCCGGCGCGCTGGAGCCTTGACCGCCTCCCAACCAAGGATGTCGGCGCCCAGCACGGCGCGGAAGCCCTGCGGGCTCTGGCCCATGACCACGCGCCGGCAGCGGCTGATCGCGGCCGGAAGGCGCCGGACCGCGTAGAGCAGGGCGCCCATGTCCGACTGGGGCTGCCCGGCGAGGGGGTGCAGGACCGAGCCCATGCCAAGGTGGGCCTGGACCAGCGACTCGACTTTGATCTCGCCCGAGCTCTGGAGCATGGTCGTGTATGTGCGCACATACAGCTCGACGGCGTGCTTCCCCGTCCATCCGGAGGTTGGGACTGAACCTGGCGGCAGCTCCATGGCGACTTACAAAACCATAAAGATGCGCGCCTCGGACCGTGCAAGAGTCGAAGCATGATCACCAGACTCGCCAGGCTCCGCTATCTCCGCGTCGCCGGCCTTGCCGCTGCTGCGGTGGCCGTGGGCGGCGCGGCCGTCGTCGTCACCGCCTCCGCCGCCGGAATGTCGTTTGGAATTCGGGGCCCGGCCGCGCCTCAGTCGGCCGTCGACGCCTCCACGACGTCGGCCGTCTGCAGCACCTTCATGCAGCACTTCGCCACCGACCTGGGCAAGAGCCAGTCGGAGATCAACGCCGCGTTCCAGAAAGCCGTCGCCGAGACGCTTGCCGACGAGGTCAAGAGCGGCCAGATCACGCAGACCCAGGCGGACGCCATCAAGAAGAAGCTCGCCAATGCGACACCGTGCACCCTGCCCTCCACGGCCCACCGCCCGGGCGGCGAGAAGGCGATCGCGGCCTTCATGGAGCAGTACCTCGCCGCGGCCGCGTCGGCGCTGGGCATCAGCGAGACCGTGCTCAAGACCGACCTGAAGAACGGTCAGTCGCTTTCCCAGATCGCGGCTGCCAGGAACGTCACCGAGGCGACGTTCCGGACGAAGGTGATCGCGAACCTCAAGCCCGTGCTGGACAAGGCGGTGACCGACAAGCAGATCACCTCGGCCCAGGAGCAGGAGATCCTCAGCCGCCTGCAGACGGGCGAGCTGCCCCTCTGGAACAAGCCCGAGAAGCGGCCGAAGCCCGCGGGGACGCCGTCGCCGAAGGCGACGACGACGACCTGAGCGCCCCTTAGTTCAGCTCCTCGGTCGGCGGCGTGCCGCCGAGGCGGCGCATCAGCTCTTCGATGAGCTGGCGCGTCTCGGGGTCCGACATCAGCCGCTCCTGCATCTGCTCCGCGGACCGTCGGATCTCCGGGTCGGACATGAGGCGCTCCGACATGGCCTGGAAGCGCGACGTCATGTCCCGCATCGCGGTCTCCTGTGCGACCTGGATCAAGATGGGCTGACTGGCCGCGGCCGCGACCGCCTCCGCCTGTGCCCGCACCATCTCGATCCCTTTGCAGCCAAGGCACTCGCCCTTGAGCCCGCAGTGACAGAGCTGAGGCCGCAGGCGATCCAGCGCCGCGTGGAGCTCGGAGAGGTCGACGGATCCCGCCACGGCGACGAGATTACGACGCGGCCGACTTGCCCGCGTACATGGCCTCGACCTGGTCGCGGAAGTGCTCGGCGACCACCTTGCGCTTGACGTCGAGCTTCAGCGACAGCTCTCCCGCCTCCTCCGTGAAGTCGTGGGGGAGCATGGTGAAGTACTTGATCGTCTCCCACTTGCCGAGGTGGGTGTTGAGGTCGTCGATCGTCTTCTGGATCGAGGGCCGGACCGCGCCTTCGTCGAGGACCTGCTTCCTCGCGTCCTCCCAGTCGGGCACCACCAGCGCGGTCACGTACGGCCTGGCGTCGCCGACCACCAGCGCGCGCACAAGCAGCGGGTTGCGCATCAGCTCCTGCTCCAGCGGCACGGGCGCGATGTACTTCCCGCCCGCGGTCTTGAAGAGGGACTTCTTGCGGTCGGTGATCTTCAGGTAGCCGTCGGAGTCGAATTCGCCGATGTCGCCTGTATAGATCCACCCGTCCTTGAGCATCTCGGCCGTGGCGGCGGGGTTGTCGTGGTAGCCGCGCATGTTGCCCTGCCCCTTGACGAGGATCTCGCCGTCTTTGGCGATCTTGATCTCGACGCCGGGAAACGGTTTGCCCACGGTCAGGAACTTGTGCTCGCGCAGGGTGTTGGAGCAGACGCCCGAGGAAGTTTCGGTCATGCCCCAGCCGTTGAGGATCGGCACCCCGATGGCCCAGAAGAACTCCTCGATCTCGCGCGCCAGCGCCGCGCCTCCGCTGATGAAAAAGCGCAGCTTTCCGCCGGTCAACCTCTGGCGCAGCGACGCCAGGACCAGCCGGTCGGCGAGCCGGTGCTGAGCCGCGAGGACTGGGCCCACGCTCTGGGCGTGGAAGTGGCGTTTGCCGACGCCGATGGCCCAGTTGAAGATCGCCTGCCGCGGCCGGCTCGACTCGCGCACACGCGCGAGCACGGCGGCATACATCTTTTCGTAGACCCGCGGTGCGCTGCACATGACGGTCGGCTGGACCTGCTGCAGCTCCTTGGCGAGGTGGTCCACG
>WNEQ01002154.1_pt1 | contig 10350 bp, 10 predicted proteins | sample 5399971 | NCBI WGS metagenome assembly WNEQ01 (sample SAMN13153330, study PRJNA577476) | soil metagenome | isolation source: 20 cm grassland meadow soil 2 days after 1st rain plot 5 | place: USA:California | collected 2015-09-18
ACGGCAACGAGTACATCGACTTCATCGCGGGGATCGGAGTCGGGAGCGTCGGCCACTGCCACCCGCATTACGTGGAAGCCCTGAAGCGGCAGGTCGAGCGGCTGACGTTCGGGAGCTTCACCACCGAGACACGGGCGAAGTTCCTCGAGCTGCTCGCCTCCGTCACGCCCGAGGGCCTCACGCGCATCCAGATGTTCTCCGGCGGCGCGGAGGCCGTCGAGGCGGCCCTGCGGCTCGCGAGCGCCGCCACGGGCAAGGCGGAGGTCGTCGGGTTCTGGGGCGGGTTCCACGGCAAGACCGGCGGTGTGCTCCCTCTCCTCGGGAGCGAGTTCAAGCATCACCTGGGGCCCTTCATGCCGGGCCGGTACCTCTCGCCGTACGCCGACTGCTATCGCTGTCCGCTCAAGCTCCGCTACCCGGACTGTGGGATCGCGTGCGCCGAGTTCGTGCGCGAGGTCATCCGCTACCAGACCGCGGGCGAGGTCGGCGCGATCATCGTCGAGCCCATCCAGGGCACCGCCGGTAACGTGGTGCCGCCCGAGGGGTTCCTCCGCGCCATCCAGGCGATCGCGCGCGAGCACGGCGCGCTCATGATCGCCGACGAGATGCTGACGGGGTTCGGCCGGACCGGTGCCATGTGGGGCGCAGAGCACGACGGCGTGGTGCCGGACATCATGACGGTCGGCAAGGGCATGGGGGGCGGATTCCCCCTGTCCGGCGTGATCGCCACGGACGCGATCGCCGCCAGCAAGCCCTGGTCCAACCCGAGCGCCAGCTCGTCGAGCTACGGCGGCAACCCCCTCGCCTCCGCCGCGGGGCTCGCCGCGCTCGAGATCATCGTCAAGGAGGACCTCGTCACCAACGCCGAGCGTGTCGGCAAGGTCATGCTCACCCGCCTCGAGGCGCTGAAGGAGAAATACCGGTGCGTCGGCGAGGTGCGCGGCCGCGGGCTCATGCTCGGCATCGAGCTCGTCCGTGACCGAACGACGAAGGCGCCGCTCCCGAAGACCGTCACCCAGGCGCTCTATCAGGAGTGCCTGCGGCGCGGCCTGGTCGCGATGACCTACGCGCCGTCGATCCGCATCAACCCGCCGCTCGTGATCCGTGAAGAGCAGGCACTGGCCGGGCTCGCGATCCTGGACGAGGCGCTCGGCGCCGTCGTCCGCGAGCACGGGCTCCAGTAGCATGCTGCGCGGCGCGATCGTCGGCGTCGGCAACATCGCCCTCCAGGGGCACGTGCCCGCCTGGCGCCGCCGGCGCGACGTCGAGATCGTCGCGGGGACGGACGCGCGCCCGGCGCAGCGCACCGCGCTTGCCACGCACCTGCCCGGCGCGCGCTGGTACGACTCCGCCGACGCGCTCTTCGCCGACGCCCGCCTGGACTTCGTGGACATCGCGACGCCGCCGTCGAGCCACGCGCCGCTGATCCGGGGCGCGCTCGATCGGGGCCTCCACGTGCTCTGCGAGAAGCCGCTCGTCCATTCGCTCGACGACCTCGGGTCGCTGCGGGCCCTGGCGGAGGCGCGTGGCCGCGTGCTCCACACGGTCCACAACTGGCATCATGCCCCGATCGTGCGGCGCACGGCCACACTCGTGCGCGAGGGGGCGATCGGCCGGGTGACGCGGGTCGACTGGCACACGCTTCGCACCCGCCCGGCGGCGGCGGGCGACGGTGAGGAGGCGAACTGGCGCCTCGATCCGCAGATCGCCGGCGGGGGCGTGCTGGCCGATCACGGCTGGCACGTGTTCTACATCGTCCAACGCTGGATCGGTGAGGCCCCGCGGTCGGTGAGCGCGCGGCTCGAGACGCGGCGGCACACCGGCTGGGCCGTGGAGGACACCGCCACCGTGCGGCTCACCTACGCGCGCGCGACGGCCGAGATCCTCCTGACGTGGGCCGCCGACGAGCGGCGCAACTGGGCCGCGGTGACGGGCACCGACGGCACGATCGAGCTCCAGGACGACACGCTCGTGGTCACGCGCGCCGGCAACGGCACGAGCCGCTGGCCCTGTCCCCCGGCGTTGTCCGGCGGCGGGTACCATCCGGACTGGTTCGACGCGGTGGCGGAGCAGTTCCTCGCCGAGGTCGCCGGCCAGGGGCCGCGCGGCGCCAACCTCGACGAGGCGTCGCTCTGCGTCGCGCTGGAGCGCTCGGCGCGCGCGTCGAGCCTCGCGGGCGGTCGCGGCGTCGCGCTGGGCGAGGTGTCAGGCTGACAGACGCGCTGCTCCTCGTCGTTCCACCCGAGCCCGGCGTGGCCGAGCGCGTCCCGCCGGGGACGGTCGTGGCGGGTCTGCCTCTGCTGCGAAGGATCGTCCTGGCGGGGGCGCGCGCCGGGTTTGCGGATATCCGTGTGCACAAGGCCCTCGCGGGCGCCGAGGACCTGATCGTGGGCACGCGCGCCGCCACGCTCACCCCCGACGAGCCGGACACGCCGCGCGGGTCACGCCGTATCGTGATCGTGCCGGCGAACCTCGTTCCCCAGCCGCGCTGGCTCCGGTCGCTCCTCGACGCGGAGCTCTCCCCGGAGGCGATCTACGTCGATCCGGCGCTGACCGCGGTGATCGTGACCGCGGACCCGGCCCGCGTCCTCGCGGGCGCGGCGCGCTGCCGAAGCGCCGGCGAGCTGCTCGGCGAGCTCCGCGGCGCGTCGGTCGAGCTCCCGGGCGCGTTCGAGCTGGCGGGGCGATTCGTCCTGACGGCGCGCGGCGATGTGCGGCGCGCGGAAGCCTGGCTCCTGCGCGGCCTCATCAAGCAGCGGGAGGGCTTCATGTCGCGTCACGTCGAGCGACGGATCTCGCTCGCGCTGACGCGGCGGCTCGTCGCCACGCGCGTCACGCCCGACGCGATGACGCTGGTGAGCGTCGCCGTCGGCCTCGTGGGCGCGACGTTCTTCCTGTCGGTGTCACCGGGGTACCAGCTCGTCGGGGCGCTCCTCTTCCTGGCCCACTCGATCCTCGACGGCTGCGACGGCGAGCTGGCGCGACTCAAGCTCATCGAGTCGCGCCGCGGGGCGATCCTCGACTTCTGGGGCGACAACCTCGTCCACGCCGCCGTGTTCGGGTGCATCGCCGTCGGCTGGACGCTTTCCACCGGGGCGGTGTGGCCGCTCGCCCTCGGGGCCGTGACGATCGCAAGCGGGCTCGGATCGGCGGCGTGCGTCTTCCGTCGGACGTTGCTCGACGTCGTGTCGGGCGCCGGGGCCTCCATGACGGATCGCCTCACCGAGGCCTTCGCCCACCGGGACTTCATCTACCTGGTCGTCGTCCTGTCGGCCTTCGGCCGGGCCGACGTGTTCCTGGTCCTCGCGTCCGTCGGCACGCCGATCTTCCTGCTCCTGCTGCTGTGGGTCGGCGCGGCGCGCCGCCGGGCCTGAGGGGCTGTGGCCGGTTTCGTCGATGTCGTGCTCCGCGGCCTGGCGTTGTGCGGCCAGGCGGTGGCGATCGGCGGCGTGCTGTTTGCGCTGCTGGTCCTCCGGCCCGCGGTGCACGCGCGGCCCGCCCTCGTGCCGCTGCTCGACCGGAGCCTCGCATTCTCCGCGGTGGGTGCAGCCGTCGTCTGTGTCGCGCAGCTCCTCTCGCTCGCCGTCGGTCTCGGCTCGCTGGCCGGCGATGACGGCTGGCCCGTCCGGGACCTCCTCGCCACGACCTACGTCCGGACGGTCGCCGTCCGCGTCCTCGCCAGCGCCGGGCTGGTCGTCGGCGCTCTCCGCCTCCGCCGGGGGACGGGCAGGGGGCGCGGCTGGCTCGCGCTCTGTGGGGTGGCGCTGGTGCTGGCGGCGAGCGCGTCGTGGACCAGTCACGCGGCGGCGCGCCTGGGGTCGCGCGGCCTGCTACTGGCGCTCGATGGCGTCCACCAGCTCGCGGCAGCGGCGTGGGTCGGCGGCCTCGCGCACCTCGTCGTCACGGGGCTCGGGCGGAGCGAGCGCCTGTGGCCGGCGCTCTTGCTCCGACGCTTCTCGGCGCTCGCGCTCACGGCGGTCGGGATCCTCGTGGCCGGCGGCCTCGCGCTCACGCTCGCGTTCGTCGGCGGCGTCCTCCCGCTGCTCGGGACCGCGTACGGCATGATGGTGCTCACCAAGGTGGCGATCCTCGCCGCCCTCCTGCTCCTCGGCGCGCTGAACTTCGTCGCGGTGCGCCGGCTCCCGCCGGAGGCCGACGTCGGCTCCGCGCGGCTCCGTCGGCTCGTCGAGGTCGAGCTCGGGCTCGGCCTCACGACCCTGTTCGTCGCGGCGTCGCTGACCTCGCTCCCGCCCGCGGTCGACGTGGTCACGGACCGCGCGACGCTCGCCGAGGTCGTCACGCGGTTCACCCCCAAGTGGCCGACGCTCTCGTCGCCGCCGATCGAGGCGCTGCCCGTGGACGATCGTGACGCCCCGCGGACCGCCGCGGACCGCGCGTGGTCCGAGTTCAACCACAACGTCGCCGGGCTGTTCGTGCTCACCATGGGGCTGCTCGCGATCGTCCACGCGACCGGCCGCGCGGGCTGGGCGCGCCACTGGCCGCTGATCTTCCTCGGGCTCGCCGCCTTCCTGGCGATCCGCGACGACCCCGGCGCCTGGCCGCTCGGGCCGTTGGGGTTCTGGGAGAGCTGGGCGTATCCCGCCGTGCTCCAGCACCGCGTGTTCGTCCTGCTGGTCATCGTCTTCGCGATCTTCGAGTGGATGGTCCGCGCGGGGCGCCTGCGCACCCGGCAGGCGGCGCTCGTCTTTCCGCTCGTCTGCGCGGTCGGCGGGGGCTTCCTCCTGACGCACTCGCACGCGAGCCTCGGGCTCAAGGAAGAGTTCCTGACGGAGGTGACCCACGCGCCGCTCGGCCTCCTCGGGATGCTCGTCGGCTGGGGCCGATGGCTCGAGCTCGGGCTCCCGTCGCCCGAGGGACGGATTCCCCGGTGGCTCTGGTCCGGCGCGCTCGCCGCGGTCGGTGTCCTGCTGATCTTCTACCGGGAGAGCTGACCTGCGTTCCGTCCGCGCGGCGCTGCTCGTCCTCGGCGTGGGTCTGCTCGCCGTCCTCGTGGCGACGAACGACCCGGCGGCGATCCTCGCCTCGATCGTCCAGCTCTCCTGGCGGCTCGCGATCGTGCTCTGCTTCCCGGTGGTGCTGGTCATGGTGTTCGACACGCTCGGCTGGCGCTTCGCGTTTCTCCAGGAGGGCGTTGCCTTCCGCACCCTCCTCTGGGTCCGGCTCGCAGGCGAGGCGTTCAACGTCGCGACGCCGACGGCGGCGCTCGGCGGGGAGGCGGTCAAAGCCTGGCTCCTGCGGGGCCTGGTCCCGCTCGACACGAGCGTGCCCTCCGTGATCGTCGCGAAGACCACGATCACGATCGCGCAGGGCCTCTTCCTGCTGCTCGGCATCGTGCTGGCCTTCGCCGGCACGCTCCCCGGGTCGCCGCTCCTCTATGGAATGCTCTGGCTCCTCGCGATCGAGACGGTCGCGCTCGCGGGCTTCGTCGTCGCGCAGACGCGCGGCCTGCTCGGGTGGGGCGGGCGGCTCGTCGCCCAACTCGGGCTCGAGCACGGGCACGGGGAGGCGCTCGGGCGCATCGACGAAGTGCTCGCGCGCTTTTACCGGACCGCCCCCTGGCGCCTCGTCCTCTCGCTCGCGTTTCATCTGGTTGCGTGGCTGCTCGGCTCGCTCGAGGCCTGGCTGATCTTGCAGTTCCTGGGCGTCCCGGTCTCGCTGGCGACGGCCACCGTGATCGAGTCCTTCGGCACGGCGGTCCGCTTCGCCACGTTCCTGATCCCGGCGAGCCTCGGCGCCCTCGAGGGCGGCTACGTGGTCACGTTCGCCGCGCTCGGCCTCGGACCGGCGACGGCGGTCGCGTTCAGCCTGGTGCGCCGGGTGCGCGAGGCCGCCTGGGTGGGCCTGGGTCTGCTCGTCTTCGCGCTGGCCCGCCCCGCGGCTGGGCCGCTCCCGGATTCGCCTGCGGCGAGGCGAATTTAAAGCGCACTGGCCCGCGGTGGGCGTTGCTAGAATTGGCCTCACCGTGAGCCAGATACGTCGCGCCATCATTCTCGGGGGACTCCTGCTCATCCCGGCGGGAAGAGCCGCGGGCGCCACGCTGCCCACGGTGACCCACCAGGGTCGACCCTACGTCGAGCTCAGACGACTCGCGGACTCCCTGAACCGCGCCGGGCTCGAGGCGCGCCCGTCGAGCACGCGGGCCAGGCTCAGGTTCCCGGGGCACGTCGTGACCTTCACCCGCAACTGGGCCCAGATCCTCGTGAACAACACCCCCGTCGTGCTCGACGCGCCCGTGCGCGTGAGGCGCGGGGTGTGGCTCGTGCCCGAGTCGTTCGTGGGCCGGGTGCTCCCGCGGCTCACCGCCGGGGTGTCCGTCGCCGCCGCTCCGGCGGCGGCCAGGGCGCCCACGCCCGAGGTCGTCCTCGAGGAGCTCCGCTTCCGCTCGTACCCCTCGTTCACCCGCGTCGTCCTCGAGACTTCCGGCCTCCTCGCGTACCGCGTCGAGCAGCCGGGCCCGAAAGAGGCGCGGATCCGGCTGATCGGCCTCGCGGCCACGGCGCAGGTCGAGGAGATCCGCGACGGCTTCGTGGGCGAGGTGCGCGTCGAGCGCGCGGGCGGGGACGCCCTCCTGCGCGTCGTCTTCGAGGGCACGGCGGGGACGGTGCGCGCGAGCACGCTCGCGGACCCGCATCGCCTCGTCCTCGAGTTCACGCGTCCGACCGAGCCCGGGCCGCCGCAGGAAGAGGTGGCGCCACTCCGCACGCTCGTGCTCGACGCGGGCCACGGCGGCCACGACTCCGGCGCGCTGGGGCCGACCGGTCTCATGGAGAAGGAGCTCGTGCTCGACGTGACCCGGCGCGCTGCGAAGCTCGCCGAGGAGCGGCTCGGCGTCCGCGTGCTCCTGACGCGCGATGCCGACGCCTTCGTCGCGCTGCGGGACCGTACGAGCTTCGCGAACCGCGCCCGCGCCGACCTCTTCGTGTCGATCCACGCGAACGCGCACCGCCAGGCCATGACCGACGGCGTCGAGACCTACTTCCTGTCCTCCGAGGCGACGGACAGCGAGGCGCGCCAGGTCGCGGCGCAGGAGAACGGCGTCGTCCAGCTCGAGAGCGCGTCGGGGCGCGGCGGGGCCCCGAAGGACATCGTGAAGACGATCCTCTGGGATCTCGCCCAGTCCGAGTTCCAGACGGAGTCCTCGCGGCTGGCGGAGATCGTCCACGACTCGATGACGCAGTCGCTCCGCATCGGGAACCGGGGTGTCAAGCAGGCGGGGTTCTACGTCCTGGGAGGCGCGGCGATGCCCGCCATCCTGATCGAGATCGGCTTCATCACGAACCCGAAGGAGGAGCGCCGGCTGAGAGACTCGCGGCACCGAGACGAGATCGCGCGGGCCATCGTCGCCGGCCTCGCCGAGTACAAGCGCAACTGGGACCAGCGCGTCCGCGCCGCGGGCGAGCCGTCGCTGACGAAGACGCGGTAAGCGCCGTGCCCCGTCCCGACGGCCGCGCCCCCGATCAGCTCCGGCCGGTCACCGTCACCCGGGACTTCCTGCTCCACCCCGAGGGCTCCGTGCTGGTCGAGTTCGGGGCGACCAAGGTGATCTGCACGGCGTCGCTCGAGGACAAGGTACCGCCCTTCCTGAAGGGCCAGGGGCAGGGCTGGGTCACGGCGGAATACGCGATGCTGCCGCGCGCGACCAACACGCGCACGCCCCGCGAGACCCGCGGCCCGAGCGGCCGGTCGCAGGAGATCCAGCGGCTCGTCGGCCGCGCCCTGCGCGCCGTCATCGACCGGGCGAAGCTCGGTGATCGCACGGTGTGGGTGGACTGCGACGTGATCCAGGCGGACGGCGGCACGCGCACCGCCGCCATCACGGGCAGCTTCATCGCCGTGGCGGACGCGATCGCGAAGATCCCCGGGCTCCAGCCGTCGACGGCGATCCGCGACCACGTCGCCGCGATCAGCGTCGGCGTCGTCCAGGGCCAGGCGGTGCTCGACCTCTGCTACGCCGAGGACTCGAGCGCCGAGGTGGACATGAACGTCGTCATGACCGGCAGCGGCGAGTTCGTGGAGGTGCAGGGCACCGCCGAGCAGGTGCCCTTCGGCCGCGCGCGGCTGGACGCGCTCCTCACCATCGCCGCGGGCGGCATCCGCCATCTCATTCGCCTGCAGCGCCGCGCCCTCGACGCGCGTGCCGAGCGCGTCTTCAGCCTCTAGGCCGCGTCTGGTCCTCGCGACGCTGAACCTCGCGAAGGCGCGCGAGCTGGCCGCGCACCTGGGCGACATTCCCTACGAGGTCCGTGTGCTCGCCGAGCTGCCGGGCGCCGCGCTTCCCGAGGAGACGGGCGATACGTACCGCGCCAACGCGCTCCTGAAGGCGCGCGCCGCCGCGCGGTTCACCGGGGCGTGGGCGCTCGGCGACGACTCCGGCATCGAGGTGGCCGCGCTCCGGGGCGCGCCCGGCGTGCGCTCGGCGCGGTTCGGCGGCCCGGGGCTCGACGACGCGGGCCGGTGCGCCCTGCTCCTCGAGGCGCTCCGCGACGTCCCGCCCGCCGAGCGGGCGGCGCGCTTCCGCTGCGTCGTCGCGCTCGTGGATCCGGCCGGCGGCGAGCACACGGCCGAGGGATTCGTCGACGGCGTCATCACCGATGCGCCGCGCGGGCGCCACGGCTTCGGCTACGACCCGGTCTTCCTCTACCCGCCGCTCGCTCAGACCTTCGCGGAGCTCGCGCCCGAGGAGAAGGCGCGCGTGGACCACCGCGGGCGGGCCGTGCGGGCGGCCCGACGCTTCCTCGGGATGCATTGACAAGGTGTGGACGAAATCCTATAGTTCCGCCGCGCTGACACATCGTGCGGAGTGCACCCCCGGCGCCCGCCCACGGTTGGGAGGAGGCGCACGGCAAAACGCCCCGTCCAGGGAATCGACATGACGGGGCGTTTGTGTTCTCACGGAGGAGATGCCCATGAAGACTCAATACGTGGTCACGCTGGCGGTCGTCGCTGGCTTCGGACTTGGTGCTGTCACGGTCCAAAGTCTTCACGCCCAAGCGAAGCCGCCCGTCTACTACATCGCGGAAATCGATGTGACGAACGTGGACGCCTACGTGAAGGAGTACGCTCCGGTCGCCCAGGGCACGATCAAGAAGTTCGGCGGCCGGCTCCTCGCTGCAGGCCAAAAGGTAACTGCGATCGAAGGGCAACCGCCGAAACCGCGCGTTGCCGTACAGGTGTGGGACAGCATGGAGAGAATTAAGGCGTGGCGCAATTCAGCGGAGTATAAGGAGGCCCGGAAAATCGGCGACAAGTATGCGAAGTTCCGTGCTTTCACCGTCGAGGGCTTGCCGCAATAGTAAGTGATAGGATTTTCTAAGGTTCGGGGTGTGGCGCAGCCTGGTAGCGCACCTGCTTTGGGAGCAGGGGGCCGGAGGTTCAAATCCTCTCACCCCGACCACCTCACGGCTTGAAAATGTCTGCGGCAATGAAGACCGCGGGCGCCTTGCTCTTGTTCTCGGCCCAGTGAGTCGTGTCCTTGCCCTCGGCCCACGTCGTGCCCTTCGTGATCGCCCGAGTGGCTCCTCCCTCGCGGTGCTCGGTGAGCGTCCCTTGCAGAAGATGAACGACGGCTGGCCGGTCCTTGTGGCTGTGGATCCCGACCACGCCACCAGGCTCCAGTGTCAAGAGGCGCATCCGGAGCTGGCGGCCCTGCAGGCCATCGATCTCGGGCCCCAAGTCGATCACTGCGGTCGAGCCGGTCCGAAACCCTTTGTTCTCGGTCGGTGGGGCCTGCTGCCCGACGGCGGTGCCGAGTCCGAACGCGAGGGTCATTCCGATAAGCCAGAGCACGGCCTTGGGGAGCTGCTTGGGGTTCATCGGGCATCCTCCTTCGTCGCCAGATCCACGAGACGGTCGAGTTGGTGGCGCGACTCTGCGCTGACATCGCACCCTTGTCAAGGGAGTGGGCGCTACCTGGGAGTGGGTGTTACCGGGGTTGGCTCTGGCTGAGGATCTTCCGCGCTTCGAGGTAAATCGCGGCCGTCACGCCTTCGATCTGATCGGACTTTCGGTACACGAGATAGGCGAGGTAGATCGCGACGAGCGCTTCGAGCCCTACAACGGCAAGCATGAGCGCCAGGAACCAGTGCTCGGCGCCAGGGCCTTGCCACGCGTCAACGTCCGAAATCGGAGACGTTCACGTCCTGGACGCTGAGCTAGAATGCTGCCACCTTGAAGAGCAGCGGGACCGAGGCTCGCGTCGCGTTCGTCGAAGAAGCGAGCGTCCCCGAGAACCCGTAGCGTGGCGGGACGGTTCGCGGGGCACGTCGTCTTCATCACGGGCGCGTCGTCGGGGATCGGCGCCGCGCTCGCGCGGGAGTTCGCGCGGGCGGG
>WNEQ01006041.1_pt1 | contig 10344 bp, 11 predicted proteins | sample 5399971 | NCBI WGS metagenome assembly WNEQ01 (sample SAMN13153330, study PRJNA577476) | soil metagenome | isolation source: 20 cm grassland meadow soil 2 days after 1st rain plot 5 | place: USA:California | collected 2015-09-18
TGAACGAATCCGGTGATGTCCGCTGCACAAACAGATCCGAGTTCAACCGGGCCACTGCCAAATCGTGCGTTTAAGAATTGCCGGGCGAATAATCCGTAGTAAAGACGCGTGGTCGGAGCGAGCGCTCGCTCGCTTTGCAGATACACATCAAACTTTTCGAGCAAACACTCGACTGGCGTGGTTACTGCCGGTGTCAGGTGCCGTACGATCGCGTCTTGATCGCGGAGTAATTCCAAGAAGCGGGTCAGAGTTGCCGCGTCACCTCGCCGGAGCCCATAACCGCATCGCTTGCGATATCGCAAATATTCGGCGACGTGTTGAACCGTCACACTCTCGTCGGCAATGGCCTTCTGCCTTACCCACCGACTGAAACCGGCAATCAATCGAATTTGCAACTGGCCATACTGTCTCGTATACCCTTCGACGTGTAACTGCGTGGCGTACGAAACAATGTGGGACCCCCAAGGCCCCTCCTGCATTCGTTCAGCTGTCTTGAGATCTTTGAAAAATCGTTCCATTCGATCTTCTCCTTTCATGATGAACATGTCGGAAAAAGATCTCAGGAAGCGTTCGCTCCGGCTATGCCGGATTGAAACTAGTCAAGGCCCCGACTGATGCGGTGCCCAGTGCCGCACCCAGAATAGTCGGGGACCCGGCATAGTGCCTCCTATCCCGGTCCCGGGATAGTCGGCACGCGTTCGCTGTTCACATGCTGGAGAACGGAACCGACATTCGTACAATTCAATTGCTCTTAGGCCACAGCAACATAGCAGCGACCGCAAACTACCTCCGCTTGGCGACAACGCAAGTCTGTTCCGCAACGAGCCCTCTGGATCTATTACCGCGTGTGATCGAATTGCCAACTCAAATCTGACGCGGCAGGAAGGATAGGTGGCGTGGCCGCGGGTCAAGCTGCGGCCGTGCAAAGCGTGCACAACTCGTCGCCCGTGGATTAGCATTTGCCGGCCCTGATGTTGAACCGGCTGATCGCGTCGCGCTTGTTTGGCATTGATCTCCGGGTCCTTGTTTGCGGCTGCCATTACGCCACCACGTGGACCCCACCGTACAGCACTGTAGCTTCGGGATAGCCCGGCGTATACTCCAAAGCGAAGTCCGCATGCATATTCCAGCGGCAGTGCACGCATTGCTCCGCCTCCGTTTTCTTAGGGTTTTGGCGATTTCCCACAGGTGGCATCGAATCGGCGCGGAAAACGTCAGCCTCTGTTGTCGATGGAACTGGAAGCAGCTGAAGGAGAAGAACGTTATGCCCATTTACATTGTTCGTTGGCCGGACCTCTCGGCGTCCCTTGTACAGGCGGAAGGTGAAGAACATCTTCTGGACATCCTCGACCAAGTGGGCAACGCGGATGATTGCGAGTGGTCCATTTACGATGGACCGCTATTTATCGATTTCCGGCTCCCGGTGCAGTGGAGCATCGAAGAACCCGCCGCGATCCAGGGAAATCCGCGGCGGGTTGTCATTGGGGATATCGGCGAACTCGCGGGTGGGAACATCATAGAAAACATGCAACTGAGCCTCGCCGAAGGCGATGATGGATATGAAACCGGTGCGGCGGTGCTTCGTCTGGCTTTTCCCAAGCTGCATGCCGCGATGGAGGACGATGCCGGCGATGAGCCGACGGGTCGCGACCAATCTGTCGCGGAGGCCGGGCTTCGGAGAGCGTTGCACGCTGAACTTGACCGGGGCCTCAACGCATCCCAGACACACGCCCAACTTGAAGAGAACACCGACGCTATTTCCAGGCTCGCAGGCGCCATGGACTTGCCGGTCCAACTTGCCCGTAAGTTCCACGAGATGGCGGCGGAGCACGAAAGCAGTGAGTCTCATGCGCAGAACATCGTGCAAAACAGACCGCCGTTGGGTCCGACGCTTTTCCGAATATCCAATCACCACACTCACATCTGCGGACAGCCGCCCACTGTCGACGGAGATGAACCGGCCAAGTATCACGGCTACTTCGCCAATCGGTATGGTGAGCAGGCTGTTTTCATCTACGATACCGACACTCACCAAGCTTCTGTCCGGATGGGGGATGCCGGTTGGGATAACGTGCACTGCGTCGTGGATGGCCGTGTGGAAGGCATCATCCTTAACGAAGAGGAGGCCGCATGGATTCGCGCCTGCTGGCTCGCCACCGCCAAAGGGTTCCGATCACCGTCGTAAGCGGATAGTCGGAATAAGCAGGGGGTGTGGCTGCAGGACAGCGGCGGATCTACGGGCGCGCTGCGCGCGGCGTTCAACATGCCTGCAATGGGCGACATTCGAAAGTGCATGATCGCCCTCGCGCCCGAAGATACGGTGCTGACCTCCGCTTGCCGTCATCGCTTCGATAACCCCGAGGGAATCGCAGGCCACTCGCTCGGCAATCTCATCATCTCGGCCCTGTTTCAGATGTCCGGCGGATTTGCGGACGCAAGCCTGCGAGCTGCTTCAATTCAATTGAAAGGACGCGTGCTGCCGTCCACTGAAAATGCGATGACGTTATGCGCCGCGTACGAAGACGGAGGTGTGGCGCGCGGAGAGGCGAACATTCCAAAGCCCGGCGGGCGCATTCGACGCGTATGGCTCAGCCCCGACAGGCCCGCCGCCGCGCCCGGCGTGATTGCGGCGCCGCATGCGGCCGACGCGATCGTGCTCGGGCCGGGAAGTCTGTACACCAGCATCATTGCGGATGAAACAGGAATACACCGATCGCTTGAACCGCCGGATCCAAAGCGTTGCCTTCGCGGGTCAGCCGGTTGATGAAGACCCTGTCGTTGAACAGCAGGACCATCGCCGGAGGCTGCGACGCGTCATTCGACTGCTGAATTGCGGCGTTGAAAATCGTCACGCCGTCAGGAAGGTCCAGGTGAAACGGGCGGATAGTCGGAATAAGCAGGGGGTGTGGCTGCGGGTCAGGCGGCGTTGGTCTCCAGAACGCCGTTTGTGGTAACCGGCGGATAGGGATGAGCCGCGCACGAAGGAAATAAGCCGGGCACGCAGAGGAAACAAGGGCCGGGCACGCACGGAAACAAGCGGAGATGCACGGAATGCACACACGTGTCGGACTCGGAGTGTCTTGGGATTCTTAGAACTGATCGAAGTGCAAGGCGGGTTCGCAGACGGCAGGCGCCACGGGTGGCGGCCGACTGGGAAGCCCGAGGCAGTCCAGAATCTTCCGCGTCGCTTCAGGCGAGTGAATTGCGGCCATGAGCCGCATGACGCCGCCGCACCGGTCGCACTGTAAAACGTCAATGGCAAATACCCGCTTCATCAGTTGGGCCCACGAACAATTCCGGCTGCGCTGTTTCGCCGTTTCTTGCTGCGGCCCTTCGGCGACTGCAGCATCAACGCACTCCGATGAAATAACGGGATTGCCCTGAGCGGGCGTGGATTCCGCCTTGTTGCTGCCCGTCGGAATAATCAAGGCACGCAAGGCAGCTGCAGGACCCAGAATGCCGTGGAATCTCACGAGGTGGACGCGAGGAGCCGGGACAAGGGCTGCGAGTTTCGCCAGGAAATCTTGAGGTTCGAAGATCACAGCCGTCGTTCCATTGCGCCAAGGGCGCTTCAATCGGTACAGCAGACGCCCATCCGATAATTCGGACAGGCGTTCCGTTGCGACTGCCGGGCGCGCCGCATACCGGCACAGCCGCTCTAACCTCATGCGATCGTGCGCCGGAATGCTCACATTCGCATGGACGCTGAATCCGTTGACGGTGGCACAGCACGGCGATTGCAGAACATCGAGACTATCGCCATCGATCTGATCTCCGAGCCGTGCGACGCGATATCCCACGTTGGAGCCAACCGCAATTCTGCCCCGGATCGAACTCGCGTAGAGAGCCGCCATACCAGGATCATCTCGTGATAGCGCGTCCTCATCTTCGGATCCAGAACCAATCCCGCGGCGCTCGAGCAGCGCTTCGATTCTGGTCGCGACGATAGTTGTGAACTCGACGATTTCGTCGTCCTCAGGCGCAGGCAATTCGTGAAATTCCGGATTCCGGTTCTCGCTGCGCGTATATACGCCGTCGATAGCCAGCAGGTGGAAATGAACGTTGCAATTGAGCGCGTCACCGAAACGTTGGATAAACGTGACGGCGCCGCTCTGCGAATCTCGGAGTCCCAGAAACTTTCGCGCGCGCCGCCGCAGGTGGCCAAGTACTGCTCTGGCGAATATGTTTAGTACATCGCTCATGAGCCGCGCGTCATAAGCCATCTTGTAGCGCAGCGCAAAAGGCGAAGAAAGCACCCACTGACGGACAGGCACTACAGGGAAAACGTGATCCACCAAATGCGCCGCCGTGTCTGCCATGCGTCTTCCTCCACACCCAGGGCACCACACGCGCCCCTTACAACTGAAGGCCACAACACGATCGCGACCGCACGAGTCGCAGTGAACGCGAACGAAGCCGTAGGACGGGATCCCGCATTCGAGGAATGACCTGAACTCTTGCTCAACGAACTTCGGCGCCGGGCGTTCGCGATCTTGTTGTCGCGAGAGGAACGTTTCAAGTTGTTCGGCGACGACGCGGTAGAGGACGGTTTCTTCGGGTTTACGCGGGAGGTATTCAAACGAGGAGCACTGCATGCGCCAAGGGCGCTATGCAGACTTGACGCCTGTTGAGAGCGCCAGTCTTTCGAATCAGTTACAGACACACCGGCGCAGAGAAGTCCGAATTTTTAGCGATAAAACGATCGCGCTTTCCGGCGATTTGACGATTTCCAGGGGTTCATGGTCTGCGCAGGACATCCGAAATGCCTTGGCGCACTTTTGCGGTGAGGATGCTGTGACGCTTGCGCACGGTGTTCTCGTGCGCGATCCGCGCGGCTTCTTGACACAGCATGGCCGCAAGCATCTTCTGCATGCTGGCTTGGCTCTGAATGTTTGCGGCGGTGGCGGCAGCCGTGAGAAACGGCGCCGACCCGGGCGCGGCAACTCGTGCTTCGTCTTCGATGCGATCGCCGGATTGCAGAATGAGGTCACCGGTTTGGTCGGCGGCTTTAAGGGTCTTCAGTGTGTTCAGAGCGAGCGTGTCGTCGATGTCGATCATGTTACGGGAGAGAGCGTCGGCTTGGTCGGCGGTGGGCAGTGCACCGAATGCCCGGTAGTACGACTGGTTCAGGCCCGGGAAATCGTTCGTTTGGCGATTTCGAATGATCGACTCCAGCGTGATCGGCGCCGGCAACGTGGCGCTGCTGATCGCGGCCGTGTAAATCGATTGCATCGTGCCGCGGAACTGATTGATCAGATCCGTAATGGCATTTCGCGCCTGGTCGATCAATTGAACCGGCCAGACGATCTGCTGGTACAGAGCCTGCAGCGATTGCGAGACGGCGCCGAGCAGATTCAACGCGGACTGGATAGCGCCGTTGATGACATTCAGGATGTTCTGAATACCGCCGAGCAGCCCAAACTGGCCGTACACCGGCGTTGGAAAAATGAGGCCAGCAACGAGTACAGCGATCAAAATGGCTCCGACGACGGAACGGCAACTGTAGGCTTGACGACAAACGGCAGAACATATCGAGCGAATCCGGTTCATTGCGCTGCCCTCCTTAAATCTCTCCACGCGGACTTGACGGCGCCGGACACTTCCTCCGACAGTTCCGGAAGTTCCGCCAAGCCTCTTGGAAATAATCCGGCGAGTTCGCGATACCGCTCGAACAAAGGTTTGTCCGGCTCGCGATTCAGAAAATACTTGCGGTACATCCGTTCGCGCTGAAATGTCGTGCAGATCCAGTAGTCGATTGGAGTCGGGACGAGTCGAATCACCTCCGTGGTTTCGGCTCTTTCGCCCAGTGCAAGCACCACTTCCGCGCTCCGGCCTTTTCGAGGCGGCGCGAGGCCTTTGATTTCCTTCAGGACGACGTCATTTAGATAAAGGTGATTCGTCAGAGCAGCCAGGTCGCCTCGTTGCTGTCCGATGATTTTGGTCGTCGAGTTCTTCACGATGCCGGGACCGTGGACGCGTGGCTGTCTTTCCGTTCCGACAAAATCCTCCAACGTCTGGCTGATTGCCCATACGCTCGCGTTGCGCTTCCGCGCCGTGCGAAACAGTTGAACAACCTCCGGGGCCAAGACCGGCGAATCCAGCAGTGCCCAGCATTCGTCCAGGACGGTGATGCTCATTTGACCGCTTCGGCCTGACGCACGCTCGGCCATCGCATTCGCGTCGTCGTGTGACGATCGAACAGACGGCTGTAAGTTCCTCTCTCTCCGGTCCAGTCCTTTAACTTGAGAGCCGCCATTTGGGCCTCGCCAATCGTCCGCTCCGAGATTCCGCCTTGAAGCCGCTCGGCGCTTCTCCAGTTGGCCAGCTCATCGCGAAGGTCAGAAAACGTGGGGACCGGATTCGTCGGCCGGCTTTCGACGCGCCGGTAAACGCGGCTAATCGCGTCGCTCAAAACCGTGTCGATTAAACCGACATCCGTGGCCGGTCCGTCGCCAATCATGTGCCGCGTCAGGTTTTTGAGGAATGCAACCTTGTCTTTGCTGGGAGTGCTTTGGCCCGGTGGCAGATCCCACGGATTTAATGTCTCGGCGCCTTCGAGATCGAGGTCGATGACGCGGCCGCCCATCAGCTCCGTCAATGCTGCATACGAATCGCCCCGCTCAATGATTGAGATCAGTGGATTCAGACGGCCCAGCATGAGGAGAAACATCTGGGCCATGAAAGTTTTTCCGCCGCCGCTCGACGACATGATGAGAATGTTGGCGTCATTGAGACTCGAATCGAAGGGCGAGAACGGAATCAGTTTGCGCTGGCGGGTTTCGAACAGAACGCCCGGAGAATGCGGCGTCCCCCGCCAGGGCGTCTCAATAGGCATCAAATCGGCGGCATTCAGTGTAAGCATATCGATCTCTCTCTTGTTCTCTTCCGCCATGCACGGCAGAGTGCCGACTAAGAACCGCTTCTGCGCGAGCGTCTCCACCATGCCGCGTGCGCCATTCATGCGAGTGATCGTATGCAGGACACGCTGACGCCGATCGGCGATGATCCGCTCGGCTTCTTCTCCTTCACGGGCCGTGCGAATGGGCGTGGAGGTCCTCACACCGACCACGACGCTGACCTGACAGGTTTTGAGAGAGCTCGAGATGACGTCTTCCAGGACCTGAATCAACTGACGTTCGGCCACCTGGGCTTCAACGTTCACCCGAAATCCGCCGTTGATGTCGCGCTGCGCCGCCATCATCTTCCGCTGCCGCCACTTATATCGGCTGACCACCTTGGCCTGGTCGGGGATGACGATTTCGGTGTTGACGACAATTGGAAAATCCAGCGCCAGCAGCTCGCGAAGCATGCCGGGATACGTGGCGTCCGGCGGTTCCTTCAGGCTGATAAAGGTATATAACAGGCCACCGGCCTTCAGGTAATCGTCGGATTCCGCTTCGATGCCGACGTTCGTCAATCGGCTGCGGATGCTTTCGTAGCGTCCTAATCTGCCGTTTGGCCGATGAAAACCAGCGCCGGCCTCCAATGGATGCAGCGCTCTCTTGATGAGAAGGAAAAGCGCTTCGTCACCGAGCCGTTGAATCTGCATTCCGGTCGACGACAGAGTGGTTTCGATTCCCGCGAGGAGCGATGTAAACTCGGCCAACAGACGATCGTGCTCGCCGCGCGTGCGCTGGATGCATTTGTTCGCCGAGAGACTGAACGTGCGCCGCATTTCCTGCTCCCATTCACGGCCGGGTTCCGACCGGTGAATGACGGGCTCCCAATGGAAGATCGCGTACAGCCGATAATCGAGGAATTCGCCGGCGGCTTCCTTTTCGGACCAGCGGGAAGATCGTTCCCTATCGATCGCAGCCAGAACGGCGTTCGAGCTACGGCTCCCGTCTGCATACCCCCCGATGACGCCTCCAGCGTCCTGGCGGATTTCATATCGCAAATGGAGTCGCATAGATCGCTCCGGCATGCTTCGCAGCGCCGCCTCGAGGGACTCCTTCGCGCGATTCCGCATCTCCTCGGTGTGATACTGCGAATGCAGGCCACTGAGTTCGTATGCGGCGGCAAATGATCCGCCCGTGGTCACCGCGACCTCGTCCAGGATGTCGCGGATGCGCAGTTCCTCACAGAATGCCGGATTCCGCATTTCGAGTTCGTGTTGCCGCGATGTCATCACGCTAAAGAGTCCGGCCATCAGTAGTCCCCCTCAGCATCCATGAGGTATGGCGCATTCAACTGCGAATCCCGTTCCAGCCCGCAATAGACGTGGGGCTTCGTTTGGTAGCTCCACCAATCGCGCAGATAGCCGCGCGGCTTGCCGTACTTGAAGGTCAACAGCAACACGACGGCAATCGCCGGGATTCCCCACTGAAATACGAGCTTCATCGGGATGCCGAACAATTCACGGTTGAAGAAGCTTCCCAGAAAAAACGACACCGGCGCGATCAGCAGTACGGCGATGAGATCCTCATACTCGAGGTACAAGAAGGTCACGCGCGTTCGAAGGTTGCGATATACGGGCGTTTTGTTCAGTGGCATGTCAACTCACTCCGCCGACGCCTTGCCGCACAAACCATTCGCCGAGGCGAACCATTCCGGAGAGCATGAAACACCCGGCGGCCGCGACGAAGTGACGCATCCAGGAGCCGCCGTGATACATGCGATGGCCGATGCCCGCGAAATGCATAACTCCGACGACGATCTGCAGAACGCCATAGAGCGGCATTATGACGTTGCAGGTCCAGTTCACGAGGTTCATCAGAGACATCCAGTAGAGGTCCGGATCGTTCCACGCCTGTTGGGACGAGAAGAATTCCAGGCTTCGCAGGATTCCCGAAGCCATGAGACAGAGAAAACCGCCATACATCCAGTTCTGATGCTGTCCCGGGCCGACGAACCGGATAATCGCGATCGCGAAGAACAGGCCTGAGAGCGTCGGGAGGATCACGTTTCCGAGCCAACTGGTCAGATTCACGATTCCGTTCTCGAACATCACCAAGCCCTACATCATTTGCTGCACGAGCCGCCAAAGCGCGGACATCGTGAGAAAAGCCAAAGCTGCCGCGATCAGTCGCATCGCCGGTCGATGCGTCGCGAAATTGATGATCGCGCCGACGACGGCCAGGCCTGCGGCCGCAGGAAGAATGCGGCTGGCGAGGTAATTCCAAAGACCATCGAGTACATCGACGGCGGAGAACCTCGTTCCGCTGTCAAGACTGGCGATGAGATTCGCCGTCGTCGGTATCGCCAGCAGAAACATCGCCGTCAAAATGGAACCGAGGGGACTGCCGCCTTTCGCCGCATCCAGAACCGCGCGGACCACGAAATAGGCTGCGAGCACGACCGTGAGGCGGTTAACGATGAAACTGCTGATGAACGTGGATACGTCACTGCGGATCCCATCCAGCCAACTGGTTCCGATGGCGCCCACGCTCATCGGGACCGGCAATCCGAACAAGCTGAACCACAGGAGCAGTTGAGGCAGCGTCATCAGAATCACGCACCACAGAATCCACTTCGTAAAGCCGCCGCCGATCGCAAACGTCGTCCCGCCTTCCAACCGTAAGGCGACGCCGGCGAGAACCAGGCAAACCAGCGCCATCGCGGGCAGAAGCTGGATGAGAAGGCGGACAATGTCGGCCAAAATTTGTGGAGTCGGCATGCTGACCTCCCGCGGGCGGCGCTCGCAAATTCTTCGATTACGAAACTCCGCCGACGCCTTGCAGAACCCAGAACTCGAGCAGGCGCGTTACACCGGAGACCGCCAGCAACATCGCCGAAGCAAGCAGCCACCGGCCGAAGGTTCGCCCGGACATAAACGCGACAACCGCGCCAAACACGGCGCCGCCGGCTCCAACCGGCGCGACGACGTTGCCGATCCAGTTGATGAAATTAAAAAACGCTCCTTCCGGTTGCGCTCCCGTCTGCCCCTGAACCGCAACATTGAACTGCGGGGCCGTCCCCAGAGTTTGCGCCCACAGAAACGGCGTGCCACAGATCATGCACACAAACATCAACGCCAAAGCGATTCGCGACCAATTCCAAATCCCATTCATCTCGATCCTCCTTTTCGCGTCACTCCGAAATCGCAGAGTGCCGATAAAGGGAATGAGCGTTTTTCGCGAAAAAAAATGACAAGGTTAATTTGAGCTCCGACTTCGACCACCCGATAAACAGTTGTTGTTGTGTAGGTTGTCAGTCAGAATTAATGAAAGTTTTTGTCACAATTCATGAAAATGGATTCCACCATTCGTGGAAACGGTGGCGTCCGGTTGGAGAAAAAATTCGGGGCGGGTCGTCAAGGCTAAAACGTTTTCCAGCGGTACAACGCGAAGTGATTTTTTCCTCGAGGAATGACTTGAAATGCGTGCGGAGTCGATAACGGAGTGT
>WNEQ01006251.1_pt1 | contig 10343 bp, 13 predicted proteins | sample 5399971 | NCBI WGS metagenome assembly WNEQ01 (sample SAMN13153330, study PRJNA577476) | soil metagenome | isolation source: 20 cm grassland meadow soil 2 days after 1st rain plot 5 | place: USA:California | collected 2015-09-18
ACCCCGGGCGCGCGGGTGACCGGTACCTCATCGAGAGCGGCGATCGGTCAGTACTCGGCGTGCCGTTGCTGTTCGGTGAGGAGTCCGGCGGTGGGCTCTTCTTCGTCACGGCGCGTGAGCACTGGTACGACGAGAGCGATGTCGAGGTCGGCACCGCGATCGCCGCGGCGCTCGTGCTTGCGGTCCAGCACCAGAGGCTGGCCGAGCACCAACAGAGGCTGGGCGTCGTCGAGGCGAAAGCGCAGAAGCTCGAGCGACAGGTGGCGTCGCTGCGGACCGCGCTCGATGACCGGTTCGGGTTCGATGCGATCAGCGGTCGGGCACCGAAGTTCATCGCAGCTGTCGACGACGCGCGAAAGGTGGCGCCCACCGGCACGACCGTGCTGCTCACCGGCGAGAGCGGGACCGGCAAGGAGGTCTTGGCGCGGGCGATCCATCACGCGAGCTCGAGGGCGGACGGGCCATTCGTCGCGCTCAACTGCGCGGCGCTGCCGGAAACGCTCATCGAGTCCGAGCTGTTCGGTCACGAACGTGGTGCCTTTACCGGTGCTGACAAGCTGAAGCGTGGCCGCTTCGAGACCGCAGCGGGTGGCACGCTGTTTCTCGACGAGGTCGGCGAGCTTGCCCCGGCGGCGCAAGCGAAGCTCCTGCGCGTGCTGCAGGAGCGGCGGTACGAGCGTGTCGGCGGCACGACGACGCTGGAGGCCGACGTCCGTCTCATTGCGGCCACCAATCGCGACCTTGAACGTGCCGTGGCCGATGGCCGGTTCCGCGAGGATCTTTACTACCGACTTGCGGTGTTTCGCGTCCATCTGCCGCCCTTGCGCGAACGGGGCAACGATGTCCTGCTCCTCGCTGATCACTTCGTGCGTCAGCTGGGCAGTGAGATGGGCAAGCCAAACCCCGGCCTCAGCCACGAGGCGCGCGATCTGCTCGCGGCGCACTCGTGGCCCGGCAACATCCGCGAGCTGCAGAACGCCATCGAGCGGGCGCTCATCCTCGCCGAGGGTGAGCTGATCTCGGCCGGGCAGCTCGGCATCGTGCCGCGCCCATCGCGCGACGTTACGACTGCCGCGGCGCCGGTGCCGGACAGCGACCGCCGCGTCGATGTGCGCGCCATCGCCGAGGTGGAAAAGCAGATGATCGCCGATGCGCTCCGGCGCGCGAACGGGAACAAATCCCGGGCCGCCGCCGCACTGGGTCTAAGCCGCACGCAGCTTCTCCGGCGTGTACGCCGCTTCGGACTCGATGGCTAGTCCGACGCTGCCCGCCGCCGTACGCACGCACTGATAGTTGCCATGCCACTCTCCGCGGCACCGAAGTGCCGCGGAGAGCAGCTCCCGCTGACGCGCGCCGACGTCGTTCCAGAACCGAGGATCGAGAAGCGGATTCGGGTGCATCGGCGCTTGCCTCAGAGTCTGCTTCACTGTCCACCGCGCGGTGCTGATGGCGGACTTGCGAGAGCCCCCGAATCCTTCTCGACGGAGACCTGAAGCGTATACCCGGTCATCCGATCGGGCACCACGCCGTACAGCGCGTCGCCGCGATGTACGAGCGAGGACCACCGGCCCGACGAGTTTCGCAACGTGATCGTGTGACCGTTCGCGACAACGACGCCAGAGTGGTTCCACGACGATGCTCCTCGTCGTTCGGTCACTGTGTATGTGCCGTCGTCCTTGATCACCAGAGTGAAGTTCCCGACAGCGCCACGGCCGCCGGCATCGGCGCCGACCGGCCCGAACGAGCCATTCCACGTACCGACGAGATCGCTTGGCAGAACGGATGGACGCACATCCGAGTCGGTCAGTCGCGCGACCGCGTTGCTCTGTGTGTCTGTGGCACAACCTCCGAGCACCATCAATGCGACGGTTGCAACGAATACGATTCCACGCTTGCCCATGTTGATGTCTCCTCTTTCCGGAAGCATCTTTGCCGGCGCTTCCTGCACGCGATACAAGGGCACAACGCGGACCAAACCATCAGGCACCCAAGAACGATCAGCCTCGTGCGATGTTGCGCGCCACAGCTGGGAACGAACGGAGTGCGAGTCGTCCGCAATCGGTCACGAAGCCGGCCGACTCCGGACGCAGTGACCGGAATCGGACGGCTCAGGCAACGAGACCGAAGCGCTCCAAACGCCGATAGAAGGCGCCGCGGCTGAGCCCGAGCGCAGCCGCGGCTTGCGTCTTGTTGCCCTTCGCACGCCGCAGGGCGTCCGCGACTGCCTGCTTCTCGACCTCGAGGAGCGGCTGGGCCGTTGGAAAGGAGCCGGCTGCGATCGGTGCTTCGGAGCGACGACCAGCCACGAGAGAACGATGTCCACCGATGCCGAGATGGGCGGCGGAGATGACGTGGCCGTCGGCCGCAATCAGGGCGCGCTCGATTGCGTTCTGCAGCTCGCGGATGTTGCCAGGCCAGGTGTGGGCGAGCAAGAGCTGACGAGCTTCGTCGCTGAGGCGTGACTGGCGCCGCCCCATCCGTTCGCCCAGTGTGCGCAAGAAGTATTCGGCGAGGACGAGGACGTCTCCTTCGCGCTCCCGCAACGAAGGAAGATGAATGCCGAACACCGCAAGTCGGTAGAAGAGATCATCGCGGAACGTGCCGGCCTCGACCCTATGGCCGAGATCACGGTTGGTGGCCGCGATCAGCCGGACATCGGCCCGAAGCGATGGAGGGCCCACTTCAACGAGCTGCAATGCCACTCACGCCGACGCGATCACCATCGTGTCGTTTCAGTAGCCCGTACTAAACCCCGCCGTGCCGCTCCGGGCATATGGGCAATTCCCTCGATTCTCGCCAGTAGAAGCCGCGCGATCTCGCACGCCACAGGGAAGTACTGATCTGGCTACAGCCGGTTGGTGCCGAAGCGGGGATTCGTTTGGCGCGTTCTCGATTGCGTCCGGCCAGTCGCGGGCGTTCTCCGATCTCATCAGGAGGTGAGCCACGCGACGTCTTGATACCGAGTGATACCGGATCACACCGTTTCACCTGGTACGATAAGCCGGGTTCTGTCCCGTCGTCGCACTCTCTCAATGCTTCTGCACGGTTGCGAGGAAGTTGAGCCTCGCGCTTCCGGAGGGCCTGTAATCCGACGAGCGGTGGTTTGTCTATCGGGCCGGGTGGCGACCGTGCACCGGGATCTCCTCTCTGTGGGCCCGTAGGTCCAACGGATCGGCGCCGCACGGATTCAGATCCACGCCTTAGGATGCGCCGAACGGCCCACCGCCTCCGGAGTCGTCGCGCGCCGTACAATGAGCGCGATGACGCCGGTCGATAGCCCCTCCGATCTCCTCGCGTGCGTCGCGGCCTTTGGACGGTCGCTCGACGAGAAATTCGATCCGGCCCGATTTCTGGTGGAGTTCTCGGCCCGCACCCAGCGCCTGGCCCCTCACGACTACATGATCATCGCGCTCCTGGAGGACCGCGGGCAGACCTACTCGCTGTTCGCCGAGCACGCCGTAGGTGTCAGCGTGCGCGGCGACGGCAGACGATACACCACGGCCTTCGAGCGCGGTGCTCGAGAGGCGGCTGAGAGCTTCCCGCTGGCGCCCGTCTTCGGGGGAGAACTGCAGCTCATCGGCGACATAACGACCGACGACCGGTTCAGGGAAGCGACCGCTTGCCGGGAAGCGCTGGACGAGGCGGGGCTACGAGCGACACTCGCCGTACCACTATTCGCCGGTGGCCGGGTCGGCGGTGCGCTCGTCGTCATGAGCACGACCGCCGGGTTGTATACCGAGGCGCACGCATCGGCCTGTCGTCAGGTTGCCGACCTCATCGCCCCGCTCGTGGACAGCGTTGTGGCACTACACAGGGAGCGCCGCCGCCGTGAACGCCTGGCGGCCGCCACGGCACTGGCGCCGATCCTCGGAGCCAGCCTCAAGGTGGGAGACGTTCTGGAGCGGCTTGGCGAGGCCATGCGGCCACTGATCGATTTCGACGTGATGGGCCTCTACCTCCTGGCCGCTGACGGACAGGGATTCGACCGCATGGGCATCATCGGCACTCCTCTTCCCGGCGGCTCCGCGACACCGACCATCCAGGATTATTCCGTTCTGGAGCGCGTCAGTCGCGGCGACGTCTTTCTCGTCCGGGACGCTCCGCGTGAGCTGGATCTCGGGCGCCGGGGTGACCAGCTCATCATCGAGGCGGGCCACCGATCGCTGCTCGGCGTGCCATTGCGGTTCGGTGAGCAGGTCGGCGGTGGCCTCTTTTTCGTCATGCGGCGTGAGCGCTGGTACGACGAGGGCGACGTGGAGGTCGCCGCCGCGCTCGCCGCCGCACTCGCCCTTGCGATCCAGCATCAGCGGCTCGCCGAACACCAGCAACGGCTGGGGGCTGCCGAGGCCAAGGCACAGAAGCTCGAGCGACAGGTGGCGTCGCTGCGAACCGCTCTCGACGACCGATTCGGGTTCGACGCGATCATCGGTCGGGCATCGAATTTCATCGCAGCTCTCGACGACGCACGCAAGGTGGCCCCCACCGGTACGACGGTGCTGCTCACCGGCGAGAGCGGGACCGGCAAGGAGGTCCTGGCCCGGGCGATCCATCACGCGAGTCCGCGAGCCGAGGGACCATTCGTCGCCCTCAACTGCGCGGCGTTGCCGGAAACTTTGATCGAGTCCGAGCTGTTCGGCCACGAGCGCGGGGCCTTCACCGGCGCCGACAAGCTCAAGCGTGGCCGGTTCGAACTGGCAGCCGCCGGCACACTGTTTCTCGACGAGATCGGCGAGCTCGCCCCGGCCGCGCAGGCAAAGCTCTTACGCGTGCTCCAGGAACGACGGTACGAGCGAGTCGGCGGCACGACGACGCTGGAGGCCGACATCCGTCTCATCGCGGCCACCAATCGGGACCTCGAGCGTGGGGTGGCCGACGCGCGGTTCCGCGAAGATCTCTACTACCGACTCGCGGTGTTCCGCATCCATCTGCCAGCTCTGCGCGAACGAGGCGACGACGTCCTGCTCCTCGCGGATCACTTCGTGCGTCAACTGGGCGGCAACATGGGCAAGCCCGAGCCCGGCCTCAGCCGGGAGGCGCGCGATCTGCTCGTGGCGCACTCGTGGCCCGGTAACATCCGCGAGCTACAGAACGCCATCGAGCGGGCGCTCATCCTCGCCCAGGGTGAGCTGATCTCGGCCGGGCAGCTCGGAATCGCCCCGCGCCTCTCGCGCGGCGCGGCGCCCCCTACGACGACGAGCCCGGAAGGCGAGCGCCGCACCGCCGCGCCCGCCCTCGCCGACATGGAAAAGCAGATGATCGTGGAGGCGCTCCGCCGCGCGAATGGCAACAAATCCCGAGCAGCTGCCGCACTGGGTCTAAGCCGCACGCAGCTTCTCCGGCGTGTACGCCGGTTCGGGCTCGACGCCTAGTCTCCCGCTGTCAGGCTCCGCGCCCACGCCGGCAACGCCGTCACGCCGCCCTGCGCGGCACCGAAGTGCCGCGCAGAGCAGCTGCCGCTGACGGGCGACGGCGTGCTCCCTGAACAGCGGATCGAGCAGTGGATTCGGATGCATCGCTTGCCTCGGCACGTGTCTCACTGACCGCTCTGTGCAGATGGCGGGTTTGCCAGCACACCGGTGTCCTTCTCGACGGAGATCAGAATCCGGTAACCACTCACCTGATCGAGAGCCACGCCGTACAGCATGTCGCCTCGGCGCATGAGCGAGACCCACCTGCCCGTCGAGGTTTGCAATGTGATCGTGCGACCGTTCGCCACGACGACGCCCGAGAAGGTTCGCGTCGATCCCTTTCGTCGGTCGATCGCTGTGTACGTGCCGTCGTCCTTGATGACGAGGGTCGCGCTACCAAACGCATTACCGCCACTGGCATCGGAGCCGACTGGGGCGTACGCCACGTGCCATGTCCCGACCAGATCGCTCGGCAGGGCGGACGGGCGCACATCCGATTCCGTCGACTGGGCGACGCCGTAGCTCTGCGAGTGCGTGGCACAACCCGAGAGCGCGATCAACGCGACGCTCGCAACGAACAAGATTCCGCGCTTCACCATGTTGATTGCCTCCTCCGGAAGCGCCTTCGCGGGCGCTTCCTGAAGGCGGAACAAGGGCACAACGCGGACCAAACCAACTTCGCGCGATGTTGCGCGCCGCGGCTGGAGACGAGCGAAGCGCGAGTCGTCCGGAAGCGGTCACGGAGCCGGCCGGCTCCGGACGAGGTGACCGGCATCGGACAGCTCAGGCAGGGAGGCGCCACCGCTGTGCGCTTTCGGTCTGGTCCGTGCGGGAAACGTGCAGTCTCGCGTGCGATAGCGCACAGTGCGCGATCCGACGACGAACGCGCTTCACGGGAAGTCCGCGACGTGACGGCGTTTGCCGGCTGTGTGTGGATCTGGCGCGCTCTTTGCCCCTCGCATGGCCAGCCAGATATGCGAGCAGATGTGGCGATCGTCAAGAACCAGGCGGGGAAGGACAGAGACATGAGCCCTCAAATGGCGCCCGAACCCGAGCTGACGACTGTCGTTCATACGCCGGGTCCGGGCCAGGATTGCGAGCTTGTCGAAGCGCTCCGCGACCACGAGCCCGCCGCAGCCGACAGCCTCGTGAGGGCATATGGTGAGCGAGCCTATCGCCTCGCGGCGCGCATCACGCGCAATGAGCAGGACGCGGAAGAGGTCGTGCAGGACGCGTTCTACGCCGTGATCCAGAAGATCGACACCTTCAGGGGCGAGTCGGCCCTTCGGCTCGTGGCTCTACCGGATCGTGGCGAACGCCGCCTATCAGAAACTCCGCGCCCGTGGAGGCCGGGATCGACGAATTGCCGCCCGCGTACCGGATGGTCCTGGTGCTGCGTGACGCCGAGGGCCACTCGAATGCCGAGATCGCCGAGCTCCTCAACCTCAGCCTTACGGCCGTGAAGATTCGTGTGCACCGCGCCCGTTTGTTCGTCCGCAAGCAGCTGGGCAGTGCCATGACGGCTCTCGACCGGATCACCGCGGCGGAAGTCGAGTCATGAATCTCGGCAAGAAGGCGACGACTCGAAAAGAGCGTCGGGGATGAATGACCGAGCGTTCGTCGCACGACTCGTTTTGTCAATCGCCGTCGCAACGGCGGTGATGCTGACAGGCTGCGCCGCAATCCAGCGCTCGGAAACGCGCTCGACCGAGCAGCTGCTGGCCGCGGCCGGATTCGAGCTGCGGCCGGTGGATACGGCTGAACAGCAGCAGCACCTGGCGGCGTTGCCACCCTTCCGGCTCGAGAGTCACACCACGGATGGCAAGGTGGTTTATACCTACGCGGATCCAGACGGGTGCCACTGCCTCTACGTCGGCGGGTCCAAGGAATACTCGAAATTCCGACGGTTGAAGGCATCGCAGATCGACGGGGATATCTGGGGAGGGCCGTGGCGGTGAGGGTCTGCTTTTCCGTCAGCTCGTGAAACTGGGCTACCCGATCTGGTCATCTCAAGGACACACGGGCTGGAGGCGATGGCGCCGGAAGGAGATCGTATGAGACGTGTTCTGGAGAAGAGCTTCTTGATCATGATGGTCGTCGGCGGCCTCACCGCGTTGGGAAAGCCGGCCTCGGCTTACGTCGCCCACGTCCTCACCTCGATCCCGGTCGCGAGTAGCGAGGGGCGCGAGCTCGAAGACGCGGTGAGAACCGCCATCAATGACGTGCTCGAGCACGCGATCGCCTTCGTGCCCACCCTGGTCGACGTGCGCGACGCGCGCGTCGTGGGCGATCGCATCTACATCCTGCTGCTGCTCGCGGACGATGATGGCGCGGCGATCGTGCAGCGCTTGACCGACGGCAGTGCTGACGAGCTCTGAGGAGTCCGTCACGCAACCGCTGGCCCTGCTCCTTGCTGCGAACAGGAGAGATTGATGAGAATCATCCACCTGGCGCTCGTACTGGCCCTAGTCGTTCTGGCCGCGCCCGCGTGGGGTGCGGATCTGGACCGATGGTTTCACGTGAGCTGGGGACCAGCGCCTCACAGCAATACGCCTAAGCCGAGGATACAGGCCTCGGTGCGGAACGATTCGCCGTACCGCGTAACCGACGTTCAGCTCGAGGTGGAAGGGCTCACCCCCGACGAACGTTCCGCCGGCCGGCGCGTCGTGTGGGCGCTCGGGGACATCGAGCCGGGTGGTGAGTCGTCATTCGTCACCGAGGCGATGGATGGAGCCGTTACGTATCGGATCACGGTGACCTCGTTCGATCTCGTCTCGGTCGGATCGATGCACTGAGAGATCGATCGACATGACTCGCAGCGGGGCGATCCTCGTGGTCGCCGCAGGTCTCGTCGTCACCAGCGCCGGCAACGCCCCGTCGCGACCATGGCCGCCAGCCCTTGTCGAATCGCCGGCGGTCCTCACGCCTGAAGTATCCGCGGCGCTGGAGTGCGTCTGGACGACGCCCACGCTCCGTCGCCGAGTGCACGCAGGATCGGCGCGCGCCCCGCTCGAGGTTTATCTGGCGTTCCTGGACACACCGGAGGTGACCGCCGCCGCCGCACGCTTCCTCAAACTGGCGAGCTACGACGTGCACGTTCTCGACGACGACCGGTATGAGGGTGACGACGGCGAAGGCGCACGGGGGTTTTCTCAGGTCCTTCAACGCGACCGCCAGCGGCGCGTGATCTTTTCACAGGGCGAATACACCGGGCCGATATTCGGCACCGTCCGCGGGAGTGCCCTGATGGTTCTCGATCTCGAGCCGCGCGGCGATTCGATCGAGCCGAACCTAGCGGCCTACCTGTACGTCGAAGACCACCTGGCGGCGGGCCTCACCCGATTGTTCGCCGGGACGCTGGGGTTCCTCGCCGACCGAAAACTGACCAGGGGGCTTCGCATCACGGCGGAGGTCGCCGAATGGGCCGTCAACCGACCAGGGGACTTCTGTGCATGGCTTGCACGCGAGCCACTTGCCACGGACCGGCGCCATCGGATCGTCGCCGCTCTTCCAGCGTGCTCACGCACGGGGCAGAGCTTGGAAATCGATCGTGACGAGGTCGGTGGTCGAAGCCTTGCGGCCGCGGGATCAGGACGCTAAGGCGCGTTGTGATGCCCGGGCCGCCCCCGAGACCAACCGACTGTCACCGCGCGTGCGACGTTGCCCCCGGTTGGCGCGCATGAGGACCACCGGGCGCTGATCATCAAGGTTTGCAATCGTTGCCGCGGATCGAGCGCGTCGAAAGTCCTCTGCGGAGACGACTCGCACCACTCGGCCCTGCGCGTCGAGAATCGTCACGGGCGCGATGGATTCGTCGCCCGAAGGAAGCCGAACAGCCTCCGAGAAATTGGTCATGGATCATGCCTCCTGTCGAGAATCGCCCCACTGAGTCTCATGCCCTTCCGACGCCTATCGCGGCCAATTGGTTACTCAGGGCACAGCTGGATGCTGCGGGCCGAGGAAGACTTACCCATCCCGGCTGAATCTTTCGGGGCGCGGCGTGCTCCTAACGATGAGGGGTCTGACGCGACTCCACCGGGAGTAGCGACAAGGAGACGCTCGATGATCCGGAGATCCGCGATCTGACAATGGCTGCTGGCCGGTATCGTCGTAGTCGTCGCCGCTGGTTTGTTCTGGACGGCAGTGACGCGTCTCAATCCGGCCGCCCTGGATGCGGCCGCCAGCAAGGCGGCCGCGCAGCGCATGCTTACTCCCTAGTCGATCCCCTCACGCAACGAAACCGAAGCGCTCCAAACGCCGGTAGAAGGCGCCACGGCTGAGGCCGAGCGCAGCCGCGGCTTGCGTCTTGTTGCCCTTTGCGCGCCGCAGGGCGTCCGCGACCGCCTGCTTCTCGACTACAGCAAGCGGCTGGGACGTTAGAACGGAGCCGGCTGCGATCGGCGCCCCCGAGGAAAGACCAGTGGCGAGAGGAACATGTTCAGCGATGCCGAGATGGGCAGGGGAGATGACGCGCCCGTCGGCGGCAATCAAAGCGCGCTCGATGGCATTTTGCAGCTCCCGTATGTTGCCGGGCCAGGTGTGGGCGAGCAACAGCTGACGAGCCTGGTCGCTGAGGCGTGACTGGCGCCGCCCCATCCGTTCGCCTAGTGTGCGTAAGAAGTATTCGGCGAGGACGAGGACGTCTCCTTCACGTTCCCGCAACGCGGGAAGATGAATCCCGAACACCGCGAGCCGGTAATACAGGTCCGCGCGGAACGTCCCGGCCTCGACCAGATGCTCGAGATCACGGTTCGTGGCTGTGACCAGCCGGACATCGGCCCGCAGCGACGTCGTGCCGCCGACCCGTTCGTACTGCCGTTCTTGCAGCACGCGGAGCAGCTTCGCCTGGACCGACGGGGTGAGATCGCCGATCTCATCGAGGAAGAGCGTGCCGCCGGCGGCGACCTCGAAGCGACCGCGCTTGAGACGATCGGC
>WNEQ01002157.1_pt1 | contig 10342 bp, 10 predicted proteins | sample 5399971 | NCBI WGS metagenome assembly WNEQ01 (sample SAMN13153330, study PRJNA577476) | soil metagenome | isolation source: 20 cm grassland meadow soil 2 days after 1st rain plot 5 | place: USA:California | collected 2015-09-18
GATCTGGTTGTAGGTGCCGCAGCGGCAGAGGTTGCCCGACATGTGCTGCACGATCTGCTCTCGCGTAGGGCTTTTCGTCCTAGCAAGCAACGCCGCCGCGGCCATGATCTGCCCCGACTGGCAGTAGCCGCACTGCGGCACCTGCTCGGCGATCCACGCCTTCTGCAGCGGATGATCGCCGTCGGGCGACAGCCCTTCGATGGTGGTGATTCTCTTTCCCTGAACCGCCGATACCGGGGTGACGCACGATCGCGTCGGCACGCCGTTCACGTGAACCGTGCACGCGCCGCACTGCGCCATCCCGCAGCCGAACTTGGTTCCGGTGAGACCGAGCTCGTCGCGGATGACCCACAGCAGCGGGGTATCGGACGGCTGGTCGGAAAGCGTTTCCCTGCCGTTGATGGCAAACGTGATCATTGTGCTTCTCCTCGAGGGTTACTACGCATGCTAATACCGATACGCGCGCTTGATCAACGGAAAGCACAGCACGGCGAGCGCGAGCGCACCCAGGCCGCCGGCGATCGGCCGCTCGAAAAATGCGAGCAGCCGTCCGTCCGCCTTGATCATCGAGCTGATGAAGTTCTCCTCCAGCATGCCGCCCAGCACCATGCCGAGGATCGCCGGCGCGATGGGAAAGCCGTTCTCTTCCATCACGTAGCCGATCACCCCGAAAACCAGCATCAGCGTGACGCCGAAGATGGAATTGTTGATGGCGAACGAGCCGACCACGCAGAACAGCAGGATCGCCGGCATCAGCACTGAGCGCGGCGCGCGCAGCATCTGCTTTGCGCCCTTGATGGCCGCCCAGCCGAGCGGCAGCATGAGCAGGTTGGCGAGGATGAACACCATGAAGATGGCGTAGATCGCCACCGGGTTGTTCATGAAGATGGTCGGGCCGGGATTGAGGCCCTTGATGTAGAGCACGCCGATCACGATCGCGGTGATCGAGTCGCCCGGGATGCCGAACACCAGCGCCGGAATCCAGGCGCCGGCGAGCGCGCTGTTGTTCGAGGCGCCCGCTTCGATGATGCCCTCGACGTGGCCGGTGCCGAATTTCTGCGGCTCCTTCGAGAATCGCTTCGACATCGCATAAGACATCCAGGCGGCGATGTCTGCCCCCGCGCCTGGCAGCGCGCCGATCGCGGTGCCGAGCGCGCTGCCGCGAATGATGGACAGCCAGTAGCGGCGCGTGAGCTGCCACATGCCGTTGAACACGTTGCCGATGCGCGTCTGGGCCATCTCCCAGGGCTGGTCGATGGTGGCGACGTTGCGGATGATTTCCGACACCGCGAACATGCCGATCATGATCGGGATCAGCGTGAGGCCTCCGGCAAGCTCCGCATTGCCGAAGGTGAAGCGCGGAAATCCCGCCGGGTTGTCGAGCCCGACCGAGGCGACCAGCAGGCCGGCGAGCAGCGAGACGATGCCCTTCAGCGGATTCGCCAGCGCGAGGAACACCGCGCTCGCCAGGCCGAGCACCACCAGCCAGAAATATTCGAAGGACGAAAACTTGAGCGCGATCTCGGCCAGCGCCGGCGCCGCGGCGATCAGCACCGCAGTGCCGAACAGCCCGCCGATGACGGAGAACACGAGCCCGGCGCCGAGCGCGAGCTCGCCTTGCCCCTTCTTCGTCATCGCATAGGCTTCATCGGTGTAGGCCGCCGAAGCCGGCGTTCCGGGCATGCGCAGCAGGCAGCTCGGAATGTCGCCTGCGAAGATCGCCATCGCAGTAGCCGTCACGATGGAAGCAACGGCCGGCACCGGCGGCATGAAGAAGGTCACCGGCACGAGCAGTGCCGTGGCCATGGTGGCAGTGAGCCCGGGCACCGCGCCGACGAACAGTCCGAACACCGCCGAGCCGAGGATCACCCAGAGCACGTAGGGATCGAACAACTGCGACAGCGCCTGGGCGAGGACGGTGGCGGTCACCTCAGAACGCGAAGCGCTCGAGCACGCCCCAGGGCAGCGGGATGCGCAGCAGCTTGTAGAACGCGAGGTGGATCGCTATAGGCGCCAGCACGGCGACCGGAACGACGATGCGCCAGGACGCTCCCATCAAACGCGTCCAAAGGGCCATCAGAAGTAGCGCGGTGAAATGAAACCCGAGCGTATCGGCGGCGGTGATGTAAAAGCCCAGCCCGCCCAGGACCGAGGCGACGGCGGCCAGCGGCCGCCCGCCGTGCGCCCACTCCGGCAGGGTCATCCAGGGACCGCGGCGCCGCGCGCCCGCGTAAACCAGCCGCGCGCCGCAAACCCCGAGGCCGATCGCGATCAGCCCCGGAAACCATGCCGGCCCGAACTTCTGCCCCGGCATCTCCGGAAATCCCTGGATATGCCAGAGCAACACCGCCGCGAGCGCGAGCAGGGCCACGCCCGTGACGGCGTCATTGACTTTCAAGCTACTTGGCGAGGCCGACGGCTTTGAGGGCGGCACCCAGATCGCTGTCCGACTTCGCCATGAACTTCGCTGTCCCCTCGGGATCGGCCCACAGCACGCCGAAGCCGCGGCTCGCCATGAAGTCCTTGTAGTCCTTGGAGTCGTAGACCTTCTTCAGCGCGTTGACGAGCGTCTTGTGCACGTCGGCCGGAATCCCCCTCGGCGCGGCAATCACGCGCCAGGCAGCAATGGCCCAATCGGTGCCGAGCTCCTTCCTGAGGGTCGGCACGCCCGGATAGAGCGCCGGCGGGTTGGCATCCATGATGGCGAGCGCCCGCACCTTGCCTGCATCGATCATCGAGCGTGCCTCGGGAATCGAGCAGGGCACTACGTCCACGCCGCCGGCGACGAGGTCCTGCAGCCCGGGCGCCGCGCCGTTCGAGGGTACCCATGGCAGCGCGGTGGGCTCGACGCCCTGGTCCTTGAGCAGTCCGGCGATCGCCAGATGCCAGATGCCGCCCTGCCCGGTGCCGGAGGCTTTCATCTTTCCCGGCGTCGCCTTGATCGCGGCGATCAGGTCCTTCGTGCTCTTGTAGGGCGAGTCCACCCTGACGTGGATTCCCGCCGGGTCGGCGTTCACCAGGCCGACTGGCGTGTAGTCCTTGTAGGTGAGCGGTGTGAGCCCGACCCAATGCATCATGGTGATTTCGACGGTGATCATGCCGAGGGTGTAGCCGTCGGCCGGCGACGACGCGATCGCCTGGTGCCCGACGACCCCGGAGCCGCCGGTGCGATTGACGACGTTGATCGGCTGCTTCAGCTCCCTCTCGAGGAGGCTGGCGATGATGCGGGCGGTGGCGTCGGTACCGCCGCCCGCGCCCCAGGGCACGATCAGCTGGACCGGACGTTGCGGATACTGCGCGTGCGCGGCCGCCGCCGCGAAGAACAGCAAAGCTGCGACGAGTCTTTTCATGGTTTCCTCCTCCGGGTGACGCAGTCATTGTAACCATGCCGAGAGTAGAATTTTCGTTTTGGAGAACGCCATGAACGCACCCGCGCAAGCCGGCCTGCCGGCGCTGCCTCTCAAGGATCCAAAGCTGTTCCGGGAGCAGTGCTATATCGATGGCCAGTGGGTCAGCGCGGACGCGAAGAAAACGCTGGCCGTGATCAACCCCGCCAGTGGACAAACGCTCGGCACGGTTCCCGACCTGGGCGCCGCCGAGACGCGGCGCGCGATCCAGGCCGCGGAGCGCGCCTGGCCGGCGTGGCGCGCGAAGACCGCCAAGGAGCGCGCCGTCATCCTGCGCAAGTGGTTCGAGCTGATGATGGCGAGCCAGGATGACCTCGCGCAGCTGCTCACTGCGGAGCAGGGCAAGCCGCTGGCTGAAGCGCGCGGCGAGATCGCCTACGGCGCTTCGTTCATCGAGTGGTTCGCCGAGGAAGGCAAGCGCGCCTACGGCGATACCATCCCCTCGCCGTGGACAGACAAGCGGGTCCTCGTCATCAAGCAGCCGATCGGCGTCGCGGCGCTGATCACGCCGTGGAACTTCCCGAACGCGATGATCACGCGCAAGGCCGGGCCGGCGCTCGCCGCGGGCTGCACCGTGGTGCTCAAGCCCGCCGGCAAGACGCCCTACTCGGCGCTCGCCATGGCTGAGCTCGGCGAGCGCGCCGGCATCCCGAAAGGCGTGTTCAACGTCATCACCGGAAATTCGCGCGCTATCGGCGGCGAGCTGTGCGCCAACCCCGCCGTACGCAAGCTCTCCTTTACCGGCTCCACGGAGACCGGGCGCACGCTCATGAAGCAGTCCGCCGACACGATCAAGAAGCTCTCGCTCGAGCTCGGCGGCAACGCGCCGTTCATCGTGTTCGACGATGCCGACCTCGATGCCGCGGTCGAAGGCTCGATCGCTTCCAAATACCGCAACGCCGGCCAGACCTGCGTCTGCGCCAATCGCATCTACGTCCAGGACAGCGTCTATGACGCCTTCGCCGCCAGGCTCGCGGAGAAGGTGAAGGGATTCAAGGTCGGCCCCGGCACCGAGCCCGGGGTCGTGATCGGCCCGCTGATCGACCAGCAGGGCCTGGAGAAGGTGGAGAAGCACGTCGCGGACGCGCTCGGCAAAGGCGCCAGAGCGATCGTCGGCGGCAAGCGCCATGAGCGCGGAGGCCTGTTCTTCCAGCCCACCGTGCTGGCGAACGTCACCCCCGACATGCTGGTCTCGCGCGAGGAGACCTTCGGGCCGGTGGCGCCTTTGATCCGCTTCAAGACCGAGGAGGAGGTGATCCGCCTCGCGAACGACACCGAGTTCGGGCTGTCGGGCTACTTCTACAGCCGCGACGTCGGCCGCATCTTCAGGGTCGCCGAGGAGATGGAGACCGGCATCGTCGGCGCCAACGTCGGCATCATCTCGACCGAGGTGGCGCCGTTCGGCGGTGTTAAGCAGTCGGGCCTCGGCCGCGAAGGCTCCAAGTACGGGCTCGAGGAGTTCCTGGAAGTCAAGTACATCCTGCTGGGCGGCATCGACAAGTGAGCGAGCCGGTCCAGGGCGAAGAATTCAAGGACGACTTTCGCAAGGCGCTGCCGAAAGAGCTCGTGCAGCGCCTCACCCGCCGCTCGGCGTGGCGCGCCACTGCGGCGCTCGTCCAGGACGTGTCGGTGATTGCGATCGCCATTGCAGCTGCTCTCGCCTTCTGGCCCAATCCTCTGATTATCCTGTTATCAATAATCATCGTGGGCACGCGGCAGCATGCACTCTTCGTGATGGCGCACGACGCAGCGCACTATCTGCTCTACGACTCGCGCTGGCTCAACGACGCCGTGGGCCGCGCGTGCTCGACGGTGCAGGGGCTCTCGATGCGCACCTACCGCGTGATCCATCGCCTGCACCACAACCACCTGTACGGCGAGCTCGATCCGGACACCGCGCTGCATGGCGGTTATCCGCGCGGTCGCGCCTACCTCGTCAAGAAGCTTCTCAAAGACCTCTTAGGACTAACGGCGTGGAAAACGTACGCCTATTTCCTCGGCGGGGCGCCGGCGCTGAACACGGCGACGAATAAAGCGGTCCGGCCGCTCGACGACACTTCAGCGAAGTTGCGTGATGAGGCGCGCAGCGACAGAAACGCGGTGATCTTCTTTCACCTCGCTGCACTGCTTCTCTTTGGCTTGACCGGCTACCTGGTCCAATACCTTGTGCTGTGGATCCTGCCGCTCGTGACGGTCGTACAGGCTATTCTCAGGCTGCGCGCGATCGCCGAGCACGGCGCGACCACCGATTTTTCCTCGCCGCTCACCGCGGCACGCACCAACGTCGCGCCGGCCTGGCTCGAGTGGCTGATCTTTCCGCACCAGGTGAACTACCACATCGAGCACCATCTCTACGCCTCGGTGCCGCACTACAACCTGCGCCGGCTGCACCGCGAGATGGTCGAGCGGGGCGTCCTCGACGGCGCGGAGGTCGTGCCTTTCGCGGTCACGCTGGGGAAGATTTTCGCAGCTTCAGCCGCATCGCCTGCATCGACGAATTGACGAACCCCAGCTTGCGGTACAGATCCTGCGCGTTGTCGTTCTTCAGGTCGGTGAGCAGCGTGATGCGCAGGACTCCTTCGGCGCGCGCCTGCTGGATCACGTACTCGAGCAGCCGCGTGCCGATTCCCTGGCGGCGGTATTCCGGCTGCACGATGAAATCCTCGAACCAAGCCGCCTTGCCGCCCTCGGCGGTGCTGATGGTGTAAAGCAGGCTCGCCATCCCCACCACCTTGCCGCCTTCGCGGGCGACGAAAATGCGCCCGCGCGAGCGATCGTGGAGGATCGCGTCGAGCGCTTCGCTTTGCTTCTCGGCGTTCGGCGAGAATTCGGGTTCCTGGGTGAAGAGCAGCCCGAGCAGGCGGACCAGGTGGGGAATGTCCGAGGGCGCGGCGGAGCCGAAGGTGGTCTGCAGCATCAGACGTTGAAGCGGAAGTGGATGACGTCGCCGTCGCGCACAGTGTAGTCCTTGCCCTCCAGGCGCAGCTTGCCAGACTCCTTCGCGCCCTGCTCGCCGCCGCAGGCGACGAAGTCGTCGTACGACGCGACCTCGGCCCGGATGAAGCCGCGCTCGAAGTCGGTGTGGATCGCCCCAGCCGCCTGCGGCGCAGTGGCCCCCGCCGGAATGGTCCAGGCACGCGCCTCCTTCGGACCGGCGGTGAAGTAGGTGTGCAGCCCGAGCAGCTGGTACGCGGCGCGGATCACGCGGTTGAGCCCCGGCTCGTCCATGCCCATGTCCTCGAGAAACAGCTTCTTGTCCTCCTCCGGCATGTCGGCGATCTGCGCTTCGATCGAAGCGCTGATCGGGACCACCGGTGCGCCCTCCTTGGCCGCGTACGCCTCGACTTGTTCGAGGAGCTTTTGGGATCCCTGTTCGCCGATGTTGGCGACATACATGACGGGCTTCATGGTGAGGAGAAAGAGCGGCCTCAGCAGCGCGCGCTCCTCCTTCGAAAGTTCGGCGCTGCGCGCCGGCAGCCCCGCATCCAGCGCTTGCCTGACCTGCCTCAAGGCGGAAACGAGGCGTTGCGCCTCCTTGTCGCCGCCAGTCTGCGCCCCCTTCTCGTACTTGGCGAGCTGCCTTTCCACCGCGTCCAGGTCGGCGAGCGCCAGCTCGGTGTTGATGGTCCCGATGTCCGACGCCGGGTCGACCCTGCCCGCGACGTGGATCACGTTCGGGTCGTCGAAGCAGCGCACCACGTGCGCGATGGCGTCGGTCTCGCGGATGCTGGCGAGGAACTGGTTGCCGAGCCCTTCTCCCTTGGAGGCGCCGGCGACCAGACCCGCGATGTCGACGAACTCGACCACCGCCGGCACCAGCTTCTGCGGCTGGGCGATCTCGGCGATGACCTCGAGCCGCAGATCGGGCACCTGCACGACGCCGACGTTGGGCTCGATGGTGCAGAACGGATAGTTATCCGCCGCGATGCCTGCCCTGGTGAGGGCATTGAAGAGGGTCGACTTGCCGACGTTCGGCAAGCCGACGATCCCGCACTTCAGGTTCATTTCCTGCCGAACAGGGCTTTCAGCGAAGACTTGAGGCCGCTTTCCTTCTCGGGCTCTTTCTTCGGTTCCGGCTTTTTGTCTTCGTCGGTGTGCAGCTTCTGCATGGCACTCTGGATGTCGCCCGACAGGCATTGCGGCAGCACGGCCAGGGATCTCTCGATGGCCGCATCGATCGCCGCACGCTCCTCGGCCGGGGGTTTTTGCAGCACGTAGTCGGCGCCTTCCATTCCGGCCGGGGGCTTCCCGACCCCCAGGCGCAGGCGCCAGTAGTCGTGCGTGGCGAGGCGCTGCGAGATGTCCTTCAGGCCGTTGTGGCCGGCGATGCCGCCGCCCTGCTTGATCCTGGCGGTGCCGGGCGGGAAATCGAGCTCGTCGTGCACCACCAGGATTTCCTCGGGCTTGATCTTGAAGAACCCGGCGAGCATCTGCACCGCGCGGCCGCTCGCGTTCATGAAGCTCTGCGGCATGAGCAGCCAGGCGCCGCTCGGCTCGTGCCGGCCGACCAGCGCCTGGAACTTGTTGTCCTTGCGCAGCACGATGCCGTTGGCCGAGGCGAAGCGCTCGACGAGCCAGAACCCCGCGTTGTGGCGCGTGCGTTCGTGCTCCTTGCCCGGGTTGCCCAGGCCGACGACGAGACGGATCAAGGTGGGTTACTTCTTCTCTTTTTTCTCGGGTTTTTCCGGCTTTTCGGGCTTCTCGGCGGCCTTCGGAGCAGCCTTCGGAGCGGCCTTGTCACCCTCCGCCGGCGCCTCGCCTTCCTTCGGCGGAGCAGCCTGCTCGGTCGTCGGTATCTCGGAGGGCGCCACCGCCTCGGCGGCTGCGGCCGCTTCCTCTTCCTCGGTGATCAGCGCCGGCACGATCACGGTCGCGACGACCGGGTTCTCGTCCTTGTGCAGCGCCAGCGCGATGCCTTTGGGCAGCGCGAGCTCGCGCACGTGCATCGAGTGGCCGACCGCGAGGTTGCCGAGGTCGACCTCGATGTATTCAGGCAGATCATCCGGCAGGCAGATGACGTCGAGCTCGTTCAGCACGTGGCTGACGACGCCGCCCTGCTCCTTGACGCCAGGCGATTTCTCGGCGTTCACGAAGTGCAGTGGCACTTTCATGTGGATCTTCTTGTCCTTGACGACGCGCTGGAAGTCGACGTGCTGCACCTGCAGCTTGAATGGGTGCATGTTGACCGCGCGCAGCAGCACCTGCTCCTTGGTTCCGGCCAGCTCGAGGGTCAGGATCGAGGCGTGAAACCTCTCGTTCTTCAGGTTGATGAACAGGTCCTTGTGGTCGAGCTCGATGTTGACCGGGCCCTGGTCGCCGCCGTAGAGAATGCCCGGCACCTTGCCGGCGATGCGCAGGCGGCGGCTCGGACCCGTGCCCTGCGCTTCGCGCTTGCGCGCGGTGATTTCAATTGCCATCGCGTTGCTCCTGGATTGGGAAATCTATTCAATGAAAAGGGAGCTCACCGATTCCTCGGTGTAGATCCGCAAAATCGTTTCGGCGAGCAGGCCGGCCACCGACAGCTGCCGGATTTTCTTGCACTGGCGGGCCTCGTCGCGCAGCGGGATGGTGTCGGTCACCACCAGCTCGTCGAGAGGCGAGCCGGCGATGCGCTCCACCGCGCCGCCCGAGAGCACCGGGTGCGTGCAGTAGGCGACCACCTTGGTCGCGCCCTCGTCCTTCAGCACCTGCGCCGCCTTCACCAGGGTGCCGGCGGTGTCCACCATGTCGTCCATGATGACGCAGGTCCGCCCGCTCACCTCGCCGATCACGTTCATCACCTCGGCGACGTTCGCCTTCGGCCGCCGCTTGTCGATGATCGCCAGGTCGGACTCCAGCCGCTTCGCCAGCGCCCTCGCCCGCACCACCCCGCCGACGTCCGGCGAGACGACGATCAAGTCCTCGTAGCGCTGCTTCCACACGTCGCCCAGCAGCACCGGCGCGGCGTAGATGTTGTCCACGGGGATGTCGAAGAACCCCTGGATCTGGTCGGCATGCAGGTCCATCGTCAGCACGCGCGCCACGCCGACCGACGCCAGCATGTTCGCCACCACCTTGGCGCTGATCGCCACGCGCGCCGAGCGCGGCCTGCGGTCCTGTCGCGCGTAGCCGAAATACGGGATCGCCGCGGTGACGCGCGCCGCCGAGGAGCGCTTCAGCGCGTCGATCATCACCAGCAGCTCCATCAGGTTGTCGTTGGTCGGCGCGCACGTCGACTGCAGCACGAACGCATCCTTGCCGCGCACGTTCTCGATCAGCTCGACCAGCACCTCGCCGTCCGAGAACTTGCCGACGATCGCGCGTCCGATGGGCAGATTGAGGTGCTTCGCCACGTCCTGCGCAAGGCGCGGATTGGCGTTGCCCGTAAATACCATCAGGCGGTCTAGCGGCGCGCTGTTCATCCCAGTGGTCATCGCGGTCACTGTATATGGCTGGGGAGGAAGGATTCGAACCCTCGTATGCCGGAATCAAAATCCGGTGCCTTAACCAGCTTGGCGACTCCCCAGTTGTTCAATCTGCCCGGTCATGGAGCGGGTGACGCTCGAGCCCCTGCGCCACGAACCCGCTCATCCCCCCCGGCAACTGGGATTGAACCGCGTCCGCCGGCGCCCTCGTCTCGAACTCGGCGAATACGCAAGCCCCGGAGCCCGTCATGCGCGCCTGCGGGCATCGGCTCTTGAGCCACGCCAGCTGCGCCGCAATTTCGGGATAGCGAGCGGTGACGACCGGCTCGAGATCGTTGCGCCCCTGTCCCGAGAAAAAGGGCGGTATTTTGAGTCGTTTCGTATCCGCTGTCAACGCCGAAGCGAACATTTCCTTCGTCGAAACCGAGACTTGCGGCGTGAGCACGAGGTACCAGGCCGCCGGCAGCTCGAGTCCTCGCAGGCGCTCGCCAATGCCTTCGCCGACGGCGTTGCGCCCAAAGATGAAAAACG
>WNEQ01004070.1_pt1 | contig 10336 bp, 10 predicted proteins | sample 5399971 | NCBI WGS metagenome assembly WNEQ01 (sample SAMN13153330, study PRJNA577476) | soil metagenome | isolation source: 20 cm grassland meadow soil 2 days after 1st rain plot 5 | place: USA:California | collected 2015-09-18
AACGTCCGTCTCACGCGTCCTCCCCTCCGCGGGCCGCCGCCGGGGAAGTTTCGCACATCGGCGGGGCCGCGCGCCACACCGGCTGCCGCGAGCGTCGTGCCCTTTGCCGTGCGCGCCTTGACGGCGTTCCGTTCGGGCAGGTAAAGTGAGAGCCGCGATCGGGCCTGTAGCTCAGGTGGATAGAGCAACGGATTCCTAATCCGTGTGCCGCGTGTTCAAGTCACGCCAGGCCCACCAGATTCCGAGGGGTGGAAGGAAAGAACCATGAGGAAGACCGAACGGCATCAGATGAAGCGCGACGAGCTGGTCACGGCCATCGAGAAGGGGAGCTTCTACGTCGAACACCACGCGCGGCGGATCGGGATGTTGGCCGTGGGACTGGTCGTGCTGGCGGCGGGCGTGTTCGCGGTGCGGGTGTGGTGGACCGCCCGGGAAGAGAAGGCCTCCTTCCTGCTGGGGCAGATCATCCTGACGTACCGGGCGCCCGTAACGACGTCTCTCGACGCGCTGCAGCCGTCGACGTCCGGATCGAGGACGTTCTCGACCGGCGAGGAGAAGGACCGGGAGATCGTGAAGCTGGCGGACGAGATCCTGACCCGCTATGGCTCGTCGGGCTTCGCTCCCAAGGCGCTGTACTACAAGGGACTGGCGCTGTCCGAGCTGAAGAACACGGGCGAGGCTGGCCAGGCGTTGCAGGACTTGCTGGCGAAATATCCCGGTGATTTCCTGGCGCCCCTGGCGCGCTACCAGCTGGCGCGCCTGAAGGAGTCGCAGGGGAACCCGTCGGAGGCTCTCATCCAGTATCAGGCGCTTGCAGAGGACGCGCAGGGTTTCTTCCCGAAGGAGGAGGGACTCATGGGAGTGGCGCGCTGCCAGGAAGCGCTCGGCCTCAAGAGCGAGGCGCTCAAGACCTACCGAAAGGTCGTGAGCGACTTCCCCGATTCCGACTACCAGTTCGAGGCGAAAGAAAAAGTCGAGGAGCTGTCGTAGAAGCCGTGCGCCGCTTCGTGAACATGGCCAAGAGCGGCCGGATGGCCGCCAACCGCAGGCGGTATACGCGGCCGCTTCCCAAGGGCGGCACCCGCGCGGCGGGGAAGCGAAAAGTCACGTATCCCGGCGCCATCGGCAAGCGCCGGGGCTGATTCCCAGGCGCTGCCGCTCCGATCCATCCCACGCGCTCAGAAGGGAATGTCGTCTTCGGGTGGCGGGCCGGGCTCGTCGCTCGTCGCTTCCGGTGCGGCGGCTGCGCTCATCCTGGCCTCGCCAGGCTCAGGCCGGCCCAGCATGACGACGCGCAGCGCCTTGATCTCGGTCGTCTGCCGCTTGTTCCCTTCACGGTCGTCCCACTGACGGGTCTGGATCGATCCCTCGACGTAGACCTGCTTGCCCTTGGTCAGATGCTCGCGGACAATTTCGGCCTGCTTGCCCCAGACGACGATGCGGTGCCACTCTGTCCGTTCCTGCCGCTCGCCGCCCTTGTCGGTCCAGACCTCGTTGGTGGCCAGGGTGAAGTTCGCCACCGCCGAGCCGTTCTGCGTGTAGCGCACCTCCGGGTCCCGCCCGAGGTTGCCGATCAGGATGACCCTGTTGACGCTTGCCATGAACGCCCCCTTCGTTTCCGACGGACTCTCGAAGGTAGCGTATCACAGGCCCGGCCCCGTGGTTCGTCCGGGTCACCGGCGGGATTTGCGTGTTGCAAGGCCCGAGCTCGGCACGTAGAATCGCTCCGCCCCGGGCATCCGCGGGGCGCCCGGGGGGACGATGGACAAGGAGCGCGGGCTGATCCGCGCGGCCGGCTCCATGAGCGTCATGACGATGCTCAGCCGGATCGCCGGCTATTTTCGTGACAGTCTCCAGGCGACCATCCTCGGCGCCGCAAACTCCTCCGATGCCTTCGTCATCGCCTACCGCATCCCCAACATGCTGCGCCGGCTCGTGGCCGAGGGAGCGCTGACCTCGGCGTTCGTGCCGACGTTCGCGCGCTACATTCGAAAAGGCGACCGCGACGCGATGTGGCGCTTCGCGGCATCGGTGCTGTACGCCATGACCGTCCTCCTCGCGGTCATCACCGTGCTGGGCATCGTGCTGTCGCCGCTTTTGGTCAAGGCGCTGGCCTGGGGGTTCGCGGTGTCGCCGGAGAAGGTGGCGCTGACGATTTCTCTCAACCGGCTGATGTTCCCGTACATCTTTTTCATCTCGCTCTCGGCGATCATGTCGGGCATCCTGAACGCGTTCGACGTCTTCGCGCTCCCGGCCTTCACGCCCGTGCTGCTCAACCTCGCGATCATCGCCTGCGCCTGGACGCTCAAGGATCGCTTCAGCGATCCCTCCTACGGCTTCGCGGTCGGGGTCCTGGCGGGGGGCCTCCTCCAGCTCGTGGTGCAGGTCCCCGCGCTCCTGCGGCACGGGATGAGCCTGCGACCGCCCGCGAGCCTGGATCTCGGAGGACTGAAGGAGATCGGCCGACTGATCCTGCCACGCGTGTTCGGCGTGGGCATCATCCAGGTAAACCTGGTCATCGACTCGCAGTTCGCGACGTCGCTGCAGACCGGCAGCGTGTCATTCCTCTACTATGCCAACCGCGTGACCGAACTGACGCTTGGAATCTTCGCCATCAGCCTCTCCACGGTGATCCTGCCGACCCTGTCGCGGGCGACGGCGGACGGGGACCGCGAGCGGGTCCGCGGCCTGCTCTCGACCGCGATGCGCCTGCTGTTCTTCGTGAGCGTGCCGGCGACGCTGGGCCTCATCGTTCTGCGTGTCCCGATCATCCACGTCCTGTTCGAGCGCGGGCGTTTCACGCGGGAGGATACGTTTCTGACGGCGAGCGCTCTCGCCTATTACGCCATCGGGCTCCTCCCGTTCGCCGCGGTGAACATCCAGGCCACGGCGTTCTACGCCCACCGCGACACGCGCACGCCCGTGAAAGTCGGCGCGCTGACCTTCTTCCTGCACCTCGGGCTGAACTTCGCCCTGCGGGGGCCCATGAAACACAGCGGCATTGCCCTCTCCACGTCGATCTCGGCGCTGGCCGACAGCGCGCTCCTGGCATGGATGCTGCGCCGCCGCGCGGGAGAATATCTGGACGCCGCCGTGGGGCGCTCCGCGTGGCACACCCTGATCGCAGCGGGCGCGATGAGCGCGGCGCTCCTGCTCGGAGAAAGTTTCGTGGACGTCGTCGCTCTCCACGGCCTTCTCGCCAAGGTGCTTGCGCTCGGCGGCCTGATTGCGGGTGGTGCGTCCATCTACCTGGGACTGATGGCGATCCTGGGCAACGACGAGATGCGCATGCTGCGATCCATTCTGGGGCCGGCGCGGTGAGGGCGGTGGTGCAGCGCGTGTCGCGCGCCGAGGTGCGGGTCGGCCGCGAGATCGTCGGAAGAATCGGCCGCGGGCTGCTCGTCCTGATCGCGGTCGAGAAGGGAGACTCGACCTCCGACCTTGACTGGCTTTCCGACAAGGTGCTTCATATGCGCGTCTTCGAAGACAGTCATGGAAAGATGAACCTCTCGGCTCTGGAAACGCGCTCCGAGATCCTGGTGGTGTCGCAATTCACGCTCGCCGGCGACCTGAATCGCGGCCGGCGCCCCGGCTTCGAGCGGGCGGCGCCCCCGGAGGAGGCGGAGCCGCTCTACGTTGCCTTCGTCGAGAGGCTGTCGCGCAGCCCCCTGAACATTCAAACGGGCCGATTCCGCGAGTTCATGGATGTCGAGCTGGTCAACGATGGACCGGTCACTCTGATCCTCGAGGGCCGACCCCGATGAAGGCGGAGGTCCTGATCGACGATTTTCTCCACTACCTGACGGTGGAGCGCGGGCTGGCGAAGAACTCCGTGCTCGCGTACGGACGTGATCTCGCCAAGTTCCGTCGCTTTCTCGCCGCCAAGGCGCGTCACCCGCGTCAGGTGCGCCAGGGGGAGATCAATGAATTTGCCCGCCGCCTGTCGGGCGACGGACTGTCGGCGAAGTCGATCGCAAGGGCCCTCAACGCCATCCGGATGTTCTACCGCTACCTGGTCATGGAGTCGATCGTCCCCGAGGACCCGACCGCGCAGGTCCGCGGCCCGCGCACCCTCAAGTCCCTGCCGCGCTACCTCACGCTCGAGGAAGTGGACCATCTGCTCGCGGCGCCGGACGATTCCACCCCTCTTGGCGCGCGCGACGCCGCCATGGTCGGGCTCCTGTACGCCACCGGGCTGCGCGTCTCCGAGCTGATATCGCTGCGCGTGCGTGACCTGAACCTGGACGCCGGCTACCTGCGGTGCGTCGGCAAGGGGAGCAAGGAGCGGGTCGTGCCCCTCGGTCGTCGTGCGGCGCAGCGGCTACGCGCCTACCTCGACGGGGCGCGCCCGGCGATCCTAGGCGGCGGCTCGCACCCCTCGCTGTTTCTCAACAACCGCGCCGGACCGATGAGCCGCCAGGGCTTCTGGAAGATCCTGAAGAAGTACGGTCGCGCCGTCGGCCTCAGGGGGACGCTGAGCCCGCACGTCCTGCGCCACTCCTTCGCCACGCACTTGCTCGAGCGCGGCGCCGACCTGCGCTCGGTGCAGATGATGCTGGGCCACGCCGACATCTCGACCACCCAGATCTACACGCACATCAATCGCGAGCGCCTGAGAAGGATCTACAGGGATTTCCACCCGCGCGCCTAATCGTCTCGCCGGCCCGCCGGAAGAAGTGTTCTGCGGTCGCGGCCGGATCGCCGGTGAATGTCCCGCGTCAGGGCGCGTCCGGTTGCTTGACACGTTCGGGGGCGTGTGCTTGACTACGGCGCATGGCCGCCGAGGAAGACGATTTCGAACGGCCGCTGCGCGAGCTGGAGAAGAGGATTGAAGAACTCTCTGGCGTGCCGGGCGGCGACGATCGCGCCGACGAAATCGAGCGACTCGACAGGCGCCTGCAGGCGCTGCGGCAGGAAGTATACGCGCACCTCACGCCCTGGCAGCGCGCCCTGGTGGCGCGGCATCCGAAGCGCCCCTACACCCTCGACTACGTGAATCTCCTGTTTTCCGATTTCGTGGAGATCCACGGCGATCGGAAATACGCCGACGATCCGGCGATCGTCGCCGGCTTGGCGACCTACAAGGGCACGCCGATCGCCGTGGTCGGCCACCAGAAGGGGCGCGACACGCGCGAGAAGGTGCGTCGCAACTTCGGCATGCCGCGGCCCGAGGGGTACCGCAAGGCGGTGCGCGTCATGGAGCTCGCGGAAAAGTTCCAGAGGCCGCTGTTCACTTTTGTCGACACGCCCGGGGCGTACCCGGGCAAGGGCGCCGAGGAGCGCGGGCAGGCGGAGGCGATCGCGGTGAGCCTGCGCACGATGGCGCGCCTCACCATCCCGATCGTCGTCACCGTGACCGGCGAGGGGGGCAGCGGCGGCGCTCTCGCGATCGCCGTCGGCGACCGGGTCCTGATGCTGGAGCACGCCGTCTATTCGGTGATCAGCCCGGAAGGGTGCGCGGCGATCCTGTGGTCGGACCAGGGGAAGGCGAAGGAGGCGGCCCGAGCCATGCGCATCACGGCGCCGGACCTGCGGGAGCTCGAGATCATCGATGCCATCGTGCCGGAGCCGCCGGGCGGTGCACAGGCGGATCACACGCGACAGGCGGCGATCCTGGACGACCACCTGATGGCGGCGCTGGAGGAGCTCAGGAGCGTGTTGCCCGTCGAGCGCGTCGAGGCGCGCTACCAGAAATTCCGGCGGATGGGGACCTTCGGCCAGGCGAAGTTTTTCTGAGCTTCCTCTTCGACTCCTGCCACAGCGTCTCCATGCGCTCCCGGTTCTCCGGCGCCATCGTCAGCCCTTCCCGGCCGAGCCTCTCCTCGATGTAGCGGAAACGATCCACGAACTTCCGGTTGGCTCCCTGCAGCGCGATCTCGGGGTCGATCCCGGCGCGCCGCGCCACGTTGGCGATCGTGAACAGAAGATCGCCCAGCTCCTCCTGGATCGCGGCGCGTTTTTTCGCGCGCAGCGCTCCACGCAGCTCTTCCGATTCCTCCTCGAGCTTTTCCAGGAGGGCCTTGAGATCGGGCCAGTCGAAGCCGACCCGGGCCGCCTTCGAGGAAATGCGCAGGGCCTTGAGCAGCGCGGGCAGGGCCGGTGGGACCCCGGCGAACATCGATCCGTCCCGCTTGCCCCGCCGCTCCTCGACCTTGATCTGCTCCCACTGCGCGAGCACCTGGTCCGCGGTCTTCAAGCGTCCTTCACCGAACACGTGCGGGTGCCGGCGGACGATTTTGTCGCCGATCTCCCGCATGACGTCTTCGATGTCGAAGTCGCCGCGCTCCTTCGCGATACGGCACTGAAACACGATCTGAAACAGGAGGTCGCCCAGCTCTTCGCGGTGCGCGCCGGGAGCGCCCAACCTCATCGCGTCGAGTACCTCATAGGTCTCCTCCAGGAGGAACGTGGCGAGCGTCTCGTAGGTCTGCTCGCGATCCCACGGACAGCCGTCGGTCCCGCGCAGACGATCCATGATCTGCTTGAGACGATCCATTTCCGACATGCGAGTCTCCATGGGCCGCCGCGCATCTTAGACCACGGGCACCGGCGCGGACAACGCCTGACGTAACGCACGGGAATCGGCCTTGTGTCGGGCGGCGCGGCGGTGCTATCCTCCGCGCCGCGACGACTTCTGCGCGGAGGCTCGCGGCAGCGATGGACAAGAGGGACGACGGCAGGCGCGAGGAGATCCGGGTCGTCGATCGGCGCATGTTCACGCCCGATGGGCAGCGTCGAACGCCCGATGCGCCGCCCGAGGACTCGCCTGCGGCGCACCCGGTGCCCGGGTCTCCGGGCCCGGTCCGGGCCGTGGCGGGTGAGACGCCGCGCGTCGCGTCCGCTCCGCCGTCGCGCGAACAGCAGGCGGCCTCGGCGCAGTTCGTGAACCTGGTCCGGAATCTCGCGGCCACCGCCGCCGCCAACCTCGGGGAAATGCCCAACCCGTTCACCGGCCAGGTCGAGGTAGACCTCGACGGCGCCCGACAGGTGATCGATCTGCTCCAGGCCCTGCAGGTCAAGACGCGCGGCAACCTGACGACGGACGAGTCACGGCTGCTCGAGTCGCTCCTCTATGATCTGAAAATCGCGGTCGTCAACCACCAGAAGCAAAAGCCCTCGAAGACGTCGTGAGCCGTCCGCGCGCGCTGCGCCCATGGCCGAGCGTATCCGCTCGATGAATCGAAGCGGCGCCCGCGGTCCGACGATCGGTCTCGCCGTCCTCCTTCTGGCGCTGGCGGCGCCCCCGGAGCGGGCCCAGGAGCCGGAAATCATCGTCCTCGATCCGAACCGTCCGCTCATCCAGAGCCCGGGGACCGTTCCGGCGCCAGCCGGCCGCTCGCCGGCTCCGGCGGAGGAGACGGGCGTCCCCCTGGGGGCGCCGCTCCAGGAGGGGGTCAATGCGCGCGAGGTCCTGGCGGACCTGTGGTTCAAGCAGCGCGCGCTCGCGGGGCGTGGGGACACCGCGGAGGCGGCGCGTCAGGTCGAAACGGCGCTCGACTTCATGAAACGCGAGGGTCTCAGGGGCGCGCCGGAGATCGCGGGCGCCTATCTGGCCGAGGCGGCACCTCGGGCTGGCCGTGGCCCTGCTCCGGGGCGATCGCGACCTGTCCGGGGCGCTCGGCGAGCTGTGGGCCGCCCTGAAGGTCCGGATGACCGATGCGGGATCGGTCTACCAGCAGGCCGGCAATGGCTTGATCATCGTCTACCTGGGGCTCTGCTTCGGCGTGGCGGCCGCCTTGTTCCTCATCTGCCTGCATGGCACCCCGGCGTTCTCCCACGACGTCATGGAGCGTTTCCAGGGCAACCTTTCGGACGAGTCGTCGCGGCTCATCGGGTGGGGTCTGATGGCGGTGCCGATCCTGGTAACGGCGCCGCTTGTCTGGCTCCTGGCCGCCTGGGCGGCGTTGTTCTATCCCTATTTCCGCAGGCGCGAGAAGCGGCTCGCTCTCCTGACGCTCGCCCTGCTGCTCGGCGCCGGCCCGGCCGGCTCGGTCGCGAGCTGGATCGCGGGGACCGCGGTCGATCCGGGGGCGCGCGCTCTCATCCGCTCGCTGCGCGGCGGATACGACTTGCAGGACGAGCAGGCACTCCGCGCCCTGGCCGACACGCATCGCGACGAACCGATGTTCCCGTTCCTGCTGGCCTCCATGCACCGCATGGCGGGTCGGTTCGACGAAGCGATGAAGATGTACCGGCGCGCCCTGGTGGTCGATCCGGGCCACACACGCTCCATGGTGAATCTCGCCAACCTGCACGTGTTGCGACAGGAGTTCGCCATAGCTCAAAACCTCTACAAGAAGGCGGGCGACCTCGATCCGACCCTGGCGATCGCCCACTACGACAGTCACCTCGCACACCTTGAGGCATTCCATCTGGAATCCGCAGACCAGGAGCTGAAGGTGGCGCGACGCATCGACGACGCGCTGGTCACGACGCTCTTGGCGCAGGGGAGCGAGGGACGCAGCAGGCGGCTGCCGGTCGATGTCGGCTATACACGGGCGGAGATCTGGAAGCGCGCCGTGGCGCTGCGGCTGGACGAGGGTATGCGCTCCGCCTGGTCGCGCTCGCTTTCCGCGCCCGCGACGCTGGCGGGTGGCGCCGGGCTCCTGATGGTCCTGCTCCTGCCCGGGCTCGGGATCGCGCCGCGCGTCGCCTCGTCGCGGCGCTGCCGGCGGTGCGGGCGGCCGTTCTGTCGGCGCTGCCGGATGGGGACCAAGGATCCGGATCACTGCTCGCAGTGCGTGCATCTCTATATCCTGCGCGACGGCCTGGCCCCTAACGTGAAGAGCAAGAAGATGGAGGAGGTGGTGAGGTACCGCCGGCGTGTGTGGATCGGCGAGAGGCTGCTGAGCCTGCTTCTTCCGGGAAGCGGGCATGTGCTGGGCGGTCGGACCTGGCTTGGAGCGCTCCTCCTCACCTGCTGGTGCGGCGCCTGGCTCGGCATCCTGCTGGGTGGCCAGCTCCTGGTTCCGTCGGAGGCGATCACGACGACGGACCTGGGGCCGATCGTGGCGCTCGGGACGGTCGCGCTCGCCGTGTGGCTGACGGGGAACCTGTCGACCCACGAAGCCGAGAGGGAGTGAGGCGGCATGGCGCTGAAGGGGACTCTGAAGGATTTCAGCCTGGCTGACATTTTTCAGCTCATCGGCATCCAGAAAAAGACCGGCGTCCTCACACTCAAGAGTGACAAAGAGGTCGTGACCGTTTCGTTCGTCGAGGGCAACGTGGTATCGGCCGACGCCCTGCACCGTCGACTGGAGGATCGGATTGGAACCGTGCTCGTCAAGTCGGGGCGCATCAGCGAGGGGCAGCTCCAGGAGGCGCTGCGCATCCAAAAGAATACGCTGAAGCGGATGGGGAACATCCTGGTCGAAAACAAGTTCATCGATCCCAACACCCTGCGCGAGGCCCTGCAGATCCAAATCAGCCAGATGGTCTATCGCCTGTTCCGCTGGCGGGACGGCGAGTACGATTTCACGCAGGAAGAGCGTGTCGACTACGACAAGGAGCACGTCGTCCCGATGTCTGCGGAGAGCATCCTTATGGAGGGCGCCCGCATCCTCGACGAATGGCCGATGATCGAGAAGGGGATCAAGTCTTTCTTGGCCGTGTTCCGCCACGCCAACGTCGAGATCGCGCCCCCGCCCGGGAGGGGAACCTGGCCGATGGCGGACGAGGCGGCCCGCGCGGTGACGCTGAGCGAGGAGGATCGGAAGGTTTACCAGCTGGTGGACGGCAAGCGGACGGTCCAGGAGATTGTCGAGCGTTGCAGCCTCAGCGAGTTCGACACTTGCCGAATCCTCTACGAGCTCATCGGTCGGCAGCTTCTCGAGGAGGTCAGGACAGCCGGGCCGAAGACGGCGCCGGCGGCGCCGGCGCCGGCCGCGGGGGCACGACGCGCCACGCCGCGGCCCCTTTTGGCGGTCGGCTACCTCATCCTCGTGGCCGCCGCAGGGGGGCTGGTGATGCGCCGGGGGGAGACCATCGTGCGCGGACTCGGACAGGGAGGGTCGGCCACGCCTTACCTCACTCCTCTGATCGGAAGGGATGATGTGCGTTCCATCCGGGACTCGATCGCTCGCAGCCGGATGCAGCGCATCGACTTTGCGATCCAGGTGTACTTCCTGAGGAACAGGGGGTATCCCGAGAACCTTGCACGGCTCGTGACCGACCATCTCCTGAAGCCATCGGCCATACTCGATCCTCTGGGACGATCGTTCGAATATGAGGTTCTTCCCGGTGGGTACAGGATCTCGTTTTCTGCCGGCGGCGGGAATGACAGGCCGATCGACCTCGTGAATGCGCCTGCAGGGTAGCCAGGCCATCCACTTAAGTT
>WNEQ01002159.1_pt1 | contig 10330 bp, 6 predicted proteins | sample 5399971 | NCBI WGS metagenome assembly WNEQ01 (sample SAMN13153330, study PRJNA577476) | soil metagenome | isolation source: 20 cm grassland meadow soil 2 days after 1st rain plot 5 | place: USA:California | collected 2015-09-18
AAACCCATCGGCATAGCGCGGCTGCCCCATGGCCTGGAGACGGATGGCAAGTCGTTCAGCGTAGCAGAATTTGCAGCCGGCGCTGACTTTTGAACAGCCGGTGACAGGGTTCCAGGTCGCATCTGTCCATTCGATTGAGGACTGTGAGGCCATCTCCTACCTCGACAGAGCCCCTACACCACCCGGATCGTCTGGACGCCGACGAACTCGGATTCGAGCTTCGGGTCCCCCTCTTCCAGAAGCATCTCGACGATTTCGCGCAGGTTTCTCTCCAGCTCGTCGAGACTGGCGCCGAGGCTGTGGGCTCCCGGCCAGCCGGGCACGCGCCCGACGTACAGGCCCGAGTCGGGATCCCGTTCAATGACCGCGTTGAAAGTCCGCATGGTCCCTCCGCCCTCTCACCGGTGAAACTTCCTGATCAGCCCCACCACGATCCCCTGTACCTGCAGGTCGCCTTCGTCCACCATGATCGCCGACATGCGCGGGTTGGCGGGGCGCAGCTCGACGCGCGTGCCGCGGCGGTAGTACTGCTTGATGGTCGCGTCGTCGCCGATCAGCGCCACGACGGTCTGGCCGTTCTCGGCGTCGCGCTGGCGCTTGACGATGACGATGTCGCCGTCGCGGATCCCCTCGTCCACCATGCTGTCGCCGACGACGCGCAGGGCGAAGTTGTCCTCGCCGCGCAGGAGCATCTCGGGGACCTCGACGGTCTCGGGGTTCTGGATCGCCTCGATCGGGCGGCCGGCGGCCACCCGGCCCAGGAGCGGCAGGACGGTCGTGGACGGGCCCGGCTCGACCAGGGTCAGCGCGCGCTTCTGGTTGTCCCACGGAGTTCTCAGGAACCCCTTCGCGACCAGGCTCTTGAGATGCTTCTGGACCGAGTTGTAGGAGCCGAAGCCGAAGTTCCGGCGGATCTCCTCGTAGGACGGCGAGACACCGTGCGTCTGGATGTAGTCCTTGATGAAGTCGAAGACGATCCGCTGTCTCTTGGTCAGGTTGCCCGCCGGCCCTGCCTGCGCACGCACCATCCCCGCACCCCTGCCGGGCGGAAGAAGCCCGCAATAAATAAAGATGAAGTCCGCGGCCGGGGTCCCCGCCTGGACGCGCTCCCCCCGGAGACCGTCCCGAGCGGCCGGTCCCCCGGCCCGCAAGCAGGTTAGGTGTAAATCAGGTGAATGTCAAGAGGGGGCCGGTCCAATCCGCGGGAACCAGTCCACAGCACCCGACGTAATATCCGGCAGTCGCCCTGACCGCGCGCGGAGGACCCACGCCATGACCCCTGAGCTCGTCGTCGACAACGTCACGAAGACCTACCCCAACGGCGTGCGGGCGCTCAAGGGCGTCTCGCTGCGCATCCCCGCCGGCATGTTCGGGCTTCTGGGGCCGAACGGCGCCGGCAAGTCGACCCTGATGCGCACCATCGCCACCCTGCAGGAGCCGGACGGCGGCTCGATTAAGTTCGGCGACATCGATGTCCTGAAACAGAAAGATGCGGTGCGGCGCGTCCTCGGCTACCTGCCGCAGGAGTTCGGGCTCTACCCGAAGGTCTCGGCGCTGGAGCTGCTCGACCACTTCGCCGTGTTGAAGGGGCTCGTCGACAAGCGCCAGCGCGCCGAGATCGTCAATTCGGTCCTGCACCGCACGAATCTCTGGGCCGTGCGCAGGCAGCGGCTCGGTACTTTCTCGGGCGGGATGAAGCAGCGGTTCGGGATCGCGCAGGCGCTTCTGGGCAGCCCACGCCTGATGATCGTGGACGAGCCGACCGCCGGTCTCGATCCGGCAGAACGGCTGCGGTTCCACAACATGTTGAGCGAGATCGGCGAGAACGTGGTGGTCATCCTCTCCACGCACATCGTCGAGGACGTGAGCGATCTGTGCAGCCGGATGGCGATCATCGCCTCGGGCCGGGTGCTCCTGAGCGGCGACCCGCAGTCGGCCATCAACACGCTGCGCGGTCGCATCTGGAAGAAGTTCGTCGCGCGCGACGAGCTTGCCTCGTACGAGCGCGACCTGGCGGTGATCTCGACGCACCTGGTCGCGGGCAGAACCGCCGTCCACGTGATGGCGCCGTCGCGCCCCGACCCGTCGTTCGAGGAGGTCCCGGCCGATCTCGAGGACGTGTACTTCTCCACCCTGCACGCCGCCGATCAGAAGGCGGCCTGACGCCGATGCTCGGCCGCATCTTCGCCTTCGAGGTCCGCTACCAGCTGCGCCAGCCGCTGTTCTGGTTCGCCGCGGCGTTTTTCTTCCTTTTGACCTTCGGCGCCGTGACCACCGACGTCGTCTCGATCGGCGGATCGATCGGCAGCGTCAACCGGAACGCCCCCTTCGTCCTGATGCAGATTCTTCTGGTCATGACGGTCATCGGGACTTTTCTGACCACCGCGTTCGCCGCCAACAGCGTCTATCGCGACTTCGAGAGCCAGGCGGACGCCATCTTCTTCTCGCTGCCGCTGCGCAAGGGCGATTATCTGTTCGGACGCCTGTTCGGCTCCCTCGCAGTGTCGTGGCTGGTGTACATCGCGGTCCTGCTCGCGGTTGGGATCGGCGGGCTCATGCCCTGGCTCGAGCCCGAGCGCGTGGGGCCGTTCCAGTTCGCGCCCTACGTCTTCTCGATGCTGGCCTTCGTGCTCCCGAACGTCATCATCACCGGTGCGATCTTCTTCGCGCTGGCGACTTTAACCCGGAGTCTTCTCTATACCTACGCCGGTGTCGTGGTGTTCTTCGTCGCCTACGCCATTTCCGGCATCTTCCTGGGCGACCTGGAAAATCGCACCCTCGCCGCCATCGTCGATCCCTACGGCTTTGGGGCGTTCGAGCTGGTGACGCGCTACTGGACGGTGGCCGAGAAGAACACCGGGCCGATGCCGTTGCGGGGGATCCTCCTCGAGAACCGGCTCCTGTGGCTGGGAGTGGCCGCGGCGGTGATGCTGTTCACGTGGGTTCGCTTCAAGTTCACGACCGCCGCCGGCGGCACGGGCCGCCGAAGGCGCCGGGAGCCGGCGGCCGACGCTCCGGCAGCGCCTGCGCCGGCCGGCGCGCTGCCCGCCGTCGCCCCGCGATTCGGCGCGTCCACGACCTGGACGCAGCTGCTGCGCCAGACGCGCATCGAGACGACCGATGCCCTGCGCGGCGTGCCGTTTGTGATCATGTTGTTCGCCGGGCTCGTGAACGTCTTCGGTTCGACCTACTCCATGGATGATCTCTACGGCACGAAGATCTATCCCGTCACAAACCTCATGCTGCGTGCGGTGATCAGCTCCTTCGCGCTGTTCGTGTTCCTCATCCTCACCTTCTACAGCGGCGAGATGGTGTGGCGCGAGCGCACTCTGCGCATGTCGGAAATGCTCGACGCCCTGCCGGTCCGGACGTGGGTGGCCTGGGCCTCGAAGCTGGGAGCGCTGGTCGCGGTTCTCGCGACGATGCTCGTGGTGGTCATGCTGGCGTGCATGGGAATCCAGGCGTCGTCGGGTTACACGCACTTCGAGATCCCGCTCTATCTGAAGGGCCTGTTCCTCGTCGACATGCCCACCTTCCTGTTCTTCGCCGCGCTCTGTCTCTTCGTGCAGGTGCTGCTCGACAACAAATTCCTGGGGTGGCTGGTGTCGAGCCTGTTCTACATCGCAGGGTTCGTCCTGCCCGCCCTCCGGCTCGAGCACCACCTGTATCGCTTCGGGACCGCGCCCGAGGCGCCCTATTCCGACATGAACGGGTACGGGCACTTCGTGCAGCCGCTCGCCTGGTTCTACCTCTACTGGGGCCTGGTGTGCGCGGCGCTCGTGGTCGTGGCGCACCTGTTCTGGGTGCGCGGGGCGCACACTTCGTTCGCGCTCCGCGCGCGACTGGCGCGCAGGCGTCTGACCCGGCCGGCGGCCACGGCCCTTCTGACCGCCATGGCCGGAGCCGTCCTCGCCGGCGGCTTCATCTACTACAACACCAACGTCCTCAACCGGTACCTTCCCACCAAGGCGCGCTATGACCGCCAGGCCGCGTACGAGAAGAAGTACCGGCAATACCTCGGCCTGCCGCAACCGCGCATCACCGATGTTGACGCCGATGTCGATATCTATCCCGAGACCCGCCTGGTCAAGATTCGTGGCCGCTACACGCTGCAGAACAAGACGGGCGGCCCGATCGATCGTCTGCATCTTTATTTGAACCCCGAGGTGACCGTTCATTCCCTCCGGCCGGCGGGCGGCGCGCTCGAGGTGCAGGATGAAGACCTCGGCTATCGCATCTACCGTCTCGAGCCGCCCCTTCCGCCGGGGGCGGAGATGCAGGTGACCTACGATCTGGCGATCGAGAACCGCGGCTTCGTGAATAATGGAAGCCGCAACGAGATCGTCTCCAACGGCACTTTCTTCGACAACATCGTTTTCTTCCCCCACGTGGGTTACGTCAAACGCGCCGAGCTGGACGATCCGAACGAGCGCCGGCGCCGCGACCTTCCGCCGGTGCAGCGCTTCCCCAAGATCGGCGACACCGCCGCGCGCGCCGACAACTATCTCTCCAGCGAGGCCGATTGGCTGCGCTTCGCCACCACGGTCAGCACCAGCCCCGACCAGATCGCCATCGCCCCGGGGTATCTTTCGCGCGAGTGGACCGAGAACGGCCGGCGCTATTTCCGCTATGAGATGGACTCCCCCATCTTCGACTTCTTCGGGTACCTGTCGGCGCGATACGCCGTCAAGCGCGACCGGTGGAAGGATGTCGACATCGAGATCGATTACCACCCGGATCATGCCTACAACGTCGACCGGATGATCGACGCCGTGAAGAAATCTCTGGATTACTTCACCGCCAACTTTGGTCCCTACCAGCATCACCAGGTGCGCATCGTCGAGTTCCCGCGCTACGCCCGCTTCGCCTCATCGATGCCGAACACCATCCCGTTCTCGGAGAGCATCGGCTTCATCGCCCGGCTCGACGACCGTCCGGACGCCATCGACTACGTCTCCTACGTCACGGCGCACGAAGTGGCGCACCAGTGGTGGGGGCATCAAGTCGTGGGCGGCAACGTGCAGGGGGCGACGCTTTTGTCCGAGACGCTCTCCCAGTACTCCGCCTTCATGGTCATGGAGCGCGAGTACGGGCGTGACAAGATGCGGCGCTTCCTGAAGTACGAGCTGGACCGCTACCTGCAGGGCCGCGGCGGGGAGCGGATCGAGGAGCTGCCGATCTACCTCGTCGAGGACCAGCCCTACATCCATTACCGCAAGGGCAGCCTGGTGATGTACGCGCTCAAGGACTACGTCGGTGAAGAGGCCCTCAATCACGCGCTTTCGGAGTACGTCCGCGCGATGGCATTCCAGAAGCCGCCGTACACCGACTCGCTGGAATTCCTCGACTTCGTCAAGAAGGCCGTGCCGCCCGATCGGCAGGCGATCCTCGACGACCTGTTCCGCAACATCACGCTGTACGCGAACAAGACGACGAAGGCGACCTGGTCGAAGCGCGAGGATGGCAGGTACGTCGTGCGCATCGAAGTCGAAGCGGCGAAGTACCGGGCCGACGGCAAGGGGAAGGAGACGCCCGACGCGCTCGACGACTGGATCGATATCGGTGTGTTCGGCGAGCGCGATCCGAAGGGCCCTTCCGAAGGCCGCCTCCTGGCCATGGAAAAGCGCCACGTCGACAGCGCCAGCGCGACCTTCGAGATGGTGGTGGATCAGGCGCCGAAGAAGGCCGGCGTCGATCCGTTCAACAAGCTGATCGATCGCGACCCCGACGACAATCTCGTGACGGTCGTGGCGGGAGCCCCTCCCGAGCGCCTCGCCGGGAACTGACTCCGTCGATGCTTACGGCCGTCCCCGGGGCGGCCCCTCCCCCGGCGGGACCAGCGGCGGGACGTCGCCGGGAGATGGCGCGCCGCGGGGCGGCGCGCCCGGGAAGGCGTCGGGCGGCGGCATCGGCTGGCCGGTCTCGTCCTTCCAGAGCGTGAAGGTGTAGAAGATGACCTTGTCGGGATCGAGCCAGGCGTCGGCGATCTGGGTCGCGTCGCCGAGCGGGTAGCGCATGATCAGGTAGCGCAGCGTCTCGGCGAAGGGGCGGGCGTACTCGATGACGAGCGTCGCGCTCGTGGGCATCTTGATGATGCCGTCGAGATCGAGCGTCGAGGGGTCGCTGACCAGGGAGACGTTGGGACGGTTCCCGATCAGGTACCTCAGCGTGTCGACCCGCAGAGTGTGCAGGACGTAGACCACCCGGTCCGACGGCAGGGTGCGCACGAACATTCCCATGATCGTCTGCGGGGCGCCGAAGTGCTGCATCGCCTGCTCGGACCTGCCGGCGCGCAGGAAATAATTCGTGTACCCCTGCGCCGCGCTCCAGGCGACGAGGGGGGCGACCAGAAGTGCCCCGAGCCAGACGGTCAGAGGCGGACGCAGGGCCGCCACGTCCTCGAGCAGGCGTCTCGCGATGAGCGCCCCGAACAGGCACAGCCACGGGACGTTCACGAGCATGCGCGTCAGACTCGGCCCGGCGACGCCGACGGTGAACACGAGCGCCAGGAAGCACAGGACGAGAAGACCGCAGGCGGCGTCCCGTCTTCGCAAGGCGCGCCACGCCGCGTAGACGATCCCGAGCGCCGACAGCGCCGCCACGACCGTGGTCTCCGGCGCCAGGCCGATGAGGCCGTAGACGGCGCTCATCCCGTCGCTGATGAACCCCTCGCTCTGGATGACGGCGTAGCGCGACGGGACGTAGTGCGCCATGACGCCCGAGGCCAGGATATTCAGAGGGAAGTTCGCCTTCGGCACGATCAGGGTGGCATACGCGCCGCGCGTCAGGAACGCGACGGGACCGAGGCCGGAGAACACCATCAGCAGGCCCAGGACCGCTGCCGCGACGCCTGCGGCGATGAGGAGGGCGCGGCGGGCGCGCGCCTGGGCGGCGGTTCCCGCGACCCAGCCGAGCGGCCGGCGCAGGAACGCGAAAGCGACCATCGCGACGGGGATGGCGCGGAACGAGGTGTAGCTCCAGAGACCCAGCCCCAGGCAGACGCCCCAGGCGACGTGATCGGGCGTCCGTCCCTTCTCCAGGGCCCTCAGGAAGAAGCCGATGGCCGCGATGGCGAACAGCGGCGCCAGGACCGCGCGCTCGCCGACCCGGCTGTACAGCAGGTGCCAGGGGGACACGGCCAGGAACGCCGTCGCCAGGAGGGCGACGAGCCAGCCGAACCGATCGCGGGCGAACAAGTAGAGCGCCAGCAGGGTCAGCGTCCCCGCGGCGATCGCCACGCTGCGCAGGGGGAAGATCATGGCCATCAGGGGATCGTTCACGAGCTTCTGGGTCAGCCCGAACACGGCCGGCATGGCTTTGAGGAGATTGATCTCGATCTCCCCGCTTCCGAACGCGAACGCCCCGAGGTAGTGGAACATGGTCTCGCGGTTCAGACCGCGCTGGGTCAGGGTCGCGAACGGGCGGCCGTCCATGATGTCCTTGATCTCGAGGGCGTTGATCGCCTCGTCGTTGTTCAGGCCCCACGGCACGGAGTCGATCCGGTGCAGGCGAAGGTAGAGTCCGCCTAGGACGAGAAGCGCGACGAGCGTCCATTCCAGACCCGGCGGGAGATCGCGCAGGCCGGGGGCCGTCCGCTTCCAGCCCATCGGCTCCTCCGCGTCTTCGAAGCGCCGGCGCGCCAGGACGAAAATGAGGAGCGCCAGGGCCAGCGCCAGGAGCGCCGCTCCCGGCAGCAGGCTCCTGGAGTACCCTCCGGGCCGCGACAGCACGACCTGGCCCATGAGCGCCAGCGCGGCCGCGAGAGGGATCGCGGCCATCCGCAGAAAGACGCCGAGCGGTCCGCCTGGATGATCGGCCGTCCCTTGTGCCGCCACTCGCATGCTCCTCCGCCGCGCGCCGCCGCCTCAGTTGACGTAGCCGAGGGATCTTAGTCGTTCCCGGATCTCGTCGTCCAGGACGACGCCCTGGTCCGGCCCGGCCGGACGTAGACGCCAGATGAAGTATCCGAGGTCACGGCCGTCGGCGCGGGGCGGTTTCGTGAAAGCGGCGTCGACCGTCGGCCGTCCCTCCAGCGGGAACGGCAAGGCACGCGGGTTGTGCTCATTGCCGCCCAGGAAGACGCGTTCCGGCAGCGGCCTGCCGTCGATCAGAAGATAGAACTCCGCGCCGGCGTCCTCCGGTGCGGTCGTGAACGACAGGCCGCTGGCGCCCGTCTGGTCCACGTCCGAGAAATTCAGGATGCCCGGCGACTCCAACACATACTTGCCGCGCTCCCGGAACAGCGGCACGACCGTGCGGAAGATCCCCTTCGTGCGGATCTGCCCCTGGAAGCGGTGCTTGCTTCCGTCGCTGCTCCAGCGGACGTTCCAGCCACCGGAGAGGAAATCGACCTGCGAGAACAGGGCCCGCGCCAGGGCCCGCCTTTCGTCCGGCCGCCGCTCCGACAGGTCGTCGCCTTCACGCGGATCGGTGTCGAGGTCGTACATCTCGGTGCGATTCTCGTCCATCGACTGGATCAGCTTCAAAGGTCCCCGGCGGACCGCCTTGAGGTGAGCGTTCAGCCGGATCGTCTCGCACACCAGCGGCCGGTCGGCGGCAGGCAAGGCGCCCGCCTCGTCAAGGAGCGGCGCCAGGCTCCTTCCCTGCGCGCCCGCCGGCGCCGCGACGCCGGCGAGCCCGGCGATCGTGGGGAGGAGATCGATGCCGCTGACCGGCACGCGCACGCGGTCCGGGGCCGCGGCGCCGGTCGGCGACACGCGGCCCACGATCAAGGGGACGCGGACCACCTCCTCGTAGAGCCGGCGGCCGTGCCCCATCGAGCCATGGTCCTTGAACTCTTCGCCGTGGTCGGCCGTGACCACGACCCAGGCGCGCGACCCGCGCCCCAAGGCGACGAGACCATCCAGGAGACGGCCGATCTGCTCATCCACGAAGCGGATCTCGCCGTCATACCGGTCGAGCAGGAAGCGGCGGTAGTCGTCCGGCAACGGCCTCCGGGGGTCCTGGAACTTGGAGATCGAGTCGTATGTCGCGTCGAACGGACCTCGGTAATCGTCCGGGTACAGCGCCCGAAACCTCTCGGGCGGGTCGTACGGCCAGTGCGGATCGAAGTAGTGTACGAACAGGAAGACGGGCCTGCGCGCCTGGCGCCCGAGCCAGGCCAGGGCCGCGTCGGTGACGCGGTCGGCCCTCGGCTCCATGCCGGCCTCGAGCCGATAGCCCGGTTTCGACACGCCGAAGTCCTCGAAGGTCCCGAAGCCGCGCGCCAGGCCGAACGGTGCGGCGACGTACACGTGCGACACGAAGCCGCCGGTGGCGTAGCCGGCCCGCCCGAGCGTCTCGGCGAGAGTCGGGACCTCGGCTCCGAGCTTCAGACCGTCGTTCTCGACCCTGTGGCTCGACGGATAGCGGGACGTCATCATCGAGGTCACCGAAGGCAGCGTCCAGGGCGCGGTCGACCAGGCCGCATCGAACACGGTCGCCCGCCGTGCCAGCCCGTCGACGCGCGGTGACGTGCCGCGGTCGTACCCGTAGACGCCCAGGTGGTCCGCGCGCAGCGTGTCCACGACGATCAGGATGACGTCTTGGTGCGCGGGATCGAAGCGGCCGGCGCAGCCCATGACCAGGACAAGCGCCGTCAGAACACCCAGGCCGAGGAGACGGGCGGGGCGTGGCCCGGGGCCGGGCTTTCGCCTGTGGTGTGCCGCGACCCGCTCGACGATCATCGACTCAGCGGGTCGCGGCGGGCTGCAGCTCGTGGACGACACGGCCGCCCACCACGGTGGCGACCGGCCAGCCGCTCAGTGAGAAGCCGTGGAACGGGCAGTTGCGCGACTTCGACTGGAACTGCGACACGTCCACCTTGCGCACCAGGCCGGGATCGATGACCGTGACGTCGGCGTCGGCCCCGACCTCCAGGGTCCCTTTCTTGATCCCCAGGATGCGGGCCGGGCCGAGCGACAAAAGCTCCACGAAGCGGGCCGGCGTGAGAACGCCCGCACGCACACAGCGATCCATGATCAGCGGCACCGTGGTCTCCAGCCCGATGACCCCGAACGGCGCGTCGTCGAACTCCACCAGCTTCTCGTCCGCGTGGTGCGGAGCGTGGTCCGATGCGATGGCGTCGATCGTGCCGTCCCTGAGCCCCTCGAGGAGGGCCTGCCGGTCGTCCTCGCCGCGGAGCGGCGGATTCATCTTGGTGTTCGGGTCGTAGTCGGCGTCCGCGACCGCCTGGTCGGTGAGGACCAGGTGATGCGGCGTCGCCTCGCAGGTGACCACAACACCGTCCTCCTTCGCGCGCCGCACCTTCTCGAGGCTCCCCCGCGTGCTCAGGTGCGCCAGGTGCAGCCGACCCTTGGTCATCGCGGCG
>WNEQ01002168.1_pt1 | contig 10319 bp, 9 predicted proteins | sample 5399971 | NCBI WGS metagenome assembly WNEQ01 (sample SAMN13153330, study PRJNA577476) | soil metagenome | isolation source: 20 cm grassland meadow soil 2 days after 1st rain plot 5 | place: USA:California | collected 2015-09-18
GCTGACGACATGGCCGAGATGTTCGACGAGGATCAGGTTACTCACCAGCATGGACGCACCGAGCCCGAGCGCGACTAGCGCAGGTCGCTGAAAAAGGCTCCCAACCGCGTTCTCAGTCGCTCGTCCCACTCAACGTACCCCCAAAAAGTACGCCTCGTGGTCCGAGCATCCTTGCGGCCTTGTTGGATAGCCTTTTTGAGCAACCTGTAGGGATTAGGCCGATCCCAGTAGCCCTCCAGCTACGTTCTCGCATCGCTCGGAACCTCAACACACCCCAAAAAGTATGCCTCGGTCCCTCACTCGCTGCGGCCTCGCTGGAAGGACTTTTTGAACAGCCTGTAAACCTATCCAACGATGAACGCTGAGTCCTGATTTGTAGCGCCTAACGCCCAAGCTCAGCCGCGGCCATGGCGCCGCGAAGGGGCAGCAGGGACGTCGGCTGGAGCGCCTTGTCGGGCATAACTACTCCAATTGAGTAGATTGCTGAAAAGAGAATGCGCCGCTTAAGGTAAGGCTGATTCGAAACGCGTATGACTTTCCAGACCTTATCTCGAATGTGGTTTCAACGAGGGCGCCGCCCAAGCGTGGGGAAGGCTCCACACCAAATATGTAGGTGCCAGGCTCCAGGAACAGTTCGAGGCGCTCGCTGCTCCACAGCTTCGCGACCTCAGTGCCATTGATACTGAGTTTTGCAGGCAGAGCGGCTCCGAGCATTCCAGAGTCTCTGACCACAATAACGCGACTTCTGTTCTCAGCCTGGTTTGAGAACTGCTTGTAGCCCTCTAGAAGATTGTCTTGAGGGACAGAGGTTGCATCGGTGTATGGGACTGGAGTCGTAGCGCAGCCTGACAGCCAACATATGATACTGAAGATGCCTAAATATTTCATGCGTACATATGCCTAACTATTGGGACAGCGAAATCGGGGACAGATTTATTTTCTACCTGCAGCTAGGCTTCGACGATGTCGCGTTTCGTGCTTTGGACGAACGCGACCACCTCGCTATGTTCAGCCTGAGGAACCTTAAACGCGTCTAGAGTGGCATTGACATGACCCAGAAACGCCGACCAATCGGCCTCGCTGATTTTCATTCCTTTGTGAGAGGTCTTCATATCCCGTCCGGTGTAGTACATGGGACCGCCGGCACTCGCACACAGAAAATCGATCAGGAGCTGCTTTTCCCGCTTTATCCCATCCTCTCCTCGATGCTGCCAGAAGCGAGCCAGTCGCGAATCCGCTTGTAGGCGTGGCAACAGGTCGTTGGCAACTGCACAGATGGCGTCATACCCGCCCAGCCGTTCATAGAGTGTTTTCTTACTCATGGCTTTCTCTCCTTCTGCTAAGAAATGCAGAAGAAATGGGGGAAAGATGTATGTTAGGCCCGACGCTTACTTCGCCGGCGAAACAGGACCGCGAAACGGCCACCAATCAGACAACAACCCACTGTAACTACCGCCAGGACAACCCAACCCCAGTCGGGTTTTTGCTCTATCAACAACCCCACAGAAATCAACAGACTCATGAGAACCGTCGGTAGTGCAACCGATCCAGAAACCAAGAGCCAGCTCGTTGTATCAATAAGTACAACGCAAAAAGATAGCGCGAAGGAACAAGCAAGGCCAATGGCGAGGTACATTAGTGCCGCCATCCAGAAATCCAGCCGGGACATGTGAAAGGCTGCAGCAAATAGCCAAAAGGCTATCCCGATCCCCGCGCAGAGGCCGATTACAGCCGCTATATATTTCTTCATAGTGAGAGAAATCGGGGACAGATTTATTTCCCAGCCTTGTCCCGATCCGACAGTCTTCCCACGACGCCGGAAATTCTCTGCGGTTTCGAAGAGCTTGTCAATTGCCTCAGGTCACACGGAGGCATGCGGCCTGGAGCGAACGTTCGCCGGAGCGGTGGGGTCCCCGCCCGGCATCCGGAGAAGGAAAGCTGGAACTGACCAAGGCACCGCGATCGCACGATCGCGGCTGCGGGAATTCCAGAAGGATTCCGCTCCGGACTGCCGTGGTAGGGGTGCCGCGAGAGGCGCGGAAGCGAGAGGCCGCATGCCTCCGTGCGCCATCACACAGGCCTGACAATTTCCACAGTCGCCTCTGCCGGAATCCGCCCGACCGTGGATTCCCGTCCTTTCCGGTCCTTCCGGACAATCTGATCAATCCGCACGATCGCGCCCCGGTGCCAGTCGCCAAACGCCGCATTCGCTTCCGACCGCTCCCGCTCCAGCCGTCCGACCTCTGGCCGTCCCGTCTCATTGCACAGCCAGGCCCGCTTTTCCCCTTTCATCTCCCGCAACTCACTCACGACCCGATAGACGGTGGAGGCCCGCGGCACGATGGTCCGGCCGTCCTTCCGGAGGAGCAGATAGGAGAACTTCAGGGCATCCTTGATGAACCCGACCTGCCGGTCGATCGCGGCCACGAGCGGCGGTGGTGTCCAGGGACGTTCCTCGTGGCACCAATCCTCTTTCTGGACTAACGCCGGGCAGGACTGCTCATGCAGACACGGGCTGTAGACCGTGCAGGCCCTGTCCTCCAGCAGGATATCTCGCAGGCGGTGCAGGTTCCGCGAGACCGCGCGCAGCGCAGGTTCCACGATCATGAGGGTCCCCTCTTGGTGCAGCAGATCGAGGAGCGCCCGGACCAGCTGGGCACGCCGACCGATCGGGTCACCTGACGTGAGGAACAGCTCAGTGAGGGTATTCGCCGCCACGATGAGGTCATAGGGAGCGTGCGGGCCTATCTTCGGATGGCCCCCCTGCCCGAGGCGTTCGAGATCGGCACGGACCGGCAGCAGGCGCGACTCTGAGACGGGAGCTGCGCGGGTGTAGATCTTCCAGAGCCGCTCGCACTCACGGAGGCCCGAGGCCGAGCGATCCACCGCCACGACCTCGACCGCCAGGCGGGCGGGAGATGGGTTCCGCAGAATCCAGTCGAGCGCCCCGAGGGTCGCCGTGCCCGGACCACAGCCCAGATCCAACACGGAGAAGGGTCTGAGGGACGACCCTGCTGCGTCCGGATGGGCCGGCATTTCCGCCAGAAGCGCCTGCACCTTGGCCAGATTCACCGGGAGGTAGTACGCGAGGTAGGCCAGGCGCAGACCGTCGTCGGCCAGATAATCGGTCACCCGTGCGTGGCTCCCCCTCGTGAATCGCCGCGAGAGGGCCACGACACCGCGGCACAGGGAGGGCGGCACTTCCTGCCCGTTCAGGCCGGTGGCCTCGGATAAGGTTCGGAGAAGAGGGGCGGAGAGCGCCTGAAACCGAGGCATGGTCCTGTTGACCCCTAGAATGAGCGTGGTGTATCCTGAGGCACCGCGGGAGCCTTCACCATGACTGACGTGATCATGCAAGCTTACCTGGAAGTCGAACGGGCGATGGAGCAGTACAACAAGGTGCTGCAGGACCAGGTGGCCATGATGCGGTCATCTGAGGCGACCGACGCGACCAAATTGGAGCGCATGACCCATGGGGCCAAAGCCATGCGCGACAGCAGCATGATTTACCTCTCGTACGCCAAGTTCATCGCGTACGGCATGCCTGACAGCGAAGAGATGATCCAGGACGACGTACAAGGCTAATCAGAGATCAAAAACGAAGAGCCCGTCCGGTGTTCCGGACGGGCTCTTCTGATTTCAGCCGCGCCAGCTCGGCTCAGATGTTCTGCATGAAGTGTGCGACCGCCGCCTGGTCGACGTCACAGCCCATGATCGCCGACATGGGGACGTTGGTCGACTTCTTTCCGGTCAGCCCCCCAGTTACCTCATCGACAATCATCTCGACCGGCATGGACATGCCGCCATACACGTGTGGGCCGGCGATGATCTTGGCCTTGGAATGGCCGTAGATCGCCGCGGCCACGTCCTTGGCTAACCAGGCCACGTAGTTGAACTCGGGAATGACAATCAGCTTGGCTTTCGCGCAGAGCTGCCGCAATTCGGGAATCGGGAAGGGCCGAAGCGAGCGGATCTTGATCAACCCGACCTTGATGCCCTTGTCCGCGCACAACCGGATGGCCTCCCGGGACTGAGCGACGGCGCTGCCGGAGGCGATCAGGATCGCGTCGGCATCCTCGGTATTCTCAGCGGTGCACAGCCCGCCCATATATCTGTTGATGTACTTTCTGGCGCGCTCGACCGCCGCCCACACTTCCTGCTGCCAGACCGCATGGATGTTATAGGCCATGAAGTTTGACTTCTGGACCGGCGCGTCGCGCGATAGCCGGGCCGGCGGGTTCTCCGCGTCCAGCACCGGGACCGCGCCCCGCCAGGCCTCCCGGGGCGGCAGCTTGATCCCCTTCTCCTGCATATGGACGTAGCCGCGGGCATGGGTGACGAAGAAACCGTCGCAGGCCACTCCCACCGGCAAAGTCACATCGTTCTTCTCACTGATGATGAACCCCTTGATGATGAAGTCGAAGAGGTCCTGTTGATTTTCGCTGTGAAAGAGAATCATGCCGCAGTTCAGAAGATAAGATATCTCGATATTGTCCGGCTGGATCGCCAGCGGCGCATTGACCACCCGACAGGTGAACATGGCCAACGCTGGCAGCCGATGGCCGGGCCATGACGCGATCGGCTCGAGCCCGCGCAGGGTGCCTGGCCCGGCCGTCGCCGTAAAACAGCGCACGCCTGCCCGCGAGGCGCCGGCGATGGCCGACATCACGCCGTATTCCTCTTCGCCTCGATAGTACTCCTTGACATACCCTTCACCGTAGAGCACCCCGATGAGCTGCATGGTTTCGCTCTGGGGGGTGATCGGATAGGCAATCGACAAGTCCACGTTGGAGCGACGCACCGCCTCTTTGGCGGCTTCGCTTCCCGTAATAAACTCCTTCGTCCGAGGCGCTTCGAAGAACATATACTCGGGCGTGACCACCCGCTGCCGCTTGGCCTCAGCGTGCGGGTCTTTCTTCACCTCTCCGGTTTTCGGAGCGGCCACGCTGGTGATCGGATCACCCTGGGGGTTGGTCTTCTGCTCGGGCTCGAGGCTGGTGATCGGATCGCCTTGTGGATTGGTTTTCACTTCCGCTTCCAGGGATTCGCTCATCGCTCCACCTCTTATCTCCTAGCCAATAGCCCGCAGCGAATAGCGGATAGCCAATACTGTGGTCGCGAAGCTATTAGCTACTCGCTGTTCGCTATTAGCTCTTTTCCGCTAGGCTTCGCTCCGCATGTGTTCCGGTTTGTGCCCGAATGCCGCTGCGCCGGCCAAGGCTGCCTCAGTTGGCATGAAGGCCAACGGGTTGGTGTGTGTCTTTCCGCCGTGCACCTTGGACTGAATTCCGGTGAATCGCACGTTCTCCCCGTTCGCCGGCAATTTAATGCCCATCTGTTCACGCACCCGCTTGAATACCTGAGCAACCCGCTGCAGCTTCGCCTTGTCGGCGTCTCGTATCGTGAGCATGGCATCTTCGTGGCCCTGCTCCGCGCAGATCGCCATGGTGCAGCAGTTCGTGCCGGCCCGGATCATCTTGAGGGTGAGGTTGGCGTAGTGACAATGCACACCGATGAAGATGCAGGCCTCGATCTTGTTCCCCCAGATGGTCAGGTTCGGATGGTTGGGGTTTATCAGTTCCTCCGGATTGACTGTCGGGTACTTGGGGCGATAGTCCGGCATGGGGATGATCAGGACCTCAGGAATCTGAGCCGCAATTTCCAGGACTGCCTTCGCCTTCTCGACCGCGTGCTCGTTCCATGCCCACAGCACAAGGGGGCCCGGGAAGATAGTCGCGTTGGGGCTGGTCAGCATCTTACTGGCCATCTCCTCGATGACCTTTTCTTCATTGGGCTCCAGGATTCCATACTTGAGCCCCTGACCGGGGTCCGGGAGCATCACCCCCAACTGTGCAGCCGAAGGGGGTAGGAACCCGGCCGGCCCAGGAATGATGATGCGCTCACCTGGCTGCTGCGTGGTCCCCGCTTGTTTTTCCATCTTCGATCCGAATTCTATCCGATGACAGGGCTTGCCAGCAGCACGGTCGTCGTCTTCTCGCCGTAGGTTATATTGTCGGTCAGCGCCGCCATGGGAAGCTGATCGATCATAATCATCTTGATAGCGTGATGCTTGGCCATGTTATCGCAGACCCAGACGCATTGCGCGCAGCCCTTACACCGGTCGACCGCGACATAGGCGGACCCGTACTTCAGCCCCTTCTCTTTCCCGGAGTCATTGTTGTAGAGGATCGTATTGGCTTCGGGACAGAACTGGGTGCAGAGCTTACAGCTCGTCGCGGCACAGATTTCAACGTTGATGTCGGCTACAAGATACATGCAGGCCTCTTTCTCCGGCGGTCAAGCCTTGGCCGCGGCGGCGGCTTCCGCCTTCTCCGCCTTCTTTGCGGCCTTGCTGACTTCATCCCAACCGTTCTTTTCCGCGAAGTCCCATCCGGCTCTAATTACCGCGACATTTTTGTCGATCAATTCCTGCTTCTTCTTGAACTTCCGTTCCACCACGCTGTCCAACGCGGCGGTGCCGCCCGACACCACAAACCCCTTCCCGATGAAGCGGTCTTTCACCGCTTGGGCCAGCGCGTCGATCGTGGTCAAACCCGTGATGCACCCGATCGCGCCCATCAGCGCCATGTTGGTGGCGAGGTCCATCCCGGCGACTTCCAGCGACAGCTTGGTGGCCGGCAGGTAGAACAGTCGCGCGCGGCGCTCCTCCAACTCCCGCGCCTGGTCCTTATGCAACTTCATGGGCCCGTCGTTGTTGATCAGCGCGACCCCATCCTCCTTCAGCCCGAAGTAGAACGGCATCGTATAGGATTTGCCGTGCGTGATGACCTGCGGGTGGAAGATGATGATGATGTGCGGGAAGGTGATTTCCCCGATCTCGTAGATCGGCTCGTCCGAGACACGCACGTAGCTCTCGACCGGCGCCATGCGCTTCTCCGACCCGTAGAACGGAACGATCGTGCTCTCCCCGCCCGCGTTGATGACGGCCGTGCTGAGGATGTGCGAACCGGTGACGACCCCCTGCCCTCCGACGCCGGCCATTCGGATGTTGAAGCGTTTTGCCATCGCCCCTCCTCCTTACACTCAGTCGTCCTTGCCGGGTGCCCGACCGGCGCGCGCTCAGCCCTGGGGAATCGCGGCCGCCGTCGCTGGCTTCGCCACGAACTCTTTGTACCCGTACCGGTCCGCGAGGTAATGCTTGGCGTCGTCGGTGATGTACTCGGCGAACTTGTACCGGTCGTCCTCGACGGTCTTCGCGTCTTCCATCACCTTGTCCGTGGGAATGGCGTACTCGATATTGCAGGAGGTGTAGGCTTGGATATAGGTTGGACCCACTTCGCGGGCGATCAGCACCGCCTTCTTGATCACGCTCTCGACCCGCCGCGGGTTATTCGGCACCACCGTCGCGACGTAGGCGCAGCCGGAGATCTTTGCCATGCCGACCATGTCCATCTTCTCGAACTTCTTGCCGAGCGGAGCCATCTTGAGCACCGCGCCCTGATTGGTCATGCCGCTCTCCTGGCCGCCGGTGTTGCCGTACACTTCGTTGTCCAGCATGATCGTCGTGAACTTTTCCTTGCGGAACCAGGAATGGAGTGTGCCTGAGAAACCGATGTCGGCCATGCCGCCGTCGCCGACCATCACCACCACGTCTTTGGGCTTGTCGCCGAACCGGAGCCGCAATCCCCTCGAGAGCCCGCTCGCCACGCCGTTTTGATCACCGTAGTTGCCGTAGACGAAGGGAATCGCCGCCTGCGAGATCGCGAGACGACCGCATCCCGCCGTTCCCACCGTGATGGTGTCTTCCGGATTCGGGAACGAGATGATCGCCAGCCGGATGAACAACGTCATCGCGCAACCGGCGCACATGGGGTGCTCCTCCAGGATCTCCTTAAAGCTCCCCATCTGCGAGACCGTGACCTTCTTCCCGAAGGGACCGTGCTCGACCATGTCCCGATATTCCTTCGGCATAAACTTCTCAAACCCTGGTGAAAACTTCACGTAATCGAGACTCATCGGGCGGCCTCCTTCTGGGCTGGCTGGAAGAGCCAGCCGGTCATTCTCTGAATTCTGATTAGGTGCTTCGGTAAAAAAACTCTTTATTCTGACCCCGTTTTGAGGGGCTTGAGTCTAGCAAAGGGCTTTCAAAGTTGTCAATCGGAAAGTTTCCCAAATCCGCGCCCTAGAATAAGTCTATCGCATCGTATAACTTCTCGAATCTTAATGCAACTTGACAGAAGGCCCACGGTGGTCGAAAGAAGGCCTACCCGGGTTCTTTCCGGTAGGCCATTGGCCCTAACCCCGGGGCAGCCGGGGGCCTCCGCAGAGCTGCGTAGACCTCAGGGTTTTCAACTAAGCTTGACGCTAGGGCGTCAGTTTCCTATAATGGCAAAACTTTGTGCAAATTCAGCCTTCTCAGCGGGCGCGTCGAGGTCCCGCGAAACCCATCCTGAACGGCCAGCGTGTGAAGGGTGACTGATCACGGATCGAACGCTCGGCATGAAACCGCTCACCGTTGAGAGCCTCGATAGGATCAAACACCTGGCGGCGGACCTTGTCCGTCAGGCCAGGAAGCGCTTGCCGCACTGCCACTACGCCGATCTCCGAATCGACATGACGGAAGTCAAATCGGCGCGCGCCGAGAATGGCGCCGGAAAGTCCGCTCTAGACGACTATGTCTTCGGCTTCGGGGTCCGCGTGCTGGCCGGCGATCCGCTGCCCTCACCGGGCTACTTCGGGCACCGCCTGGGGAGTGCTGATCAGTCCCGCCTGACCGCCATCTTCCGTGCCGGTCTTCGGCACGCCTACGACCGCGCCATCGCGAACGCCAAGCACCGAGAAGAAACCCGAAAACGCTTCACGGGATTGGCCGGCAGCCTGGCGGGGCTGCCGCTGGCCCCGATCGCGATCCATCAAGACACAGTCAAGGCCGAATACGCCGTTGACCCGCGGTCGGTGCCGCTCTCCGAGGTCGCACGAACCACCGCCGACGCCTCCAGGGCCGTGAGGAGCTTGAGCTCACGGATCCGCTTCAACACCGTCTCCACCTCCACCAGTCTGAGCCGTGAGTTGTTCACGAGCTCGGAGGGCGCGGTCATTGACCAGTCCTTCGCCACCACGCTGGGATTTTGCTCAGTCGTGGCCGAAAGCGACACGGCGGAACAATCCCTCTTTGACTACATCGGTCATCAGCGCGGCTGGGAAGTGGTGACCGAGGGCACGCGGAGCGACTTCATCCGCCACCTGGATCTCCTGACCTTCGCCACCGGCCTCGGACGGGACTGCCTGAAGCTGGTGGACGCGCCGCCCCTGCGCGCCTCCGACAAAGAGGTCGTCGTCGTCACTGATCCCCACTATAACGCGCTCAAGGCCCATGAAATCATCGGGCATCCGACCGAGCTGGACCGGGCGCTCAAGATGGAGACGGCCTATGCCGGCCGAAGCTGGTTTCTCCGCTCTCTTCGGAACACCCAGATCGGCAAGCAAGTCGCCTCCCCGCTCGTGACTGCCTATTCCGACCCCGGCCTCCCCGGTCTCGGCCACTATGTCTATGACCATGAGGGCACCCCGGCGCGCAAGGCGGTGCACATCGACAAAGGTATCTTTGCCGGTTTTATGAACAGCCGCCAGACCGCGGCGATCCTGGGCGCGGAGCCCAACGGGTCATACAAGGCCACCGAGGCGTCGATGGTCCCGCTCATTCGAATGTCCAACACGGTGTTCGGGGCCGGCACCCATGACCCGGACAAGATCATCGCCGAAGTGGACCGGGGCTACTACCTCGTGGGACATCGCACCCCCTCGATCGCCGAATCGCGCGAGAACTTCAGCATCTCGGCGCAAAAGGTGTACGAGATCCGGAACGGCCAGCTCGGCCAGCTCTACCGCGGGGGAGGGATGACCGCCGACACGAAGGACTACCTCATGAAGGTGGATGCGGTGGGGCGCGACTTCCGGCTCACGCCCATCCCCAACTGCGGGAAGGGCCAGCCCATGCAGACCAAACGGCTCGGTAACGGCGGCCCGACGATGCGCAGCCGGGCCAGGCTCACCGGCGTATGACCTCCCTGTCCGAACTCAAGTCAACAGTCCGGCGGGCGCTCCGCCAGATCGCGCGCGTGAAGGATGTGCGGGAGGCGGAGGTGTTCGCCTCCAGTACAGGCCAACTCCTGTGCCGGCTGAACTATAACTCCGAGATCCCGTGCCACGGCGTCGAGGAACCGAAATCGTCGGACGCGGTCGGGATCGGAATTCGCGCCGTCTTCGTCGGCAACGGCGGCCCACGCGTCGGCTTCGGCAGCGAAGCCAGGGACCTTTCCCCGACTGGAGTCCGACGCGCGTTGGAGAAAGCCCGACAC
>WNEQ01007980.1_pt1 | contig 10297 bp, 13 predicted proteins | sample 5399971 | NCBI WGS metagenome assembly WNEQ01 (sample SAMN13153330, study PRJNA577476) | soil metagenome | isolation source: 20 cm grassland meadow soil 2 days after 1st rain plot 5 | place: USA:California | collected 2015-09-18
TCATCTCCCGCGAAGAAATCGGGGAGCTCTAGGCCTTCTTGGCCAGCGCCTCGACCTTCGTGGGTTCCTCGAGGAGCGACCGCAGCAGCTTGCGATACTCGCGCTCGACGCCCAGGTACTCCGTGAACTCTTTGTCCGTCATCGTGAGCAGTTTCGCAAGATGCGTGATTCCCTGTTTCACGAAGAAATCGACGTCGTCGAGGCCTGCGATCGCCTCGGCCCACTCCGGTTTCTCGCCGACCCCCTCCATGCGCTTCTCGAGCTCGACGATCCGAGCCACGACTTCGGGGTCCGTCCGCACGCGCAACCCGATCTTCGCGAGGGCCTGCAACGCCTCCGTGGCCTTCTCCGCGGCATACGCCGGGGACATCCCCTCGCCGTGGGAGAGGTTGAACATCTCCGCCGTGGCGCGGTAGTACGTCTCGATGAAGTGGTCCACGCGTTCCTCGCGAGCGACTTCGACGAGGTCGGCGTCGCGCATCTTACGGATGTGATGATAGATCGCCTGCGGCGTAAGCCCGAGTTCCGCCGAAATCTGGCTCACCGTCATCTCCTTCGCCCGGAGAAGATAGATGATGCGTCTCCTTGTTTCGTCCGCGAGAAGCTGAAATGCTTCGGGGCTCTTGATGACCTTGAATGCCTTCACTGGCCGCCTCCGGAACAATGTATGTTTGTGCTCTAAGATAAAGGTTGCTATAATTAAAACAAAGGCTTTATTAACAGGCGTTGCAATTAGCCAAACATGCATTGGAACAAGAGAAACGGACGATTTACGAAGCCAAGTGATGAGACGAACAAGGCCTTTCCGTCGGACTGCGCGGTCCGCTACGCCTGGGCCGTGCGCGGGGTGGATCCGTGGACCCGGAGGTCGCCGCAATGATGGGCATCCCACCGTACACCTCGATCGTCGCCGGGTTGCAACGGAGCCGCTCGACGGACTTGGACCGGTACGTGCGGACCGAGTTCGGGGACTGCGAGAGTCGGTGGCTCGCCGACGGAGTCCGAGCGAATCATTCGGAGCACTCGGACCACGAATCGCGCGAGTCCGACAACGACGGTCGCCTGCTTCGACGCCTGACGCAGGCGATTGCCTCCTTCTTCTGAATCGACGAGTCCGGCGTCAGCCTTAAGCGCACCATCGGTGGTGCGCGACCGTGGCAGTTCCTCCCGTCGGCGAATTGCCTGAACCCCTACGACTGCCGCACGGGAGCGTTCGCGGGGCGATTGCCGTCGTGGTCGCCGCGGCGTACGGGTATGCCCTTGTCTTCCAGAAAAGCGTCGTACCGAACGTCCTCGTGAACGCGGTCGTGGTCGTCATCGCGTTCTACTTCGGGAGCCATGCGACTTCGACCCCGCCCACGGTGCCCGGGCAGCCCGTTCCGCACCGTCCGCGGCTCGTCCGCATCTTGTTGTTCCTCGGATTCGCAGGCATCACGGCCTGGTTCCTGCTGCACGATCCTTCCCTCCAAGGCATCCCGCCCGCCCTCCTGGCGGTCCTCGAGGTGCTTGGCGGCTATGTCCTCGGAGCAACAGCATCCTGGCTCGTCCATCGACGCGCGCATGAGAGCCATGTCCGGCATCGCCTGGCCACGATCTTCCGGGACGTCGTCGCGGCGGGCGCGCTCGGGCTGACCGCCTACATCTGTTTCGCGCTCGTCACGAACCAACAAAGCGTCTTCGCGGGTCGCGCGGAGCAGGCGCTCTCGCTCGTCGTCACGTTCTACTTCGGGTCCCGCGTGATCGGACATTAGTCCCCGGGGACCCGCGACTCTTCCACCCAAGAGTCTCATTTTGGATAGGCAGCGGGGAACGTATTTAGTTCGGTCCGTGAACGACGCGACGTTCCCATGGATTCGCTCGCGATTGCTGCCGTGGCCGCCTTTCTCTCGTGCTTGGCCGGCTTCGCTTGGGGACGACGTCAAGCGCTCCGACCCGGAGTTCGGCGTGGTGACTGGCTCTGTCTGGGATGCGCACAACGCAACGAGTTCGAGCTGGACCAGTGTTGGAGCTGCGGGCGAACAGCCGGGACGACGGTCCACGATCCGAGTCACATTCCGCTCGCGCGACGCTGGCAGTGTGCGGCCTGCGCGGCCTGGAGCGGGATCGCGCGGGAGACCTGCTGGCGGTGCGGCGCGACATCCGGCACTAATGGATCTCGGGCGCTTCCTCGAGAATCTCACGCTCCCGCATCTCGCGGCGCTTCCATCCCTCGAGCTCCCCGACGAAGTACGGGAGCAGACGCATGGAAACGTAGGAATTCATGAGCGGGATCCCGAGCTGCTCCGAGAAGACGAGCAGGTTGACCGCGTCGTTGTACCGGATGCGCATCTTCATGTTCTCCGTGTAGAGGTCGAAGAAGAAGAGGCCCCAAAGGACCTCCTTGACGACCTGCAAGGCGCGCCTCCAGCGGCTCACGCCGTCCCCCGATCCCGGCGGATGGTCGGACGGCGCTAAACGTTTTCCTGCGCAGCCGGAGGCCTTTAGCTCGGGCCTGCATTTCCGGCTTCGTGGCGGATCTTGACCCCGGCATCATCGCCGTCCTCGTCGTCGCGGCCTTCTTCATGGTTTGGTACTACGGTGCCTTCCTCTTCTCGCGGCGACTCGCCCGCCGGATCGGTTCCGAACTCAAGAGGGCCGTCGTCGATCTCGGCGGCACCGCGAAGATCCAGTGGTTTGGGACGACCGCGTTTCGGATGACGACCGAAGGGTCAAATCCGCCGTTCCGGGAGTTCTCGGTGACCGTGACGCTGCGGCCCCGCGAGATGCCCATCAACTGGGCGATCGGAGCCGCTCAGGGGCGGCGAGACGCCGCCTTGATCGAGGCCGCGCTTCGAACAGATCCGCGCACGGGGTTCGAACTCGTCGACCCCCTCACGCGCATCGGCCAGCGAAGGAGTCGCGCGAAATCTGGTTGGTCGAACCTTTCGATCGGTGGCCGCGAACTTCTCTTGGCATCCGACGACGAACGGAGCGCGCGACGAATCCTCGAGAGCGTCGACCCTGACGCATTAGAGCCCATCGCTGCCCTCCATGTGACCGCTGGAAAGCAGCCAGGAATCGCGGCCTCGGTGTCCGTCGCGCCGGGGGCCGCCTCCCGAGGAATCGCGACGATTCGCGCGTTGGCGGACCGGATGACCGCTTAATGGCAACGCGTTCCCGCGAGCGGAGCGAGCAGGCCCTCGAGCAGTTCCGCGGTTCCGCGGTGCATGAAACGCAGGTCGACGAGACGCTGCGTCTCGTCGCACCGGTAGCTCACGTGAAGCACCTGGTACAGCTTGGTCCCGAAGAGGCCGAAGTGGGCCGACCCGAGTGCGCAGGCCGCGTCATGCCCTCCCATCTTGCACGTGCCGAGGCGGGACCCGTCGAGCTTCGGCGGCGGAATCGGCCCGCGGGATGTTCGGACGGAGACTTCGATCGCACGGCGGGCTTGCACGTCGACAAGGAGCCCCGAGGCCCGGCCTTCCTGGGCCCAGCGGACCCCGTCGTAGGCCACCGTATAGTCCACATCCATCGGCTGTCGGCCGAGGCGCAGGTCCCACCGGTCCGGAAGGCGGAGCACGACGAAGTTGGACGGACCGAGGACGAAGTGCGTCGCGGCCACGACGTGATCCCGCGTCGGCGGCTTCATGCGGCGCCCGTCAATTCGGCGGCAAACGGGGGCGTGTACGTCATCATGTCCTCGGAGACCCGACGGACCATGTCGACGCCCGTGACCTCGGACGAATAGAGCGGAATGTACGACCGAACGAGCGGACCGAGGTCACGGTACAGGACCTTCATGTAGGCGGTCTGCTCGTGGTACTTGTTCGCCAGATACTCGCCCGCGCCCTCTTGGAGGGCAATCTCCGGACGGAGCACCTCGTTCACGATGACTCCGCCGATCGGGATGTTGAACTTCTGGACCATGCCGATGAACCGGCGTACGACCGCGATCGGGAGAGCGAGCGGTAGAGTGACGAAGAAGAACGCGGTCCGTTCCGGATCCACGAGGACACCTTTCGCCTTCTCGAACCGTTCGTTCATTGAGATCAGGTCGGCCATCAGCGGATCCTTCTTCACCTCCGCCATGACCTTCTCTTTCCGGAAGGAGAGCTGGACGCGCATGCTCAGCGCCTCCTTCCGCGAGTCGATCATCCGGGTGAGCCAAAGGCCGTAGATCTTGCTCAAGCCGATCAGGCGCACCGCGTTCGCGACCGCCGCGGTGTCGAAGATCACGCGATCGAAGGCTTCGCCTTCTTTGAGGATGTAGTCGACCATCCGGTCGAACATCGCGCTCTCCTCGAACGCAGGGTTCGTCGCGGCAATCTCGATGAACGGCCTCGCATCGAGGGGGATGTCCGCCCACTTCAGGAATTCCTTGACGCGGCCTCGAATCGAATTGCGGTAACGTTCCACGACCTCGGTCGTTTCCACTTCGACCGCATGCACGTTCTTCGCGCCTTTCACCTCGATCACCTTTCCGCCGGAAAGGCTCTGGCCGAAGAGGCTCGACAGGGAGTGGACTGGATTCAGGGACGCGACTAAGACATTCTCTCCCCGAGATGCGCAGTGGTACGCGAGTCCGGCTGCCGCAACGGTCTTTCCGACGCCGCCTTTCCCACCCGTGAAGATGTAACGCAGCTTCGGTCGTTGTTCGAGCAGTTCGGGAAGGGTCGTCACGTGGGACCCCCTTAGAGCGCGGGTCCGAATAGCAGGTCCTGCGACACCCGCTCGATCATGTCGAGGCCTCGCGGTTCCCGCGGGTACATTGGCATCATCGCGACGACCTTGCCCGCGAACTTCGACTTGATCTCGTCGAGGTACTTCCGCTGCATCCGCGCGCGGTTCCGGAGGAACTCGACCGCTTCGCCCCCTTTCGCTTCCGCGAGTTCCGCCGGATACACTTGGTTCACAATCAGCCCCGCCATCTGGAGGCCGAGGGCGTCGAACATCTCGAGCGCGCGCTCCGTGTCCAGGATCGCCATGCGCTCCGGAATGAGGACCATGAAGAAGGCCGTCCGCCGCTGATCGACCATCAGGTCCGTGAACCTCGTGATCTTCTCTTGGATGTCCTGGAGCTCCTTGAGGACCTCGTCCTCCGAGACCTTCGTCCCCTTCAAGGTCGCCGCGACGGCCTCGTACTCCTGGGCCTTCTCTCGGGCCTCCGTGATCTTCCCGACCCACTTGCTGAGGATCTCCGCCATTGCGATCATGCGGACTCCGTGGCCGAAGGGCGGCATGTCGAAGACATAGAGGTCATGCCCGCTTGTGGACACGAGGTCCGCCATTGCGTCGTAGGTGGCGGACTCGTACATCGCGGGCTCGGCGGACGTCGAATCGATGTATTCTTCGATCTCGGCCGGGAGCTCCGTGAGGCCGTACATCGTGAGGATCTTCTGGTCCGCATCGATTTCCACCACGTCCAGGTTCGGGATGACGGAAACGAGCCCCTTTCCGAAAATGTCCCGGTCGAAAATATCGCTCAGGCTCGCCTGCGGGTCCGTCGAGAAACAGAGCACGTTCCGTTTCCTTTTCGAGGCCATGTAGTGGCTCAGTCCCGCGCTGCATGTCGTCTTGCCGAGGCCGCCTTTCCCGGCGAAGATCACGATCCCTTTGTCGCCTTTCGTCTCGAAATAGGAGGCAAGGCCCATGGACTCCCTCAGAAGACCTGGTCGGTGAAATCCCGCTCCCGAAACACGCGCTGCTTCCAGCTCTTGATGTTCGGGACCGCGTACGGCAGGATCTTGAGCGCGTAGTACGGCGGGATGACGGGCACGCCCAGCATGTCGCCGAGGGTGATGAACATGAAGAGGTGCTCGAGATACATGCGCGTGCGGAGCGCCGCCGTTACGTGGCCGTGAGCCGCCATCCCGTAGAAGACGCCTTTGGCGGCGTCTTTCATCTTTCCGCCGCGGCCCTTCGGCTTCGGTGGGTCGTTCGATTCGGTCATCGCGCCTCGCTCCTCGCCTTCCCCATGCGCACTGGGCTCAAGAGTCTTGTCGGTGCGCCTAACTCTCCCGCTTGCCGCCGTCGGCCGCCGCGGGCGCCCGAGCCCGACGCTCCGCCATGCTGCTGCGGTAGCTGCGGAACAACCGGACCGCCATGGACAAGCCGACGGCGAAGAGCACGGCGCCAACCGCGACGAACACCGCGTTGATGCCGACGGCCACAAGGATGTAGTCTTTGTTGTTCTGGATCGGAGGCCTCACGTTCCGATTAATCCAAGACGAGTCGTTGTTGAGATAGGCGTACACGGAGTACAGGAACGTCGCCGTCTGCCACGCGAGCGCGGCCAGGGTCGTGACGATCATGAAGATCCCGGGGATCAGCGAGAACCTGGTCGGCGCGCGCGTCCTTGCGAGGTGAATCGTAATCAACATGATTGCGAGGCCTGCGAGGAGTTGATTCGCGCCGCCGAAGTAGAGCCAGAGAGCCCACCAGCTCCCGGAGACCGCAAAGGCCCACGGGATTCCGAGGCCGACGACGGTGGAGACGTGCTTGTTGCCGAACACACGGAACCGACCCTCGCTCCACGTCTCCGCAGCGACGAGCCGGAAAAAGCGTGTCACCAGGGCTTGGACCGTGAGTGCGTAGATGATCAGGACCAACCCGAAGAACGTCGTGAGGACCGCTGTCGTCAGTCCCCCGAGGAACGGGGTCGTGAGCACGACCGCACCTGCCACCCATGCCGTAACGTTCGTCCGTCCAACAAAGAAGCTCGGCGCGAGCACCATGTACGCGATCAGCGATCCGAGGGCGAGGAGGCCCTCCGAGAGCATCGCGCCACCACCCACCGGAAGGGCGTCCGTCTCGATGTCCAGCTGCTTCGATGATGACGAGCTGCTCACGAGGCTGTGCCAGCCCGAGATCGCCCCGCATGCGATTGCGACGAACAGGATTGGCCAGATGGGGCCCAGGATGCCTTGAGGATCGAACAGGAATGGCCCAGCGGGCATCTGGACCTTGATGTTCGTAAACGGCGTCGCGAGCGCACCCACGAGGATCAAGATGATCGCGGCGTACGCAGGATAGAACGCCAGGTAATTCGTTGGCTGGATGAACGTCGGTGTGGGAAGAATCGCAGCCAGATACAGGATGATCGCGGCGATGAACGCCCAGAACGGCAGGTTCCAAACCCCGAACGGCCAACTCGCCGCCGAGGGCAGGGGGAACAAGACGCCGAGATAGATGCTCGCAACAACGAGCACGAGTCCGATTCCTGTGACCGCGAACACGTTCATCTTGACACGGTACAAGAGCTGTCCACAAAGGAGTCCGGCGAAGAGAATGCCGATGGTTGCGATGAACGTGCTCCGGAACGCGTTCCAGAAGGAAGCGATGAGTGCGATGAACGCTGCCGAGATGATGATGAGATAGAACAGGACGAAGGCGAGGAGGTTCGTCCGCCCCCGAGCCCCGGTAAACTCGTACGTGATCGGACCGAAGGAGCGGCCCTCCTTTCGGACCGACAACATCATTGATCCGTAGTCCTGAAGCCAACCGATGAAGAAGTTCCCGCCGATGATCCAAATGAGAGCGGGGATCCAACCGAACGTGATGCCGATAAACGGACCGAGAATCGGGCCGAGCGCGGCGACGCTCTTGAATTGATAGCCCCACAGGACGTACCGACTCACGGGAAAGTACTCGACGCCATCCATGTACATGTGCGCCGGCGTCGCCTTCTTCGCATCAGATCGCCAGACGTTCCGATCGATCCACTTCCCATAGCCCCAGTACGCAATCGCATACAGCACAATCGTGCCCACGACCCACAGAAACGGAGTTGCCAGAATGTCGACCACGGTACCTCCTCCCAGCTCCCCAAACCCCCATGCGAGGAGCTGCCACGGGTATCTATGCCAGGGCGCTTAAACGTCACGTTTACCGACCCCTCGCGGGGACCGCAACAGCCCGGTGCCAGCCATGCCCAACGCCGCGGAAGGCACTTAGGAGGGTTCGCCCTTTCCAGAATCGTGGTGACACGACCCCCGAGGGTCCAGCTCCTCGGGCTGCTCCCCGCGATCCTGAAACCGTGCGGGCCCGCCTGTGCCCAGCCCTTCACGAACCGGAACGTCGAGGCGATGCGAGAGGAAGAATGGCACGAGACCCCGGCTTTCGTGATTGAGAATGCGGATCGAGCGCACCGGATCGCGGAAGACCTGTTCCGGGACTTCGGAGACCGGGTGCGGATCGAGGTCGTCGGATTCGATTCGCCGAGGGGGGTGTGGCTGGGCCTCCGTCACCAGATCGGCAAGGGATTCGCGGTCATCGTGGACGGCCGCGAGGTGTTTCGGGATCCTAAGGACTCCGATCCAATCAAAGGCGCCGTCTCGCGGGCGCTCTCGACTCGTCCTGCGCTAGCGTAATGCGTCACGACCGCCGGGCATAGGCCGCGTCCTTCACCAAGTCTCCTCGGAACAGCAGAGGCAGGGCCGCCAGCCAGAGGATTTCGAACACCAGGGAGACGATCGAAGGCAAGGTGGCGACGGGTCCGAACACCGCGAACGCCAGCACGACCGTCAGCCCGAGATTCTTGAACGACGAAAAGGCCGTCACGGCCACTCGTTCCGCCCACGGAACGTGGAGGGCGCGCGTGAGGACGAACACGAGTCCGCCCAGGAGGAACGTCCTCCCGAACGACAGCACCGCGAGCGTGGCGATGAGCTCGGGATGCGCGAGCAATGGGGCTCGCGTCGATCCCGCAATGGCCACGACAAGGAAGAAGAACGAAATGCTCACGGCACTTCCGCGGAGATCCACGATGCGGGGCCACCGTCGCAAGAAACGGGATGCGACGAGCGGCACCCCAATCAGGAGGACCGTCTGCACGACGAGCTCCTCGAACGGCGCGGCTTGCTTCGTGAAGACCAAGGTAATCGCGGGAACCAGCCCGAGGCCCAGGACGTACAGGAGTGCGAGGGAAACCAGAGACCGTCGGGTATCGCCTTGGAGGATCGAGGTGATCGGGACGACGGCGATCGCCGGAGGGACGGCGGCCATGAGGACCCATCCGTTCCGGATCTGAGGGTCCGGACTGAGGATCGCGAACGTGAGGATGAGCCCGCTGAGGACGACGTAACTCATTGCGAACGCGATCAGGAACCGTCGGAGCTCCCTCCTAGGAGAGATGCCCGCGATCGAAATCTCGGTGAGCGAGAACGTCATCCCGAGGACGAGCGCGACCTGCGAGATCTCCTTCGAGTATGCGGGGAAGCCGCCGGTCGCGAAGCCGACCACGAGGCCTGAGGCGACCATCGTCGGGAACGAGCGCCACGGCCGAAACACGCCGGCCGGAGAAGGACCGCGGATGAAAAGCCTACCGCATCAGAGCGTCGCGAGGAAGGCCCCGACCATCGCGAGGGCGATCGCGAACTTCTGTGGGAAGGTGAGCCGCTCGTCCATCCAGAAGCGCCGCACGAGGATCGCGACGATCGGGTACGCCGTGGTGAGGGGCACGACAATCGCGATCGGCCCGAGCCCGATCGCCAGGAAGATCGTGATCCCGGCGATGCTGAACAGGAACAGGGACGGGATCGCCTCGCGGATTCCGGCCCGATCCCACGAGCCGGTTCCGCGGAGGCCTCGCGAGGCCACGGCCAAGTAGATTGGCGTCGACACGAGCACATAGATTCCGGCATTGCCCGCGAAACCGAGCGCGTCGATCGACATCCGTTCGACGATCCCCCAAGCGCCCCACAGGACAATCGCGCAGAGCATCGGGGCGAGCCAGGCCCGTCCGACCGCGGCTTCGCCCGGGTGGTCGTGCAGCCCGAGGACCACCGCGCCGACCAGCAGGAAGGCAATCGCAATGATCTGGACCGGGACGAGGGAGACGCCCAGGATGACGACGGCCGCCGCGACCGTGATGACCGGGTACGCCGCCGTGAATCCGCTGACGACGCTCGCGGTGCCGGATTCCATCGCGCGGAACCAGAAGATCGTACCGAAGCACCCGCAGACCGCGCTCGCGGTCGCCAACGCGACGCCGAGTGGCGTCAAGCGGTCCCAGCCGGATCCGAGGACGAACCAGGCGGCGTAGATCGGCGCGCTACCGAGCGCGTACAGGACGAGCATGCGAGCTGACCCGAGCCGGACTGTCGGCTCTTTGGACAGGCCCTCGCCCAGGCCGTAGCACACGACCGTGAGCAGGGCGCAGACGAGCCAGAGCTCCATCTCGCCTCGCCTCGATTCGATTATCTGGGTCTCGATCGTTCATGAACGCCCACTCCGCGCGTTTCCGCACGTCGGAAGGGTTCGGGCAAACCGAAGCCTCAGGTTTTCTTAAAGGTTCGTGCACAGAAGTCGTCAAATCGGC
>WNEQ01002182.1_pt1 | contig 10289 bp, 8 predicted proteins | sample 5399971 | NCBI WGS metagenome assembly WNEQ01 (sample SAMN13153330, study PRJNA577476) | soil metagenome | isolation source: 20 cm grassland meadow soil 2 days after 1st rain plot 5 | place: USA:California | collected 2015-09-18
CCGCGCGCCCGCCGTCGACGAGACGGCGGTAGAGGGCCTCGGTGGCGTCGAGCTTGGCGCGCAGCGAGAAGTGCGCTTCCACGCGCTTGCGGCCGGCCCGGGCCATGGCCAGCGCGGCCGTCGGATCGTCGAGCAGCGCGAGGATCGCGTCGGCCAGCGCGCTCGGGTCGCGCGGCGGCACGAGCAGGCCCGTCTCCCCCGGCCGGACCAGCTCCGGCATGCCTTCCGCGGCGGTGGCGACGACGGGACGCTCGCACGCCAGCGCCTCGCGGATGCTGCCGGTGATCCCCAGGCCCGCCCACGACGCGTCGACGACGACGTCGGAGGCGCAGAGGATCGCGGGCACGTCGTCGCGATGGCCGAGCGCGATGACGCGATCGCCGAGGCCGGCGGCGCGCGCGCGGTCGCCGATCTCGGCCACGCGCGGCGGCGGCGCGCCGACGAGGAGCAGACGTGCCCGCGGCCGCCGCGCGGCGACGGTGCACATGGCCGCGAGCAGCTCCTTCCAGCCACGCCACGAGCGCACGCCCACCTGCGTGACGAGCAGGTCCTCGCGGCCGAGGCCCAGCTCGCGCCGGATCGGCGCGCCGTCGACGCCCGGGTGGAAGCGCTCGAGATCCGTGCCGGAGTAGATCACCTCGATCTTGTCGGCGGCGACGCCGCCGGCGACCAGCCCGCGCTTGATCGACTCGCACACGGCGACGATCGCCTGCACGCGTCCCGTCGTGTAGCCGACCTTGCGCACGCCCGACACCGGAAAGCTCACGCCGCGGTTGAGGACGAGCAGGGTGCGGCCGCCCATCAGCCCGGCCAGCAGCGCGAGTGTGCGCGCGCGGCCCTTGTGGGCGTGGGCGATCTGGATGCGCCGGCCCCGGATCACCCGCGCGAGCCGCCACGCCGCGCGCGGATCCCACGCGCGCGCCATCGGCACCGCAACGTGCTCGACGCCGACCGCTCGGCAGCGCTCGCGCCAGACGTCGCTCGGCGCCGTGGCCACCGTGACGTGATGGCCGCGCGCGGCGAGACCGGCCGCGAGGTCGCGCAGCTGGATCGCCGCGCCGGTGAAGAAATCCCCTTTCGGGTAGAGCTGCAGGATCCGCAGGGGGGTCCCGGACATCAAGCTCCGAAGAACGCCCTGACCGCCATCGCCACCGCGTCGATCTCGGCGTCGGTGTGACCGGCGGAAATCGGCAGCGTCAGGATCTCGTCGACGAGGCGCTCCGTCACGGGCAGCGGCGACGGCGCGAAGCGCTCGACGGCGGGCTGGCGGTGCCCGGGCACCGGGTAGTGCACGCCCGTCTGGATGCCACGCTCCTTGAGGAAGGCGGCCAGCTCGGCGCGTCGCGGCGTGCGCACGACGTACAGATGATAGACGTGGCGCGCGCCCGGGCGCTCGCGCGGCAGCTCGAGCGGCAGGCCCCCGAGGCCCTTGGCGTAACGGCCGGCCAGCTGGCGCCGCCGCTCGTTCATCATGTCGAGCCGGCGCAACAGCACGCGCCCGATGGCGGCCTGGATCTCGTTGAAGCGGAGGTTGAAGCCGACCTCCGCGTGGACGTCCTTGTTGAGCCGGCCGTGATCGCGGAGCCGGCGGCAGCGCGCCGCGATCTCGTCGTCGTCCGTGACGACGGCACCGCCGTCGCCCATGACCGTGAGGTTCTTCGACGGGTAGAACGAGAACACGCCGGCGCGGCCGAACGTGCCGACGCGCCGTCCCCCGAAGCCGGCGCCATGCGCCTGCGCGCAGTCCTCGAGCATCCACAGCCCGAAGCGGTCGGCGAGCTCGCGAACCGCGGGCAGGTCGACGGGCTGGCCGTAGAGGTGCACCGGCACCACGCCCACCGTGCGCGGCGTCACCTTGGCCGCGGCATCGGCGGCGTCCATCGTGTAGTGGGCGTCGGCGTCCACGAACACCGGCGTCGCCTCAGCGACGCAGATCGCCTCGATCGTCGGGAATGCCGTGTGCGAGGGCACCAGCACCTCGTCGCCCGCCTTCACGCCCAGCGCGCGCAGCGTGAGCCACAGCCCGGCCGTGCCGGAGCTGGTCAGCACGGCCTTCTTGATGTCGTCGTCGACGGGCGGACGGGACAGCGCAATGGGCGTCACGACGTCGCTCCTCAAAGGGCGTCGGCAAGGCGGCGGTATTTGCCACGGTAATACAGCAGCGGTTCGCCCGCGTCATTGCGAGCCTCTTCGACGAGCCCGACGAGAATCGTGTGGTCACCCTCCACGTGCCGCGAGACGGTGCGGCACTCCAGCTGCGCGAGCGCGCCCTCGAGCAGCGGCACGCCCTGAGCGCTCAGCCGGTGCGCGACGCCGTCGAACTTGTCCAGGCGCGTCGTCGCGAAGCGGCGTGAGACGTGCTCGTGCCGGTCCCCGAGAAAATTGACGGCGAAGTGCGCGCCGTCGCGCAGCGCGGGATAGCTCTGCGACTTGTGATCGACGCAGACGAGGATCTGCGGCGGATCCAGCGAGACGGAGCAGAAGGCGCTGACCGTGAGCCCGGTCGGACGGCCGTCCGTGTCGCGTGTCGTCACGATCGTCACTCCGGTGGCGAAGTGACCGAGAACACGACGAAACTCGTCCGGCGGGATCACCGCAGCCATGTTCCAAGAAGAGTCGCCAAAAATCAAGCGAGGGCGGGCCCTGGCAGACCCGCCCTCGCCGGGGGGAGGGCATCGAACGTACTGCTTGGCTCGACTCTCAACGAGACGGCCGTCCGGCAGGGGAGCAAAGGACGTTCCATGCCCGGCGCCGCGCATTTTCAACGGCTTGCCCGGTTGTTTGCATACGGCGAGACACGAAACCCGACTCAGAATGGGAAAACCCGTTCCCATTCGCGCCGCCCGGACCCGTCAGGTATCATTCGTCCCGTATATGGCCAGCGAGCAGGACGTCCTCGACGCGCTCCGCGGCATCAAGGATCCCGAGAGCCAGACGGACATCGTCGCGCTCGGGCTCGTGCGCGACCTTGCCATTCAGGGCGGGGACGTCAGCTTCACGCTCGCGTTCGGCACCCAGCCGGCCCAGACCAAGGTGATGATCCACAGCATGGCCAACAAGCTCGTCGGACGCCTGCCGGGTGTGGCGCGGGTGAACGCGAAGATGGGCGGCGCCGGCGCCCCGGCGCACCAGCATCAGCACGGCGGTCACGACCAGGCTCACGGCGGCGCGCCGCACGCGGCGGCACCCGCGCAGCGTCCGCCCGACCTGATTCCCGACGTCAAGCACACGATCGCCGTGTCGTCGGGCAAGGGGGGCGTCGGCAAATCCACCGTCGCCGTCAATCTCGCGCTGGCCCTGCAGGGCACGGGCGCCAGCGTCGGCATCATCGACGCGGACGTCTACGGGCCCGACCTGCCGTTGATGCTGGGCACCCGCGGCCGGCCGGGGATGTTCGACAACCGGATCCTGCCGGTGGAGGCCCACGGTCTCAAGGTGATGTCGATCGGCCTCCTCGTCGGCGACCGCGAGGCGATCGTCTGGCGCGGGCCGATGATCCACTCGTTCATCCAGCAGATGCTCCGGGACGTGCAGTGGGGGGCTCTCGACTATCTCGTGTTCGATATGCCGCCCGGCACCGGCGACGCGCAGCTCTCGCTGTCGCAGGTGATCCCGCTCGCGGGCGTCGTGATGGTGACCACGCCCCAGGAGGTGGCGCTGCTCGACGTGCGCAAGGCGATCGCGATGTTCCAGCGGCTCAACGTGCCGATGCTCGGCATCGTCGAGAACATGTCGTACTTCGTCGCGCCCGATACGGGGACGCGCTACGCGATCTTCGGCGAGGGCGGCGGCAAGAAGGTGGCCGACGAGTACGGCATCCCGCTGCTCGGTCAGTTGCCGCTCGACCCCGACACGCGCAAGGGCGGTGACGAGGGCGCTCCGATCACGGTGCGCCGTCCCGACTCGGCCCAGGCCGCGGCCTTCCGGGAGATCGCGCGCCGCGTGATCGAGCGGCTGGGGGCGACGGCGACGCTGCGGCCCCTGCCGACGATCTCCTGAGCGCGGCGATGGCGTCGGCGGCCGGCTCCGCCATCGTGCCGATCTTCCCGCTGCCCGACGTCACGTTCTTCCCCCGCACGCTGCTGCCGCTGCACGTCTTCGAGGCACGCTATCGCGCGATGGTGATGGACACGCTCGCGCGCGATCGCCGCCTGTGCGTGGTCAAGCTGCAGCCAGGCTACGAGGCGACGTACGCCGGGCGGCCCGCCGTACACCCCGTCTGCGGAATGGGCGAGATCGTGTCGTGGGAGCGGCTCGCGAACGGCCGTTACAACATCCTCGTGCGCGGCGACGCCCGCGTGCGCATCGAGCACGAGCTGCCCGGCGACATGCTCTACCGGCTCGTGAGCGTCAGGCGGCTCGAGGACGTCGGCCCCGCCGGCGACGTCAACCCCGCGCTCGCGCGCATCCGCGGGGCGGCGCGCACGCTGCTCGACGCGCTGGGCCGCCCGGCCGACCTGCTCGACACGGCGCTGGCCGAGGGCCAGCCCTCGGGCACCGTGGCCGACCGCGTGGCCGCCGCCGTGCTGCCCGACGCGGCGCTGCGCCAGGCGCTGCTCGAGACGCTCGACGTGGACGCGCGCGTCGCCCGCGTCGCGGACGCGATCGAGCTGCTCGTGCGCGAGCTGAAGGGCGGCCGCTCATGAGGCGCTGCGCCGCCGGCCTCGCGCTGGCGCTGCTGCTCGCGGGCGGCGCGGCCGAGGCGCGTCCGTGGTCCTGGCTCGGCGTGCGCATCCGCGATCTGTCCGAGCAGGAGATGGACGAGCTCGCGGCCAAGCACGGCATCCGCGAGGGCTTCGGCGTGGTGATCGTGGACGTCATGGAGGGCACGCCCGCCGCCCGCGGCGGGCTCAAGAGCGGCGACATCGTCGTCGCCTTCGACGACCGGCCCGTGACCGAGACGCGCGAGCTGCAGCGCATGATCGCGCGCGGCCCCGTCGAGCGCGACGCGCGGCTGACCGTGCTGCGCGCCGACGGCCGGCGCCCAGTGACCGTGCGGCTCGTGCAGATGCCGCGCGCCGTCGCCGGCGAGCGCGTGGCCGCCGAGTACGGCTTCATTCTCCGAGAGCCCGACGGACCGCAGCCCGAGCTCGGCGGCCGGCGCCCCGGCGGCTCCGCGGCGCCGGTCGTGAGCCTCGTGGTGAAGGACAGCGCCGCCGCGCGCGCCGGTCTCGAGGTCGGCGACGTGATCCTGCAAATTCAGGAGACGGCCGTGGTCACCCGCGACGCCGCGCGCGAGGCGCTGGCCGATCTCGCGCCCGAGAAGGCGCTGCACCTCACCGTACGGCGCGACGACCGCCGCCTCCCGCTCGAGATCGCCCCCACGCCCGCGCGCTGAATCCGCGCCAAAGTCGGAACCCCGCGGCGAGCAGGTCGGTTACAATAGCCGCCGCTCGCACTCGACACGAACTCTCGCGGCGCACTTCGCGCCAACGACGACGGAGGTGCTCCATGACCGATTCGCAGGCGTCTCCCGAACCATCCCGCCGCACCTTCCTCACCGGCGCCGCCGTCGCCGCGGCCGGCGCGGCGGCCCTCGGCTTTCCGGCGGTGGTGAAGGCCCAGGGGCCGATCACGATGCGGTGGCAGTCGACGTGGCCGCAGAAGGACATCTTCCACGAGTACGCGCTGGACTTCGCCAAGAAGGTCAACGACATGACGGGTGGCGATCTCAAGATCGAGGTCCTGCCCGCCGGCGCCGTCGTGCCCGCGTTCGGCCTGCTCGACGCGGTCTCGAAGGGCACGCTCGACGGCGGCCACGGCGTGCTCGTGTATCACTACGGCAAGCAGACGGCGCTCGCGCTGTGGGGCTCGGGCCCCGGCTACGGCATGGACGCCAACATGCTGCTGTCCTGGCACAAGTATGGCGGCGGCAAGCAGCTGCTGCAGAAGCTCTACGCGTCGATCGGCGCCAACGTGGTGTCGTTTCCGTACGGGCCCATGGCAACGCAGCCGCTCGGCTGGTACAAGAAGCCGATCACCAAGCCCGACGACTTCAAGGGGCTGAAGTTCCGCACGGTCGGCATCTCGATCGACCTGTTCCAGGGGCTGGGTGCGGCGGTGAACGCGCTGCCGGGCGCCGAGATCGTGCCGGCCATGGACCGCGGGCTGCTCGACGCGGCGGAGTTCAACAATGCGACGTCGGACCGCATCCTCGGCTTCGCCGACGTTTCCAAGGTCTGCATGCTGCAGAGCTATCACCAGAACGCCGAGCAGCTCGAGATCACGTTCAACAAGGCCAAGTTCGACGCGCTGCCCGACAAGATGAAGGCGATCATCGAGAACGCCGTGGAGGCGGCCTCGGCCGACATGTCGTGGAAGTCGGTCGACCGGTACTCGAAGGACTACATTGAGCTGCAGACCAAGGACAAGGTGCGCTTCTACAAGACGCCGGAGTCCGTGCTGCAGAAACAGCTGGACATCTACGATCAGGTGGCCGACAAGAAGGCGTCGGACAACGCGCTGTTCAAGGAGATCATCGAGTCGCAGAAGACGTTCGCCGCGCGCGCGGTCAAGTGGGACCTCGACACCAACGTCAGCCGCCGCATGGCCTACAACCACTACTTCGGCGCCAAGCCCGCCGCGAAGAAGAGCTAGAGGGCATTGGGGGGCCGCCACCGGCCCCCCATCTCATGAGCGCATCTCGGTTCATCCGGGCCGTCGACCAGGTCAGCTACTGGTCGGGCAAGGCGGCCTCCTGGCTGATCGTCGCCCTCACGTTCGTCGTCTCCATCGAGGTGTTCAAGCGCTACATCCTCAACGCGCCGACGGCGTGGATCTTCGACCTCAACAACATGCTCTACGGCTCGCTGTTCATGTTGTGCGGCGCCTACACGCTGGCCCTGGCCGGCCACGTGCGCGCCGATTTCGTGTACATCTACATGAAGCCGCGCGGCCAGGCCTCACTCGACCTGATCCTGTACCTGCTCTTCTTCCTCCCGTGCATGATCGGCCTCATCTACGCGGGCAGCGACTTCGCGGCAGACTCCTGGCGCATCGGCGAGCACTCGACGGTCACGGCCGAAGGCCCGCCCGTCTACCACTTCAAGACGGTCATCCCGGTCGCCGGCGTGCTCGTCATGCTGCAGGGCGTCGCCGAGATCGCCCGCTGTGTCGTCACGCTGCGCACCGGTCGGTGGCCGCAGCGGCTCGAAGACGTCGAGGAGATCGACGTCATCGAGACGCAGCTCGGCCACAGCGAATACGTGGACGAGGAGTCGCGCCGGGCGGCGATGGAGGGAGCCAAGGCGATCGACGAGGCCGCGCGCCACCGCAGTGTCATGGAAGAAGGCGTCGTGCACGAGCGAGCCATCCGCGATGACGAGGAGAAGAAGTGAGCGATCCGTCGCTGGGCCTCACCATGCTCGGTCTCATCGTGGCCGCGATCATGATGGGGTACCCGACCGCGTTCACGCTCATGGGACTCGGCGCCATCTTCGGCTTCATCGCGTTCTGGGACCCCGCGCACCACTGGTGGCAGAACCGGATCTTCGACCTGATCGCGCAGCGGACCTATGGCGTGATGACGAACGACACGCTGCTGTCGGTGCCGCTGTTCGTCTTCATGGGCTACATCATGGAGCGCGCGGCGCTGGTCGACCGCATGTTCCACAGCGTGCAACTCGCCTTCCGGCGCGTGCCGGCCTCGCTCGCGGTGACGACGCTGCTCGTGTGCGCGTTCTGGGGCATCGCCTCCGGCATCGTGGGCGCGGTCGTCGTGCTCATGGGCGTCATCGCCCTGCGGCCCATGCTCAAAGCGGGGTACGACATCAAGCTGGCGTCCGGCGCGATCACGGCCGGCGGCACGCTCGGCATCCTCATTCCCCCGTCGGTCATGCTGATCGTCTACGCCGCCGTCGCCGGCCAGTCGATCGTCAAGCTCTACGCGGCGGCGATGCTGCCGGGCTTCTTCCTGACTTTTCTGTACCTCGTCTACATCCTCGGCTGGGCGATCATAAATCCAAAAATCGCGCCCAAGCTGCCGCCCGACCAGTACCGCGTGAGCGTGCCGGACTACCTGCGCGCGCTGGAGCGCGGCCGCTCGCGCTCCGTGGTGCCCGGACTCATCGCCGCCGCCTTCCGACCTGTGCTGGCGCGGGGCGCGGGCTATCGCGTCATCGCGCGGGACCTCGCGGCGATCTCCGTGCCCATCATGCTGATCGTCGGCACGTTCACCGCGACGTGGTGGTACGTCGTGATCTACAACGCGCCGGAGGTGACGACGGCAGCCGTCTCGCCCGCGACCCGGGCCGCGGCGGTCACGGCCGCTCCGGTGGCGCCGCCCGCTCGCGCGCGGACGGCATCGACCGGCGCGCCGGCGGTGGAGGACAAGCCCCAGGAGCTCGGCGCCGCGGCCGACGAGCAGCCGCAGGAGCTCGGCGTGACGGCCGAGTCGGAGAAGCCGGCCGCGCCCGGCAAGCCCGAGGGCGCGCCGGAGGAGATGACGTCGCTCCGCGATCCCAGCAGGGACACGGGCGCGGGGCAGATCCCGGCCCACTTCTATCCATGGTTCTGGGGACTGGCGGGACTTTCGGCGCTGCTGCTGCTCGTCTACTTCTGGCGCATGGACGGCGAGCAGCTCGAGATCCTCAAGGAGCTGATTGCCTCTGTCGTGCCGCTGGGCGTGCTGACCGTCATCGTGCTGGCCGTGATCCTGTTCGGCATCTGCACCGCAACGGAATCGGCGGCCGTCGGCGCCCTCGGCGCCATGTACCTCGCGGTGATGGCGCGCTACCCGAAGCAGGTCTGGCGGTGGAGCCTCGTCGGCTTCGTCATCGGCATCGCGCTGGGATGGTACGAAGGCGAGGACTGGGCCTCCCTGCTCGTGGCCGGCTCCATCGCCGGCACTCTCGTGGGGACGGTGGTGCCGGGACTCTGGTACCTGCGGGTGTCGCCCGAGCTGCGGCGGAACATGAAGGAGTCGACGTTCCTGACCGCAAAGACGACGGCGATGGTGTGCTGGCTGTTCGTGGGGTCGGCGCTGTTCTCGGCCGTGTTCGCGCTGCACGGCGGCCAGTCGGTCATCGAGCGCTGGGTGCTCGGCATGAACCTGTCGCCGATCGGGTTCATGATCATCGCGCAGCTGATCATCTTCCTGCTCGGCTGGCCGCTGGAGTGGACGGAGATCATCGTCATCTTCTGTCCGATCTTCATCCCGCTGCTCACCCACTTCCACATCGACCCGATCCTGTTCGGCACGATGGTGGCGGTCAATCTTCAGGCAGCGTTCCTGTCGCCGCCGGTGGCGATGTCGGCGTTCTATCTCAAGGGCGTGGCGCCCAAGCACGTGACGCTCAACCAGATCTTCGCGGGGATGATGCCGTACATGTTCATCGTCATCATCTGCCTGGTCTTCATGTACATCTGGCCCGGCATGACGCTGTGGCTGCCGGAATTCCTCTACGGGAAGTGACTCAGAGGGGGGGCTTCGCCCCCCTTCCGAGCGTCGTCGCACGCCTCCGGCGTGCTCCTTCCTGCCTCCCCCCAGAACAGGATGGCGCGGGCGAAGCCCGCGCCCGAACTTGCGCGGGGTCAGTTCTGTCAGTTGGGATTTCGACGGGTGAAAGCCCGCCACAGCATGCGCGTCCACGAGCGCGTCCACTTGACCGGTGGCGGTCCGACGATGACGAATCTCACGAAGGACATATTGGTGAACAGCGCGCTGTTGCAAACCGCCGGAATTCCGGCGACCTTAGCTACGGCGATGGATCCCACGAATCTCCACGCGTTGTCGGCGACGGACGCGGCGCGGCTCATCCGCGAGGGCACGATCTCCTCCGAGCAGTACGTCGCGGCGTGTCTGGCGCGCGTGCGCGAGACGGACGCGCGCATCGAGGCGTGGGCGTTTCTCGATCCCGATCACGCCCTGGCGCAGGCGCGCGCCGCCGACCGGCATCGACTCTCGGGGCAGGCGATCGGGCCGCTGCACGGCGTGCCGATCGGCATCAAGGACATCATCGACACGGGCGACATGCCGACCGAGAACGGCTCGCCGCTGCACGGGGGGCGGACGCCGTCGCGCGACGCCGCGGTGGTCACGCTGCTGCGCGGCGCCGGCGCCGTCATCATGGGCAAGACGGTCACGACCGAGTTCGCGTGCGGCGCCTCGGGCAAGACGCGCAATCCGCACGACCCCTCCTACTCGCCCGGCGGCTCGTCGAGCGGCTCCGCGGCCGCCGTCGCCGCCGGCATGGTGCCGCTGGCGCTCGGCAGCCAGACGGGGGGCTCGACCGTCCGGCCCGCGTCCTACTGCGGCGTCTTCGGCCTCAAACCCACGCGGGGGCTCGTTC
>WNEQ01002185.1_pt1 | contig 10283 bp, 8 predicted proteins | sample 5399971 | NCBI WGS metagenome assembly WNEQ01 (sample SAMN13153330, study PRJNA577476) | soil metagenome | isolation source: 20 cm grassland meadow soil 2 days after 1st rain plot 5 | place: USA:California | collected 2015-09-18
TCCGAGGGCGCTTTCGACGTGGCCATACAGCCGGCGCTGGCCATTGCGGTCCGGCTCCGCCTTCCAGTCGACCCTGAACCACCGCTGTGTGTTGGGAGCAAGGCTTGTGAGCGCCGCCGAGGGCTGCGTCTCGGTCGACGCGCAGCCGACACACGCAGCGACGAGCAGCCCGGCAACAACACTCCACCGCACCATCGCAACGCTCCTAGTGCCGCGGTCGACCGATCGGCAGTCAGGATACCACTCGGCCCTCGAGGCTCAGCCCTTGAGGCCGCCGGCCGCCCGGTATCGGGTCACCGTGTGGTCATACGACCGGATCAAGGGCGGCGGCGGGGCGTAGTGCGTCGACACCCAGGGAGGGCCCATATGGAGCGACGGGATTTTCTCAAGCTGGGCGCGGCCGCCACGCTCACGCTGGCGGTGGAGCCGACGTGGGCACAGACGGCCAAGACGGAGATCCACTGGCTCGGTCAGGCGACCACGAAGATCACCACGCCGAGCGGCAAGGTGATCATGATCGATCCGTTCCTGACGAACAACCCGAAGACGCCCCAGGACTTCAAGAACCTGGACAAGCTCGGCAAGGTCGACGTGATCCTGATCACCCATGGCCACGCCGATCACCTCGGGACGATCGGACGGACCGACGGGTCGTGCGACGCCGTCGATCTGGCCAAGCGCACCGGCGCCAAGGTGTTCGGGCCGGCGGGTCTCATCCAGACGATGATCGACCTCGGCTGGGTCAACGCCGAGCAGGGCATCCGCTTCGGCAAGAGCGGCACCGTGACGCCGCTCGGCCCCCAGATCAAGATCACACAGGTGCGGGCCGAGCATTCGTCGGAGGTCACGCTGGCCGATCCGACCACCAAGAAGACCCAGACGTATCCCGGCGGTGAGCCGGCCGGCTTCATCATCGAAACGGAGAACGGGGTCAAGGTCTATCACATGGGCGACACCGGGCTCTTCGGCGACATGCGGCTCATCGGCGAGTACTACAAGCCCGACGTCGTGCTGATCCCGATCGGCGGCCACTTCGTCATGGACCCGCGCGACGCCGCCTACGCCACCAGGGAGATGCTGAAACCCAAGCACGCCATCCCGGTGCACTACGGGACGTTCCCGGTGCTGAAGGGCACCCCACAGGAATATCAGAGCTTCCTCGGGCAGACGTCGACGCAGGTCCACCCGATCAGCCCCGGCGACAAGCTGACGTTCTAGCCGGTGCTTGCCCAGGTCTGGCCGAGTCTGCCACTCGACGAGTGGAAGGACACGTACGCGACCCTCCACATGTGGACGCAGATCGTCGGCAAGACCCGCCTCGCACTCGCGCCGAAGGAGAATCACTGGTGGCACGTCACGCTCTACGTCAGCGCGCGTGGTCTCACGACGACGCCGATCCCGCACGGGACGACGGTGTTCGAGGTGGAGCTCGACTTCATCGAACACCGGCTGACGGTTCTCACGAGCGACGGCAGGACCCGGGGCATCGAGCTGGGTCCACGATCGGTGGCGGACTTCTACCACGAGTACGTGACGGTGCTCGGCGATCTGGGCCTCTCGGCGCGCTTCCGGCCGGTGCCGGACGAGGTCGAGCGCCCGATCCCCTTCGCGGAGGACCGCCAACACGCGTCCTACGACCCCGAGCAGGCGCACCGCTTCTGGCGCGTGCTGCTGCAGGCCGACCGGATTCTCAAGCGCTTTCGTGGACGCTTTGTCGGCAAGTCCAGTCCGGTGCACTTCTTCTGGGGCAGCTTCGATCTCGCGCTCACGCGCTTCTCGGGGCGGCGGGCGCCCGCGCGACCCGACGCGAACCGCATGATGCGCGAGGCGATGTCGCACGAGGAGATCAGCGTCGGCTTCTGGCCGGGCAGTGGGTCCGTGCAGCAGCCCACGTTCTACGCGTACGCGGCGCCGGAGCCGCCGGGCTTCCCGGCGACGCCGATGCGGCCGCCGGCCGAGTATCGCCGCGAGATCTCCAACTTCATCCTTCCCTACGAGAGCGTTCGGACCTCCGCCACGCCGGACGACATGGTGCTGGCGTTCTTCCAGAGCACGTATGCGGCGGCGGCCGACCTGGCAGGCTGGGACCGCGCGATGCTCGAGCGGCCGGAGAGCGAATGGCCGTGAGGTGGGCGACTAGGCGACGGCAGGTGTCGGGTGCTTGGACCTCTTGTGCCGACCCAGGTGCATCGGCAAGGCGAAGCGGCGACCGCACAGGTCGCAGGTGTGGGTAAGGTCGGCGGCGCGCGCCGTGCCGTTCTCCTCCGCGGGCGCCGGGATGCCGAGGAACTGACGAACCGCGTCCGCGCGCTCTTCCGAGATTCGGCGACGCCCGATGCGGGCCAGCCGGGCCTCTTCGCTTTCCTGACGCGCGAATTTCGCGGAGAGCTTCATATGGCTACGATACCAATGTCGGAGCGTGCGAGTCACTCGAAACGTGACCGCTCGGCGTCCTGGCGTCTCTAGAAACACCTCCGCGTTACCGCGCAACACTTTAGCGAGCACTTCCTCGCCATTGCCCTCGGCCTTCCAGTCGCCGAGGAGCCTCTTGACAGATCTCTCATCCGCGCTGTATTCGGGGCGGGCATCGGCAAGCAGTGTCTCTCACCGTCGAGAGGAGGCAAGATGTTGATCTCGCGCAAGCGCGTGTGGGCAGGCGTGGCTGTGGCCGTCGGGGTCGCAGCGATGGCGGCGACCTATGTCGTGGCCGATGATCGCGATCGCGGTCGCGGCGGCATCAGCCAGAGCGGCGAACAGCGAAACATGCGTCGAGTGGGACACGTCGATCTGCAAGGGCGGGCGTCGTACCAGCCGAACGTCATCGTCTATCCCGATAAGAGGACGATCGCCTTCGCGGGCACGCACGGCGGCAGCATGCCCAACCCGCTCAAGCCGGGCAGCCCGGTGGAGCCGAACGGGACGATGCTCATCGACGTCACGCGTCCGGATCGACCGGTGCAGACGGCCCATATCCCGGTCCCGGTGGCGGGAGGCCAGGCACAGATGGCGCGCATGTGCCTCGGCTCCGACTTGCCGGGCGGCGTGAGCGGCCACGTCTACCTCATGCGCAACGTCCAGGGCAACACGGCGCAGCGATCGGGCTATGAGATCTGGGATGTGACCGACACGAACAACCCCTCACCGGTGGCGGCGTTGACCGGCATTCGCAACACGCACAAGCTCTGGTGGGAGTGCAAGACCGGCATCGCCTACATGCCGGGCAGCCGGGACGTGCCGGCACCCAATCGCTGGCGCACCGGTCAGTCGATGGTCGTCTACGATTGGAGCAATCCGCCCGCGGCCGTGAGCGGAAGCGTGGCCCCGATCTATCCGTCGTACCCGAAGTACATCCGTACCTACGGCCTGGTCGGCGCGCAGCCGGATGGAACCGGCGGCGCCCCCAACTCGCTGCACGGACCGATCTCGACCTTCGAGCATCCGCAGGCCGGCCAGTCGCTGGCCCGCGCCGCCGGACCAGACGACGTGATCGGTAACCGGATCTACCTCGCGTGGGGCGTCGGTGACGACGGCGCGCTGCAGATCCTGGACCGCAAGAAGCTGCTGCCGCCTCCTCACGGGACCTGGGTTCGCGTCGTCGATCCCGATGGGCGGGACCATGCCGACCGGCCGACCGTGGCCGACATCGAGTCGGTGCAAACCGGCCTCATGTACATGTCACCGGACCAGGGCGGCCACACCAGCATGCCGGTCTTCGGGCTGACGCCGGCGAGCTATGCGAGCTTCATCGAGTTCAAGACACGCGACATCGTGCTGCTCGCCTCGGAGTCGACGTCTGATCGGTGCCAGGAGGCGCCGCACTGGAGCTTCGTCGTCGACGTCACGGTGGAGAACTCGCGCATCGCGCCGCCGGGCACGCGCGTCGAGCAAAGTCCGTGGCAGGGGCCGATGGTGCTGTCGACCATGTGGGTCGATCCGCGCCTGGGCGAGAAATATCCGCGCGGCAACTACTGCACGCGGGGCGCGCGCTACGGCGTGCATTCGAGCGAGGAGAACTTCCGTAATCCGTACTACGGCAGGGTGACGTTCCTCGCCTACTTCACCGGCGGCGTGCGCGCGTGGGACATCCGCGAGCCTCAGGGGCCGGTCGAGGTGGGATTCTATGTCCCCGACCCGGCCAATAATCCTCCGCTCCCCAACCCGGACGCGGACGGCTACATGACGAACAACGTCGAGGTCGACAACCGAGGATTCATCTATGCGACCGACCGCAACGGGTTCGGGCTCGATATCATCGAGCTTCGCGGCAAGGCGAAGGCCATCGGCCTCGGCCTCAGCACGGGTGCTCGCGACGATGACGATCGCGACGATTGAGCGGAGCTGATCCGCGTCTTCGCGCCGAAAAGGCGGCCCTCGGGGCCGCCTTTTCATTTGACGCGCCACTTGACGACGACCGTTATTAACCATACGTTTAGTTGACAGCGCGACCCGGCGCTGAGCGCGATCCACCGCGAGGAACCGACTCGATGACGTCCGCCGCCCCGATGACGACTGCCCAGGCGCGCCGCCGAGACTCTGCGGCGACGCGCGACGCGCTGCTGGCCGCCGGCGCCGAGCTGTTCGCCGAGCGCGGGTACGACGGGGTGCCGGTGACGGCGATCGCCCAGAAGGCCCGCGTCAACAAGGCGATGATCAACTACCACTTCGGCGGCAAGCGCAAGCTCTACCTGGCGATCGTGAGCGCGACCTTCGCGGAGATCGTGGCCGGCGTGGAGAAGCTCGCCGAGTCGCGCCGGCCGGCGCCGGAGGTGCTGCGCGAGCTGATCGCCGTGGTGGGGGAGATGGCCACGCGGCGCCATCCCCACTTCTGCTCGATGATGCTGCGCGAGGTCGTGGCGGGCGGCACGCACCTGGACCCCGAGCTGATCGACAAGCCCGCGCGGATCCTCGGCGCCGTGCAGCGCATCGTGGCGCGCGGCGTGGGCGACGGCGACTTCCGGCCCGTCGATCCGCTGCTGACGCACCTGAGCCTCGTCGGCAGTCTCGTCTTTTTCTTCGCCACGGCGCGCTTCCGCGAGCGCGTGCTGGCCATGCGGCGCCCCGCCATCGAGCCGCCGGACGGCGCGGCGTACGTCAAGCACATCCAGGATCTGCTCACGCACGGCCTGGCGGCGGACGGCCCGCCGCGCGGACGGCGGCGTCCATGAGCGCGCGACGCCGTCGGCTCGCGATCGTCGCGGCGCTGGGCCTCCTCGGTCTCGCCGGGTTCGCCGTCTGGCGCTTCGTGCTGGCGCCGCCCGGTCTGCCGCCCGGCGTTCTCCCGGTGAGCGGACGCATCGAGGGCGACGATTCCGCGGTCGCCGCCAAGACGTCGGGACGGATCCGCGAGATCACCGTGCGGGAAGGCGATCGCGTCGAGGCGGGGCAGGTGATCGCGATGCTCGACGACGAGCAGATCCGCGCTCGCGAGCAGCAGGCGACGGCGTCGGTTCGTCAGGCCGAGGCGCGCGTGCGGCTGGCCCAGCACCAGATCGCCGTGCTCGAGGAGTCGCTGCAGCAGAGCCGGCTCGGTGTGGATCAGTCGCGCGCCGACGCCGAGGGCCGCGTCAACGAGGCGGAGGGCAAGGTTGCCGCGGCGGAGGCGCAGCTGGCGCAGGCCGAGGCCGCGTACGCGCAGGCGAAGTGGGACCGGGAGGCCATGACGCGGCTGTTCCAGAAAGAGCTGGTCGCCGAGCAGGAAGCGCAGCGAGCGCAAAGAAACGAGGAGGCGCAGGCGGCGGTCGTCTCCGCGCAGCGGCGCCAGGTCGAAGCGGCGCGCGGCGCGCTCACGGCGGCGAAGGCGAATCTCGTCAACCCGGCCATTCGCTCGTCCCAGGTGACGGCCTTGCAAACCCAGATCCTCCAGGCGCGGGCGGACATCGCCGCCGCCCAGGCGGAGGCCGAGCGCGCGCGTGCCCAGCTGGAGGAGGCGCGCGCCAATCGCAAGGATCTGAGCGTCATCGCGCCGTTCACCGGGACGGTGGCCACGCGCACCGCGGAGCCGGGCGAGGTCGTCATGGCGGGCACGGCCATCATCACGCTCGTGAATCTCGGCGAGGTCTATCTGCGCGCATTCGTGCCCGAAGGGCAGATCGGCCACGTCCGCGTGGGCCAACCGGCGCGCGTGTACCTCGACTCGGCGCCGGCGAAGCCCATCGAGGCCTACGTGATGCGCGTCGATCCGCGGGCGTCGTTCACGCCGGAGAACACGTACTTCCGCGAGGACCGCGTGAAGCAGGTCGTCGGCGTGAAGCTGCGGCTCAAGAGCGCCGTCGGCTTCGCCAAGCCGGGCATGCCGGCGGACGGCGAGATCCTCGTCGACGGCGGCGACTGGCCCACGCGGCAGGCGCGACGATGAGCGAGCCGGAGGTCGCCATCCGCACGCGGGCGCTCACGAAGCGCTACGGTGCCGTGGAGGCGGTGCGTGGCATCGACCTCGACGTGCGGGCGGGCGAGATCTTCGGGCTCATCGGGCCCGACGGCGCGGGGAAGACCTCGACGTTCCAGATTCTCGGCGGCGTGATGGAGGCGACGTCCGGCACCGCCGATCTTCTCGGCCAGCCCGCGCGACAGGCGCGCGCGTACGTCGGCTATCTCACGCAGGCGTTCAGCCTCTACCAGGATCTCAGCGTGGCCGAGAACCTGCGCTACGTCGGCGAGCTGCGGCGCGTGCCCGTGCGGGAGATCGAGCGGCGCGGGCAGCGCTATCTCACGATGTTCGGCATGGAGCGGTTCATGGACCGGCTCGCCGGCCGGCTGAGCGGCGGCATGAAGCAGAAGCTGGCGCTGGCCTGCGCGCTGGTGGCCGAGCCGCGAATATTATTGTTGGACGAGCCGACGACCGGCGTCGATCCGGTGTCGCGCCGAGAGTTCTGGGACGCGCTCGCGCAGCTCGCGACGCAGGGGATGACGATTTTCCTCGCGACGCCGTATCTCGACGAGGCGGAACGCTGTCATCGCGTGGCGCTCATGCACGACGGACGCCTGCACCGGACGGGCACGCCGGCCGAGCTGCGCCACGGTCTCGGGCTGCAGCGCCTGGAAGTGCGCGCGACCGATCTGCGCCGGGCGGAGGCGGCGCTGGCCCGGCGCGACGGGATCGCCGACGTCCAGCGCTTCGGCGACCGTCTCGACGTGCTGGTGCGCGAGGCGCGGTCTGGAGAGCGCGCGGTTCGTGAGGTGCTCGGCGACGCCGCGGAGAGCGTGCGCACGGCGTCGCCGACGCTCGAGAACACCTTCGTCGCGATCCTGCGCGCCCTCGAGGGGGAGACGCGTGTGCCGCCGTTCCCGGACCGCCGCGACCACGAGCCGGCCGACGACCCGGTGGCCATCGGCGCACGCGGCTTGCGCCGGGCGTTCGGGGACTTCGTGGCGGTCAAGGGCATCGATCTGGAAGTCCGCTACGGCGAGGTCTACGGCCTGCTCGGCGCCAACGGCGCGGGGAAGACGACCACCATCAAGATGCTGTGCGGCCTGCTCCCGCCGAGCGAGGGCGAGGTGCGCCTGGCGGGCGAGGTCGGGCAGCTGCGCTCCGAGGAGGTCCGGCAGCAGGTGGGCTACATGTCGCAGAAGTTCTCCCTCTACGACGACCTCACGATCGACGAGAACCTCGACTTCTTCGCCGGCGTCTACCAGGTGCCGCGCGACCGGCGCGAGGCGCGCAAGCAATGGGTGCTCGCGTTCGCCGGTCTCGAGGGCAAGGGTGGTCAGCTCACGGGCAGCCTGCCCGGCGGCTGGAAGCAGCGGGTGGCCTTCGGGGCGGCGATCATGCACGAGCCGCGCGTGCTGTTCCTCGACGAGCCGACGTCGGGCGTGGATCCGATCGCCCGCCGCGCGTTCTGGGCCATGATCAACCAGCTGGCCGATCACGGCGCCGCGATCCTGGTCACCACGCACTATCTCGAAGAGGCCGAGCAGTGCAACCGGCTGGGCTTCATGGTCGCCGGCGAGCTGGTGGCCGAGGGCACGCCGAGCGGCGTGAAGGCCGCGCACGGCGGCCGCGTGCTCGAGATGCTCGCCGACGATCCGCAGCGCGCGGTGGCCGTGCTGAAGACCGAGCTGGAGCCGTGGCGCGTGTCGCTCTTCGGCGATCGGTTCCACGTCATCGTCGATGGCGATGCGCAGGCGGCCGCGCGCGAGCTCACGGCCAGGCTGGCGCGCGACGGAATTCGCGTGCTGGAGTCGAGCGAGGAGGACTACTCGTTGGAGGACGTCTTCCTCGTCATCGCCGAGAAGGGCGTCGCCGACAAGGGCGTCGCCGCCGCCTGACGGCTGGCCGGATGCGGCGCATCATCGCGCAGGCCCGCAAGGAGCTCACCCAGCTGCGGCGCGATCCTCTCGCGCTGGCGCTGGCCCTCGTGCTGCCCCTGGGGCTCACGGCGCTGATGGGCACGACCGTCTCGCTGACGGTGACCGACATGCCGATCGTCGTCCAGGACTTCGATCAGACGCCCTTGTCGCGGCGGTACGCGGACGCGTTTCGCACGTCGCTGACCTATCGCGTGGTGACCCTGCCGCCCGCCACGTCGCCGGAGACGATGCTGGCCAGGGGACGGGCGCGCGCGGCGGTCATCATCCCCGAGCACTTCGAACGCGAGATCCGGCGCCACCGGCCGGTCGAGGCGCAGGTGCTCGTGGACGCCACCGACGGCAACACCGCGCAGCTCATTCGCGGCAGCGCCGGCCAGATCACGCGCGCGTTCGCGCGCCAGCTCGGCGGCGCGCCGACGCCCGCCATCCAGACGGCGACGCGGCTCTGGTTCAATCCCGGTCGCGAGCCGCGCAAGTTCTACGGCCCCGGATTCCTCGTGCTCGGCCTGTCGATCTTTCCGACGGTGATCGCCGCGCTCGCGATGTCGCGCGAGGGCGAGCAGAAGACGATCTTGCAGGTCTATGTCTCGAGCATCTCGGCGCACGAATTCCTGCTCGGCAAGATCCTGGCCGGCATGGTCATCGGGCTCGCGCAGTGCGTGCTGCTCGCCGTGCTCATGTTCACGCTCTTCGGCCTGCGCTTCGCCGGCGACCCCACGCCGGTGATCGTCGGCAGCGCGCTGTTCGTGTTCTGCGTGATGAGCTTCGGCTCGCTCGTCGGCGCGGCCATTCCCAACCAGGCCGCCGCCGTGCAGGCCGTCGCGCTCGGCGGCTTCCTGCTCTCGTTCCTGCTCTCGGGGCTCATCTTCCCGATCGAGAACATTCCCGACGCGCTGCGGTGGATCTCGAACTTCGTCCAGGCGCGCTACTACGTCGTCATCGTGCGCGACGGCTTCTTGCAAGGGGGCGGCTGGCCCGCCGTGTGGTGGGCGGTGCTGGCGATCGGCGCCATCGGGCTCGTGTACTACGTGCTCGCCTGGCGCACGATGCGCCGCATGCAGGTGAAGGCGTGAGGCAGGCGTTGGGCCGTCTCTTCGGCGGCCGCTTCTGGGCGCTGGCGCTCAAGGAGCTGCGGCAGATCCGGCGCGACCGCCGGCTCGCGATCTCGCTGATCGTGCCGCCGGTGCTGCAGATCCTCCTGTTCGGCTTCGCGCTCGATTCCAAGGTCAAGGACCTCAGGCTCGGCATCGTGGACGAGAGCCGCACCGCCGAGAGCCGCGAGCTGATCTCCGTGCTCACGCAGAATCCCACCTTCCGGCTGACCGGCTCCTACGCGACCCCGGAGATACTCGGGCGGGAGCTCGGCATCGGCCGACTCGACGTCGGCGTGGTGGTGCCCTACGATTTCGCGCGCCTGCGCGCGCGCGGGCGCCCGGCCACGGTGCAGGTCCTGCTCAACGCGGCGAACGCGAATACCGCGCAGATCGCGCAGGGCTACGTCGAGGGCGCCGTCGCCTTCCTCAACCGCGATCTCGGCGGGGCGCGCGCGGGCCCCGTCGAGCTGCGGACGGCGCTGCTCTACAACCCCGGCCTGGTGAACGCCTGGTTCATCGTGACCGGCGTCTTCGGAACGCTGATCGTCCTGAACGGCTCGCTCGTCGCGGCGGCGACGATGATCCGCGAGAAGGAGCGGGGAACGGTCGAGCAGCTCCTGATGACGCCGGCCAGCTCCCTGCAGGTGATCACGGCGAAGATGGTCCCGCTCTTCGTCCTCTTGATGACGATGGTCGTGCTGGTGATCGCGGTGGCCCGGCTGGTGTTCGGCATCCCGTTCCGCGGCAGCCCGGCGCTCCTGCTCGCCGCCTGCGCCTGCTGCGTGCTGTCGGGCGTGGGGCTCGGCACCTTCGTCTCGACGTTCGCGCGCTCGGCCAGCCAGACGCAGCTGATCAGCTTCTTCATCAATCCGCCGCTCGCGA
>WNEQ01002188.1_pt1 | contig 10279 bp, 10 predicted proteins | sample 5399971 | NCBI WGS metagenome assembly WNEQ01 (sample SAMN13153330, study PRJNA577476) | soil metagenome | isolation source: 20 cm grassland meadow soil 2 days after 1st rain plot 5 | place: USA:California | collected 2015-09-18
ACACGAGCAGCAACAGCAGAAGCTCGAACAAAAACAGCAACAGGAACGCCAGAAGCAGGAACGTCCGAAAGACAGCAAGCCCTCCAAGGATAAGCCCCAGACGACAAGCCCCACTGCTAGTCGTTACTGAAAGTCGAGCACCTTTCGGAACGGGCGCCGCGATTGGATCGGGACGCCCGTTCCGTTTTTCTGCGCATTCCGTTTTCGCAGGTGAAACGTCCTCGCGCCTCGCGTAAGATTCCTCTTCGGCGTTCATGGCCAAGCATCTCCACTCCCGCTCTTCGGCAAAGGAGGTTCCCGCCGCCAATCCGGATGTGCGCCTGCTGCGTCTGCGGGGTTTGCCTGAGATTCACCGCGGCGACGATCTCTCTGAGCAAATTGCAAATGCCGCCACCAAAGCACGCATGCAGTTTGAAAACGGAGACGTTCTTGTCATCGCGCAAAAAGTTATTTCGAAGGCCGAAGGCGCCGTCGTGAAATTGGGATCGATCGTGCCTTCGCCACAGGCACAAGCCATCGCCGAGCGGCAAAAGAAAGATCCTCGGCTCGTGGAAGTAATCCTTAACGAATCGAAGCGCCTCGTTCGCACCGATCCCGTGTTGATCGCCGAAACGCGTCACGGCTACGTGTGCGCCAATGCAGGCGTTGATCATTCGAACATTCCTGGAGACGATGTCGTGAGCCTGCTCCCTCGCGATCCCGACCGGTCCGCGAAGAATCTCGCCGCCGCCCTCCGCAAACGCACAGGCAAGCGCATGGCCGTCATCATCAGCGACACGTTTGGCCGCCCCTGGCGTCTTGGCTTAACGAACGTCGCCATCGGAGCGTCCGGCGTCCCGGTTCTCCACGATCTGCGAGGCACGCGCGACCGCGAGGGCAAGCCTCTCACCGCAACGATTCTTGCCGTCGCCGACGAGCTCGCCGCCGCCGCCGGCTTGCTCATGGGCAAATCCGAAGGCTTTCCCGTCGTCGTCATTCGCGGCTATCGTTACAAGCCCGCCGCCGAACCCGCCACCAGCATCATTCGCCCTGCCTCCGAGGATTTGTTCCGCTGATTTTCCTGGAGTTCTTCCTCGAATCCATTTCTCTTCTCTGTGTGCTCTGTGTCCTCTGTGTTAAATTCCCCTATAGCCCTAACTGCCTAGCGAATGCTCACCGCTATCCATCCCGTCACGCGTGAAGATGCCATTCAACTGGCCGCCCAGTCCCCGCTATCCGAGCTTCTTGCCGCGGCCACTGCACTCCGTGCTCAAGGCAAAGGAACCGTCATCACTTTCTCGAAAAAGGTTTTCATCCCGCTCACCACTCTTTGCCGTGACTACTGCAGCTACTGCACTTTCCGCAAAGACCCCGGTCAGCCCGGCGCCCATTTCATGACCCCGGAAGAAGTTCTCGCCCTTGCCGAACGCGGCCGCCACGCAGGCTGCAAGGAAGCCCTCTTCAGTCTCGGCGATCAGCCCGAAAAAATTTTCCCCGAAGCCCGCGAATTCCTCCGCGCGCAGGGCTACTCCCGTACGCTCGACTATCTCGCGGCCATGAGCGAACTCGTCCTCGAAAAAACCGGCCTGCTTCCTCACGCCAATCCCGGCCTCATGGATCAGGCTGCCCTCAAGCGCCTGAAGGATTCCAACGCCAGCGTCGGCCTGATGCTCGAAAACGTCAGCCCGCGCCTCATGCGTGACGGCCTGCCGCATGCCAAAGCTCCGGACAAAGTGCCCGCGCTTCGTCTTCGCACTATCGAAGAAGCCGGCAAACTCAGTATCGCGTTCACGACCGGCATCTTGATCGGTATAGGCGAAACCATGGACGAGCGCATCGACTCCCTTTTGGCCATTCGAACGCTCCACGAAAAATACGGCCACATCCAGGAAGTGATCATCCAAAATTTTCGTGCCAAGCCGGAAATTCCCATGGCCGCTCACCCGGAGCCATCCCTCAAAGACATGCTGCGCACGATTGCTATCGCCCGCCTTATTCTTGGGCCGCACATGAACATCCAAGCCCCGCCTAACCTGAGCTACGGCGATTTTCCGCTCTTGCTCGAAGCAGGCATCAACGATTGGGGCGGCATTTCTCCTGTCACCAAAGATTTCATCAATCCCGAGGCCGCCTGGCCCCAAATCGCGCGCTTGCAAGCCGAAACCGAGTCCCGCGGCTTCACCTTGCGCGAACGCCTCGCCATCTATCCCGAATTCGTCCATCGCGACGAATTTCTCTCGCCTTCTCTCCGCAATCGCATCGCGGAAGTTGCCGGTCCCGATGGCTTCGCGCGTGGCGCTGCCCACGCCGCCCGCATCTGAACTCTTCATGCCCTCAAAACCAAAGCTGAAAATCACCGCGCTTGCTGGCGGCGTTGGCGCTTCAAAACTTCTCCTGGGCCTCTACGAAATGATGGACCCGAGCTTCTTGACCATCATCGTCAACACCGGCGACGATATCGTTCTCCACGGCCTGAACATTTCGCCCGACCTCGACATCGTCACTTACACGCTTGGGGGAATTGTGGACGCATCAAAAGGCTGGGGATTTCGCGGCGAAACTTTTCACGCGCTCAAGCGGCTCGCTGTTTACGGCCGCCCCAACTGGTTCAATCTCGGCGATCGCGACCTCGCCACGCACATCCATCGCAGCGCTTTGCTCTCCGAAGGAAAAACGCTCTCGCAAGCGGCCGACTCCATTCGAATCGCGCTCGGCGTAAAATCCCGTATCTTGCCCATGTCGGATAGTCCCGTTCCCACGGTCATCGATTCGAACGAAGGCCCGCTCCATTTTCAGGAATATCTCGTGAAGCGCCGCGCCGAACCGGTCGTGAAGGCAATTCGCTTTGCAGGCGTGGAATCCGCGGCTCCCGCTCCCGGCGTTCTCGAAGCCATTCGCGAAGCTGACCGCATCGTCATCTGCCCGAGCAATCCTCTAATCAGCATCGGCCCGATTCTTGCCGTCCCTCAAATCCGCGATGAACTCCGCACTTACAAAGAAAAAGTGTCCGCCGTCTGTCCTATCGTCGGCGGCAAATCCTTGAAAGGCCCCTCCGACAAAATGCTTGCCCAGCTCGGCCACGCGCCGACTGCCCTCGGCGTCGCCAAACTCTACACCGACTTCACCGGCACTTTCGTCATCGACCCCTCCGACAAATCCCAATCCGCCGCCATCTCTGCTCTCGGCATGACAGTGGCAATCATGCCCACCGTCATGAAAACCTGCGACCAGAAACACAAACTCGCCCGCGCCCTCTTATCTTTGTCCTCCCCGTCCTCGCCCTTGTAGGGGGCAGCACGCTGCGCTTTGTCTTGGAACATACTGCTGCGGACTCTAATCGTAGATCCAGTCGGAGAGTCCATGTTTTCGATACAGCAAAAACAACTTGTCGCGTTCCCGGCCCTCTTCATCTGAATACGCCCGAGCCTTCACAAAGTCATGGTTGGCGATTGCGTCCTCCAAGCGACTCACGATTAACCTAATCCGGGTTCGCAATTCAACGACTTCCTCCGGCAGTGAGCCGCGTTCCCTCACAAATTTCTCTTTCGCCGAATCATTGTGTGGAATTCGCTTCAAGTCCTCCCGAGTCGACGCCAGACGAACGCCACGTTCATGTAGTATCTCTTCGGCAAAACACTTCTCTTCCCGAAGAAGGCCAAGCAACAGATGCTCAGTGCAAACATACTTATTGGAAAGCAGGTCCGCCTCTTCTGCGGCAAAAGCCAGAACATGCTTTGATGTTCTACTGAGTGGAAGCTCTCGGGGGTCTGAAAGTTTCTCACGGACAGGCTTACTTTGCGCGATCTTTCTCCAGACTGCTTCCGCTGCCCAGGGTGTACCGAGGAATCGCCGCGCTAGAGCTTTGTCTTCCCTCAACAATCCCAATAGAAGATGCTCCGTCTCAATTTCCGGGCTTCCCACTCGGCCGGCCATGTAGCGCGACATATGGATTACACGCCTTGCCATCTCCGAATAACGTTCAAACATACCTGCTCCCACTGGGGAGTCTTCATCTCCGGGACGCATCCGCCAAGAGGAGAAGTGTCACTTCAAGGCAGACCGGTGAAACGAATTCCCGTGGCGTGGACTTTGTAGCGCATGTTCAACCCGATCAGCAGCGCCGTCAGCGATTCAACGATGCGCGCGTTCTCCAGCTTTCCGCCATTCAGCGCCCGCGCCCCCGGAATCTTGCCAACCAATTCGGACGCCACTTGCTTGGCCTTCTCATCATCGCTGCACACCAGGACGTCGCAGTCGACTGGGCTATCGCTGGCAAGCACTTCCGCGCCAAGATTCTGGAACGCTGCCGCCAAGCTCACGCTCGGTGGCAAAAGCTCCTGCGTCTGCTCCACGGCTGAACCTTGCCATACACCGAGCACGCGCGTCGCTGCACCGCCAATCGTCGCTGCCAGCGGCACCGTCGTATCAATCACAATCGTTCCCGGTTTCCACGCGCTCTTCAGTTGTTTCAGTAGCGCCGCCGCTCCGGAGAAGGGAACTGTCAAGATCGCGATCTCGCACGCCGCTACTGCCGAAGCGTTGTCCATTCCCTCGATCTGCGCGGTGCTCCCAATGCGTTCTCGCAAAAGTTCCGCTGTCTCTTGAGCGCGTGTGGCCTCGCGCGATCCGATCACGATGTGTTCCCCGGCTTTCGCCAGCCGATACGCTAGTCCGGAACCTTCCGCCCCCGTTCCACCCACAATCGCGATTTTACGCGCCATGAATCTTCACCCCGTTTCAAATCCGCCACTCAACCAAAATTTGGACAAAGCATTTTGGCTCGAAACCACTGCTTCGCTTTTCGCGCACCCAGTATGGTATCTTCAAAAACTTCCAAGATGCCAACCTCCTCACTATCGTCGTCCGAATTCCGCAAAGCTCTCGGCCATTTCACCACCGGCGTCACCGTGGTCACCGTCGAACGCGAGCCCGGCAAAATTCACGGAATGACCGCCAACTCCTTCACGTCGGTTTCGCTCGATCCCATGCTGATTCTCGTTTGCGTCGACCACCGCGCAATCATGTATTCACTGCTTCAGAAGAAAAAACAGTTTGGCGTCAGCGTCCTCAAGCACAATCAGCAAGCCATCTCCGAATATTTTGCAAAAAAAGAACACAATGCCGAAGCGGAGCAGCGGCTGGGGATCCATTTTCGTCAGACGGCCAACGGGGCCCGCGTCGTCGAGGGCACGCTACTCCAGATGGGTTGCAAAGTGATTGCGTCGCACGTCGCCGGCGACCATACCATCTTTGTTGGGGAAGTGGAGGCCGCGGAAATGGAGGAAGGAGAACCGCTACTCTATTTCCGCGGTGAATATCGCAAAATCGCGCACCATTCCTGAGCGCATCGTTTGTGTTGCGTATCCGAGGCGAGCGCTGTGAAACCGTGGAACTGCTCTCGAGGAGAAGCTTTTAACGGTCGGGATTGCCGGAGGGGCGGGTCGACTCCGTCGAGTCGCCCATTTCCTTGCGGTGGCTTTTCACTTCGCGCAACGCGTAGATGGGCTTGTTTTGCGATTCATAGTAGGTACGCGCGATAATCTCGCCGAGCAACCCCATCGAAAAAAACTGCACGCCGCTGATGAAAAGCGCCACCGCCAGCATCATCAGCGGTCCATGCTCCGCCATGATCGCCTGGTGCAGACTGAATTTTTCGTAAGCCAGGAAGCACGCGAGCAGCGAACCAAGTCCCATTCCGGCCACGCCCAGCAAGCCGAAAAACTGCAGGGGCCTCGTCGAGTAATCCAACAAAAATTTAACGATAATCAAGTCCAGGAACACGCGGATCGTGCGCCCGATCCCGTAGTTCGATTTTCCGCTCTTGCGGTGGAGGTTCTCGATGGGCACTTCCGCGATTCTCGCGCCCGTCGAACTCGCCAGCGCCGGGATGAAGCGGTGCAACTCGCCGTAAAGCTGAATTTCCTGAATGATCTCTCGCCGGTAAGCCTTGAACGTCGTCCCAAAATCGTGAAGGTCGATCCCCGAAAGTTTTGCCATCATCCAATTGGCGGCGCGGCTGGGAAGCTGGCGCATCAGCCAGTGGTCCCGCCGGTTGTGACGCCAGCCGCTTACCAGGTCGAAACCTTCCTCGATTTTCTCCAGAAAGCGCGGAATCTCTTCCGGGTCGTGTTGCAGATCGCCGTCCATGGAAATGATGACTTCGCCCCGCGCAAAATCAAAGCCTGCCTTCAGCGCCGGTGTCTGACCGAAATTCCGCCGCAGCCTTACGAGGTTCACGCGCCGGTCGTGCTCGTAGATTTCCGTGAGCACTTTGAACGAATCGTCTTTGCTGCCGTCATCCACAAACACCAATTCGTACGGCTCGCCGATCCCATCCATCACTTCGGTAAGCTTCATGTAGAGAGGTGGAATGTTTTCCTGTTCGTTGAAGAACGGAACGACAATAGAATATTGGATGGACGAATCGCTAGCCATCTTTCCGCGATATCCTCTTTACGCTTCCTGGGACACGAAGCCATAGTCTATCAGGCGAATCCCCAGCGAAGCGACAAGATTTCTAATCCCCGTGTCCGTAAGAATTTGCAACTCGGTCTGACGCGAATGCTGCAACCGCGTCGCAGATTTTTGTAGCGCGTCATCCGCGTAGCCCGGATGGCAAATTAGCTCCGTCGTTCCGTCAGGCAAATTCTTCAAGAATTGCTCCACGCCTTCGCGCGTCAGCTCTCCGGTTTGTGCGATGCCACAAAAATAATCGGCCGTAGAAATTCCCGCTCGCTCGGCTTGCTCGCGCGCGTCCCGCGCCAGCAGTTTCAATCCGCGCGCCTGCACGCCTTGTTTCATAATCACACCGGCGTGCTGTTTTGCGCCTGAAGCAAGGGCCGCGCGCAGACTCGAGGATTCCAGCGAAACGCGAATCGCAGCAATGCCATGCCGTTTCGCGAGCTTCAATGCAATCTCGAAAAGTCCCGGCAACATGTGCACGTGTTTGTGCCCATCGAGGTGCGTTGGCAAAATCCCCGCATCACGGACTTTCCGAATCTGCGCGTCCCACTCAATTTCGACTTCCGCCAGCGCGAGTCCGCGCCGCGCGCGCCGCAAAAGCAGGCTTTCCGGTCCGCCAGCGAATTCGCCCTCGTCGTTCAAAAGACTCGCAACGCTTTCCGGTTTGGCGACGGCGGGACCGTCGCTCAAATTCAGATGCACTCCTATCCCCAGGCCGGGAGCCGAACGTGCCGCGTCCACGCCCCCAGCAAATGCCGCGCCGTTGGCGAGCAGCGAAGTGCTGGTGACAATTCCGCTGTGGAATGCCTCGACGATGCCGCGGTTTACGCCCTCGGTCCACCCGAGGTCATCCGCGTTGACAATCAGGTTTTTCACTGCCTGTCCCACTCCATTGTTTTCACCTGTCCATTGGGACAGCTACTTATTTGCGCGAACGCAGAAGTTCGTACCATTGACCCTTTTCGTCCTCAACTCTAGCATGGCGAGGTAGAGGCGAAAATGCAGGTAAAGGTCCGTGAAACCAAGCGTCTTGGATCGCGGCACCACGAGAAGCGCCGTGGCCGCCGGATGAATTCCCGAGTGCCCGTACGGCTCGAATGGGATGACGAAACCAGCAAGCGCGTCACCGCAGAGGCGCATACGCGGGTGGTCAACCCCTACGGATGCATGGTCGTCCTGAAGCACGAGCTCAACCTGGAGCACCGGCTGGCCCTCACCAATCTGATCTCCAATACCAGCAATGCTGCGATCATCGTGTGGAAGGGCAATCAGCGTCCCGACGGCTGGGAATACGGTGTCGAGCTCGTCGCGCCGGAAATGGATTTCTGGGGACTTGAACTGTGAAGCCTTCGCCGTACGCGAAACCCGGTGCGATAGCCGGCGTGCGCCCCACTGGCTGACGCCCCGGGCTGATGCGGCAGCCTACCGCTGAAGAGCGGCGCCGCGCGCAGCGTGTTCTGCTGCGCATGCCCGTGCTGGTCCATATTGCCAATAAGCCCGAGGCTATCCAGGGATTCACTCACACCGTGAGCGCTACGGGCGCGATGATCATTCTCAAAGAGGGCATTCCGCAGGGCACCAAGTTCATTTTGGAAAACCCCAGAACTCAGCAGAAGGTCGAAGTGAACGTGGCTCGTCCGCCGCAAATGAATCAGGAAGGATCACTCGTTCCTGTCGAGTTTCTTTCCCCCGCGCCGCTGTTCTGGAACATTGTCTTTCCGCCAAACCCTAACTGACAATCCGGCAACGGGAGGCAGTTAACCCTCCCCCCTACCCCTGTTTTTCATTAAGTGTTGATTTTAAAGGAAGTCTTTCGTTTTGATGCAGTTTTGCAAGTGTTGATTCTAAACGGACTTATTTTGCACCAGAATTGTGCAACTCACTTGATTTGTTTTCTGTGAAGGCGCGGGACGTTGAGCCCAGGCTGTGGAATTAACGACAGATTTATCTAACGCAAGAGTATCAGAGAGGCAGACACCTGTCAAGGAAAAGAACTAGAGAGTGAGCCAGTTTGAATTTGACTCCTATTTGTCACGATTAAGAGAATTCAAACGGACCACTGCCGAACTAAACAAGGGGTCCCGGAATTCCAGGACCCCTTGTTTTTCTGTCGGCTGGACCGACAAGTGTTAGTTGATGGTGATGTTGACGGTCGGCGTGGCATTGGATGCGGCCGGCGATGCCTGGATCACAAACGTGGTGGTGCCCTGGAACGTGATATTTAATGCTCCGCTCTGTGAGGCCATCGTATAGGTATCGCCCAAATAGTGTGCGCTGATCGAGTGAGTCCCCGCTGCCAGCCCCGATTCGTTGATCGAAGCTGCACCGTTGACAACGCTAGTGGGCGAACCCAGCGCGGAGCTTCCATCGAAGAGCTGCACTTGTCCGTTCGCGGCAGTTCCCGATGAAGTGACAGTGATCGTGAAAGTGTCGGTCTGCCCCGAGGACACTTTCCCGGTGGAGGCAGTTATCTTGGTGGATGTGGCAAACGGGCCGCTTCCGCCACCTCCGCCGTAGCCACCGCAACCCAAGGCAAAGCTGAGCAAGCACACAAGACCCAAGCCGAGGGCTACACGATAACGTTTGCGTCCCGGCAGGAAGAGGAGAACGAGCGCGGCAAGGCCGGTACCGGCGCTAAGAGTCCACCAGCCTTTGCCTCCGCTCGGAGGAATTGTGCCAGCTGCATAGAGGACGCGGCCGGCGGGCGCTGCCGAGGCTGTCAGAGTTGACGATGGTGCGGTCACGTTTAGCGTCAGGGAGCCGGTCACGGCAGCCGTGCCGGTTACATTGATGGCCAGCGGATTGGGCGAGCAAGTGACGCCCGCAGGCAGTCCGGCAGCCGGGCAAGTCACGTTGACCGTGCCGGTGAAGCCGCCGGTCGGAGTCACAGTAATGGTTGATGTGCCACTGGCCCCTGCCGTAGCCGTTACATCTGTGCCGCCGATGGTGAACGAGCCGGTTCCACTGCCGATTGTGCCTGTGAAAGAAAAATTCAAAACACTCTTGCCGCCAAAGGCGAGTGGGTTCGGGTCCGCCTGACCAAACGAACTTACCATGATGTAGTAAGTGGTTCCCGCATTGAGGGTTACGTTCGTCAACTGGGAGACGGTCACAATGCCGGGATTGATGTCGTCGTTGCAGCCACCGGGAACTTCGGTAAGCGCCGTTTGCGCGGTGCCGGACCACACAGAGAGCACGGAGTCGTAGGTGCTGCCGATGGTATCGATATTGGCAGTCCCCGTACTGGTTGGAACGACCTTGTACCAGATTGTGTTCGAGCGCCCGGTTACGAAAGGAATCTGCGTGCTTTGCGCGCATTGCGGCGTAGGGTCATTCGTCTCGGTCGTCGCACCGGAGCTATCTTTGGTGTCGGTGAACGAAGTGGAGGTGATGTTGATCGCAGCCGCGAAGTTATCGTTGGCCGACGGGGGAGCGACTACGGTGAAAGTCGGCAGCACAACGGGCGGAATTGCGTTGGGATTAGTAAATGTCGCACCGCCTCCAGGAGGCGGATTCTCGACACCTACCGAATTGGTGCTACCGAAGTTCGCCATAAAGGTTGCAGGCACGGTGGCCGTGAGTTGCGTCAAGCTTACAAATGTCGTGGCGATCCTAGTGAAGTTGGTGTCCGGATTAAGGATAACGTTAGAGTTGGTTTGAAAATTCGTTCCGGTCACCGTGATGAGCGTGTCCGGCGAGTTTACGGGAGCGCTGACGGGGGACACACTGGAAATCGTCGGTGGCCGCCCAATCACGGTGAAGGGCAGGGAATTTGTAGTATTCGCGCCGTCCTTGACACTCACTTGAACAACAGCTCCACCGCCGAGGTCACCGGCAG
>WNEQ01002190.1_pt1 | contig 10277 bp, 7 predicted proteins | sample 5399971 | NCBI WGS metagenome assembly WNEQ01 (sample SAMN13153330, study PRJNA577476) | soil metagenome | isolation source: 20 cm grassland meadow soil 2 days after 1st rain plot 5 | place: USA:California | collected 2015-09-18
GCCTCCTTGCTGAGAGGATTCCCCCCAGCCGAGTAAAAGAGAGTGACAGGGGACAGGCCGCTCTTGAAGCCTGTCCCCTGTTTGTTCAATCAGGAACGGCAGGCTGCGAAGGACATTGACAAGCCCCAGAAAACCCCCGAGAATCACCGGCGTCGTTAGGAGTCTGGCAAATCGGGAAAGGTAGACCAGCATACTCAATAGTTAGGCAGCCACGGGAGGACCTCTTGCGCACCAACCTCTTGAGTCTCATTGTTGTAGGCGCCGCAACGCTCATTCAGGCGCCCGCTCAGCAGTTACCGACAGGGATCTACAGCGATATGACAGTCTCCACCTCAAGAACAGGAGACATCGGCGGCACTGAGATCTTCGTGCTGCGAGGCGGCGGGAAGGACTTTGTCATGATCCAGACCGCTGAAGGGACTCCGAGCTATCCGATCGTCGTTCCGGCCGTGATCACTGGAGCCACGCTCACCTTTGATCTAAAGGGAACCGCTTAAGAGGCGCTCGGCGTCTTCAAAGGTCGCTTTGAACGCGGCCACCTAATCGGCAGCTTCAGCGGCTCCCGTTACAGCGTCGAGCTCCCCCGCCGCAAGAGCTTCTGGCAGTAAGGGGACGCGGAAAAAGGGTTGAGAGTCTTTTGGGGACATCACTGGCGGTGATAACGGGGCTGGAATCCTTTCAGGCTGATCAAAAAGGCCTTCTTTTCACCCGCCCACCCCGCACGCGCCAAGACGCGTGCTTTTCCCGTGGCAAGGCCGCAGCGAGCGGAGCATCAACGCGAATAAAAGGCGACGGGTCTGGAAGCGACTCGTCGCCTGATTTCTTTTTTTAGTGGTTCGAGCTGAGACCGGTCGGTGTGGCGTGGCCTGAGCGGACGTTCGCTGGAGCGGCGGGGTCCCCACCCGGCGTCTGAAGAAGGAAAGCCGAAACTGACCAAAGCACCACGGTCGCTCGACCGTGGCTGCGGGAATTTCGGAAGGCTTCCGCTTCAGAGCGCCGTGGGAGGGGTGCCGTGTGAGGCGCCGGGAGCGACAGGGCATGCCACACCGACCGACCGGGGTTAGTCCCGCTCTGGTTCGGTGCGGCCATGCTGGTGAGTGACCTGATCCTCGTCGAACATCTCGGCCATGTCGTCAGCGATCGCATCCCGATCGTTGGGCACCGACACGAGGGGGATCTCTTTGCGGGCTTTCGCGTCTTGGTCGCCGGTCTTCGGTTTGGGAGCCTTGGGCTTCTGGGGGGGCTTAGGAGCGCTCATAGTCATCAGTATACATCAATCACATCCAGATGAGGGCTATTCGAAGGTTTCGAGCGTGGACCTTTCCGGGAATTGGTGCCCGCAGGCCTTACAGGTCACGAAATAGTGCGCTTCCCGCACCGACATCACGATTCGGAAATCCAGCGCCACCCCCCGACCATGACAGGCGGGACAGGTGATCTCCTTCAACCGGTACGGGATATCGGGTTGGGTGCGCTGGTAAAACTCCATGTCCGTGTGAACCGGGAAGGCGTATCGGCACTTGCTGCAGACGCCTTTCCATTCCCCGTCGGGCTGCATGGTTCTCCGGTCGACCCTGAAGTCGGCGGTTTTACAGATCGCGCATCGCACGCTCTTCAGCCTTGATTCGACCTGTTCAGCGGTCAGGGCTACCATTCCGATTCGCTCCTGCGTGGGCTTGGCCTGCGGGTGGCCGTCCGGCCAGCCACCGGAGTATAGCGGTCCGGCCGGCCTTCTGCAACCGTGTCGCGTCGGTGACCTGATTCTTCGGAGCTATGCGTTGACGGGCGCGACGTGGTCGGTATAATAGAGCCGTATGCATTTCATCACCGACTCGTTGTTAGTAGGCAACCTCGAGGATGCCCAGAAGCCGCCTCCGTTTATTCACGGCATGCTCATCGTCGCGGAGGAGCGTGAAGTCAAACCGGCTCCGGGCGTCATACACGAACGGGTCCCGCTCAAGGAGTTCGGCGAAGCCGATCCCCTCGACGTGCAGAAAGCGATCGAGTGGCTGGAGCGGCAGCCGCCGTCCCATCAACTGATGGTGTGTTGTCGAGCCGGGATGGGGCGGTCCGTCTCGATGGTCATCGCGTATCTCTGTTGCGTCAAGGGGATGAGTTATGTGGATGCGGTTCAGTTGCTGAAGGCTCGACGACCCGGCGCCACGCCGCTCCCCGGGCTGGAGCGCACCATTAAGAAGGTCCAGCAGTTGAGACAAGCGCGCGCGAGTCAGAGTCATGGCCATCCTCAAGCTGACGAGGCAGGACGGAACCGGGCGGAGGGCCCGGACTCGCGCTGACCCCTTCCCCGCGAACTCAGCGTGCGATCCTCGCCTACTGTCGCTCGATGCGAACCTTTCGCAACAAACGTCGTTCGTATCTCGTATCTTGCTGATGCAGTAATTCAGTAACTGAGTAATTGGTAATTACTGAGTTACTTATTTACTCAATTACTTCCTCACAACCGACGCTTCACGCTTGCGCGCCGGAGCGCTTCAGCGCGCAGGCACGAGATACGAGCAACGAAAGAGAAGACATGCCGGAACTAGCTGAAGCGGAAATCGTCGCCCGCCAGCTTCGCGCGCGCATCGTGGGCGCGACCCTGAAGGATTGCTGGGTGGGACGCCCCGATATCGTCCGGCAAGGCCTGGCCACGCTGGATTGGTATCGGGGGACGTCGATCACGAAGGTCGAGCGCCATGGGAAGAGCATCCTACTGGCCCTCTCCCGAGCCGGTGAGACCCGGTATCTCGTCGCGGAGCTCGGGATGACCGGCCTGTTGCTGTTTCGCGAGCCGGATCCGGGCTACCGGAAGCACACCCACCTCGTCTTGGTCCTGGACGGAGGCCGGGAGCCGGAACTCCGGTATTGGAACCCAAGACGATTCGGCCGGGTGCATTTGCTGGACCGCACGGGCCTGGAGCGGTTCCGCGCGAAGCGGTTTGGATGCGACCCTCTCGCCGTCACCTGGGAGGGCTTCCGGCAAGTGGTCAAGCGGCGCCGAGGCCGAGTGAAGGCCTTGCTGATGCATCAGCAAGTGATTGCCGGGATCGGCAACATCTACGCGAACGAAATCCTGTACCGCGCCCGCCTGCATCCGTATCGGACTGCCAGCCGGCTGCGTGACCGGACCGTCAGACGGCTCTACGAGACGATGCGGGCGGTGTTGACCGAGGCCATCCGCGCGGGTGGCTCAAGCGTCCGGGATTTCATGGCCCCGGACGGGAGCAGAGGGCGATATCAGGAGCGGCATCTGGTGTATGACAAGGCCGGGCAGCCCTGCCCGACCGGATGCGGCACCAGGATCCGCCGGCTTGCGGGCGAGCGCAGTTCCTTTTACTGCCCGGCCTGTCAGAGAAAATAATCCCCCGACTTTCCCCTTGACTACCGCCTGAAGCGTTCCGTAGACTTAACACCTACCCTTTATATTTCATTGACTTCGGCATGCGCACCGAACAGGCGCGTGGGCCTTTTGATCATTCCGTTTAGTCCATTTGGGGGGTTGAGTCGGTAGTAGAATTCCGCTACACTAACCCCCTTTCCGGCCAGGCTACTCACCGTAGGGAGCGGTCCCATGGCAAAGGTGCTCGAAGGCCCCGGGATGGGGCTGATGAAGAAATGGGGGATTGCTGTTCCCCACCACGTCGTCGTGAGCTCGGTGGAGGAGTTGACCAAGCTGAGCGATGCGCAGACCTGGCTCAGGCACTCCAAGCTGGTCGCGAAGGCTCACGAGGCGTTGGGCTCGCGCTTGAAGCTGGGACTGGTGAAGGTGGACCTGGATCTGGCCGGGGCGACGGCGGCGATCCGCGAGATGCTGGGCCGCCAGGTCGGCAGCATCACCGTGTCACAGGTGATCATCTCGGAGATGATCCCGCACAAGGATGAGTATTACGCGGCGGTGAAGTCCTCTCGGGAGGGCGCGGAGATTCTGGTGGCCAATTGCGGCGGGATCGAGGTGGAAGCGAACTGGGATCGGGTGAAGAAGCTGAAGGCGGAGGTTGGACACACCCCTGCTCCCGACGCGCTGGAGCAATTGGCGAAGGAAGCCGGATTCTCCAAGACCATGGCCCCGAAAGTGGCCGCCTTCCTCGGCCGACTGTTCGCCTGCTTCGACAACGAAGATGCGCAATATCTGGAGGTCAACCCGGTCGTGGCGCGTGAGGGCGACGGCGAGCTGGTCGCGCTCGATGCGGTGACCTTACTGGACGCGGACGCCAGGTTCCGGCATCCCGATTGGACCTTCCCGTTCGCCGCCGAGTTCGGCCGGGCGTACTCCAAAAATGAGCTGGACGTGATGGCGGTCGATGCCAAGATCAAGGGGTCCGTGAAGTTCATCGAGATTCCCGGCGGGGATACCGCGATGCTGCCGGCCGGAGGCGGGGCGAGCGTCTATTATTCCGACGCGGTCGTGGCCAGAGGCGGCAAGCTGGCCAATTATGCGGAATACTCCGGGGATCCCCCCGATTGGGCGGTGGAGGCCCTCACCGAAAAAGTCTGTTCCCTGCCGGGGATCAAGAACATTATTGTGGGCGGTGCCATCGCCAACTTCACCGACGTGAAGAAAACGTTTGGCGGCATCATCGCCGGTTTTCGAAAAGCCAAAGCCGAAGGGAAGCTGACCGGTGTGAAAATTTGGGTCCGTCGAGGCGGGCCGCGGGAACAAGAGGGGCTCGAAGCCATGCGCGCCCTCCAAGGGGAAGGCTTCGACATCCATGTGTTTGACCGCCACACCCCGCTCACCGACATCGTGGATATGGCGCTCCAAAAGAGCAAATAGCGAGGAGCCAATAGCTGATAGCCAGAAGCACTCGGTCGGGAGGTTTTCGGCTATTTGCTATTGGCTGTTAGCTACTAGCTGAGGGAATCCATGAGCATCGCGGCCAACAAGGATACGCAGATCCTCATTCAGGGCGGGGCAGCCGGCTTGAATGCCGCGCGCCGCATGGCGGAGTTCTGCTACATGATCAAGCGTCCGCTGAACGTGGATGCCTTTGTCTATCCGCCGGATGCCGGGAAGACCAACGAGGTCCCATACGGGAGCGGCACGGTGACGATCCCGGTCTACAAGAACGTGGCTGATGCCACAGCCAACCACCCGCAGATCAACACCAGCCTCGTCTATATCGGCGCCGACCGGGCCGCCGCGGCCGGCATAGAAGCGCTCAATGATCCCAGAATCCGGCTCGTCTCGATGATCACGGAGGGGGTGCCGGAGAGGGACGCGAAGTACCTGGGTCGGCACGCGCTTGCGCTCGGCAAGATTTTCAACGGGCCTTCCTCCATCGGAATCATCTCGGCCGGCCAGTGCCGGCTGGGCGTGATCGGGGGGGCGTTCGACAATCTGGTGGCGTGCAAGCTGTACCGGGAAGGCTCCTTCGGGGTCATCACCAAGTCCGGCGGGCTGTCCAATGAGATCATCTGGATCTGCTCCCAGTTTGCCGACGGCGTCACGACCGCGATCGGAATCGGCGGGGATGCGCATCCCGGCACCGACTACGTGACCTATCTCGAAAAGTTCGAGCAGGACCCCCAGACCAAAGCGGTGGTGATGGTCGGCGAGATGGGCGGTGACCTGGAGGAGCGAGCGGCCGAGTGGTATGGGGCCACAAAACGCCGGATTATCCTGCTGGCCGTCGTGTCCGGCTTCTGCCAGGAAAGCTTACCGAAGGGCATGAAATTCGGCCATGCCGGGGCGAAAGAGGGGCTGAAGGGAGAAGGCTCGGCCCGGTCGAAATCGGACGCGCTCAAGAAGGCCGGCGCCATCGTACCGGATACCTTCGGGGCGTTGGGACCGGCCATCAAACGCGTCTATGAAGAACTGGTCACGAGCGGCCGGGTTCGTCCGGTCCCGGAGCTCAGTCCCGCCGACATGCCGAAGCTCCCCAAGAGCGTGGAAGAGGGGATGAAGGCCGGTGACGTGCTGGTTGCCCCGCTGGTCAAGACCACGATCACCGACGACCGTGGCGACGAACCGCTCTATGACGGGTATCCGGCTTCCGAGCTGATCAACAAGGGGTACGAGATTCCCCACGTGGTCGGGTTACTCTGGGACAAGCGATTGATCACGAAACAGGAGGCCGAGATCATCAAGCGGATCATGATGCTCTCGGCCGACCACGGCCCGTGCGTGAGCGGCGCCCTGGCCACGATCATCGCGGCCTGCGCCGGCATCGGGATGTCCCAGGCCGTGGCCGCCGGATTGATCATGATCGGTCCTCGCTTCGGCGGGGCCGTGACTGACGCCGGCCGGTATTTCAAGCATGCCGTGGACAGGAAGATGACCGTGGACGACTTCCTGGCCTACATGAAGAAGGAGGTCGGGCCGGTTCCCGGCATCGGTCACCGGATCAAGAGCCTCCGGAATCCGGACAAGCGCGTCAAGGAACTGGTCTCCTACGTCAAGGGGTTGGGCATCCCGACGCCCCATTTGGACTTCGCGCTGGCGGTGGAGAAGGTGACCTCGGCGAAGAAAGAAAATCTGATTTTGAACGTGGACGGGACCATGGCTGCGGTGCTCGTGGACATCGGCTTCCCGGTGGACAGCCTCAACGGCTTTTTTATCCTCTCCCGCACCATCGGGTTGATCGGGCATTGGGTGGATCAAAAACGCCAGGACAGCCGCCTCATCCGTCTCTTCGACTATCTGGTGAGCTACGCGGCTCCCAAACGAAGAGAAGTGCCGCCTCTTAAATGACGGGGCTCGGCCATCGTGAAGCGTGAAGCGTCGGCTGTGAGGAAAAGTAATTGAGTAAATAAGTAACTCAGTAATTACCAATTACTCAGTTACTGAATTACTGCATCGGCAAGAGACGAGATACGAGGTACGAGCAACTCGAGAGAACCGACGACGGACACTCCTAGGAGAAGAGCCATGTCGCTGGAAATAGCCAAAAAACTGTACGCCGCGATGCCGGAGAAGCTGGCGAAAGCGCGGAAGGCATTCAGTCGCCCGCTGACGCTGAGCGAGAAGATCCTGGTCTCGCATGCCGATAATTTCGACACGCAGGTCTGGGAACGGGGCAAGGCCATGCTGTCCCTGCGCCCCGACCGCGTCGCCATGCAGGACGCGACGGCGCAGATGGCGATGCTGCAGTTCATGCAGGCCGGAAAGAAGAAGGTGGCGGTCCCCAGCACGATCCATTGCGACCACCTGATTCGAGCCCAGACCGGCGCCGAGAAGGATCTCCTTCGCGCGATCGATGAGAATCAGGAAGTCTACAACTTCCTCGCGTCGTCGGCGAAGAAATACGGGATCGGATTCTGGAAGCCGGGGGCCGGCATCATCCATCAGGTCGTGCTGGAAAATTACGCGTTCCCGGGCGCGCTGATCATCGGCACCGACTCGCATACGCCAAACGGCGGCGGGCTGGGGATGCTGGCGATCGGCGTGGGAGGCGCGGACGCCGGCGAGGTGATGGCAGGGTTGCCCTGGGAAGTGTTGCACCCCAAGCTGATCGGCGTGAGGTTGACCGGCAAGCTGAGCGGGTGGGCCTCTCCCAAGGACGTCATCCTGTACGTCTGCGGCCTGTTGACGGTGAAGGGCGGGACCAACAAGATCGTGGAGTACTTCGGGCCCGGCGCCGACACCATCAGTTGCACCGGTAAAGGGACGATCACCAACATGGGGGCCGAGCTGGGCGCCACGACCTCGATCTTCCCGTTCGATCATAAGATGGTGGCCTACCTGAATCTCACGGATCGGAAGGACATCGCCGCGCTGGCCGAGGCGCACCGCGAGTTGCTCGTGGCCGACCCCGAGGTGCTGCGGTCGCCGGAGAAGTATTTCGATCAGATCGTTGAGATCGACCTGTCGACGCTCGAGCCGCACGTGGTGGGGCCCCACACCCCGGACCTGGCCCGGCCGGTTTCCAAGTTGCCGGCTGAAGCCAAGGAGAAGGGCTATCCGGTCCAGCTCAAAGCGGCCTTGATCGGAAGCTGCACGAACTCCTCCTATGAAGACATCAGCCGGGCGGCGCATATCGCGCGGCAGGGGCTGAAGGCGGGGCTCAAGGCCAAGACCCCGTTCCTGGTCACGCCGGGATCGGAGCGGATTTATCACACCATGAAACGGGACGGGTTCCTCCAGACCTTCGAGGAAATGGGCGGGACCGTGCTGGCGAACGCCTGTGGACCCTGCATCGGGCAGTGGAAGCGGGCGGATGCGGTCAAGGGACGGGCCGATTCGATCGTGAGCTCGTTCAACCGGAACTTCCCGGGCCGCAACGACGGGATGAGCGAGACGCTCTCGTTTCTCACCAGCCCGGAGGTTGTGACGGCGTACGCCTTCGCGGGCAACCTCAGCTTCGATCCGGTGCACGAGACGCTGAGGACGGAGGAGGGAAAGGCCGTGAAGTTCGAGCCGCCTCAGGGTGAAGAGCTCCCGGCGAAGGGGTTTGCGAAGGGTGAAGAAGGCTTCATCCCGCCGGCTGAGAATGGCGATGCGGTGGTGGTGGAGGTTCCGCCCACCAGTGAACGGCTCCAGTTGCTGCAGCCCTTCCCCCGATGGGACGGCAGGGATTTTGACAAGTTGCCGCTGCTGATCAAGACGAAGGGCAAGACCACGACGGACCACATCTCGCCGGCCGGACCGTGGCTCAAGTATCGCGGCCATCTGGACAAGATCAGCGATAACATGTTTCTGGGCGCCAACAGTGCGTTCTCCGCCGAGCCGGGCAAAGGAACAGACGTCCTGACCGGGGAAACAGGCTTGACCATCGCCCAGATCGCCCGCCGGTACAAGGCGAAAGGCATCGGATCGGCGGTGGTGGGGGACGAGAACTACGGTGAGGGCAGCAGCCGGGAGCATGCTGCGATGTCCCCGCGGTTTCTCGGCGCGAAGGTGGTGCTGGCCCGGAGCTTTGCCCGCATCCATGAGACCAACTTAAAGAAGCAGGGGATCCTCCCCCTGACCTTCGCCGACCCCAAGGACTTTGACAAGATCGAACAGCAGGATCGGATCAGCGTCACGGGGCTGACCGGCCTGGCGCCCAGCAAGCCGGTGACGGTGACGATCCACAAGCCGGACGGCAAAGACGTGAAGATTCAAACGAACCACAGCATGACGGAGCAGCAGATCACGTGGTTCAAGGCCGGTTCGGCGCTGAATGCGTTGAATTGAGAAGATACTAAAAGAGGACAAACCATGACCGCCAAAGCAGCAAAAATTCTCTACACGAAAACCGACGAAGCGCCGATGCTGGCGACTTATTCGTTTCTCCCCATAGTCGCGGCCTTTACCAAGGCGGCCGGCGTGGCGTTCGAATTGAGGGATATCTCGCTGGCCGGGCGCATTCTCGCCGTGTTCCCGGATTATCTGACGCCGCAACAAAAACAGTCGGACGATCTGGCCGAACTGGGGGAGCTTGCCAAGACCCCGGAAGCCAATATCATCAAGCTGCCGAACATCAGCGCCTCGATCCCCCAGATCAAAGCGGCCATCAAGGAATTGCAGAGCCAGGGCTACAAGCTTCCCGAGTATCCCGAGGACCCGAAGGACGACAAGGAGAAGGACATCAAGGCGCGGTACGACAAGGTGAAGGGGAGCGCCGTCAACCCGGTGCTGCGCGAGGGCAACTCCGATCGTCGCGCGCCGCTTTCAGTCAAGGCCTATTCCCGGAAGCACCCGCATAAGATGGGGGCCTGGAGCAGCGACTCCAAGACCCACGTCGTCCATATGAAGGGCGGAGATTTCCGCTCGAACGAAGAATCGATGACAACGACCGCGGCGACCGAAGCGCGCATCGAGTTCGTTGGCCAGGACGGCAAGACTACGGTGCTCAAACCCAAACTCGCCCTTCAGGCCGGCGAAGTCATCGACGCCACCTTCATGAGCCGCCGCGCCTTGCGAGAGTTTCTCGAGGCGCAGATTGAAGACGCCAAGAAGCAGGGCGTGTTGTTCTCGGTCCATCTGAAGGCCACCATGATGAAGATCTCGGATCCCAAGATCTTCGGTCATGCGGTGTCGGTGTTCTACAAGGACGTGTTCGACAAACACGGGGCCGTGTTCCAAAAGCTGGGTGTCGATCCCGACAACGGCCTCGGCGACCTCTACGCCAAGATCAAGACCTTGCCGGACGATCAACGGGCGGCCATCGAAGCCGACATTCAGGCAGTGTACAAGAAGCGGCCTCCGATGGCGATGGTGAACTCCGACAAGGGGATCACCAACCTGCATGTGCCCAGCGACATCATCATCGACGCCTCCATGCCGCCGGTCATTCGCGACTCAGGGAAAATGTGGGGCCCGGACGGCGAGCTGCACGACACCAAATGTGTGATCC
>WNEQ01002191.1_pt1 | contig 10276 bp, 9 predicted proteins | sample 5399971 | NCBI WGS metagenome assembly WNEQ01 (sample SAMN13153330, study PRJNA577476) | soil metagenome | isolation source: 20 cm grassland meadow soil 2 days after 1st rain plot 5 | place: USA:California | collected 2015-09-18
CACCCGCGCGTCGAGCACATCTCGCCGTTCGATTTCGACCACCTGCGGGAGCTCGTGGAAGAGGGCTACCGGGCGACGATCGCCGCGCTCGATCGTCCCGAGGAGTGGCCCGCGCCGGGCGACGAGGGCGTGTACCCCAGGCGCCGCGTCACCGTACGGGTCCAGCGCGAGCGCTGCATCGGTTGCGGCGCCTGCCTGGTACAGGCGCCCCCGGGGATGTTCGTGCTCGATGCCCAGGGGAAAGCCGTCGTCACGACGCCGGAGCAGGAGTGGTCTCCCGGCGACGGCGGCTTCATCCGCCACTGCCCGACCTACGCGATCAGCGCGCGCCCGGTCGCGGCGCCCAAGGCCGCCGACGCCGCCGGGTAGACTGCGTGGGCCAACCACCCCGGTTCGCGGTCCGTCAGGAGTCGGGCGGTGTTATTCGTATGCTGTCGCCTTCTACAATGATCCCGGCATGAGGTCGTTTCCAGAGGACATGGTCTCTAACGGCTTGAATCGTCGGGTATGCAGGATCGCTACCAAGACAACGCGCATCATCGATGATGATGACGTGCCCCGGGTCTGGGGCACGAAGGATCTGGTCTAGCTCTTCGCAGATGGGCGTGTCCTTCTCCGCCCTGGCCGTGTCCCCCGCGGAGTAGTGTCCATCCAACCAGAAAAGAGCTGGCTGATCGATCCGTCCCATTATCCGTCCGAGTTCCTGACCGCTATCGCCGTGTATCAGCTCGATGCGAGCGTCCCCCTTGAATCGACGCCTCGCTTCGTCAAACAACTTGTCACTCAACTCGATCGAGTAGATCTTGTGAAACAGGGGCTTCATGGCCGCCACCATGTCGCCTCGATATGTTCCGGTCTCAACGAAGATCTTCAAGTGGTATCGTTCGGCGTAGCTTCGCAGCACAGTCTGCTTCACGATATGTGGCGGAGGCACCGGCCTGCCTTGACGTTCCCACTCCGCAAGTGCGTTATGTCGCCTCTTCGCTTGCAACCAGTTGAGGAGCTTCTTCATCGCACGAGCCGTCTGAAGGTTCGCAGTCCAACCTATGGACGGTTGCGCGGCGAGGCAACGCCGGGGCGGTACTATACTTCTCTCTAGTGGCGCGGACCTTCGGTCCACGCGAAGCATCCGGAGGGAGGGTCGCCGTGAAAAGGGCACTCGTGTGTGGAGCCGGTGGTTTCATCGCGAGCCACCTGGTGAAGCGGCTCAAGCTCGAAGGCTATTGGGTCCGCGGGGTCGACATTAAGCGGCCCGAGTTCTCACCCACCGCCGCGGACGACTTCCAGCTGCTCGATCTGCGGGAGCCGGGCGTGTGCGACGCCGCGCTCTCACTGGCACCAGGCCGCTTCGATGAGGTCTATCAGCTGGCCGCCGACATGGGCGGCATGGGCTTCATCCACTCGGCCGAGTGCGAGATCCTGCGCAACAATGCCCTGATCAACATCAACATGAACCACGCCGCCGCACGCGCGGGCGTCGCGCGCTATTTCTTCTCCTCGTCGGTGTGCGTCTACCGCGACATGAAGCCCGGTGAGCCGGAGCTCAGCGAAGCAGACGCGTATCCGGCGGGCCCCGACAACGAATACGGCTGGGAAAAGCTCTACGCCGAGCGCGTAGCGCTCGCCTTCGGCCGCAAGTACGGGATGGAGGTGCGTATCGCGCGGTTCCAGAACTGCTATGGACCGGAGGGCACGTGGACGGGTGGGAGGGAGAAGGCGCCCGCCGCCATCTGCCGCAAGGTGGCCGAGGCGACTGACGGCGGCACCATCGAGGTGTGGGGCGACGGCAAAGCGATTCGCTCCTACACCTATGTGGATGACATGGTGGACGGGATCTGCCGGCTCACGCAATCCTCTCTTGCAGGCCCGGCGAACATCGGCAATCCCGAGTATGTCTCCGTGGCCGAGCTCGTGAGTACGGTGGCCCAGGTCGCGGGGAAGACCATCCGCATCAAGTACGTTGAGGGTCCCGTCGGCGTGCAATCGCGCAACTTCAGTAACGCGCGGATTCACGCCACCGGCTGGCGGGCCCGGTACTCCCTCCGGGACGGCATCGCCCGCACCTACCCCTGGGTGCGGGAGCAGGTGCAGGCGCGGCGCGGAGCGGTCGTCGCCTAGCGGGCTCACATTCTCATCCAACCGGACGGAACCACGTCCCGGTCGTCCACACGGGGGTCGTTCATCCAGCGCCGGGGGGCGAGCACCAACTTGTCGGGGCGCGGGTTGAGCCAGGCACCCCACCAGCTGAAGCTGCTGTTGGCGATGATGTGATGGCGGCAGGCGCTCATGAGTCGCAGATCTTCATGGTCACGGCGCGCAGGGACCGTGCTCACCAGCGTGGTTGGATGCTCAAGCCGCAGGTTCGCGGCAACCCAATCGGGATCATCCGAAAACAGGAACAGGTGCGGCTTAGCGAGCAGGTCGGCGACACGCGTGACGCAACGCCGATAGTAGTCTGGCGCGCACACGCTGCGCGCTTCGCTCTTCCGGGGATCTGAGACGTAATCGCCTCGCCTGATGTGCACGCTCACCGATTCGCTCGTAGCGATACGATCCGCGAGCTCGCGACTGCTGCCATCCCCTGGAATGTCGACCGTGAACTCGCGCCGAATCGTGTCCGCGACGTCGATGAAGTACTTCTCGCTTTGCCAATAGCCGTCCAAATAGGTGCGCTCCCGAGCATCGAACACTCGTCGGTCGACAGGGCACAATCCGCGCTCGTGGATCCAAGTCCAGTCGTACCCGATCTTGAACCGCCGGCGCACCCGAAACACGAACCTCCCGATTCCCCTCGTCGAGGGACCTGTGATCTGCCCGAGCTCATCCGGAGTGGCAAGCGCTTCCTTGATATTCAGGGCAGGCAACGCGTAGGCACGATCCCGCCGACGCGCAAACCAAGAGATGTCCAGCTTGAGCGGGACGTTGTGAACGAGGGCAATTCGGCGGGCGGCGGCATACTGAAACATCTGGTTGCCGAGCCCGCCCATCAGCCGGACGATCACCATGCGGCTGGCGACCTCACACGTGTTGGCCGCCGGTCCGGGTCAGGAGCGGCGGAACTCCCGCTCGATCGCGCGCACGTCGCGCGCGACGCGATCCCAGTTGTAGAAGGTCTCGACCGCACGGCGCCCCGCCGCGCCCATGCGTCGGCGCAGCTCCGCGTCGGCGAGCAGCCGCGTGATCCCGTCCGCCACCGCCGCGGGATCTTCGGGATCAACCAGGATGCCCGTCTCCCCTTCCCGCACCGCGTCGGGCACGCCGCCCGAGCGGCCGCCCACCACCGCGAGCCCGCACGCCGCCGCCTCGACCAGCGCGATCCCGAACCCTTCGGCCAGGCGGTCGAACCGCCGCGACGCACCGACGTACAGATCCGCGACGTTGTACAGACCCGGCAGGTCCTCGTCCGACACGAAGCCGAGGAAGCGCACGGCTTCCCCCAACCCCAGCTCGGCGACGAGGCGCTCGAAGTGCGGCCGGCGCGACCCCACGCCCGCCACGGCGTACCGCGCCGTGGGGACCACCGCGCGGACGGCGGGCAGCGCCTTGATCACCGTGTCGATCCCCTTGTGCCAGTCGAGCCGCGACACGGTGAGGAGCCAGGGCCCACCCTCCAGGCCGTGCTTCGCCCGGATGGGCCGCGGATCGATCCCCGGCCGGAACAGCGACGGCGTCGTGCCGGGCGGCACCACCCGCACGTCGCGCGCGAGAGCTCCGCAACCCAGCGCGGTGAGGAGCGCGCGGGCGCGCTCGGCGGTCCAGCGGCTGTTCGCCACCACGACCGCGCATCCCGCGAACAGCTGCCGCCCCGTCCAACGCTTGAACGCCGAGCGGGCCGTCTTCTCTTCCAGGAGGAGCAGCTCCGTGCCGTGCACCACGATCCCGTAGGGCAGCCGCCGGCGGGCGTTGAGCCAGCGCGCGGGGTAGCCTGCGGGCTTCAGCTCCGCGCACCACGCGAACCCGGGCGCGTGACGGCGCGCCAGGCGGGAGGCGCGCGCCGTCCACAGGACGAGCCCGTCGAGCGTGCGCAACCGCGTGGCCCGGATCGCGACGCGGTCGACCAGGTGCGGGAAGCGCGCGTCGCTCGCTGCGCTGTTCGGGTAGGCACCCGTCGAGACGACGAGCGATCCCGCGGGGTAGCGCAGCGCGATCTCGCCCATCATGCGCGCGATGCCACCGGTGTGAGGCGGGAAATTGAACGCGAGCAGGAGGGTCGGGTTCAAGACGGGAAAGGGGGAGCGGGAGGGGCGAGGGGGCCTCTCCCTACCCCACCACTTCGGATTCGATGGCGCGGAAGTCGCGGACGACGCGATCCCAGTTGTAGTAGGTCTCAACCGCGCGGCGCCCCGCAGCGCCGAGGCGCCGCGCCAGCGCCGGGTCGTCGAGCAGCCGGCACACCGCCTCGACCACCGCCGCCGGCTCCTCGGGCGGCACGAGGAAGCCCGTCTCCCCCTCGCGTACCGCGTCCGGCACGCCACCGGAGTTTCCCGCGACGACCGGTACCCCGCACGCCGACGCCTCGACTAGCGCGATGCCGAACCCCTCCACGCCGATCCGCTCCGCACGCCGCGAGGCGCCGACGTAGACCGTCGCCAGGTTGTAGAGCGCAGGCAGGTCGCCCTCGCCCACCTGGCCGAGGAAGCGCACGCGGTCCGCCACACCCAGCCTGTGCGCGAGCTTCTCGAGCGACTCGCGCTCCGGCCCGCTCCCTGCCACCGCGTAGCGCACGTCCGGCGCCCGCTGGGCGATCGCAGGCAGCGCCTCGAGCACCGTATCGATGCCCTTGTGCTTCTCCAGCCGTGCCACGGTCACGAGCCAGCGTCCCTCTCTGCCCCCGTTCGCCGTCGCCAGCCGCTCCAGCATCGCCGTCGCGTCCACGCCGGGCCGGAAGCGCTCCGGATCGGTGCCGAGGTGCACGACGCGCAGCCGCTGCCCGTGTCCGTCGAGGCCCAGCTCGCCCAGCACAGTGAGCGCGAGGCCGCTCGTCCACTCGCTGTTCGCCATCAACACGGCCGCGCCGCCCATGATCGCCTTCGCGGAGCGCCGCTTCAACAGCGAGTGCCGGATCTTGTGCTGCTCGCTCAGCAGATCGGCGCCGTGGAAGTAGATCCCGTACGGCACGCGACAGCGCTCGAACACCCAGCGGGCGGGGTAGCCCGCCGGCTTCACGTTCCCGCAAAGCACGAACCGCACGTGGTGCTGGCGGGCGAGGCTCGCCGCGCGGCGCGACCAGAGTAACAGTCCGGGGAGCGACTTGGTGCGGCGCCGGTCGATCGGCAACCGGTCCACGGCGCCGCGCAGCTGCGCGTCCACCTCGCCCGCGTCAGGGTCCTGCGGCGTCGAGACGATGAGCTCGCCGGCCGGGTAGCGGCGCACGAGCTCGCCGTGCAGGCGGGCGATCCCCCCGCCCATCGGTGGAAAGTCCTGCGCCAGCAGGAGACTCGTCATGGCGAACGCTGCCAGAGACGGGCGTACTTGAGAAACGCGCTCACCGCGGCGAGTCCGCACAGCGTGGGGATGACGATCGAGACCGGCGTGCGATCAACCATGTCGCTGGCTAATGGTAACGACGGGCGAGCGCCTCGCGGTAGATGGCTTCGGTCCGCACGGCCGTGCGTGCGAGCGTGAACTCACGCCGCACGAGCTCCCGGCCTGCATGTGCCAGCCGACGCGCGAGGCCCGCGTCGGCGAGCAGCCGAGCAAGCGCGCCCGCCCACGCCGCGGGGTCGCGCGGCGGGACCAGGAGCCCCGTCTCCTCCGAACGCACGAGATCGGGGTTGCCCCCGTAGTCGGACGCCACGACTGGGAGCCCCAGCGCCATCGCCTCCAGCAAGGCTTGCGAGAGCCCTTCGATGCGCGACGGCAGCGCCGCCGCCGTCGCGAGATGGTAGAACGCGAGCGGCCGCTCAGTGGGTGGCACGAACACCACCTGGTGGCGCGCCGGCACCGCGGCCGTGAGCGCGCGCAGGCGCTCATCCGCCTCGAGGCCCACGAGCGCGAGCACGAGGGGCTGCTCGACGGCCGGCAGGGCCCGGAGCAGGACGTCCTGGTCCTTGCGGCGCGCGACGACGGCGATGACCGGCCGGCCGGCGACGTCGCCCAGCGCGGCGCGCGCCGCCGTCAGGTCCGCGGGCGGCAGGGGAGCGTCCACGCGCTCCAGCGCGATGCCGTTCGGGACGACGCGCAGCCGGCCGCCCGGGTGCAGCCGGCGCCGCAGCGCGCGGGCCACGGCCTCGCTCACGGCGATCGTGCGGTCCGCCGCGAGTCCCACGGCGACGAGCTCGAGCGGGAACGTGAGTGGCATGGTGCGCCGCGTGACCACGAACGCCTGCGGCAGGGCCCCGCGCCAACGCAGCCACGCCAGCGCGCGGCGGTCGCGCGTGGCGTGCGCGTTCACGACGTCCACGCGCTCCTGGGCGATGACGCCCGTGAGCGAGCGTGCGAGCGCGCCGATGCCGGTGAACGCGAGCGGCGCCACCGGCAGCGCCGCCTCCCGTGCCAGCCGCGCGAGCAGGGTGTCCTCGCGGCAGCCGACGATCACCCGATGGCCGCCGCGGGCGAGGTACTGACTCAAGCCGAAGATGGACTGTGTCGAGCCGGCGGGACCCCCCTGGTGCGTCAGTTGCAGAATGGTGAGGGGCCGGTCTGGCATCGCCCGAAGGTAGTTATACTATCTCGCCCATGCACGTCGTGGTGGCGTCGCACCAGCAACTGCCGGCGAAGGGTTACGGCGGCCCGCAGCGGGTGGTCGTCGCGCTAGTCCGCGGACTCGCCGCGCACGGCCACCGCGTCACGCTGCTCGCGCCCCCCGGCACGCGGGTCCCCGAGGCGAAGCTCGTGGCAGTCCCGCCGCGCAAGTTCAACGACCCGACGAGCCTCGTGCCGTACCTGCCGCGCGACGGCGACATCCTGCACGTGCACTTCCCGCTCAAGCGCGGCCCCGCCGCGATGCCGTTCGTCCAGACCGTCCACCGCAATCTCAAGCCCGGCTCCCCCCTCGCCCCCAACACGATCTTCCTGTCGCGCGACCACGCGCGCCGCCACGGCAGCGACGTGTTCGTCTACAACGGCCTCGACCCGGCGGAGTACTTCTTCCGGCGCTTCCCCAAGCGGCCGGAGCAGTACGACCTGTTCCTCGGCAAGCTGCACAGCGCGAAGGGCTACCACTGGGCCGTGGAAGCGGCGAAGCGGACGGGCCACCCCCTTATCGTCGCGGGCGGCTGGCGCCCGAGCTTCACCGGCTCGATCAAGTACGTGGGCGAGGTGGACGGCGCCACCAAGGCGGCGCTACTCGCCCGGGCGCGCTGCCTCTGGAACCCCGCGGAGTGGGACGAGCCGTTCGGCCTGGTGACAATCGAGGCGCTGTTCTCTGGCACGCCCGTGCTGGGCACCCGCCGCGGCGCGTTGCCGGAGCTGCTCACTCCGGAGGTGGGCGCGCTGTGCGGCACCCTGGAGGAGATGATCGCCGCGGCCGCGACGATTCACACCCGCGCCCCCGACGCCTGCCGCGCGCACGCCGAGCGCGGGTTCACGCACCTCGCCATGGCCGAGGGCTACGTGCGGATGTACCGGTGCCTGCTGGACACGGGGAAGCTCGCGCCCCCACACTCCCCATGAGCGTGCTGAGACGCGCGTTCCAGGAGCGCCCGCTCCTTGCCATCCTGCTGCTCGCCGCCGTCCTGCGCATCACCGCCGCCATCTTCAGCCGGGGCTTCCTCACTATCGACGACCATCACGTCCTGATCGATACCGCGGACGGGCTGGCGACCGGCATTCGGCTCCCCTCCGACTACAAGCGCTCGATTCTCTATCCGGGCAGCGTCGCGCTGATCATGAAGGCCGTGCGAGCCCTCGCCAACGCGTCTCCGGACATCGAGATGCTGGTGGTGCGTCTGGTGCACGCGGGGATCGCCACGCTCACCGTCTACTGCGCCTTCCGGATCCTCGAGCGCGCGGCGGGGAGGGAAGCCGCCATCACGGGTGGCCTGCTCGTGGCGACGTTCTTCGCGTTGCCGGTCACGTCCGCGCACCAGTTTGAGGAGGCGGTGTGCCAGGTCCCGATGCTCGCGGCCTGCTGGTGGATCGTCGCAGCGGACGGGGCCGAGCGGGGCGCCGGGCTCCGGTCCTTCCTCGCGGGAGCGGCGACCGTGACGACCCTGCTGCTGCGGTTCCCTGCGCTCCCGTTCGTGCTGTCGTTCGCCGCGTTCGCCCTGTGGCGGCCGGCGCAGCGATTTAGCAAGCTGCATTTCGCCCTCGGCCTGCTCGCCGTCGTCGCGCTCCAGGCCGCGAGCAGCGCGGTGATCAACGGCGACCCGGCGTACTACTTCCTGCGCACCGCTGGGCACCGCGCCGGGTTGGGGGGCGGCTACCCGACCGGGCCGATCTGGAAGTACCTCTTGACGCTCGTCGCCGTCTTCCTCCCGCCGTTCTCCGTGCTCTTGCTCGCCGCGGCGATCCGCGGTGGCAGGGCGTTCCCGTTGCTCGGCGTGCCGACGCTGGTGTTCCTCATTGGGCACAGCATCATCCCGAACAAGCAGGAGCGCTTCCTCCTGCCGGTGCTCCCCGCGCTCCTGATCCTGGGCGCGATCGGCATGCCGGTCGTGCGGGAGTGGTTCGCGCGTCGGGGGTGGACGAGGGCATACCGCTGGTCGTGGGGGTACTTCGCCGCGCTGAACGGGCTGCTCCTCATTGCGGGGCTCTTCTCCTACGGGAAGAAGGACCGGGTGGCGCCGCTCGTGTACGTGCAGGCGCGGCACGACGCCACGGGCGTCGTCGTGGCACAGTACACCTACACCTTCCACGTCCCCGTCTACTACCTGGGCCGGCCGCGGCCGCGCGTCTTCGTCTTCAGCGACCGCACCCGTCTCGCCCAGGACGTGCAGACGGTGCGCGCGGCGAGCCCAGCGCCCAACTACCTGATCCTCTACAGTGACTCGGCGGACGCCGACGCGGCGCTGCTCGAGCGCGCCCTGGGCGCTCGGCTCGAGCGCGACGCGACCATCACCCCGAGCCTGGGCGACGAGCTGGCGCACCTCGTAAACCCCGCTCGCAACCGCGCCAGCCGGGCGGTGGTGCTGTCGATCATGTCCGTCAGCGGAGCGTCACACTGAGGAGCTCCCGCACGCGGTGCGCCCAGGTGTGCTCCTGCAACGCCCGGGCCCGCGCCGCGGCCGCGAGCGAATCGCGCAGCGCGTCGTCCGCGAGCAGGGCGCGCGCCCGCTCGCGCAGCTCGTCCACGCTCCGGTAGAGCACGATCTCCCGGTCGGGCGCGAAGTGGCGGATGACGTCCGCCTTCCGGTCGCACAGCTGCGCGGTCCCCACGCCCGCGAGCTCGAACACGCGCATGTTCGCCCCCGTGCCGTAGCGCTCGGGGTCGCCGCCCGGGCCGAAGTTCTGGTGGACGTTGAGACCGACTGCGGCGCCGGAGAGCGCCCGGACGAAGTCGTCCCCGTACACAGGGCCGCGCGGCCACCCCGGTCCCCAGGCCACGAGCCCGAGATCGGCCGCGGTCCGCACGACCGCCTCGCGCGCGGGATCCCGCGAGCCCACGAACACGAGGGGCGCGCGCCAGCGAGGGCCCCCGTCTAGGGGGCGGTGGAACTCGGGATCGCAGCCGAAGGCGAGATAGTGGGCGCGGTGGCCGGCCGCGCGGTGTCGCTCTACACTCGAGCTGTCGTGGGTGAAGAAGGCATCGTAGGCCGGGGCGAGCGCCAGCGAGACGGCGAGCTCATGGGGGTCGTCGGGGAACCAGTTCACCCAGCGGCCGCCGCCTTCTCGCTTCAGCGCGACGACCTCCGCCGGCCCGAGCTTCGTCCCCTTGAAGACGAGCACCACGTCCGCTGGTGCGCGCCGCAGCATCGCCCCAAGCCGCCCAGCGAGTGGGCGCCGCAGGATGGCGCCGAGTCCGCGCGCGCGCTCCTCGCAGCGCCGCACCTCGCAGCCGAGCGAGGCAAGCGCCCCAGCGAGCGCCAGCCCGCTCTTGTGGTAGCGCCGGTTGAACGCCGCGACCAGCACGACCCGCAGCCCCGAGAACGGGAGGGGCGCGGGCGCCGTCATACCTCGATGTAATTGCGGTACTCGAAGACGCGGGCGCCCGTGAGGCGCTCGATCCAATCGGAGAGGTACAGCCGCAGGTGCTCGCGCCGGAAATGGCGCGGGCCCACGCCGGGGCCCGCGTGGTCGCGCCGCGCCGCGACCCAGGCGCGCGCGGCCCGCGGGTGCTCACCCATGAAGCGGCGCAAGAGCGGCGTCCAGTCGAGCCGGCCCTTCGTCTCGCGGG
>WNEQ01006913.1_pt1 | contig 10257 bp, 6 predicted proteins | sample 5399971 | NCBI WGS metagenome assembly WNEQ01 (sample SAMN13153330, study PRJNA577476) | soil metagenome | isolation source: 20 cm grassland meadow soil 2 days after 1st rain plot 5 | place: USA:California | collected 2015-09-18
ATGTAATAAGCGAATGTGTCTGCGTTTCCTACTCGCGGTACTTGGAATCGCGCTTCGTAAAACTCGACCCATACTTGCAGATGGCGCCATGCAAAACTGGCATCCTGCCCAAGAACGAACTCACGATAATCATCGATATCACGTCCCGCCGGCAGCGTGGGTTCCGCTTCTTGCCGAAAATATGGGCCCTCACTCGCTGACAAACCAAAATTCCAAGCCTCGTTAGGCCGGAAACCAACGCGCCCGCTGAAGGTCGGATTATCGAATCCTTGCTCCGTCACGTTCCAAGATTCCGGTCGCGACGACAGCGACGCATTTTTCATTTCAACTGCGTAATCAAATCGGCCTAGCCGGCCGGATACAGAAACCCCGCTGGCATAACTGGGTCCCCAGATTACCGGATTAAATGCATACTTATCGTAGTAGAAGGGGCCGTAGATAAAATCCAGTGGCGAAAGCGGAGCGGATTTGTCCTGAATTGGCGTGACGTTTTCATAAACTAGCGGCGCGTTGATGAACGGGTTCTCCCACGAGAGATGCCGGGGAACCCAATTGCCTACGACTGTGGCAAACTTACCGACCTGTACCGTCAACCGGCCATCCTCCCATGGTGTAACACGCAGCGCGTATTCATCGAGCCGCACCTGAGCGCCGTGATCACTCGGATCAAAACCGCGATCGAGCCGCGACTGCGCGAAGAAATAAATCTGTGATCCAATCTGGGCGTCGAGAAAAAGCGTCAATCGCGGATTGAAAAGAGTGTCGATGTCGCTGTTGATGAGGCCAGGCGCCGGCTGCTCGAAGTGATAGATTTCCAAATCAAGTGTGCCGCTCAATCGCGCACGAAGATTATCTTGAAATGCAGAGAGCGTCAGCGCGCTGTCGAGCCGGTCGAGAGAATCATCGATATCGAACGCGCACGCTGTGCAAGCAAAAAGGCACAGGCTGAAAGTGTGCAACTTCATGCAACTCCAATAACCCCGTCGACAGCTGAAAAGCGCACTTCAAACTCGGTCCAATCGTCTTCGGATCGGACCAAACGCAAATCGCCACCATGCAACCGGGCCAGTTCGCGCGCCAAATTCAGACCAATTCCGTGACCCGACGCAGCCGAGGGGGTCGAACTGTGGTGAAACCGCTCGAAAATGTTTTCGCCGGGTGGGATTGTGCGGCCCGTATTCCCGACAGTCAGCACCACGTCGTTGCCGTTGCCACATGCGCTGACCCGGATCCGCCCGCCGGGGCGATTGTACTTTCGTGCGTTCTCCAGGAGATTTTGCACGATGAGCGACGTGTACCGTTTTTCGCCGGTTACAAACAGTCCGCGTGGAAATTCCTTCTCGATGTTTACATCCGGCGAATCAGGAAGCGCGCCAAGATCGTCGAGCCACTCATCGATGAGCTGGCTAAGATTTACTGGTGTCAATGCGATTTTCAAATGACCAGCGTCCATGCGCGACAAAAGAAGCAACTCGTCAATCACGCCGGTCAAACGATGCGTCTGATGGAGCAAAGCGGACAGCTCCTCGTAAATCTCCTGTTTAAAATCTTCGCGCGACAGCAATGATTCGATGCCAACGCGGAGAACGGTAACCGGACTTTTCAACTGATGCGAGGCATCGGCCGAATATCGTGTGGATCGTTCCAATTCCTCAGCGGTCGACGCGAGCGCGGCTTCAGCGCGTTGTCGTTGTGTACGGTTTTCCTCTGAATCCAACGCCAGCTTCTTTACTGGCGCCGAAAACCTCAGCGCGACCAGATGGCTTGCGACGAAACCGCCTAACAAAAGCAACGCACCCGCGCCGCCAATTTGCCAACGGAGCCGATGCAACTGTGCCAAGGAATAGCTCAAGGGATAAACGCAAATTTCGTAAGCAGGCGGGAAGAGCGAAGCCGGGTTGAGCCGCTTATAAAACAAGAGCTGTGGCGCACCACCAACGTCCACGCGAAAGTAGTTTTCACCTTGGTCAGAATTCGCGAGCGCCCCCGCTAATTTCTCGTTCAGCGATCCCTGGGTGGATCTCGGAAGAGCCTGCAGATGCAGCTGACCGTTCACAAAGATACCGCTCTTCATTCCTGTGTATTTGTCCTCGAGCTCAAGTGGTTCGAACCCGATCACGAGCGCAGAAATCACATCACCGGTGTCGGTAGAAAAGATCGGCACGGCTATCACTTCAACGATGGATCCATCACCGGCCTGGGTATTTTCCTGGATGTAACCGATTTGCTGCGTATCCGGCAATTTGTCCAAGGCGAGCTGCGCTTCGGTTTTGGCGTTATCCGGCAATTTGTCCAAGGCGAGCTGCGCTTCGGTTTTGGCGTCCAGCTCTCCAACATTGTAAGGATTCAGCGGCTTAATGACCGCGCCTTTACTATCGAGGAAGCGATAAAATCTTGCGTGAAGCGATTGCGCCGCTTGCTCCGGGGGCGGCTCCTCCCCTTCCATTAGATCGCGCAACTCATCCTTTGCGCTCGGATACAATAGGTCGATTGCGTTGTCCTCGATGGCCGCGTGGATTCGCGACTTGGCCGCGAGCGCGTTGCAGCGATCCGCCAGCGCTGCGTGGCGTAATTCCTCGAGCTTGTGCAGCGAAGAAAGTTCACTCTGAAAAATCGCCTGCAAATTTCGCTCTGCATCGGCCGTGACCTTGCGCTGTGCCAGATAAAAACCGAGAGCGGTCAGCGTTGCTACGACGAGCATCATGGCGGTAAACAATCGGGTGCGAAAGCGCGCTATGCCTTTGTCTCGCGCTGGAACAGTAGAGCTCATGGGAAATCGACGTGCAGCGTTTGACCGCTCTTCAACTCCACAGGCTTTTCTCGCGTGGTTCTGCTGTCGATCCACGCCTTGAGAGTGTAGTGACCCGCCGGAAGTCCGTTTAACCGGAAGTGCCCATTTGTGTCTGTCATCACAAAATACGGCGTATTCAAAACCAGGATCAGTCCACGCATGTGTTCGTGAATGTCGCACCGAAGTATGACCAGGCCCGGCTTATCGAAAACTTGCGTCGGGATCGGTCGCTCATCTGGCCGATAACGCCCAAGATCAAAACGTTTGGCAGGCGAGTAGGAAAAAATGTTGTGATAAGCGTCATCCAGATTTGGGAATTCAACCTTGGTCCCGAGCTGTATCGGCAGGATCGCTGGAACGAACGTCAAATCTTTTTGCGCGACCTCTTTCACTGGCAAAGGCGCTGGCAGTGGGAACACGCCATCGAGATAAACCACTGCCAGTGGCGGCTGGGTGGAAAGAACACCGCCTTTGGTGACGATCTCGTAGCGCTTCGCCTGAACCGGAGCCGAATGCGATTTTGGGAGTTCTACTCGTCCCTCGACAATGGCGCTAGCCAAAAGCGTAGCGGGAAACAGCGAGCAAATCGCGTTCAACCATAGCAACCCCTGTCGGCGCATTTTCTCAGCAGTTTAGCAGGCGTTTGACCGAACGGAAAGTGCTCGACCCAGCCGGGCAGTCTGCACGATCGCCTTGATTACGTTTTCGGTTGAGCCGCCGCCATTGCAGGCAGCGTGAAGAAAATTGTGGCGATCAAGCTCCAGAAAATTCCAATCGCGCACGCAATGCCCAGGCTGGTGAGCGCCGGATTTCGCGCAAGAGCGAGCGAACCGAAACCGCTCACCGCGGTCAATCCCGCAAGCAAGACAGGCTTTAACACACCGGCGACATCGTGCTCGATTTCGCGTGTCTTTTGCCAGACCAGCACAACGTATATCCCGTAGTCAACGCCGATCGCCAGCACCAGACGGAACGAAAGCACATTCAGCAGATTGAGATCGATATGCAGCAGCTTCATCGAAGCGATCATTGCTCCGATGCCGAACGCGAGTGTGATCACCTGGATCAACCACAAGCGAAGATCGCGATACAAAAGCGCCAGCAACGATACGTCGAATATCGCCATGAGCGCGCTGATGATAAGAAGTTGATGATGCGACCATGGCTGGAGATCCGCGAGCGCATAGCTCCAGCCTGAAATAATCATGGGCACACCAGCCACTGCCAGATCGCGTCCCAGCTCTTTGCTTTGCGCGTGAGTCGCGACCGGCTGACTTGTCATGACAAATCCCGTTGTCAGCAATGGGTCCCGACCGAAGTAGCGGTCCACCAAAAACCACCAGCTCGATGATTGCGGCAATTGCGTCCGCCAGTCTGGCAGGGGCACATTTGGATCGGTAAAATGCTGTAAATCGTCAAGCAACGCGAATGCCGGCACGAACGAATCGCGGCTGAATCCTTCGGTATCCACTGTTTGCTCCAGTGTTTCGCGCGCCGCTTGAAAATTAATCGTACTCAACTTTCGCCGATTTGCCTGCATCCAATTTGGTGAAGTACAAAGCGCTGCCGGCGTGGAGAAGCCTTTGATTTTCCCTGCAGCTTGGAGTTCTCGCCAATGCGCTGAAATTTTTTGCCAGTAATCGTGCAGTTCCTGCGGATTAGTCGCGCGAACAATCGCCAGGACTGGTTCCCAACGCACGGGCATCTTATGCATGATTTCCTCAAGAGCGCGATTCGCGCGGATGTTCTTTGGCTGCAAGGAACGTGTGCTCGCTTGGAAATGGAGCGGGGGAATCGGCGAAAAGCCAATCACAGTCAGCAGCAACAAAACCGCACCCGAAAAAATCAGCATCACATATTTCCTTACGATGTCGAAGAGCCAGTCATAACGAATTGCCGACTGTCGGTCGCGAACAAACAGGAACAAAATCGAGCACATGAACAGGCCGGCGACGAAAATGCCAATCGCAATGAGCACACCAAGTTGCGAAAAACTCATGGCGCCACTCAGCACCAGCGCGAGGAATCCAACTGCAGTCGTGAGCGCGCCGAAGAACACCGCTCGACCAAGTCTTGCGACGGAAGTGGCAATAGCTTTTTGATGTGGTTCTCCGTCGGCGCGCGCCTGGTGGTACCGCCCGAGCGTGAGAATTGCGAAATCGACACCCAGCCCGACGAGAATGGCGCAGAAGCCGACGCTGACCATGCTGAGTCGTCCAAACAAGAGCTGCCCAAGTGTGAGTGCAATCAAACAGGAGAGGAGAAGGCAAAACGCCACGCCCACCAACGCCGAAAGCATTCGGGGAAACCCTGCATAGAAGATTGCGCCTACCAGCAGGATTGAGCCAAGCAGCGTCGCGACCACGTCGTAGCGCATGCTCAGAGAAATCTCCGACACAAAAGCCGGCCGCCCAGTGATGAAAATTTGCAATGGAACGCCGCTCCACCCTTCGCCTGCGGTCACACGAAACTCGTTCACGCGGCGCATCAAGCGCTGGCATTCAAACGCGCTGACCGATGTTTGGTTCGTCACCACCAGAAAAATTCGCATGGTGCGATCTGGCGATGTGAGCGGCTGTTCCTGTTCAATTATGGTGCTTTCCGCGAAAGGCTTTAGCGCTGGCGCAATCAGACCGAGCGGATCGAATGAAAGCTCGAACTGCGGGCGCGGCGAGCCTGCCTCGATCTGTTGGCGCAAACGATGAAGACGATCGCGAATTTTCTCCGGTTGCAGAAACAACATCGTCTCGTCGAACATGCGGGGTTCCAGGTTGAGAAGGAGCGGCACGGCGATTGATTGAAGATCGCGAATTCCTTCGGGCGTGCCCATGGGCGAACCCGCGAGCACGCGCGCACACCAAGGCTGCTGCCGCAAGCGTTCCGCAAACATCGGCGCGAACTCCTCCAGTTTATCGACGTCGTTTGGGTCGCACAGAAGCGCGAACGTCAACTCCCGGGTCTGCTCAAAATCGCGATCGTAGATTTTGAGACCTTGCACCGATGAGAACCTGCCGGGCAAAACGTTGAAGACCTCAGAATCAAGGCGCAACGATGTGATGAGAATCGCAATGCAGCCGATCGTGAGCAGCGCCACGCCGGACCAAACCAGCGCCCGGCGCTGAGTAATGGTTTGTGCGATGAAATCGCTGATGCGCATGAGCAAGCCACCATTCAACACGAATCGGCGCGAAGATGCCAATGTTGTAGCCGCGCTCGATGCTTCGCGCCATTATTACGCATGACGATGCGCTGAAGACAGCGCAGACTACAGCCGTCGACGCTGTAGTGTCCGCTGTCCTCAGCGAAGAATCAGAGACTCAAAAGCGGAATAAGAATGTCTCGTCGCCGCTCATGTACCGCAGCGTTTTCTGATCCGGCGCGCGAACAAATTGATCGCGCAATCCGAACCAGCCGCGCAGCTGTGGCGGGGCTTTTTCTACAGGACCAGACCAACCCTGGCGAGCGAAGGCTCCTTTGACTTCTGCAGACGTCGCGTCCTGTCGCAAAGACAACAACGTTATTCCGGGTCCTTTCGAAACGGTCAATTGGAAGTCGCCAGTTCTGGAAAAGCGGACCAGCGCATCGCCGATCAGCGTCGTTTTTGGGCTTCGGTACATGAGCTGGCCACTTTTGGTCTGCCATTCAGCTGTTGGCTCTGAAAACTCATGGGGTGAAATAGTTGCGCAACTTGTTACGCAAAAAGAAGCAATCGCGAGAGCGAAAATTAATGATGGGCAATTCAGTTGGCCATTTTGCCCGAAACCAAAGCGACGCGAGGACGTGTGCGCACTCCGAAGGTCCGGCACCTGCCGGACAAAACACCGTAGCGCGCTACATATATTTCGCGCGCAGCGCTTTTGGAGTGCGATGCGTTTCCGCATCGCTTTCATGCCGTCACACTGATTTCGGCTTTCGAGGCAGACGCTCCTTCTTTCTTTGGCACGAGCGTGCGCTTCGGCGCAATCGGATGATGGCGTTGCAGCCAAACCAGAAAATAAAAGACCCACATCCGCCAGCGGATTGGAAAACTGTTACCGACATTTCCGCCAAGCACTGCGTTCACGGCTGGCGCAAGGCCGAGCACATTGCGCGGCGCGAGGAAAACTTCGATGAATTCCTTCGTGTACCAGGCGTCCACGAAACGAAGATAAACATCCATCGCGCGGTTCACCGACCGCTCGTAGCGCGCGAACAATCGCTTCGCAGCCCGGGGCCGATCGAGAACTTCGTTGAGAGCGTCGGCGCATTGTTCACCGCTGAACACGGCGAGGAAAACGCCGCTGCTAAAAATTGGATCGATAAAGCCTGCGGCATCGCCTGTAAGCAACCAGCGGTCGCCGTATAATCTAGCGCTGCGATAGGAGAAATCCGCTTCCACATAAACCTGAGAGACGCGGCGGGCGTTTGTTGTCCGCTTGGCGATGATTGGCTGTTCTGCCAGCGCCTGCTCAAGAAAATCTTCGGCGCTCAGCTTTGACCTGCGAAAAGTTTCGCTGTCGAGAACCACTCCGATGCTGGTGCGCTCGGCGCTGAGTGGAATTAACCAGAACCAGCGATCGATGGCACGGATCAAAACTGTCAGGGTTCCGTCGATTCCCTCGGCGCGCCAGACACCGTCGTAGTGCGCGAAGATGGATAGCTTCTGAAGATGATCATAAGTCTTTTTGATTTTGAAGTGTCTGCCGAGAACCGACGCGCGCCCGCTGGCGTCGATGAGGTAACGCGCCCGAATGGACTGAGATGAACCGTTGCTTTTGACCGCCAGTTCGACGTTATCCTGTGAGAACTGAACACGATCAACTGAAATCTGTTCGCAAACTTCCGCGCCGCATTCGGCGGCATGATCCAATAGTACCTTGTCGAAATCACCTCGAGTGACCTGATAAGCGTGATCGGTTTTCGAACGATAGCCGTCCTTGAAGTAAAATTTTGTGCCCTGATCGGAACACGCTCCAAAGATTTCGCCGCCGAACTTTTTCAAGAACCCTGCGCGCAAGAACTTCTCGTGCAGCCCCAGCCGGGTAAACGCCTTCATGCTGAACGGCAGCAGCGATTCGCCAATGTGAAAGCGCGGAAACTTCTCGCGTTCGAAGACGACCACGCGCCGTCCGGCGCGCGCGAGAAGTGCCGCGGCCGTGCTGCCTGCCGGTCCTCCCCCAATGATTGCGACATCGTACATGGCGGTGCTCATCTGTGCGGAACGTTAGCAAATTGTCCAGATTTTGATAGGGCAGCGGGGCGTCTCCAGCAATTTTGTGCTAACATCGGGACGGGGAAAATGAAGCTGATCGATCGATTTATTAGCCGCGAGCTGATTGTGAACGTTTTGTTTGCTATCGCGGTGCTCAGCCTGGTGCTCGTCGTCGGAAACATTTTTCGGAAACTTCTTCCGTTGCTGGTGAATCACGATGTGCCGATGGAGTACCTGATCACGTTTATTGCTTATGTATTGCCGTTCTCACTCATTTTCACGATCCCATGGGGATTGTTGACGGCGATCCTGCTTGTGTTCGGGCGACTATCGGCGGACAACGAATTGATCGCGTTGCGTTCCAACGGCGTGAGCATTTCGCGCATCTGCATTCCACTGGCCGCCGTCGCGATCGTCTGCACGGCCATCTGTGGGTGGTTGAATGTGCAGGCTGCACCGGCTGCGCAGGAAAAATTACGCAGCACGATTTTTGATCTCGCCACGCGGAATCCGATGGCGCTTTTCGGAAGCGACCAGGTGATTGACCAATTTCCGGGACGCAAAATTTACGTAGGCAGGAAAGATGGCAACAAGCTCGAAAACATTACTGTGTTCGAGCTGAACCAAAATTCGTTGCCGGTAAAAGTGACTTACGCGCGCACGGGCATGCTCGAAGCCGATTTGGCGAACAAACAGATTCTCATGCATCTGTATCAGGCGCGTTACCAGGAGCGCGATCAAAAGAACCCGCTCGATCTTCGAAAGATTCGGGACGGGATTAATATGGTCGAAGGCACGTTACCTATCAGTCTGGAAGAGCTTTACCAGAAAGAGAAAAAACGGCCAAGCCGTTCCGCGTTGTCGATCGAGCAATTGCTTGAGCAATTGAAAAGTGAGAACAAGCGGGAACGCAGCGCCAGCCGCACGGAAATCAATAAACGCTTTTCATTCCCTTTTGCGTGTGTGGCGTTCGCAATAATCGGAGTGCCGCTGGGGGTCACGGCGCATCGTCGCGAGACTTCAATCGGTTTCGCCATGGGTTTGATTGTTGCCACGAGCTATTTTTTGTTCGTCATCATCGGCGATACGTTGCGCGGAAATCCGCAGGCCCATCCCGAGCTGCTCGTGTGGTTTCCCAATGTTCTTTTTATCGTGCTGGGTGCATTCTTATTCCGCCGACTGGCCCGGCAATAGCCCTGACGAAACCGCGCTGTAGCCTCCGGTTTCCGGTCGCAAAATTGACGGTTGACGAACTTCGCGGTGCTCCGCCTCCGCCGCCGGTGCTCGGCGTTTGCGTTGCGCCCGATCTTCCCGTCGTTCAAGAAACCTATGGCAACGTCCAGACGCAGTTCGCTCGTGCGCAATTTGTTCTCTGGCGAGTGGACGCGAAGTAACTCGGCGCGCTAACATCGCAGAGCTGTGGCGAAGCCGTATGCTCGAGCGCGTGTTCAAACTGTCTGAGAACAGAACCAATGGGCGAACAGAAATGCTCGCCGGTGTGACGACGTTTCTCACGATGGCTTACATCATCTTTGTTCAGCCGGCGGTGCTCTCCGGGAAGATGTTCGGCACGGACACGGGTGTGGACTTCGGCGCAGTCACAACGGCAACGTGTCTTTCAGCCGCGCTCGCAACAGCGATCATGGCGGTGTACGCCCGTTACCCGATCGCTCAAGCTCCCGGAATGGGTGAGAATTTCTTCTTTGTTTTTTCAGCCCTTCCAGCGGCAACTGCGGCGGGGTTCAGGAACGGATGGCAGGTGGCACTGGGCGTGGTGTTCGTTTCCGGTGTGCTCTTTTTGATCTTATCACTCGTCGGGTTGCGCGAGATGATTTTCAATGCCGTCAGCCCTAGCCTGAAAAATGGTATTGCGGCAGGGATCGGGCTGTTCATTGCATTCATTGGATTGCAGCAAGCAGGTGTGATCCTCAAAGACCCCGGCACTGCCGTGAAATTGAACGCGCATTTGGCGTCGCCCGATTGCATCGCCTTCTTCGTCGGTATGTTGACGACAGCTGTGTTGCATGCGCGCCGCGTGCGAGGCTCCATCCTCTGGGGCATTGTCGTCGCGACAGCATTGGCGTGTTTGCTCAAAATTGGGTTGCCGCAGATGCCCGCTGCCATCTCGGCGGCGCATGACGTGCGCGAGTCCATGCTCAACAAGCGTTTCGAATTTACAACAGGGTTAGTAGCTCTACCGCCATCGTTTAGCCCGACTTTTCTCAAAATGGATGTCATGCATGCGCTGACGCTGAAGATGCTGCCGTTTGTTTTT
>WNEQ01008720.1_pt1 | contig 10248 bp, 11 predicted proteins | sample 5399971 | NCBI WGS metagenome assembly WNEQ01 (sample SAMN13153330, study PRJNA577476) | soil metagenome | isolation source: 20 cm grassland meadow soil 2 days after 1st rain plot 5 | place: USA:California | collected 2015-09-18
AGATTCCCGCGCCATCCGGGCCGCGAGACGTCATACGGTCGCGGATCGCGAGAAGCTCAGACTCGCTGACAGGCCGGCCGTCGCGGTAAGAGAATATGGCTGCTATGCCGCACATGAGGTTCGGGGTTTATACTGTTGAGAGATACAAGTAGAGACGTGATTTATGAAACGTGAATATGACTTTTCAAACGCTGAACGAGGAAAGTTTTATCGTGCTGGCGCAAAGATGGTCTTTCCCATCTACCTCGATGCAGCCCTGCAGAAGCAGCTGGAACCTTTCGCTCGCAACCAAGGCAAAGGTATTGGCCAGATCGTCAATGATATCTTGAAGAACCAACTTCAACTGCTGACCAGCCTCAACCCATCAGACAGGCCTAACGCCACGTTGCAGCAGCCGAGCCGCGCGCGACGCAAACCGAAATCTCAGAGGCGTCCTCGCGCGGCTCGCGGCTGAATGTATTTATTATGGAGAAAAAATTAACGTTCCAATATGACCGTGAAGCAGACATCCTGTATATCAACAAGCGTTCGCCCTATCCGGAACAGGATTCGGAAGAACTCGAGGACGGCGTCATTGCGCGTTTCAATAAAGCCACCCGCGAAATAGAAAATCTTGAGATCCTATTCTTTTCCAGAAGGCTTCTTCGGAGCGATCTCTTGGAATTGCCAGTGAGTGCTGATCTGCGACTTCTCTCAATCCCTTAGCATCCAATTTTTTGGGGCCCGCGCCATCCGGGCCGCGAGAGGTCATGCGGTCGCGGATCGCGAGAAGCTCAGACTCGCTGACGGGCCGGCCGTCGCGGTAAGAGAATATGGTTGCTATGCCGCACATGAGGTTTCGGGGTTTATACTTCTAAGAGATACCCGTGATTTATGAGTGGGATTCGGAGAAAGCTGCAGAGAATAAGCGAAAGCATGGAGTATCATTCGATGAAGCGAGGTCGGTGTTCCTTGATCCACTGGCTCTCACTTTCGATGATCCGGATCATTCCTTGAGCGAGCACAGGTTCATTACAATCGGCATAACGTCGAATCAACGGCTGGTCTTCGTCGCACACGTTAATAAAGACGAGGACCGCATTCGAATAATTAGTGCACGTGAAGCAACACGTCGCGAAAGTTATGAGTACCAAGAACGCAGCAGAAAAGATTACTGACGACCTTCGACCACACTACGACCTGTCCAAATTGACAGGCGGAGTACGCGGAAAGTATTACAAGCGCGCCACGGCAGGCACGGCACTCGTATTGCTCGAACCAGACGTCGCCGAAGCATTTCCAGACGGCCGGACCGTGAACGATGTCCTGCGAGCAGTTGCTAAAGTTGCCCGTACGCAGGCGGATGCAATCGGTGTCGCGCCGAATAAGCCGATGCAGCCGACGCGCTCCGCGAAGCCGCCTCGCGTTGCCTCGCCTCGCAAGAAGCCCTCGCCTCGGCGCGGCTGATCGGCGAACCGTCAGGCGCACGACACGCCCCTCGCTCGCCGGCGTCGGGAAGGTGTAGATTCGGAACGATCAGTTACCAAGACATCATCATTGAACCTGATAAATTTCAGCTCCGCTCGCAGTTCGCGGTAGTTGTAGATCTCGCCGTTAAACGAGATACCGAAGGCGCCGGTCTCGTCGAACATGGGCTGCGCGCCACTGAGCGACAAATCCAAAATGGACAGCCGCCGATGCGCCAGGCCGGCCGATCGGTCTGGAGAAATCCAGATTCCGGCGCCATCCGGGCCGCGAGAGGTCATGCGGTCGCGGATCGCGAGAAGCTCAGACTCGCTGACGGGCCGGCCGTCGCGGTAGGAGAATATGGCTGCTATGCCGCACATGAGGTCAAGGGTTTATACTGTTGAGAAGAGAGATCAACAAAATGACATTGACGGAAATCATTCAAGATATCCATGGCTTAGATAGCGAGCTCAAAAGACTCGAACAGCGTTATGGGTTGCTTTCGGCCGACTTTTACCATCTCTATAAGGCGGGAGAACTGGAGCAAAGCCGGGAGTTCATCCAGTGGGTCGGCTATTATGAAGCCAAACTCGAGCGGGAACGCCGTTATCGAGACATGTAACTACAGTTACGAAATCTATCGCGGTGGAGAGAAAATCGCCTGGTACGATCCGTTTGAACATCCCCACGTTTCCGAGTTGGCCGCCACTCACCCTCAACACAAACATGTTCCTCCTGATATCAAACACAATCGAATCCCGGCACCGGGAATCAGTTTCGAACATCCCAATCTGCCATTTCTCATCGAGGAGATCGAGCGCGACATCCCTGTGGCTTAGTATTGCCGGCATTTGCGGGTGTGCTAACTCTCAGCTGAGGAGTAGGCTTTTGAGGGGTACCGCGGTTTAAGAATGGCTCAGTGAAAGACTCGGAACAGAATGGCGATATTCAAAGCGATCAACGTACCCAGCATCCAGCTGTGCAGCCGCAAGCTGGAACGAATGTCTGCCATTTCGGTGTCATATCGAGCGACTGCTCTAGCGGCCGCACGCGCCTTGTCTTCAGCGGCCCCTGCGTCCTTCAGCGCGTCATAAAGCTCCTCGATCATTACACTCATAACCCTAGTCTATCGCCGGAACTAAACAGAATCAATCGTTTCGCCTTGAACCCGCCCCATTGGCTCATGCTGCGGCAAATGTGATATTCGAAAGGCCGGTCGTTGTTTCCCCGTGCTCGAGTTGATCGGCGAGGGCTCGGAGGGCTATGGCCTGAGCCTTTGTCTTTGCTTCGTGAGACGTCGCGCCGTATGCGAGGGCGCCTGGGATCTCAGCCACTTCCGCAATCCAACGGCCGTCTTCTTCACGATCAAGTTCAATCGTAAGAACCATATCAACCTCTGATCGGATTCTACCTTGACAACGCGAATGACAAGGTTCAACTCGACAAACTGACGGTCAGCAATCTTCCGGGTTCGGTGGAGACCAGCGCTGGCTAACTGTTGCAGCTGTGGGATTCTCGCGACGAATGTGACCAAGTACGGCGAGGAATTTGGCGCGTCCGGTAGGAGTGAAACGGACCCGCACACCTACTTCTTCGATAGCAGCTCATCGGCTTCTGCCAAAACATCGTCCAAGTCAAATTCTTTCTCACCCAGTGCGAGCAGTCTTAGTATTTCTCGTTCCTGCTCCCCTTTTTTGTACGCATCCAAGCTGAGCAACACTGCCGCAGCCTTGCCTCCACGTGTAACAACTACTGGACCTCTGGATTTTTGCACACGCTTCAGCGCGGCCGACGCATCTTGTTGCAGTTCGCTTAACGGAATCGTGTTAAGAGCCCTCGCCATCTTCTTGCCTCCAACTCCCTTTTCAACCTCTGAACGCATTCTAGCTTTTCAGCCACGTGCTTTCAATGGAGCCTGCAACAGTTTCCTGGCTGGACCAATCCTCGAGCGAGGAAATTTTGGTCTGGCCCGTACGTACTACCATGGTGTTGCCGATGACGATGGCGTCCATGCGGGTGCGGAGAAAACAGGCCAGAGCTTGAGCGGGCGTATCCACGATCGGCTCATTTTCATTGAAGCTGGTGTTGAGCAGGACGGGAACGCCTGTGATCTTTTCGAATTCGACGATCAGCCGGTAATAAAGGGGGTTTTGCGTTTCGCTCACGGTTTGCAATCGTCCGGTGCCGTCCACATGAGTGATGGCCGGCAGAAGGTGGCGTTTCTCTTCCCGAACCGGATAGACCTGCTGCATGAATGGATCCGGGACGGGATCGACAAAGTAATCCGACACGGCGCTTTCCAGAATCGAGGGAGCAAACGGGCGGAACTTTTCTCGCAATTTGATCTTTTCATTGATGAGATCGCGCATGTTGGCGCGGCGAGGATCGGCGAGGATACTGCGATTGCCCAGGGCGCGAGCGCCCCACTCCATTCGGCCTTGAAACCACCCCACGACATTGCCTTCCGCAAGCAACTGGGCAGCGGCGCGGCATGTTTCCTGGCTGTCGTCGAAACGAAGTAGCTGCAGGTCGGCTGTATTCGGGTGTCCATTTCTGAAGGGCCACGCGATTTCAGCCTGACCATTCAGCAGAGGCCGGATATCGTAGTTGTCGTAGGATGTGCCCCACAGAGCGTGGTTCATCACGAACGTCCGCGGCTTCCCCAGACGCTGGTGCCAGACGAAATACGCAGCGCCCAGCGCCGTGCCGTTGTCGGAGGCTGCGGGCTGAACATAAATCTCCTCGAAGGGAGTTTCGCTGCGAATCTTGCCGTTCACCACACTGTTCATGGCGCATCCCCCGGCCAGGCAAAGCCGGCGCGCTTTCGTGCGTTTCCACAAGCCATTCAAGACATGAAAAACACAGGTTTCGTACACGGCTTGCAGCGAGTGGGCGACGTCTTCATGGAATTCCGTCAGCGGCTCATCAGGACGGCGGTGCGGGCCGAGCAAGCGTTCCAGTTCTGTGGAATAAAGCTTGCCGATGGTGGGATAGCCGCCGCTCCACTCCATCTCATCGCCGTCGGACCAGTGAGCGAAATACTTGAGGTCGAGTTCGAACAGCCCATCACGTTTCAGATGCACCAGGCGCTGGAGAACATCGACGAAGCTTGGCCTTCCGTAGGGCGCCAGGCCCATGACCTTGAACTCGTCACCATAACCCAGAAAGCCCAGGTACTGGGTGATTGCGGTGTAAAGAATTCCGAGCGAGTGCGGGAAATAAACTCGCTCCAGCATCTCTAAAACAGTGCCGCTGCCAAAAGCCAGTGAAGTGCTCACGAAGTCGCCAAAACCGTCAATGGCGCATACCGCTGCGTCATCGAAGCCGGAGACAAAGAAGGCGCTCGCGAGGTGCGCGGGATGATGCTCGACGTGATGGATCTGGGGTAGTGCGTCAATACCCAGAGCAAGGGCCTCGGCCAATGGAATCCGCATATCGTGAACTCTGCGCAGGTGGTCGAGCCGATTGCCCAACATCTGCCGCCCCGGACGGTGCCCGATAACAAATGCCGCTTTCTTGAGAAGGTGAGCCTTGGGATTGCGGCTGATGGCGATGATATCGATTTCCCGGCCTGTGATTCCGGCGATTTCCAGGCAACGGCGGATCGCCATTTGTGGAAATCCGGCAAAGTGCTTCACGCGGCGGAAGCGTTCTTCTTCCAAAGCAGCAATGAGCTGGCCATCGCGGATGAGTACGGCCGACGCGTCGGCGTGATAAACGTTGATGCCTAGTATGTACATGACTAGTTCTCCGAGACTTCGTCTTTCGAGGAGTAACCGTAGTAGTAGTACTGATAGTCGGCGTAGCCCTCGCGCTTCATATTCACGTTATTGAGCACGACTCCGAAGATCCGGGCCCCCACCGCGGACAATTCACGACAGGCGCGCTGGACCGCGTTGCGTTTGTTGCGTCCGGCATGAACAACCAGAACCACGCCGTCCACCATCGTCGAGAGAATCACCGGATCCGTCACGCTGCCGAGCGGCGGCGTATCGATCACGACGTGATCGTAACGCTCTGCCATGATCTCGATCAGGCGCTTCATTTTCCCGGAGCTCAGGAGCTCCGCGGGGTTGGGCGGCGTTGGACCGGCCGGTATCAGATACAGATTCTCCGACGCACGATGGATCAGGTCGTCAATTTTGCCGTTCTGGGCCAGGTACGTGGACAATCCCGGGATGGGCGGGATTCCAAAGGCGGTGTGGACCGACGGCTTCCGCAGATCGCAATCGATCAGGAGGACTGAACCTCCAAGCTGGGCCAGCGAAATGGCGATGTTGCTCGCGGTGGTGGTTTTTCCCTCATTACTGCGTACGCTCGTCAGAAGAATCGTTCTTGGTGGATTGCCCGTTCCCGACAGGAGGAGACCGGTCCGCAGAGCTCGATAGGCTTCGGCCGCCGACGAGCGGCCGTCGAATTCCATCAGGCGGGCACGCGGAATTTCGCCCGGAGTCTTGTGATCCGAACCCGGAGTCTGGGCTGCCAGTTTCTTCCGGCGGCCTGTGGAGCCAATGACGGGGATGACGGCCAAAGCAGGTAATTGCGTAAACCGGGTCACGTCGTCGATATTGCGGAGTGAGTCATCCAGTCGATCCATAAGCCAGGCCAGTCCCACTGCTCCGGCGAGACTCAATACCAATGCGAACAGGATCGTGCGCTGCCGGTGCTGATCGACCGGGCCTTTCGGCACACGCGCGGGCGCGATCACACGAACGTTGCTGTGCTGTTGTGCCACTTCGAGGTAGGCCTGGCTGGTTTTCTGCAGGAAGTCGTTATACAAGGATTTCGTGGTATCCACGTCCTGTTTCAGGATGCTGTATTTGATCGCGTTTTGATTCTCCCTGGAAGCCTCGTCTTTGGCGGACGCAAGCGCCGCCTTCAACGCGCTTTCATCCCGTACGGCGCGTTCGTAATCGGCTCGTAGTTTCTGTTCCAACAACGTCCGGCTCGCCGCGATCTGATCCCGGATGGTCGCGATCTGTTGGTTGATTTCCAGCATTTGCGGATATTTGGGTCCGTAGGTGACACTCAGCTCTGCGGCTTTGATGGAAAGGTCGTCGAGCTTCCTTTGCAATTCTGCAGTTTGAGTGTCGGCGAATGCTTCGGGAACCTGATTAATCCGTCCCTGCAGCACTTGCTCGTGCAGGGAATCCTTCAAAATACGGTCCGTTTCGGCTCGAGTTGCCTGATCGTGCAGCTTGGCCAGTTTTTCGCCGATCAGCGTCGACTTGCCCTCCAGGCCATAGATGTTTTTGCTCTGCATGTAATCGGCCAGCGCTTGTTCGGAGCGTTCAACTTTTGCTTTCAGCTCCCGCGTCGAACGATCCAGCCATTCCGAAGCGCTGGTGAACTGTTCGATCTTCTTCTTGAAGGTGGTTTCGACGTATCTGTGCGCGATTGCGTTGGCGACACTGGCGGCTAATAAAGGGTCCGTATGCGTGTAGGCCACTGTCATGATACGCGTGTCCACGATCGGCCGGATGCGGAGCGAACCTTCAATGATCCCGGCGTAAGGCCCCAGGCGGTCGACTTCCTCAGGCGAACGGGGTGCTGAGACTGTGGATTGGGCGGGTGTTGCGGTGAACACTGCGGGACGGGTAGTCACGGGAGCCCGCCGAACTTTGCCGACAACGTCGCTGAAAGATTCCGAGAATGTTTTTCTCTTGTTTACTTCGGCGAATGCCGGATTCTTATCCAACTGTAGCTGGACGACAACGTCTTCCAGGAGCGGCGCGCTTTTCAGCTCCACTTCGGCCGTGTTCATCGTCACGTACAATTGATCCTCTTCGTCGATGAAAACCTGGTTCTGCCTGACTTGTGCGCCGGTCTCCCGGCCGATCTCGATCGTCGCTGTCGCCTGGTAGAGCGGCTTGTTTCGGAATTGGTCCAGAGTGATCAGTGTTGTGGCGATCACGGCGACTCCGATTACCAGCCACAACCGTTTTCGGACGATCTGCCAAAGCCATCGTAGCTTGACGTTTTCCGAGTGTCCGAAACGCGACTCCAGGTCCGGACCCTTCCAGGATGGCGAGCCCAACGGTTGCGTCGCCGGCAGGTTGCGGAATGTCACCTCGGGGGATAGAACGCTGGAATAAGGATTGTGGTCGGGCATGGTAGTTATCTCCGCGTCAGGGAATCAGGACTCGCGCAGCGCCATAAGCGATGTTCACGCCGAACGAGTTGAGAACCGGTACATAGATGGATTTCGCTTTGCTGTTGGGGACGACAATAATGTCATTCGCCATGATTTCAACATCCGGCTGTCGCCCGCGCATGACGGCTGTGATGTCAACTGGTACCTGCTTTTTTTCCTTGGATCCATCCTCACGAAAAATGACAGCCTTGCTTGGCGCCGCAGTTGGATTCGTATTCTGGGCCAGAGAAATGGCCTGACGAAGCGTCATTCCTTCCTTGAGAGGGAACGAGCCAGCTGCTTTCACTTCGCCCGCGACAAAGAAGACGTCAAAAGGCGGAATCTGGAGGATATCGCCGGGTTCGATCCGGACGTTTTCGCTGAACTCGCCTCGCAGTAGCCTGTAGAGATCGGCTTTTTTCATGTCGTACACGGCCTCGGCATCGTTTTGGCTCGCCTGTGTTTTGTGAATGATGAATGCTGAGCAACTCGAGCAGAGTGGGCCGGCCCTCGATGTTGTAAATGCCGGGCGATCGCACGGCGCCCTGGACGAAATAGCGGCGGTTCACGTGTCTGAGGATCACGGAAACTTGCGGGTCGACCAGGTAGCCTTCCTGTAGCTGCTTTGTAATCGCCGTAGCTAACTCGCGCGACGTTGTCTTTTCCGCCTGGATTGGACCCAGGAAGGGCATTTCGATCGTGCCATCGGCGCTCATCCGGTATTCGCGGGAGAGTTCCGGCATCTTCAAGACCGAAACCTCGATGACATCGGCCGGTCCGATCACATATTCCTGGTCGGGCAAAATGATGGCGTTGTCATTGGTCCCGTTCACTGCAGGTACGGGACGATCCTGCAGCCCAGCTCCCATGAGTAAAAGGACCACAAAAGCTTTCATTGTTGTCTCCTACAGCAAAGCGGCTTCCGGCTCTTGGATTCGGGAAGCCAGCGCCGCGAGAACTAGAAATAGAAGGGCATTCGATGGAATCTGGAGATCGGTCTCCGCCACGCTCTGAATGAGGATCGCTATGATGCCGGCCCCACTCGCCATAGCCATGGCCGCTCGAAGTGGATCGCGGGAACGGATTCCTCGATGGACGCCGAAAAGGACGACGGCGATGAACCAAACCACAATGATTCCGCCGGCAGCGCCGGCCTCGGCCAGGATCTGCAGATAATCATTGTGCGCATAGTTGATGCGGAGCAGGCTTGGCACCGTTTCGTAAGTCGGAAAGACTGTGACGAGTGCTCCCAGGCCAACGCCTAGGACCGGGTGGTGGCGAATCGCATTCAACGTCCCTTGCCAGATCGTTGCGCGGCCGACATCCGGAGTACCGGACTGCACCAGTTGGTCGACCGCATCGCCGAAGTGTTCAAGAATTTCCGATGCGCCGATCCACAGGACACCCGCGATCACTGCCAAGGCCACAATAGCGACCGGTCCGATGGTGGACACTCGAACCGTGTCGCGCTTCTTCAAAATCATCATGAACACCATGGACCCGGCCAGACTGATCACGCCGCTGCGAGAGTTGGAAATGATTGCGGCCGTTCCCATCAGAGCCGCTGCGAATCCGAATAGCAGGCGCCCGTGACCTCGAACGACATGCAGGATGAGCGCCAGCGGAACGGGCATAAGCATGGCCATATATCCGGCAAAGTGGTTGCGATTGACGAATGGTCCAAATACGGATTGGGTCGTGGGCCGCAGCCAGTAAAAGCTGCCGTTCCAGGCAAAGTGCTGGACGAGCGCAAAGGCGGCCAAGGCCGCGCCAAAAATGGTGAGAGCATTGGCCAGCCGTAAGAGGCGCTCGCGGGTAACGAGGAAATTGGATGCAACGATGAAGGCGAAGGCGAGAAAAAAGAGAATCGTCAGGGTTTGCCGCGTGGCCTCCACATCCATCGAGAGGCTCCATCTTTGGCCGTCACCGCCGGTGAACGCGATGCTCTGCACGATGCCAAGTAACAGCAACGCCAGGATCGGTAGTGCAGCCGGTGGGATGTTCACATCCAGCCGCCGGTCGACGGTGATTTTGATCCCCCACAACAGCAGGATTCCGATCAGCATCAATTCAAAGATGGCGATCGACCAGGGTTCAACTGCGCCATGTGCCAAAGCGGTGAAAGACAAGACAACCATCAAACCAACTGCGATGGATTGGTCGAGACGAGACGGTAGGGGCGGTCTACCGGATTTCTCGAATGTCGAAATCGTCAAACCAGACTGTTCCGTGGGTGGGAGGTTCGTAACTGAATTTGGGCCGTTGTTGTATGGAAACCACCAGTGGACCATCCGCCGCCTTGAATTCGAGTGTCCGCGGCTGCCATTCCTGGGAGCCCTCGGGCGCAGGGTCGGACGCCGCGATCCACTGTTTCGAGTTCTTACTGGTGACGGCCACGCGCGGCCCCTCCGGCGCGGTGAGGTTCTCCGTCCTCACGTAGTAGTCGAGCCGGAAATGCCGGCCGGGCCGGAGCAAAAGGACCTGTTTGATTTCCTCTTCCAGACGCGTTGTTTCATGGCCGAGAAAGTCGACTCTCAAAGAGCGTTGACCTGTGTGTGCGATGCCCGTGTCGATGGACACCATCGCATACTTGCTCGGCTGAATCGCCCAGTCCAACTGAGCAAAGTCCACAAGAATATCGCCCTCAAATCCGCCATTCCAGATACCCG
>WNEQ01002203.1_pt1 | contig 10238 bp, 9 predicted proteins | sample 5399971 | NCBI WGS metagenome assembly WNEQ01 (sample SAMN13153330, study PRJNA577476) | soil metagenome | isolation source: 20 cm grassland meadow soil 2 days after 1st rain plot 5 | place: USA:California | collected 2015-09-18
GGCGTTTCTCCCGAGGTGACGGGGCCAGATCGCCCCCAGGCTATCAGTCCCTTGCCGGGCCTTCGACCTCCAAGGACGCGCCCAAACGCGACCCGGCGAAACCAATCTCAGAACGTGCGGTGTAACTACGCGAGAAGTGAAGTGGTGGAGGGTAAGGGATTCGTAGATTGCGCGCTCAATTCTGACGCGACCTTAGCGCGCACGACTTAGTAAATCGTGGTAATCCGTGTCATCCCGTGCCCGTTTTGCGCTCCGGGTCCGCCGGGTTTTGGTCAGGAGGCGCGGGGCTGAGGCTCCTGACGATCCGGCTTTCCCGGCGTCCTCCATGCCCGGCCTTGTGTCATCCGATGGATCGCTCGACGGATCGACGGCATCTGAAAGGAAGGGCGGAGAGGAGCAAGGCCATGTCCTACAGCATATCGACCTTACTGACTCGCAATCTCCACGACGTCTTCGGTGAAAACGACGGCACGCGTCGGCGCGCGGCCATCGACGAGATCTACACCGAAGATTGCGTGTTCTACGACCCCACCAAGGGCGTCTACCGTGGCCGCGACGAGATCGATCGCGTCGCGGGCAAGATCAAGGCTACTCACCCTGACTTTCGCTATCAGCCAATTGTTGGGCCCGAGGAATTGGGCAATGGTGGGCGGATCCAATGGGTATCGGGCCGCCCTGGTGAGGCGCCAGCTTACGCCGGGACTGACTTCATCATTGCCCGGGACGGCCGGATTGCCGCCCTTTATCTGTTTTTCGACAAGCTCCCCTGAGCTAGCTGCGTGATCACGCGAATCTGCCTCGTGCGCTGACCCATCCCACACTGGCGTACAGGGAATCGCGCGGCTCGGCTCGCAGCGTCTCGACCCTGCCTCGCGGTCTCAGACGGTTCAACGTCCTTGGTGAGACCGCCTGTCTCTTCGGCATCGCGACGACCTTGCCTGCTTCGCTCGGCGTTTTCCGAGCCAGGAGATAGGCACCGGCGATGGCATTGATGACGTCGTCGACGCCACCTCGGGGATGGCCGATCGAGTCCTTGCCCTGCTTTGACACCGTTCTCTCCAGGGCAAGTAGCATCGCTCTTTCCTGCACGATTCCTGCCTTGCGGTCCAGGAGTTCCACCAGCTGACCATTCAGCAACGGCAGGAAGTCGTGAAAGATGTCGCTCTTCGACTTGTCCGCGACAACGTACGACGCCAGGCCGGCGTCCACGAGCGGTATTTCGAGGAGCTGGCCGCGATCCTCGCCAAGCCGGGGTCGCCGGACGTCCAGGCGATCGCCGCGCTACGCAAGCGTTACGACACGGAGTAGGTCTCGGCGCTCAGTACTTGATCGTTTGACAAGGTGCCATATCGGCGTCCAACACACCGACGTAAACGGTGCTCTTGCTTCTCAGCGCCTCAGCTTCTGGCGGCGGACGGGCCGAAGACGGGGAGGTTGTACTCGCCGAATTTGTCGGTGGCGTCGATCCAGCGGAGCTCCAGCGTCATGCCGTCGCGGAGGTCGCTGGGCTCGACGTCGACGGGATAGGAGATGAAGAGCGGGCCTTCGGCCAGCTCGAGCGCGACGACGGTGTGGGGCGGCGGATACTCCGGGAAGTAGCCGCGGCGGAACGTCGTCCACGAGAGCACCTTCGCCTTGCCGCTGAGCGGGGACCACGCGAAGTCGTCGGACAGGCAGCGGTCGCAGGTCGGGCCCGGCGGCCAGCGGAACTTCCCGCAGGCCGAGCACTGCTGCAGGCGCAGCTCTCTCGACAGTGTGAACGTCCAGAACTGCTCGGCGTACGGATCCATCGCGCGTAGCGGTCGGGCCGTCGCCATCGTCACGCTCCCCTGGTGTAGATCAGGCTCTTGCACTTGCCGGCGACGTCGTGGACGTACTGGGCGACCTCGGCGCCCTGCACCTGCCGGTTGCCGAGACCGCCGCGCAGCTGGCGGACCAGCTCGGGCTGGTGGTTCCAGCTCTGCATGTAGCTCTCGGAGAGCATCCCGCCGCTGGTGTTGCACGGCAGCTCGCCGCCGATCTCGATGCGGCCGCCCTGCACGAACGTGCCGGCCTCGCCCTCCTTGCAGAAGCCGAACCCTTCGAGCGAGGCCAGGAGGTGCACGCTGAAGCTGTCGTAGGTGGCGAACACGTCGACATCCTTCGGCGTCACGCCAGCCATCGGATAGACCTGGGCCGCCACGTCGTGATGGGCGCCGTGATAGAAGGTCTTCAGCCGGGGCCGCAGCTGGGTGGCGTCTACGTTCTCCTCGGACCATCCGAAGCCGCTCACCATGACGGGCCGCTGCTTGAGATCCCTCGCCAGGTCGGCGCGACGGACGATGATCGCAACCCCGCCGTCGTTGATAAGGCAGTAGTCGTTGAGGCGCAGGGGCTCGGCGATGTATGGCGCATTCAAATAGTCCTGGATCGTGAGCGGCTTCTGCATCACCGCGTTCGGGTTCAAGCAGGCGTGCTTGCGGAACGCCACCGCGACCGCGCCGAGCTGCTCGTCGGTGGTGCCGTAGAGCAGCTTGTGGCGCTGGAAGAAGAGCGCGTAGAGCGCGCCCTGCGAGGTCATGCCCCACGGGGCGTAGTAGAAGTACGAGGTGATCGCGCCGCCGGTCACGCGCGCCCCGCCGTAGGCCGTGTCCATCGAGCGCTGGGCGTTGCCGTAGACCAGGGCGACGGTCGTGCAGAGCCCGGCGTTGATGGCCAGCGTCGCCTCGATGATGCATTGCGCAGCGTCGCCGCCCCCGCTCCAGCGCGGGTTCAGGCCCCACTGTTCGCTGGCCCGCTCGCCGGACAGCGTGCCCCCGACGCACAGGCCATCGATGTCGTCCTTCTTCAATCCCGCGTCGTCCAGCGCACGCTTGAGTGCCCTCGACGCCAGCGTGTACGAGTCGTAGCGGGCCTCGCCCTTGCTCACGGTCTGGCCGCCGGCTCCCCGGTAATCCTTCCCGTAGTCGGTCTCGCCGACACCGACGACCGCTACGGTATCCTTCAGCGGCGCGAGCCGCGCCCGGTCGAAGCTCACCGCCATCGCAGCCTCCTCAGATCACTTTGTCGTTTTCCAGCGACTTCATCTCCTCGTCGCTCAGACCGAGCAGCTCGCCGTAGACGTAGCGGTTGTGCTCGCGCAGCAGCGGCCCCCTTCCGTGCACGAAGGCCGGTGTGCGGGACAGCTTGACCGGATAACCCTCATACTCGAACTCCCCGATCTCAGGGTGGTTGACGACCGGGTGCATGTCGCGATGCTTGAGCTGGGGATCGTGCTCGACCCGGTCCTCGGCGCTCTGGACCACCGCCGCGATGATCCCGGCCTCCTGGCACCGCTGCATGACGTCGTAGCGCCGGCGCGGCCTGATCCAGCGGCCGACGATGGCGTCGAGCTCGTCCTGGTTCGCCACGCGCGCCTCGTTGGTCGCGAAGCGCGGGTCCCTACTCAGATCGGGCTGACCCATCACCCGGCAGAGCGATTCGAACTGCGCCTGGGTCTCGCAGGCGACGAACACCCACCAGTCCTGCCCGACACGATCCTTGCCCGAGCATCGATAGGTGTTGTGGGGCGCCACGGCGGGCCACAGGGCGCGATTGCCCGGCGGAAAACCCGGGCGGCGTGTGGTCCGGCCGTTCACCTGGAAATCCAGCATGTACGTCCCCAGGAGCGACATCGCGCCCTCGGTGACCGCATAGTCGACGTAGGATCCCTCGCCTTTCTTCCTGGCCTGGAGCAATCCCATGACGAGGGCAAGGCCTCCCATCCATCCGCCCATCACGTCCATGTACGAGAACCCCCAGCCCGCGGGCGCCATGCCTGGCAACCCGGACGCGAGCGACAAGCCCGACTGGGCCGCGGCGGTGGGGCCGAAGCTGCGGTAGGCCTTGTAGGGCCCGGAATGACCGAAGCCGGACGTGCTCATGTACACGACGCGCGGGTTGATCTCGTGGATGCGCTCCCAGGTGAGCCCCCAGCTCGGAAACACTTCGCCACTGAAGTTCTCGACGACCGCATCCGAGATGCCGATGAGCCGCTCGGCCAGCGCGAGCCCCTTGGGGTGACGCGTGTTCAGGCTGATGGCCAACTTGCCGTGGTGCAGGATCGTGAAGTATGGGGTGTTGTAGTAGGGCTTCTTGCCGTCCGCGTGGCCGCCGCCGTGCAGCGGCCCCGTCCCCTGCTCCGACGTGAACTCCTTCTGCGGGCCACCGACGATCGGACTCGGGTGGGCCGCGTAGCGATGATCATCCCAGGACCCGACGCGCTCGACGTGGATGACCTCGGCGCCAAAGTGCGTGAGCAGCCGCGGCGCCCACGGCCCGACGGTCTTCCACGTGAAATCGAGGATGCGCACTCCGCTGAGGATGCCTTTCGGGAGCGTGACTGACGCGTTCACCGGACCACCCCTGCGGCGGCCAGCGCATCGACCTGCGCGGCGGGGAGACCGAGATCGCCTTCCAGGACCAGCCGCGTGTGCTCGCCGAGATGCGGTGCTCTCCCTCGGGGTGCGATCCCGAGCGCGTCGCACATGAACGGGCCGCGCGGGTACCGAATGGCGCGGCCGATCTCCGGGTGCTCGACGTCGCGCCAGAAGTCGCGCTGCTGGTAGTGCGCGACGTCGTAGTTCTCCTCGGGTGCGCGCACGAGCCCCCACGAGATGCCGTACGACTGCGCGCGGGTGAAGACCTCCTCTCCCTTGCAGGCGGCGATCAGCCGGCGGATCCCGTCGAGCACGGCGGTTCCCTGGCGATAGTCGGCCATGCGGACGGCCTCGTCGCGGTACTTGGGATCGGTCAGCTCACCGGCGACGCCCTTCTCCTCCATCCACTCGATCAGCTTCGCCCAGCCCCGGTCGCCGAAGGTCTGGTTCACCGCGATCACGTACATGCCGTCAGCCGTCGGCAATTCCAAATCGGGCCGCCGGCGCGCGGAGGCGTGCATCCCGGTCTGCCTATAGAGGGTGGCGCCGTTGTAGAGCCACTCGGGTACCGCGGACTCGGTGCCGATCGAGCAGGCATCGTGGATCGAGACGTCGATGTACTGCCCCTCGCCGGTCGTCATGCGGTCGAAGAGGGCCAGCGTGATGCCGTGCAACGCGAACACGCAGCCCATGTGCCAGGCCTGGTGACCCTGCCCGCCGATCGGCGTGAGCGTGGGATCGGAATAGCCGGTGCTGGCCATGTGGCCACCGAGGGCCAGGTGGGCGGCATCGTTCATCCGATAGTCGCGCCAGGGACCGTCCTGACCGAAGTCGGTCAGCGAGGTGTAGATGAGCGCGCGGTTGCTCGAGACCGAGCCGTGGTCGAGACCATACGCACGCAACGTCCCCGGCGGCGTGCTCTCGAGGAAGACATCGGCGCCGGCCAGCAGGCGGCGCAGCAGATCCTGAGCCGGCGGGCGACCGACGTCGAGAGCCACGCTCTGCTTGCCGGTGTTGTACCACCAGTAGTCGAGACAGCGGTCGGGATCGACCGTGTCGTCGACGAAGGGGCCGCACCAGCGCCCCGGGCCTCCCGCCGTAGGCTCGATCTGGATCACGCGCGCGCCGCCGTCGGACAGGAGCTTGCCCGCCCACTGGTTGCGGCGATCGGCCAGCTCGACCACGGTGAGTCCGTCGTACACGCCATTCATCTCCGTCTCCTACACGCGCGGCGTGACGTCGCGCACCGGGGCCGCGCCGCAACCGGCCAGGAAACCCTGACCGGAAGATCGGTCTCCACCGTCGGCATCGCTGGCCTCACCCGCCGCTCGTCGAACACCACGAGATCCCGCCTTGAAGCCGGTGCGCACTAGAGCGCGATCGTTGAGCTCCTAGGCGCGCTGTCGAAGGTGAGCTTGCACTAGGCGGCCCCTGCCGCCGCTCCTGCCCCCGGCACAGCGCGGACAACCACGCGCGTCACGGGATTTTCTGCCAGAACAGAGCGTTGGTCCAGAGGGAGCCCTACGGCAAAACGTGGCGATTCGCGTCAGATCTGGGCAAGTGGATCGTAATTACGCGAGAAGTTGAATGGTGGCGGGTAAGGGACTCGTAGATTATCCCGGCCAGGTCGGCGTCTGATGCACCATCTTAAGACATCTCTCCCCGCCCTCGTTCTGGATGCAGGAACGATACGTCTCAATCTCCACGAGTGGTGGCCCCGCCGGTGAAGGTCGCTCAGAGCGCCGCGTGCGCCTCTCGCTGGACGTCGAGATCGACGAGATCGACAGGTGACGCCGTGCCTTCGAGCATGCCCCAGCTCTTCAGCCAGTCGAAGGTTCGCTGCATCTCGTCGAGGGGAATCGGGGCGGGGTCGCACACCACGAGGCGGCTCTCGCGAAGATCGTCGATGGTGAGCGCCGCGATCTCCGGATCATCCGGGCCGTGGTAATCGATGAAGTAGTGGAGGTAGGCGCGCTTGTCGGCATTGATGCGCCGCACCGCTTCGCGCACCGCGCGGTTGAACGCGGCATAGGTCTGGGCGTCGACCCGCTCGGACCCGACCTCGGTCCCGTGGAAGAACCCGGAGCAGATCGTCCGGCACCCTTGCTTCTCGGCCAGCGTGATGTAGGGCTCGGTCAAGGTCGTCGCCTCGATCTCGCCTCTCCGAAGAGAAGCGAGGCGGGGACGGGAGCCGTTCGGGGCATGGCACACCCTGATCGCCTCTCGGGGCACGAAGCCCTCCAGCAAGTGGAGCGCGAGGTAGTGCGTGCCAAAATAGAACGGCACGCCGACCGTGCGATTCGCGAGCTGCTGCGGCGTGTAGACCGGCGACGCCGGCGGGACCACGATGGCGCCATAGGCGATGATGGCGCGGCGACCGAGCTGGCGGCTCTTGATGCCGGTCTCCTGGACGCGGCAGTAGTTGCCCCATTCGCACGCGTTGTACATGTCGGCCTGACCTTGTTCGAAGAGGCGGCCGTGACTCGTGAACGGGTTCAGTCCGCGAGGACTGGTGACATCGATCACGGTCTTCTTCTTCTCCGCGCCGGCGTCACGGTCGACCCATTCGATGTCGAGCCCTTCCTTCTCGAACAGGCCCTCGTCGTAGGCGACCAGCTCGGGCAGACCCTGGAACGGGGCGGTCGACTCCAGTACGAGCCTCTTCATGGCACGCCTCCCGGCTCTTTCTCGGCGATCCTCCATGGACGGTGTCCCGCATCGTATCTCACGCTGGCGGCCGGCTCCAGTTGCCCGTCGGGAAGGGCTCACCGTCTGGACCGGGCCATGGGTTCGGTGAGGACCTCGACGGCGGCCGCTTTCGAGCATCCTTTGTGGGAGGAGTGACGACGTCAGCGCACGTCGGTTGAGGATGGCGGGCGGGAGTCTAACCGAAGGACACGATGCGAACCACCACGGCACGCACGTCACGCGAACTTCCCGCTGCAGCGGACCGGAGGCTCGCAATGCTCGCCTCGGCCGCTGAGCATGGCGTTGGCCACCAGGTGGAGGGAGGGGGCGGCAATGAGCGCGATTTCCCTCGAGCAGGAAAAAGAGCACGCTTAGGCGTAATGTTGACCAGGCACACGCACATCCTCAGCGCACCAGGAAAGGGAGACTCGCATGGCAGCAGGCACGCAGACGGCGTATGACATCGATGTCGCGGATGTGGAATATCTCCGACATGGGGACAAACCGCTGCTGGCGCGCCTCTTCAAGCCACGCGGCAGCGGACCGTTCCCGATCATGGTCGAGCTGCACGGCGGAGCCTGGGTCCGGGGCGATCGCCTGAACGGTAACGCGGCGAACGAGGCCCTCGCCAGGAATGGTGTGATCGTGGCGGCACTGGATTTTCGCGTGCCTCCAGTGGCACCGTATCCGGCTTCCCTGGCCGACATTCACTGTGGGATTCGCTGGTGCAAGACCCAGGCCCCGGCGTGGAACGGTCGCCCGGACCGGATCGGTGCGATGGGAACCTCCAGTGGCGCGCACCAGGCCATGCTGCTCGGCATGCGCCCCCGCGATCCGCGCTACGCCGCCCTGTCCCTTCCGGCCGGCGCGACGACGGTGGATGGCACCCTGGGCTGCGTGATCATGGTCTCTCCCGTGATCGATCCGCTCGGACGCTATCACTATGCCAAGGGCCTGCGACAGGATTGCACCCCACCCGCCGGACTGGCCGACCGCGTGGTGCCCATGCATGACCAGTACTGGCGGACGGAAGAGGCCATGGCCGAGGGGGCGCCCGCGCGCATCTTGGCCCGTGGGGAGCGGACGGCAACGCCGCCCGTGTTGTGCCTCGCGCGCACGTACGAGGAGGCGCATCCGCGCCCGGATCTCGACGAGTTCGTCCGCCAGTATCGGAAGGCTGGAGGCCAGATCGAGGTGACGGTCTTCGAGGGCGAGGGTGAAGGGCTGCTGCGCAATCTCTCCTCGTCAGTCGCCCGGCAGGCGCTCGAGAAGATGACCACGTTCATCCATCGGCACCTCGGGTAGACAAGGAGCTTCGCGACTGCTGTCATCGGGAGGCACGGCGCAGCGGCGGCCGCGAGAGGCCGTGCCACCGAAAGATCCGGGTACGCCGGGGCGCAAGTCCCACGGCCGGACAACGGAGAAGGGTAGGACTTCTCGTTGACGCCCACCCGGGCCTGGGGGAGGACATGACCATGAAATTCGGGCTCATGTATGAAATTCAGATACCCGAACCCCACTATGACGGCATCGAGCAGGAGCGCTACAAACAGGTCATGGCCCAGGTCGAACTGGCCGATGAGGTCGGCTTCCAGTACTTCTGGACGGTAGAGCACCATTTCTTGCGGGAGTTTTCCCACTGTTCGGCCCCGGAAGTCCTCTACGGGGCTCTCTCCCAGCGCACCAAGCGGATTCGCATTGGCCACGCCGTCGCCCTGCTGCCGGGCCAGTACAATCACCCTGTCCGGGTCGCCGAACGGGCGGCCGTGCTCGATATCGTCAGCGATGGCCGGATGGATCTAGGGACCGGGCGGTCCACCACCCTCATCGAAATGGACGGCTTCCAGGTCGATCCCGAGGAGACCAGAGCCCAGTGGGAAGAAGCCGTAGCCATGATTCCCCGCATGTGGACGGAGGACCCCTTTACCCACGAGGGGCGCTTCTATCGGATCCCGCCGCGCTCGGTCATTCCCAAGCCTGTGCAGAAACCCCATCCTCCTCTGTGGGTCGCCTGCAGCCAGCCCGACAGCTTCCGGGCTGCCGGGGAAATGGGTCTGGGCGCCCTCTGTTTCAACCTGGGCGGCTACGCGCAAATGGCCGAGCGGGTCGGTCTGTATCGCGAGGGCATCAAGCACGCCAAACCCGTGGGGAGCTTCATCAACAACCAGATCGCGGCGCTGTGCGTCACCAACTGCGCCGACACTGACGAAGAGGCGCACGAATTCGCCGGGCCGGAAGGCGTCTGGTTCGTCAAGATGGCGGAGAAGCTCTACGCGCCCTGGCAAGGACGCCACGTCCCCGATTCCTACAAATTCGCCGTCTCGGCGGTTCAGCAGGAGCGCACGGGCAAGACCTTCGCAGACCATATGCAGTCGGGCGCCTTCGCCATGGGCAACCCGGCCAGCGTCATCAAGGTCCTCGCGAAGTACCGGGAGGCCGGCGTGGACCAGATCCTTTGCTTCATGCAGATGGGCAACCTGGCCCACACGCGGATCATGCACTCGATCGACTTGTTTGGCCGCCACGTCATCCCCGCGTTCACCTAAGGGGGCAGCTGATAACGCCTGACGGACGACGTCCCCTGGAATTGCGAAGCACGCTGCGAGGCACGAGGATTGTGACGAGCCGCAGGCGCCGCGACAGCGGGCGCAGCTCGGGTACGCGTTGATCTCGCAGACTGTGGACACCTACGGGCATGTCCAGATCGAGCGGCATGAACACGTCGTCGAGGCCCTCGATCGGCAGCTGAAGCGCGGCTAGAAACGGCTCGAGAATCGCGGAGAACAGGTACCCGACACGCGGAACCTTGCCGGCTGCGCGTGGGCAACGCCCGGCGAGGCTAGAAGGAGCCCGAGGCCCGTCAAGAAGCGCCGGCGATATCCATCATTGAAGCTACTCGCGTGCCCTACGATCCTTCCCGCTGTACGTCGAACGGTTGAGCTAAGCCGCCCCGGAGGCCGAAGGCCGGAGGGTCGGCTTGAGCGATTTGTTAGACGCCCTCAAACGGCAACTAGCCACCGCGAGTACGCACCCCTATCAGGTCTGTACCTGTCCCATGTGCTCATCGGGAAGTCTGCTGCCCGAGCTCTTGGGCAAGCCCGATGAGAATTCCTTCGGGGCCCCGGATGTAGCAGAGCCGATACGTGTCTTCGT
>WNEQ01002212.1_pt1 | contig 10228 bp, 1 predicted proteins | sample 5399971 | NCBI WGS metagenome assembly WNEQ01 (sample SAMN13153330, study PRJNA577476) | soil metagenome | isolation source: 20 cm grassland meadow soil 2 days after 1st rain plot 5 | place: USA:California | collected 2015-09-18
TGGTCCGCATTGAAGTCGATTCAAGGATGAAGATGCGCGTGGATCATCTTGCCGGCGCCATTGCCCGGGATCGCCGTCGCGGGCTCGTGCCGATGGCCGTGGTGGCGACGGCGGGAACCACCAACACCGGCAATCTCGATCCGCTGCAGTCCATCGCCGCGGTCGCGCGGACCCACCGCCTTCATTTCCATGTCGACGCGGCCTACGGAGGGGCGCTCCTGTTCTCCAACCGTTACGCGTCGCGTCTGGACGGTCTGGAGCTGTCCGACAGCGTCACCATCGATCCGCACAAGTGGCTGTTCCAGCCCTTCAGCCTCGGCGGCCTGTTCGTGCGCGACGGGCGCCGTTTGAGGCGCAGCTTCAAGATCGAGCCGGGTTATCTCAAAAAGGACCTCGAGGCCCAGGCGGACCGCCTCGACTTCTATCACTACTCCCTGGAAGGGTCGCGCGAGTTCCGCGGGCTCAAATTCTGGTTCAGCCTGAAGACCCTGGGGCGCCGGGGCCTGGGCCGCCTGGTGGACGCCACGATGGACGTCACCCGCCACCTCGAGGACGAGGTGCGCCGCCGCGACTGCTTCGAGCCGTTCCATGCTCCCGTGGAGTGCGCCAGCTTCTGCTTCCGCTATCTGCCGCGGTGGGCTCGCCGGCTGCCCGCGGCCGGACGATCGTCGAGGGCCGCCCTCACCCGGCTGAACCGCGTGCAGGTCCGCATCCAGCAGGAGGTCGAACGACGCGGCTTCGCCTGGTTCCCGACCATCGTCATCGGGCGGACGGTCCATTTTCGCTTCGGGATCTTCAACTATGTGACCCGTAATGAGGACGTGGACGCCGTCCTGACCCACATCCGCCGCACCGCCTCGTCCCTTGGACTTTGATCGGTCCCTTCCCGGATGGCGAAACGGCGGTTCGCCCGCGGCCTCGACGGGTCGCCTGCAAGCCGCTCCGGCAGCGGGTTTCGGCCGGGGCTTCGGTCCCGCTTCTCCGCCCGTCCGCCTGCTTTCGATGACCGATTGAAGTTGACAGCGTTGACGTTTCACCGTACATGACGAACGACAGACGGGCGGCCTGGCCGCGCGGACCCCCTTTCCGTGCCCGTCATGCTGTGCCTGTCGCGGTTAATCTCGCTTGAAAAAAATGGCGCGACGTCTACCGGCCCTGATTCCCGATCGGCATTCGTCCATTCTCAATGGAGGTTTCCATGGGTTCTAGCCTGAAGCGGCGGTCGCTTGCCAGCGCGGTCTTGGCTACGGCGCTCGTCTTTCTGGGCACGTTTGCCCTCTTGAGCTTCGGCACCTGGGCAGCCCGCGACGATGACGCGTCGGCAAGGCGGAACATCGATCCCGCGCAGATGGGCGAGATGGAGTTCGCCAGGAAGGTCTGGAAGCCCACCGGGCACGAGCGTCCTCAGGGTCTGTCGCCCCTGGAGGCGATCCGGCCGGCCTGGGACGTTCCGTCCGAGAAGCGGAAGAACATGATCGATACCGCGCTGGGCTTCGTCGAGCCGGAGCGGATCGCGGACCTTCGGCTGAAGGCCCCCCTCCTCGCGGGAGCTCCGGGCAAGCGCCTGGGGGCAGGCAAGCGGGGCGAGATGGCCGCCGGCTTCAATGCGATCCAGATCAGCGAAGCGGCCCTGCGGTCGCGCAACATGGACGACATCGCGGCGGAATTGAAGACCATGGGCATCAAGGTTCACGACTATCTGGAGAGCCGGGCGCTCCTGGTCGAGGTTCCGCAGGGCAAGGAAGAGGCCCTGGCCCGCGCCGGGTTCGTCGAGGCGGGCATGCCCTGGGAGGCCCTGTTCCGGGTCGACCCGCTCCTGGGGCGCACGCCGATGATCCAGGGGTCGCGCGCCAAGAGCGATGACCTCGACGTCATCGTGGTGTTTTTCGGCGGGACCGGAGCGGACGAGGCGCTGCGTGAGATCGAAGACGTGGCCGGGCCCCATTCTGCGGTGCCGTTCTCGATCGACGGTCTTTCCTACGAGACGACCCTGCACCACTCGAAGGTGGCGCGTCTGGCCAAAAAGGAACGCGTTCGCTACATCTACGAGCGCCCCGAGACCATGCTGCTGAACGTCGAGACGCCGACCCTGGCCATGGTGGGGAACATCAAGGAGAATCTGCCGTTCCAGAAGCCGTACCACGACGTCGGGGTCGACGGCGGGGGCAGCGGCGCGCTCCTGTGCACGAACAACCCGTCCCTGATCTGCACGAGCGACGCCAACTGCACGGGGGGCGCCCTCTGCCGCCTGCAGCGCTATAACAACGGCACGGCGCCGGTTCCGCCGCAGATCGTGGCGGTGACCGACAACGGCATCTCCGTGGACTCGGTGCAGTTCTCGCAGACTGCCACTCTGACTAGCGACCTGTCCCATCCCGTGGGACCGGCCCACCGCAAGATTCATTTCATCCAGAACGCCGGGGACGACGGCACCAGCTGCGATGCGACCCTGTCGGGGAGCGGCACGCACGGCAACGTCGTCGCGGGAATCATCGCGGGGGACGGAACGTCGGTCGGCGCGCGGGTCTCCAAGCACACGGTCAACATCCGTCCTAAGTACGAGAACCTGGAGATGGACGGCATCGCCAAGGGTGCGCGCATCCTCCTGCAGGACGCGGCGCCCTCCACGCTCTGTATCGTCAACGAGATCCTCGAGCGCGGCGGCAACGTGTCGCCGGGTTCCCTCTTGACCCGTCTTCAGCTCGCGATCTGCCCCAAGACCGGCGGAACGGGCGCCTGCATGAACGTCACCGGCGGAGAGAACGAGGTGCATCTGCACGTGCTGCCGTTCGGGGTTCCGAACTTCGACCTGCTCCTGCACAATCCGGAGGACGGAACCTATACCCAGGGGTCGCGCGACGTCGACCAGTTCCTGGTCAACAACCGGGATTACATGGTGTTCGCGCCGGTCGGACACGAGGGGACGAACGTCATCCAGAGGTTCTTCACGAACCCCAATGGGCTGCAGCGCAACCTATACCCCCAGCTTTTCGACGGCTCGACGGGCGACAACGATCCCAACATCCCGGCTCCACTGCAGGTCTCGCCGCCGGCGACCGCCAAGGACCTGATCTCGGTGGGGGGCCACTTCCAGGACTTTCAGACGGCGTTCTCGGGAAACCTCGAAGAGAACATCCTGAACTTCACTTCCAAGGGACCGGCCACCGCAGGTTCTCTGCGCACGGCCCCGCTCGTCGTGGGGGTCGCGGCGGACGGCACGGGCTTCTTCAATTCCCCGAACACCATCTCGTTCGCCGTCTGGAGGAGCCGCGACAACGACAACGACGACCCGGTCGACGCCATCCTCGACGATGCGAACTTCGGGACCTCCTTCGCCTCCGCCGAGGTGGCCGGGGTCGCCGCGCTCATCCGCGACTACTTCGCTCAAGGGTTCTACCCGACCGGGACGAAGGTAACGAACGACCGCATCCCGAATGTCTCCGGGCCGCTGGTGAAGGCGGCGATCGTGGCCTCCGCCAATTTCGAGGAGGCGCTGGAATCGGAGTACCCCAATGTCAACGACGCGACGGTGGCCTTCGCGCGCGCCTTCAATATCGGGACCGTCGCGGGATTCGACGTCGGGATCATCGGGAACAACGAGCAGGGCTACGGCCGGCCGGTCGCGACCTCGGTCCTGCCTCTTGCGAACTGGCCGAAGGGCAAAGGGATCGGGACTCCGAACACGATCGAGTATCCGTCCGCGGGACTGCTGATCTACGACGAGCTCGGCACGTCGGAGCAGTCCATCAACAACACCCGGACCGTCATCGAGCACACCTTCACGGTGGATTCGGACAGCACGCGCACCGTCGGCTCGACACGGGTGGTGGACCGCGGCCAGATGCGCATCGCGGTCGCCTGGAGCGACCCGCCGAGCGCGGTGGCCTCCGCCGGCGCCCTGGTCAACGACCTCGACCTCGAAGTGGAGTCTCCCGGGCCGGATAACAGGATCGACCTGACCGCCGACAACGTCATCTATGACGGCAACAACTACATGCCCGGCGGTGTCAGGCTGGGTCAGTGGAGTCTGGCGCGTCCGTTCGGCAGCGCGGACGTCAGTGACAAACGAAACCCCGTCGAGGCGGTGCATCTCTCGGCCGACCCGAACGGCGACGGCATTCCCGGCGACTCGCAGCTGGTGACGGGCATCTGGAAGGTGCGCGTCAAGCGCGGCACCGGCGGCGCGACCGCCGGCCAGATCACCATCCTGACCCAGGCGTCGGAGGACACCTCCAACGCCCAGTGCGTGGGCGCCGGCAACCCGGCCGCCTGCTGCACGGGGCTGACCACCGGCACCTGCACCGGCAACGGCAACGGCCGCCTGGATACGGGCGAGGACCGGGACGTCGACGGTTTCCTGGACGCCGAGGGCCAGCCGTACGGGCTGGTGGTGGCCGGGCCGGTGCAGGGCATCGGCACCCAGACCATCGGGGGCGCCCTCCGCACCCTGCCGACCAGCACCGCGACCCTGGACAAGAGCCTCTACGGCTGTGCGGATCTGGTCACGGCGACCATCTTCGATCCGACACCGGCGGTCCCGAGCGTGGGCGCCGCGACGGTCTTCGAGGTCGTGACCAAGAACGAGACGGTGGTCGACTCCGAAACAGGCTTTACGTTCGCGGCGGGTACCTCGTCCACGTTCGCCTCCCCGTCCCTGCCGCTCCGTGAAGGGAAGCCGGCGGTGAGCAACAACGGCATTCTGGAGACCAACGGGAACACGGCCGACGAGCCCTATTTCGTCCGCGTGCGCTACACCGACACTCCCCGCAACGCGGTCGCCGCGGCGCGCATCTCCTGCTCACCCAACCTGCTCTCCTGGCGCTTTTTGATCGAGAACCAGGACGCCACGCAGCAGGATTTCATCGGTGGAGGCTGCGACCGCGATCAATTCCTCGACGCGGGCGAGAACCTGACCTACTCGGTCACCTTCCAGAACTCGAACCGCGACCAGGATTTCACGGACGTCTCCGCCACGCTCACGGCGGGTGGCCCGGGCGCCTCCGCCGTGCGGGTGCTGAACTCGCCGCAGAACATCGGGCGTATACCGGGCGGCCAGATCTCCGGCGCGACCTTCGCCCTGCGCGTCGACGCGGCCGCGCTCAACCTCCTGGCGGTGAACAACCGGCTCGTGGACCTGACCCTGACGATGCAATCAACGTCGGGACAGATCCAGCTCCCGCGGCAGACCTACACCTTCCGCCACGCCCTGAACTCGGACTATGAGACGTTCCACTACTCGACCGACTACCCGGGCGGCGGGCGCGAGATTCGCGACTTCAACAGAAATCTTCAAATCGACCGGCCGGACATCACCGACCCGTTCCTGGGCATCGTCAATCCGGACGAGGACGTGACCTTCTCCAGCATGTTCATCCTCGGAGCGGACAATCCCTCCACCCCGACCGTCGCCAACGAGCTGGTCAGCAACACGCTCGGCGAGGACCTGAACGGCAACGGCTCGCCTGACCCCGGAGAGCTCGATCTGATCCCGAACGATATCCTCGATAAGGGGATCCTGTCCTCGAGCACGGGACCGACGCCGACGGCCGCGGGCGACAAGGTGCCCTGGAATTTCGACCTCAACAGCGGCGGCTGGTTCGGATTCCGGCACCCCACCAGCCGGGCCGGCGGTGCCGCGCCGCTGACCTGGGAGTACGTGACGAGCGGCACCTGCGGCTTCCAGTCGGCCATCCCTGACGGCAATTCGATTCCGTTGTTCCAGAACAACGGGGCCGGCATCTGGCACACGGGCGACGGAGATCCCACGACGCCGAGCGGCAACATCTGCGACAATCACATCGTGGTCAACGACACCTCGACGCCTCCCGGGGCGGAATACATCGAGGATTTCCTGGTGTCGCCGATCATCGCCAAGGTGCACCAGCTCGCCGACAGCCGCGGGCTCCCTTACTCCCAGGAGTTCCAGCGCGTGGGGTTCAACCTCAACATCCAGACCGAGAACGACGTGACCGGCGGAAACTTCAACGTCGACAACAACGTGGACGACGACACCGGCGTCTGCCTGATGTGTCAGGAGTTCGACCTGTCCTATGGCGGCACCGACTACCAGGTCGGCATGTTCAAAGCGTCGGGTGGGTACGGCTTCGACAGCTCCCAGACGAACAGAACTTTTACCTTCGGTCCGACGCTCGATCCCGACGGCTCCGTCAGCTCGAACAAAAGGGTCACGGGCGACGAGAGCGGGTTCACCGGGTTCATCTTCGTCCAGAACCGCACGTCTCCCATCCCGACGGCCCCGGCGGACCTGTTGCCGTACCCGCAGTCGACCGCCCCGACCGTATTTACGCCGCCACCGGACCACACACCGTGGACCAACGACACGACGCGTTCCGACAACGGTCCCGTGCGCAACGTCGATTTCACCCTGGTGCAGTACGCCGGCGGGTTCGTCTATTCCGTCAATGGACCTGGGGGCCCCACCGCGGCCGTGACGGCGTTCGACATCAACCCGGGCGTCCGCTGGGAGATCGGCATCGGCTTCTTCACGGTGGAAACGGGTAACACACAAGGCGACTACGGCATGGGGATCGACGACGTCGTGTTCGAGTGGGACGAGCGCCACCCGGTCGACGAAGGCCAGTTCGTGCCGCCGCACACCCCCGCCTGCAACCGGTTCCTGAACAAGTGCAGACTGACCGGCACCGCCTGCACCACGAACGCGCAGTGCACGACCCCGAACGACAGCTGCCAGACGAGCGGCGTGCAGGCAGGCGGACAATGCGCCAGCCTGTCGGTCGACCGGACCATCCTGTACGAGTGCAACGAAGTGGTCACGGTCACGGTGAACGATCCGAAGCGCACTGGCGCCACCTTTGTGGATGTGCTCGCGGCTTCGGACAGCGACGCCCGGCTGTTCAGCACGGGGAAGATCACCGCGCTGCACCCGCACGAGACGTTCAGGCTGCCCGAGGTCCCCGCGAACTCGGGCTTTTTCACGGGCCCCGTCACGATCAGCCAGTCCCTCAACGAGCCGGGGCTCCTGTTCGTGGCGGACTCGGACTCGTCACTGGTGTTCTACTATCTCGATCCACTGTGCGACGCCAACGCCGACGGCGTCGTGGGAGAGACCGATTTCGACAATCTGGACGGCGACGGGGTCGCCTTCGCCTCCGACAACTGTCCGTTCGATTACAACCCGCAGCAGGAGAACGGAGTGTGCACGAGCGGGCCGAACGTCAGCCGCCCGTGCAGCATCAACGCCAACTGTGGCACCGGCGGGACCTGCGTGGTCGACGGGGACGGTATCGGTTCGATCTGCGACAACTGCCCCGGCATCACCAATGCCGAACAGAAGGACTCGGACGGCGACGGCGTCGGTGACGCCTGCGATTTCGACGACATCGACTTCGACGGCGTCGTCAACGCTCTCGACGATTGCCCGGACGTGTACGACAAGTTCCAGGTTCCGGGTCAGGGCGGCAAAGGGGTGGCCTGCGATAAAAATACCGATCGCGACGGGGACGGATTCAATGACAACGGCAATCCCCCCGACAACTGCGTGCGCACGCCGAACCCCCTGCAGACGGACTCCGACCTTGACGGAATCGGCGACGCCTGCGACGGCGACTGCGCCGGGGCTACGGCCATCACGTTCACCGGGACCAATCCGGGCAGCTGCAGCCGGAGCAGCGACCACATCTGTTCCACCGATGCCGACTGCCCCACCAACGTTGGCGTCTGCTCGGAGGACCCCAGCAAGCTCTGCTTGAACACCACCGGCAATTGCACCTGCATCTTCACCTGCAGCCTGAGCGGGACCACGTGCCCGACAGTGGGCCTGCCGTGCGCGGGCGGCGGTGGCGTCTGTGCCGGCGAGACCTGCCAGAAACTCGGCGTGGTCAATACGGGCGGGTGCGCGTTCGTGAACGACGATGTGGACAACGACGGCGTTCCCGACGCCATCGACGACTGCCCGACTGTGGCGAACCCTCCGATCATTCCCAACACCTTCCGCCAGGCGGACCAGGACAACGACGGCAAGGGCGACGCGTGCGATTCGCCCTTCATGGTGGACGGAGACAACAACGGCGTCCCGGATGACGCGGTGTCGTACGCCCTGCTGGTCAATTGCGGCAGGATTCCGCTGCCGAACGTGGTCGTCGAGGCGGTGCAGGTGAACGACGTCAACGGCGATCTGGACGCATTCTGCGACGCCGGCGAGAAGTGCCAGATGACGGTCTCGATCCGGAACGCCGGCCCGTCCCCCCTGTCGGACGTGACCATCTACCTGTCGTCGGACGATCCGGACATTCAGTGCATCAGCAAGCCGTCGATCGTCATAGGCTCGATGCCGGTCGGCGTCACCGTAGACACCGCCAATATCGGCGGGCAGCGCCGCTTCTTCGAGTACACCGTGTCCGCCGGCACCCAGTCGACCCTAGCGGTCACGGCCAAAGGCGATTTCACCCTGGGCCTGACGTCACGCGAGGCGCTGGGCTCGGCTCGTAAGATGAGCATCCAGACCCTGCTGGACGTCGACATTCCGCCCGGCGCGAATCCGATACCCGTGCCCAGCCGCGAAGGCGCACCGCCCGGGACGGTGTTCGAGAACTTCGACACCGACTTCAGCGGGAACGGGAGGGTCGATTTGAGCGACGGCCGCTCTGGCGTATCCAACGACACCATCGGCTACACCGTCGGCACGGCGCAGGGCGGCCTGAACGCGCTCGCCGGCGTCGGCTGCTTCGGGTACCTCGTACCGCCCGCCCAGAAGAACTGCAGCATCCAGGCCGACAACGACATGGACTGGCACATCCACTGCCCGCCGGGCGAGTGCGACCCGACGCATATGGTCACAACGGTGACGACCGCTCACATGAGTACCCCGTCCGACGGCCTGATGTCCTTCTCCGGCAGGAACTCGTTGCACTGGGGACGGCACACCGACAGCCTGAGAGGGAGGTTGTCCGACTCGACCTCGTTCCGCTCGCTGGCGGCGTTCACCACCAATCCGGTCAACTTGACGGTGCTCCCCGTGGTGGGAGACCTGCAGCTGTCCTTCTACCACATCGCCGACATGATGGATAACAGCCAGACGAACATGCCCCGCGGATCGGCCGTGGACTACGGCGACGTCCAGGTGCGTGTCGACCGGAACCCGGACCCGACCCCCGGGAGCGGCGACGACTGGGGTCCCTGGGACAAGCTGGTGCCGTTCGAGAATGTCTATGATCACATCCCGTACGTCTGGAGCTTCTACAGCAACGTCTCCTACTGCAACCTGACGCCGGCGGACACCGGCTCGGCGCCGCCCGCGCCGCGGGGGGTGCACGAGACGATGTGCTTCCCGCTAGGCGTCTGGTCGCATTGCGGAAGCGCCTGGGGCATCGGCTCGACGATGAGCTGCCCTGGTCCCGGGACCGCGGGCGCATTTTCGCCACCCAGCGGCGCCCTCTGGGTTCTGACCCGATTCAACCTCTCCACCCTCATCGGATCACGCATTCAGATCCGCTGGATCGCTCAGGGGTGGGAGTTCGACAACTCCGGGCCGTCGCAGGACTACCAGACCTACGGCTGCTTCGCCGGAACCTGCTGGAACGACAGTCTGAACGACGACGGCTGGTGGGTGGACGACATCCGCATCACCGGGGCCATCACCCAGCAGATTGCCCTGTTGCCGGACGGCGACACGGCGCCTGCCTCCACCTGCCCGACGACGCCGGGGGCCAAATGCGACTCGTCGCTGAATGACCGCGGATTCGTCGTCAGCCTGACCGCGCAGGACGCCAACAACAACGGTCTGTACGAGACCGGAGAGAGCGTCCGCCTGTCGGCCGCCGGCACGACCAATCCCGGAGGCTGCGCGGACGGGGAGGTGGAGTATCGCTTCCTGAGAAATGGCGCAACCGTTCAGGACTTTTCGGCAGCGCCCGCGTTCACGGATTACCCGAAGGCCGATGCGACGTACCAGCTCATGGCGCGCTGCACCAGCAACCCGGCCTGCGTTACCCAGACCGGCGCCAGCACGACGCTGCAGGTCTATTCGGGCGACGGCGCCGACATCCAGACCCTCAGGGTGACCAGCCACACTCCGGCGACCGGCGCGGTGGGACTCAGCTGGCTGTCCAGGCCACAGCCGGCGACGATGTCCGGCTATGACGTCTTCCGCGGCTCCTGGGAGCGGAGGTGCAGCAATGCGCCGGCGACCGTGTGCACCACGCACGCCGCCTGTCCGGCGGGTGGAGTCTGCGTGGTGAATATCCCCGCT
>WNEQ01002213.1_pt1 | contig 10227 bp, 10 predicted proteins | sample 5399971 | NCBI WGS metagenome assembly WNEQ01 (sample SAMN13153330, study PRJNA577476) | soil metagenome | isolation source: 20 cm grassland meadow soil 2 days after 1st rain plot 5 | place: USA:California | collected 2015-09-18
CGAAATAACCGACATGTAATTTCTTTGTCGGCGGCTGGCCACGGACCCAATCGGTGACGATCGCGAGCCGTTCAGCCAGCAAATCGATGTCGAATCGGAGGTGGGACGTTTGAAGATCTACCACTTCTTCGTCGCGGGTCAACAGATCGATCAACAGGGTTGCAATACCGCCGTCATTCAAAATACTGGCAACATACTTGTTTCGGGGACTGTGTCGGCTGCTTCCGCTGCCGTGGGCAAATACTACGATGGCCTTACTGTCTTGAGGAAGGCGCAGCTCACCCTCAATTTCATCGCCCTCCACCGGTATATGAATAAGACGCGATTCGGTATCCATTCTAAACTCAGGAAGATATTTTGGCCGCGCTCGCGATCAGGTCGCGCACTTCTTCATCGGTCGTCTGACTGAAGTCCGCATACGAGCCCCCCACAGAGAAAAATGGATCCGGAGTGAGCGCGCATACGACCTCGTCGGCACATTCCGCGAGCTGTTCGCAAGTTTCGGCGGGCGCCGTCGGTACGGCGACAATCAGCCGCCGAGGACCCTGCTGCCGCACAGCTTGGACAGCCGCTTTCATCGTGGAACCCGTGGCCAGACCGTCGTCGACAATCACCACTGTCCGGTCCTTAATCGCTGTCGCCGGCCGGTCACCGCGGTACAGCCGGTTTCGCCTGTCGAGTTCAGCCTGCTCGCGCTCCGACACGATATCAACCGTTTGTCGGGAGATCCCGAGCTCGCGAATGATACCTTCATGCAATATCCGAACACCGCCGGTCGCGATTGCACCCATTCCTAATTCCTCGTGGCCTGGAACGCCCAGTTTCCGCACGATGAAAACATCCAGGGGTGCATTCAATTCCCGTGCAACTTCGTAGGCGACAGGAACGCCTCCCCTCGGTAACCCCAGGATCAACGTATCCGGCTGATTTTTGTACTGTTGAAGACGGCGAGCAAGGACCTGGCCGGCATCAGCGCGATTTCGGAAATACACAGCGGCCTCCCCTTAGCCCCTTTCTAGATTTGGACGGCCCATGAAGTCATCCGCGAGTACAATGTTGCCGTGACAATTCTCTTATTGATTCTGGCTGCAGTTCAACTTTCACCACAGGCGCCTACGCCGGCCAGAGGCGACAGATTTCAGATCGCCGTGCCACAAGGCTGGAGAATATTACCTGGCGGAAGTGATGTTGTCCTCGAGCATTCGAGCGGAGCTTCGCTTCTTGTGCTGCGCGCAGGGCTGACGGGCCGCTTAGACGATTTCGCTCAGAGGCAGGCAGAGCGAATCATGACGCCGCTCGGCTTCGCTAAGCTCAGTGAACCGCAGCATTTTAAGGGCACGAACGAAGAGTGGGTGCAGTACGAAATCTGGGGGAATCGTCTGACCGAGCACCGGCGCATTCTTTACCGGGCTTTCCGTCGCAGTTCAGGGCTATTTGAACTCGTCTACGAAAACAACGAAGATCGCTTCGATCAGCTTCTGACCGAAGCACAAGAGATTGCTTCCTCTCTTCAAACGATTTTGCAGACACCGGCGCCTGGACGACGTGTCCGGGTGCAGCGCTAATTTCTGTCGAAATAAGGATGCGTCAGCAGCGCCGGCCTTTGCTGGTTTCCTGATGGCCGCTTCAATTCCATTTCTTCAAGCAGCACGGATGGGGCAACGATGCTTGTCGGCGTTGGAAGTTCTCCGCCGGCAAGGCGATTCACGACGAAGCTGTCGTCACCTACTGCCTCGATCTGGCGCAGCGAACGAATCGGAATTCCTTGAGCGAATGCTCCACGAATCAATTCCTCGCGGCCGTCGGCGACGTACACCTTGTAAGTGAGAACCGGCATCCCGATCGGACTTCGAGTGTCGGTGTCCAGCGCTTTGATGAGAATGCCGTACTGGAGATTTTCTTCGCGGCACATCTTGATCAGTTCTTGTTTCAGATCCTCGTAGCTCTTGCCTTCCTTCGACTGAATGAACAAATTCCCGATCTGCGCTGTCTCCCGGCCCGGGACCACAGACCGGCCGTGTCCATTCGACTGCAGCATGTCTTTGCCCGGGCGCCGCGACATCAAAAACGTTTTCAGTACGCCCTGCTCGATCAACGAAACACGGCGCGCCGGCACGCCTTGATCATCGACCTGATAGTGTCCAAGCAACTCCTGGTTTCCGATGCGTTGCGCCGTAGGATCATCGAATACGGAAAGGAACCGCGGCAGCACCGGCCGATTCAAACGATCCACAAGTTCGCTGCGATTGGTTTGAGCTTGCTGCTGATCGGTTAAGGGCAGGCGCTGGCCCGACAGATTCGGAGCAAGAACGCGGGCAAACATTTCCGCCGATGCCTGACCGGTGAACAACACTGGCCCCGAATAATCGGCTTCCAGAACGGGCGCCGTGCGTAACGCCGTCAGGTCCGCAGCCATTTTCAGGATTGTTTTCGATATCTCTTCTACGGAAGGAACCTGCTCGAAGCTGCTGGCGTTGAACGGTATCCAGTGACGAAGCCGCATGCCGTCGGATGACTCGGTTGCCGCCTCCACAGCAATAGACACAAGCATAGAGGGTTGAAGCGTGCGCGTGCCTTCGCTGTTGAGAAGATAACGATGAACGATTTGCGCTTCAAAGATGACCCTCGACTGCTGAATTGCAGGATAGTCCTTAAAGATATTCGACCATTCCCGAATCTGTTTTTCCCAGCGCGCCTTGTCGATATCCAAGGTGCGCCGGCTGCCTACGGCAGTCACTGCAGTTTCCTTTGAACAATCCGGAATCTGTTCAGCGCGAATCTTGTTCTGAACGAACGCACGTTTCCTCGCCAGCTGTTCGACAGACTGCTTATACGCGGCGTCGGTTGCCAGCCATAAACTGTGGCGAATGGCGTCGTAATTATTTTCAATAACTGTTGCCGAGACGACACCCGACGGTGGAGGTCCCTGGAATGCCGGTCCCGTCATGAATTCCGCATTGTCGAAGTCGTAATCGCCGACGCGCACCTGCGCCTGTACGATACGCCCCCGGCTGGTGTCAGAGGAAGTCAGCGCGCCGAATGTGGCGGAAGCGCGATAGCGTTCCTGGTCCAGAATCACGTATTGAATGAAGTAAGGCTTGTCGAGATCCTTGAACTGCAGTTCCTTTACCGATCTTTCGAGCTCATCGACCATGGCTCGCATGACAGGATCGGAGGAAACGGCGGCGGTCTGGCTATGGAGGCTGGCTGTCGCCGTGACGAGCAGCAAAGTACAGAGGATGCTCTTCCCCATAATTCGCCGTTTCACTACCGGCCTCCTATCGCTCCCGCCGGCGGCGAAAGAATGGGTGGGCGATCAGACGATTTTGCTTTTTTCTGAACTTCGATCTGCGTTGTCAGAATCGCGGGGGAGATCGCAGCTACCGGTACGTAGCCGGATTCTGCACCGCAAACTCCATTAAATACCTCGGGCGTGTCGCCGGCGGCCACGATCTTACTGAATGAGGTCAGGGGAGTTCCGATCAGATCGACGCCGCGGACGAGCTCATCGGGGCGGCCGTCGACATAAATTCTGTAGACCATGATAGGCGTCACCTGGAAGGACTGCGGGCTCGCGCGGCCGGTTAATGTGAATCCTCCCGAAATGTCCTTGAAGAGCAGCCCAAATGTTTTTCCCTGGTTTTTGGCTTCCTCGATCAGCATCGCGCGCATCCTCGCTTCGGACACGGTGTTCGTGGCCTGTACGATGAGATTGCCTTGGCGCCCGACGGTCCGATATCCCGGAGCCTTTCGTCCGTGTCCATTCGAATTTTCGAAACCGGAAATGGGAGAACGCGACATCAAAAAATTTTTCAGAATACCTTTTTCGACAACACTTACTTTCTGTGCGGGAATACCATCGTCGTCGAATGCATAGTGGCCATTCAGATCGATACCGCCGATGCGCTCCAACGTCGGATCGTCAATTACCGAAATAAAATCCGGCAGCACCGCTTGATTTACTTTCTTGGTGAACGTCTGTCCTTCGCTTTCGTTTTTCTGCCGATGGCCTTCGATGCGATGCCCGAAGATCTCGTGGAAGAACACGCCGCTCGCGCGGCCGGAAAGAATGGCCGGGCCGGTATACGGGTCGATGACTGGTGCAGAGCGAAGCGCCTGCAGATCTTTGACCATGGTTTCGATGGTCTGGCGCACTTTTTCATCGCCCGGCAGGCGATCCAGCGAGTACCCGTCGAATGCTTCGTACCGGTACAGTTCCATTCCGTCGTCGGCTTTTGTTCTGGCGTAGACCGACAAGCGCACGCGAGCGCGGCCGTGTTGGATCGAGGTTCCTTCGCTGTTGACGAGATAATCGTTATCCGAGTCCGCGGACAGCGACACCGTCCCTTCATAGATTTCCGGATATTTCTTGAACAACGCTGAATACGTTTTCAGCTTGTTTTCCCAATTCCTGACATCGACTTTGACCCCCGCCAGTGTAGAAATCGCGGTCTGTTTCGATTCACGAGACATGTCGGCCGACGTGTCTTCTTCGTCGACTTTGATCGTACGGTTTGCTTTCACCTGAATGAAACGTTCCACCGCCGCCTTGTACTTCTCGTCCGTTTCCAGCCATATGACGCTGCGCAGAGCATCAATGTCGTCGTCGATCGGCATCAGAACCGGATAGGTGAAGTTAGGACCGGTATTCGTGCCGCGCGGTCCCCGGATCTGATGGGTGCTGTCGAGCTGGTAGTCGCCTACGCGAACGTCGACATCCAGAAGCCGGGAGCGATCCTGATCGCTCGCTCGCAAAGCTCCAAGAGAAGACTCAATATTGATACTGTTGTTTTCTCTGACCGAGTAGCTGATGAAATAGGGAGAAGGTTCACCCTTTTGTTTCAAAACATCGAACGCTCTTTTCATTTCCCGTTCGAGCGCTTGAAGGACGGGGCCCTCAGAGGATCTTTGAGGGAATAAGTTGGGCGCTGAGAGAGCAAGAACCGCAGCGATCACGAGGATCTTCTTCATAATCTGTCACCTTCGGGGGACACGGCAATTTTACACTCCGCTTGCTGCGAGACGTGAATGGAAATGTAGTAAAGAAATGTAAAGCTACGCGGCCGGCATCGCTTTGTTGCGCTTGGCAACGGGTGCAAGATGCAGACTGAGCAGGCGCCGGATCTTACCGTTGAAATCCACTTTGCATCGCTGGACACCAGGCCCGAACAGCGCGCTTTGACTTACTTCCAGGACTTTTCCTGTCAGTCCCAGACAATCCGACTGGACGAGGCCTCGAACGCAGACGCGGTCGCCCACTTTGATTTTTGTCATGGTTCTCAACTCTCACTGAACGTGAAAAGCAACTAGGAATTATGCGCTCGAGGCTTGGAGCCTTCCAATCTTTTTTACAGAGAATAATAGACGTAGGTATTCAGTTGTTGTACCTGGGCATCTTTTTCTTCCAGGTCCGCAGAAAGCAAATCGCGCAAGGAAAGAAAACCCGCGAGGCGGTCTCCCACAACAACCGGCATATGGCGGCACCGGCTTATCTGCATCTTCTCGAGTACTTGAGGGATTTCCTCCGTACTTTGGGCAACGACCAGCTCAGTGGTCATGACATCTTTGACCAATGTGTTTCGCACGTCTCTACCCGCCACGATTACCCGCTTGATAATGTCGCGCTCGGAGAAGATTCCGACTAAACGATTGTCCTCGAGGATGGGGACGGCTCCAATATCCTTTTCCGCCATATAACGCGCAGTGTCATATACGGATTGGTCGGAATTCGCCGTGTAAAACGACTTCCCCTGAATAAGTTCGCCTACCGTCCGCATAAAGTTTAAAGATGTTGAGCCGATGTTATCTATAGATTGTGCTTTACATCATTTAACGATTGCAAGAAGGTCCGCCATGTCTAAATAAACCGCGATGAGGTTCGGTATAAACTCTCCATCTCGAAAAGATATGATGTTCACCGAAGAAAGCGATCCCGGTCTGCTAATTGCTTTTGAAGGTATGGACGGATCGGGTAAAACCACGCAGCGGAAGCTATTAAAGGCTTGGCTTGAGAGCAATGGAGAAGAAGTTGTAGTCAGCAAATGGAATTCCTCGCCGCTTTTCAAGGACTTAATAAAGGCCAAGAAGCGCGCCCGTCTTTTGGATCCATTCCGTTACGCCGTGCTGCACGCTGCCGATTTCCGGCATCGATTCGAGACGGTAATTCGGCCAGCCCTGGGGGAGGGGAAGATTGTCCTCGCGGACCGCTACATTTTTACAGGGATCACACGTGACGTAGCCCGGGGAATCCCGCGGAAGCGGACCATCGAGCTTTACGCGTCGGCGCGAAAGCCCGATCTCGTCTTTTACTTTTCGGCGTCTCCCGAGATATTGGCAAACCGCATTGCAGCCTACCGCGACATCAAATTTTATGAGGCAGGGCAGGACGTCACGAGCCTGGAAGACTCCCGGGAGAGCTATCTGCATTTCGCTCCGAAAGTGATTCAGGAATACGCCCGTCTCAATCGCGAATTCGGGTTCATCATGGTCGATGCCCGGCAATCGATTTATGACCAGCATCAGTTCATCCGCGAATCCTACGAAGAATACCTGACCAGATCACAAGTAACTCCCGCTCCGATGCCTCTGTCCCTCAGTTGATGTATAAATGAGGCGGAGATCAGTGAAGAATGCGATTCTGTCGTTTTGGCGACGGGCGTCTCGGTCTCGTCGAAGACTCCATGATCCGCGATGTGACGGCTGCACTTGATGTTTTGCCGGCATATCGATACCCGCTGCCTCCCTACGATGTGTTCATTGCCAACCTCGATCGAGTCGCGGAGCGCGCGCGAGTCATAGCTTCGGCATCTCCACAACTCCCCGTCTCGGAGCTAAAGTTTCTCAGCCCTGTCGCAAATCCGAGCAAAGTGATCGGTGCTCCGGTGAATTATCAGAAGCACCTCGACGAGGTTCGTAGTGATGCTCAACTTCACCACGGCAGCCAGGCGCACACGACCCCAATCCATCAAATGGGTCTGTTCCTCAAGGCCTCGAGTTCACTGGTGGGTTCTGGAGAAGGCATCGCTCTGCGTAAGGTCGACCGGCGAAACGATCATGAAGTGGAACTCGCAGTAGTGATCGGCAAACGGGCGAATAATGTTCCAGCCGGGGAAGCAATGAAGTATGTTGCAGGATACGCCATCGGGTTGGACATCACCGTACGGGGTCCGGAAGAGAGGAGTCTACGCAAGTCGCCCGACAGCTATGCGGTACTTGGGCCCTGGTTAGTCACAGCCGACGAAATTTCGAATCCGGGCGAACTCAACCTGAAGATTACGGTCAATGGCGAAGAGCGGCAAAACTCGAACACGAAATACATGATCCTCGGTGTCGCTCAACTGATCGAATTTGCATCTGCCTTTTACTCGTTGAATCCCGGCGACGTCATCTTGACGGGAACGCCTGAGGGTGTCAGCCCGATACAGCCGGGAGACGCCGTCGTCGCGACGATCGAAAAAATTGGAACCATGGAAGTGAAAGTCCGGACAGCGTGATGGACTCTACGAGCTTTTATCAAAAGCCAGAAATAACCGACGAATTTCGCCAATTCTATAAGCGGCTCGAGAACAAGAACGCCGCTCCGTTATGGGAAAGCCTTGCGGACATCGTTCCGGTTCAACCGAGACCGCGGGCTGTTCCGGCGTTGTGGCGTTATGAAGAGATGCGGCCGTTTCTTATGGAATCGGGAAAACTGATCACGGCTCAGGAAGCCGACCGACGGGTGTTGATTCTCGCGAATCCGGGAATCAAGGATCGACCGCAAGTCTTAGACACGCTTCACGCCGGCCTGCAGCTGATTCTCCCGGGAGAGGTCGCGCCCACGCATCGGCACACGGCCGCTGCACTGCGTCTGGTAATCGAAGGCGACGGTGCATATACGGCCGTTGACGGCGAGAGAACGACGATGCATCCCGGTGATTTCATTCTCACGCCATCCTGGACCTATCACGATCATGGAAACTTGAGCGACACCCCAACGGTGTGGATGGACGGTCTGGATTTTCCGATCGTTAATTACCTGAATGCGAGCTTTGCCGAACGCCATCCCGAAGAGGTACAACCGGTAACCCAGGAAGAAGGGAATGCTTTTGCGCGGTACGGTAGCAACCTGATGCCTGTCGATTACCAACATCCGAGCTTGTCTGCGCCTATTTTCAACTACCCTTACGCGCGTACCAGAGAAGTATTGGGTCAGCTTTATCGCAACGGACCCGTCGATTCGTGGCACGGCGTCAAAATGCAATACACGAATCCGGCCACAGGTGAATATCCCCTGCCGTCCATTAGCGCATTTGTCCAACTCCTGCCGGCCGGTTTTCAGGGCCGATCTTACCGATCGACGGAGGCGACGGTTTATTCCGTCGTCGAAGGCCGAGGCCGCAGCCAGATCGGCAATACGATGTTGGACTGGACGAAGCGGGACATCTTTGTCGTGCCGTCCTGGTATCCGTTCTCACTTGAGGCTGATGAAGAAAGCGTCCTCTTCAGTTTTTCCGATCGGCCCGTGCAGAGAGCCTTGGGTCTTTGGCGGGAGAAAACAATCTGATCGACTCAGACATGAAAACCGAGTCGCCTGAGATCTACGCGCCGACAATTGAGCCGTTTCAGGAACGGTAAGGTTCGCCCGAGAAGAATCGGCGACGGCGGCAGGTCATTCTCTCGGCGTGTTGACGAGCACGTGCGGATCAATCGCCGAAAGGAAGGAGAACGCGACAAAGTCCGAAGTGTTAAAAGTAATCAGGTGCTCTAATGTCAAGTTGGGGCTCCAGCACAGCGACAGTTTTCGAGGCAAACTTGCCGGGGTCGCACGGAGGATTCAAGACGCAGGTTCGGGGCGTGCGGCGAGGCCTTCAAAACACGAGAAATGTCGGTGCGCCGGAGTTCGGAGCCCGTCAGATTGTATTTGAGGAAGTGCCGGGATCCAGCGTGTGTCGTGCCTTACGGGTGCCTTACTCGTCGAAGCCGAATGTTCGCAGAACGCGGTCTGGGTCCAAGCCGGCCTTCTTTGCAGCCTCAATGACTGTCGCGCGGAGCTTTTCAATGGATATAGGCTGAGGGGTATCGGCACCCGGATCGAAGAACACGGGGTCGTTCGGGCCGGGCTCGCGGCCGAACTTCTTCTTGAAAGCTCTCAGTTGATTTTTCATTGCGCCAGCCAATTCCGGGTCCATCTTGATTTGTTTCGTTTTCATCCCGGGTAAGTGTACCACTCGTTGATCGTTAAATTATGGACTGGGATCCAAAGGGTATCGAACGATCGCGGCCCATCTGGAAGCCTTCCTCGCGCGCCAGCAAGAACGCGGCCGCGAGATCCCGCACTTTGTCGAACGGGAGATGCGGGCGTACTTGTCTTGTGGCGTGTTGGCCTGCGGTTTTTTGCGGCTCAAGTGTGAATCGTGCGGCAAGGATCGGCTCCTGCCACTGTCTTGCAAAGGCCGATCCGTGTGTCCGTTCTGTTGCGGACGGAGAATGGCCGATACCGCGGCGCACCTGGTGGACCGCGTGTTTCCGCGTGTCCCGGCACGCCAGTGGGTTCTCTCACTGCCGTTCGCCCTGCGCTATCGTTTGGCCTACGACTCGGAAATGGTGACTGCCGTATTGGAAGTCTTCATCCGAGCTGTCTTCGGCCTGTACCGCCGCATGGCTCGGGACTACGGTATTGACGAAACCGAGTGCGGAGCGGTCACGTTCGTACAGAGATTCGGGTCGGCCGCCAATCTCAACCTCCATTTCCATGTAATTCTCATTGACGGCGTTTACGCGCCGGGACTCGATGGAAAGCCGGAGTTCTTCGCCTTACGGCCGCCAGAAAACGGTGAAGTCCGGGAGTTGGCGCAACTCCTGGCCAAGCGCATTCCCGCTTTGCTGAAGCGCCGTGGCATCGACACGCCGCAATCGGATGAGGAAGAGTCCGATCGCTTGGCGCGTGATCAACCTTGGCTGTCGGAGGTCTATGCCGCTTCCGTCTGCGGACGCATCGCCACCGGGCCAGAGGCCGGCCGCCGGGTTGCGGTTGGCGGTGACCGTGTCGATCCCGAAGGCATCGACAGCTCTGCCGGTCCACGCTGCGCCGCCGTCGCGGGTTTCAGTCTGCACGCAAATGTCGCCATTGCCGCACGAGACCGGCTCCGCCTTGAACGGTTATTTCGATATGCGGCGCGCCCGCCTCTGTCGATGGACCGATTGGAGGCATTGCCGGATGGGAGGCTCCGATACTGGTTTAAGACT
>WNEQ01002215.1_pt1 | contig 10225 bp, 9 predicted proteins | sample 5399971 | NCBI WGS metagenome assembly WNEQ01 (sample SAMN13153330, study PRJNA577476) | soil metagenome | isolation source: 20 cm grassland meadow soil 2 days after 1st rain plot 5 | place: USA:California | collected 2015-09-18
GATGGTGCGTAATTCGCTCTTCGCATCAGCAGCCGTGTGTATGTTCGCTCTCTCGCTGACGATCACGCAGACTGTCTCGGCCCATGAAGAGCGCAAGGTCGGCTCTTATCAGGTTGCCGTGGGATGGGCCGATGAGCCCACATACGTGGGGTTCAAGAACGCCGTTGAGATATTCCTCAAGGACGCAAAGGGGAAGCCGGTCTTGAATCTCGGGGACACCCTCAAGGTGGAAGTCGTCTTTGGCGATCAGAAGAGCGGCATGTTGACTCTCGAGCCCGCGTTTGACGTCGAAGAGGGGTTTGGTACGCCGGGGGGCTACCAGGCATCGCTCATACCAACGCGACCGGGTACGTATACGTTCCATTTCGTGGGGTCCATCAAAGGGCAGAAGGTCGACCAGACATTCACCTCGTCCGAGAAGACCTTTGACTCCCCCCACGCCCCATCTGAGGTCGAGTTCCCCGCCCAAGATCCATCCACCGCCGACCTGGCGTCCCGGTTGGAACGGCTGAGCCCGCGCGTCGACACGGCGCAGGCCGCGGCGATCGCGGGACAGGCGGCGGCCGCGCAGGCCAGGGTGCTCGCCGCCGTTGCGCTGATTGCCGGCGTCGTATCGCTCGCGTCTGCCAGGCGGAGGCGGACCGCCTGACGTGAAGGGCCTGGCAATCGCCGGAATGAGTCTGCTGATGGCGCTGATCGCGGCGCCACCTGCTCTCGGGCATGCCTTGCTCCGTCAGTCAGAGCCACCCGACGGCGCGGCGCTCGATGCGCCCCCAGACCGCATCGTCATCACATTCACCGAGGAACCCGAGCCCGCGCTCTCGTTGATCAAGGTGGTGGACAGTTCCGGGCGCGAGGCGGCAGGCGGGCCGGTCCGGACCGTTGCGGGCCAGCCGTTGAATCTGCAGCTCCAGCTCGCGCCGCTCCCGAAGGGCATCTACACCGTCACATGGCGGACCGTATCGAGAGTGGACGGCCATGTGACCGGCGGCGCATTCGCCTTCGGCATCGGCATCGCGCCGGCTGGGACCACTCCCCAGCCGGCCGCCCCTCCCCCGTCCGCCCTGGATGTCGTGGCGCGGTGGATCTTCTATGTCGGCTTGAGTGCATTGATTGGTGCGGCCTGGGTATCGACCGTCGCGTTCCCCACGACGCCTTCCAGAGGCGGACGGCTGCTGACCGCAGGATGGCTGATTTCGCTGCTCGGCCTTGCGGTGCTGGTCGAGTCCCAGCGCGCGGATGCGGGGGCGACATTCGGTCAGCTCCTCAGCACGGGAATCGGCAGGGCGCTGGCCTGGCGGGCCGGAGCCCTCATCGTTGCAGGCGCGGCGCTGGCTGTTGCCTCACGCGTGGCGCCGGCACGCCGGCGCGCGGCCCTCATCGCCGCCGCATGCGGTGGGCTTGCGGCCATCTTCGCGCATGTGCTAGCCGGCCACGCCGGTGCCAGCGCGGGTGCATGGCGATGGGCAAAGGTTCTTATTCAGTGGGCGCACATGAGCGCCGCCGCGATCTGGCTGGGCGGTCTGCTGGCGTTGTTGATCGGCCTGCGAGGCGGCTCCGGCAGCGAGAACGCGGCGGCGGTAAGGCGGTTCTCATCGGTAGCTGGCGTCGCGTTGGGTGTGGTCATCGTCACCGGCGCGGCGCGTGCGATTGACCAGGTGGGAAGCTGGACGCTGCTTCTCTCAACGGCGTTCGGCCGCCTGGTACTCGTGAAGAGTGCGTTCCTGCTCGCGCTGGCGGGGCTGGGGGCGGTCAACCGCTACCGGCACGTCCCCCGCGCCCCTCACAGTCTGCCCGGCCTTCGCAAAGTGGCCACCATCGAACTGGCCATCGCCGCGGCGGTGTTTGCGGTCACGGGACTGCTCACCTCGATTGCCCCGGCGAACCTCCTGGAGGCCGCATCCCGGCCCACGCCGCTGCTCGTGACGGGAAGCGATTTTGGAACGACCGTGCGGGCGCGCCTGGAAGTGACACCGGGGACCCCCGGCATCAATGCGTTCGCACTCCGACTCACGGACTACGACAGCGCACGGCCGACCACGGCACAGCGGGTCAGCCTGCGCTTCATGCCGCTGGATCGTTCGGGTATCGGCTCTTCGACCCTGCAGCTCGCGGCTACGGCCGACGGAGCATTTGAGGGACGGGGCAGCAACCTCTCGATCGAAGGCCGCTGGCAGGTCGTGGTGACAGTGGAACGTGGGGTGAACTCTGTAGAAATCCCGCTCACGGTCGCACTGCGCACGCTGCCCCCGGTGGTCGAAACGATCCGGGAGGCTGGACTGCCTACGCTCTATATTGTGAAACTGCCGGCGGCCTCGATCCAGATCTATCTCGATCCGGAACGGCCGGGTCCCACGTCCGTCCACGTTACCTTCTTGGACCCGGCGGGGAATGAGCTTCCGGTCAGTGCGCTGGCTGTCACGGCCGTTTCTCCCCGCAGCGGATCGACCGCGTTGAAGGTCATCCGATTCGGTGCCGGCCACTTTGCGGCGGAGGGGACTCTGCCCGGCGGCGAGGTGCAGCTGCAGATCACGGCCTCGCTCCCCGCCGACCAACTGCGGACATCGCTGCCGATCCGGCTATGAGGGAAGCGCGACCCGGAACGTTGTGCCGTGGCCGGGCTCACTCTCGACGGTGATCTCGCCGCCGTGCGCGGCCACCAGATTCCTGGCGATGGCCAGCCCCAACCCGCTGCCGCGGGAGTCACGCGACTTGTAGAAACGGTCAAACACGTGGGGCAGGTCCTCGCGGGAGATCCCGGGGCCGGTATCGCGCACGGACACCACCACCCCCCGGTCGCCCGCGGCCCCGGGTCCCGCGCGGCACGTGACACGAATCTCCCCGCTCCGCGGCGTGTAGTGCAGGGCGTTGACCACAAGATTCTCGAGTACCTGGCGGATGCGGACGGCGTCCACGTGGACGGCCGGAAGATGTGGCTCCACCTCCGCCACGAGCGTAACCCCGGCGTCACCCGCCTCCCCCTGAAAGGAGGCCACCGTCTCGGCCGTCAGCGAACCCAGGTCGGTGGGCTCACGCTCCAGTTTGAGCGCCCCGGTCTCCGCGAGCGCCAGCGTGCGGAGATCGTCGACCAGGCGCGCCAGCAAGCGCGTCTCCTCGAGCACCGGGCTCAGATGCGCGTCATCACGCGGATAGACACCATCGAGCAGCCCCTCCAGGTTGCCTTGAATCACCGCCAGCGGCGTGCGCAGGTCGTGGGAAATGTCGGCGAGCAGGCTGCGGCGGCGCTCGTCGGTCGCCCGCAACCGGCTGACCATGGTGTTGAACGCGCGCGTCAACTGGCGGACCTCCGGAGGCCCGCGCTCCGGCACGCGCACAGCGTAGTCGCCCTCCGCCACCCGCTGGGCGGCGTCCATCACATCGCCGATGGGCGCGGCCATGCGGCGTACGCCCCGCCCCACCGCCAGCATCGCCAGGAATACCGCGAGAAACACAACCAGGCCACCGAACGGCCTGATCAGAAAGAACGGATGCGCCCCACGGCCGGCGATCCCGGACGTGATCCAATAGACAAGGCTGGACGCGCCGAGTACCAGCAAGAACACGAAGCCGACAAAAAATCCTATACGCCAAAAAAACTTGCCCCGCATGCCTCTCCACGCCCAGGGCGGGCCCTGCGGCGGCCAGGGTTCTCCGTCTGGCCACCACGGCGGCGGGCCATGGCGGAACTGATGGCGCGGGGGCCAGGTCATTCTTCGGCGAGCTTGTAGCCCATGCCGTAGACCGTCAGGATGTACCGCGGGCGGCGTGGATCCGGCTCGAGTTTGCGGCGGATGTTCTTGATATGCGCGTCGATGGCACGCTCGTAGGATTCAAACGCGACTCCATGTACCTGGTCGAGGAGTTGCCCGCGCGTGAAAATCCTCCCGGGCTGGCGCGCCAGCGCCACCAGGATCTGGAATTCCGTTGAGGTCAACGCCGCCGCGCGGCGGCCAACGCTGACCTGCATGCGCGGGACGTCGACGGTCAACTCGCCCACGCGGATGGTCTCCACGCCCGCTCGCGCGGCCTCCGTCCGGCGCAGCACGGCGCGGATGCGGGCCACAAGCTCCCTGGGGCTGAACGGTTTGGTCATGTAGTCGTCGGCCCCAAGCTCCAACCCGATCAGCTTGTCGGTCTCGTCAACCCGCGCCGTGAGCATGATGATCGGCACGCTGCTGGCCTTCCGCAGTTCGCGGGCCACATCCAGGCCGTCCATCCCCGGGAGCTTCAGGTCCAGGACGATCAGGTCGGGTTTGGCGGCGCGGGCGGTGGCGAGCGCCCCCGTGCCATCCGCGGCGCTGACCACGCTGAACCCCGCCCGCTGCAGGTAGTCGCGGGCAATCTGCACGATTTTCGGTTCGTCGTCCACAACAAGCACGGTTCTCATGTCGCCTGCGGATGGGCAGAGAGGGGTGTGCGGACCACCCCTCTCACCCGTTACGCGGTACCGGTCTCTCGCTTTTCCTCGTGCGCCCGGCGATGCCATTCTTCGAACATCGGAGGCACACCTTTCCCGTATCGCCCGTAATAGCCTCCCCACGGTCGCCAGAACAGACCCTTCAGCAGGCCGAAGAAGAGGAAGAAGAACAGCAGCGGGAACAGGAACCCGAAGCCAAAGCCGAACGGGTGGAAGCCGTAATGGAAGAACGGGCCGTAGTACGGATACGGCACGGTCCCCGGCGGCGGTGGGGTGATCTTCCCGCTCTCGACGACACCCCGCGCGACGCCGGCGTTGTAGGCAACTCCCGCCACGCCGGCGGCCAGGACAAGCACAAGCAGGATACCTAGAACACCTCGCATGCCCATCGTGATCCCCTCTCTCAAGTGATGTCACAGACATTGTCTAGGAAGATCGTGAATGAAGTGTGAATACACAGCGGAGGGATTGCGCGCAGGCAGGTGGCCTTCTCAAAAGTATTTCTCGATCCCGCCGAAGCCAAACTGCCGGTTCAGTCCCGTCATTCGGACGAAATAATCCAGACGCTTTCGAAACTCCCGAGGCCGCCTCCGTGCGCTGTCAATAAATCCAACCCTGATCCGTTTGTAGCGGTCGGAGAATTTCTGAAAATGCCTCCACGCGCCCTTGTCGGCTTTGATGGCGGCCAGGATGTCCGGGGGGATCCGGAACTTCTCCTCTCTGCCGATACCACGAAGCGTCGCCCGCACTTCCTTGATGACCTTTCCCTGCCGCAGGAGCCTGCGCAGCCGTTCGCGGTTCGATTGCGAGTAGGGGGTTTTGGGATTGCGCGGAGAGAACCGCTGGGCAAAGCGCTGGTCGTCGAGACGCTTCACCGTGCTGTCAATCCAGCCAAAGCAGAGCGCTTCCTCCACTGCATCGTTATAGGCGATCCGCGGCTTGCCGGATTCCTTGCGGTAGAAGACAAGCCAGATCTCTTCTGCACGGCGGTGGTGTTTCGACAGCCACGCCCGCCAGGCTTTTCTCGTCGTCACGTAGAGGGTCTTAGTGACCTTCATGGCTAAGTTACATTTTAGTCCCACCAATCCCATCATCAAATGAAGGAGGAACCACGTGATCCGGCGACACCTGCGTCGTGTGCTCTTCCTGCTGCTCACCGTAGCCCTGGGGAGCGTCCTCCCCGGGTGGGCGGCCCCATCCGGCGGAACTCTGCGGATCGGCATCGACGTCGACGCAGGGACACTCGATCCCCGGCTGGCCAACGACACCACGGCCCGGCGGGTCATCGAGCAGGTCTACGACGGGCTGATCGAGCTCGACCCGCAGCTGCGGCCACAACCCGCACTGGCCGAGTCGTGGACTCAGACGTCGCCGACGGTCTGGGTGTTCAAACTCCGCAAAAACGTGCGCTTCCACGACGGCACGCCGTTGACCGCCGCGGACGTCGTCTTTACGTACACCACCATCCTCGATCCGGCCCTGCGGGCTCCCCTGCGGGGATTGTACACGCCCATCAGCCGGGTCGAGGCCACAGACGACGAGACGGTCCGGTTCACGCTCACCGCCCCGTACGCCCCGCTGCTCAAGTATGCGGACATGGGCATCGTATCCAAGGCCGCCGTGGAGCGGCTGGGCGTGGACTATGCCACCCACCCGCTCGGCACCGGCCCCTACAAGTTCGTCTCCTGGCAGCGCAACAGCCGCATCGTCCTGGAGGCCAACACTGAGTACTGGAAGGGATCGCCGCGCCTGACCCAGGTGATCTTCAACATCATTCCTGACAATACGACACGGGCGGCGGCCCTGGAATCCGGCGACGTAGACCTGATTCATTCCCCGCTGTCGCCGCAGGATGTGGCGCGGCTTCGCAGCGCGCCGCGGGTCGCCGTGACCGAGATGACCGGCCTGGGCATCACCTACCTCAACATGAACATGGCCGACCCGGTCGTCCGCGACGTGCGCATCCGCCGCGCCCTGGCCTCGCTGATCCCCCAGCAGACGATCGTGCGGCAGATCTACCGCGAGATGGATAGACCCGCCACCTCCGTCCTCCTGCCGGCTTGGGCCGGGGTCTTCACCAATGAGATCGTCCAGCCCGGACACGACATTACCCGGGCCAAGGCGCTGCTCGCCGAAGCGGGGTGGACCGACACCAATCACGACGGCGTGCTGGATAAGGACGGACAGCCGCTCTCTCTCGTCATCCGGACGCATAGCGAGGATCCGAACCGCGTCCAGGTCGTCGAGCTGCTGGTGAGCATCCTGCGCTCCTCCGGCATCGATGCCCGTGCGGAGATCACAGAATTCCCCGCGCTGGTCCAGGCGCTGCTCTCGGGGAACTACCAGGTGGCGTTACTGGGCTGGCTGGGGTTGGTGGACCCCGACCGCGGCATGTACAACCAGTTCCACAGCAAGGGCAGCCAGAACTGGGAGAAATACAACAACCCGCGCGTGGACGCTCTGCTCGACGCAGGACGGCAGACGTCCGACCCCACGGACCGGACACGGACCTACCGCGACGTCGCGCGCATCATCGCATCGGATCTGCCGTACTACGTGCTGACCTATCAAGGGTACATCGTGGCCCTCAACCGGCGGGTGCAGGGATTCGTGCCAATTCCAAACGGGAGCTTCCGCGGGCTCTGGGCGACGAGCGTTCCGTAGACTGGGCGGAGGGGAGGACGGGTGGTCCGCTACGCCCTCCGCCGCCTGCTCCTGCTGGTCCCGGTCGTCCTGGGCGCGGCGGCGGTGGCATTCGCGTTGCTGCTGCTTCTGCCAGGCGATCCTGCCGTCGCGCTGTTGGGACAAGAAGCCTCGGGCCCTGACCTGGTGCGCTTTCGCCATCTGCTCGGGCTCGACCGTCCCGTGCCCATCCAGCTGGCGCTGTACTTCTGGCGGATCGCGCACGGGGATTTCGGCCGGTCCGTCACCCTCAGCGCCCCTGTGCTCCAGCTCATCCTTTCCACACTGCCCGCGACGCTGGAACTCGCGATCTCGTCCATCGCGCTGGCGATTGCGACCGGCATTCCCCTGGGACTCGTGGCGGCGCGTGCACGGGGCACCCCGCTTGATACCGGCACCATGCTGCTGGCTCAGCTGGGAGTCTCCATGCCCGTCTTCTGGCTCGGCGTCTTGCTCATCTTGCTCTTCGCCGTCAAATTGAACTGGCTGCCGTCCTTCGGCCGCGGGGCTCCCTTCCTGTCCTCTGTAGCGAGCGGAGACCTGCGCGCGCTACTCGACAGCATCCGGCACCTGTGCTTGCCGGCGTGCACGCTGGCGTTCTTCAACCTGGCCTTCCTGAGCCGCCTAACGCGGTGGGCCTTGCTCGAGGTGCTGGAGGAGGATTATGTGCGCACCGCCCGCGCCAAAGGGCAGCGCGAGCGCATCGTGGTCTACCGGCATGCGTTGCGCAACGCGCTCCTGCCGATCGTCACGATCGTCGGCCTGCAGTTCGGCAATACGCTGGGGGGCGCGGTGGTGACCGAGACGATCTACGGGTGGCCCGGGATGGGCCGGCTGGTCGTGCAGGCTATCGGGCAGCGCGATTTTCCGGTCGTGCAAGGCGCAGTCCTGGCGCTGGCTTTGCTGTTCTCACTGGTCAACATGGTGGTCGATCTCACCTATGCCTTTATCGATCCGCGGATCCGCTACGAGTAGGCGCGGGGCCGCGCGGCGCCCTGCACCGCATGGTACCGGGCGGCGCCTGACCCCCTCGGCGCGGATCGGTGCCGCCGTGCTGGGGGTCATCGCTCTCGCTGCGGCAGCGCCCTGGATCTTCACACGCGCCAGCCCGGACCAGATCGATATCCTGGCCCGCCTGGCTCCGCCGTCCCGCCTGCATGTGCTGGGCACGGACAACATCGGCCGCGATCTACTGGCCCGGCTCGTCTGGGGCGCCCGCATCTCACTCCTCGTAGCCCTGGTGTCCGTCGGGGGCGCCGCTTCCATCGGGGTCACGCTGGGACTGCTGGCAGGGTACCTCGGCGGATGGGTAGAGTCGGTCGTGATGCGGATCGTCGATGTCTTTTTATCGTTCCCCGCCATTCTGCTGGCGCTGGCCCTGGTGGCGGTGTTGGGCGCGGGGGTGACCAGCGTGATCACCGCGCTGACGCTGGTGTTCTGGACGCAGTACGCGCGCGTGATCCGGGCCAGCGCTCTCGCGGAGAAGCAGAAGGTCTATGTCGAAGCCGCCACGGCCGTCGGGGCGAACAGCGGCCGCATCGTGATCCGGCACATCTTGCCCAACATCCTGTCGCCGGTCATCATCCTGGCGACCCTGGGCATGGGGACCGCGGTGGTGGCAGAGTCCACCCTGTCCTTTCTGGGCATGGGGGTGCAGCCGCCGGCGCCGTCGTGGGGGTGGACACTGGCGTTTGGTACCCGCTACCTGCGCGACGCGCCGCACATCGCGACCTTCTCCGGCCTGGCCATCATGTTGACGGTGCTGGGGTTCAATTTGCTCGGCGATGGCGTGCGTGACATGCTCGATCCAAGATTTCGACCGCAGTAACATCGACAGAGGAGGATCTGATGCCCACCCGGACCTACCGCCCCATTCACGTGGCCACGCTGGCCTCCGGCATGGACCTCGTCCTACCGCTTCACGAAATCGTTGGGGACAAGCCCGGCCCCACCCTCGGCATCTCCGCCGGCATCCACGGTGAGGAAGCCGTGGGGGTGGAAGTTGTCTATCGTTTCATGCAATCGCTTGACCCGAGCGCCCTGCGAGGCCGGCTGCTCGTGCTGCCGGTCGCCAATCCATTCTCTTACGCAGCGATCAGCCGGCACACGCCGATCGACGGCGGCAATCTCAACCGCCTGTTTCCGGGACATCGCGACGGCCAGCTCACTGAGCAGTTGGCCTTCGTCATGAGCGAACAGTTCTTGCGCAGGATCGACAACTATGTGGACCTGCACGCCGGCGGCGCCTACCCCACCGTGGACTACGTGTACATCCTGAATGCCGAGCCGCTGTCGCGGGCGTTCGGCTCGCCGCTGTTATACCGGGCCAAAGAGACACTGGCCGGCACATCTGTGACGGTGACCAGGGAACGCAATGTCCCGTCCGTCGTGGTGGAGTTGGGCGGGGGCGATGTCGAACAAACCACTTACGTGGCGCGGGGCCTGCAGGGACTGGTCAACATCCTGACGACGCTGCAGATGCTGCCGGGTGATCCCGCCCAGCCGCCGCACCAGACGGTGCTGACTGAGATTGTCACCCTGCGGCCGCACCAGGGCGGCCTGCTGATCCCGGAGGTGACTGAGCTCGGCGTCGAGGTGAAGGCCGGTCAGGTGCTGGGCCGGATCATCAGCCCGTATTCGTTTGCGGAACTTGAAGTATTACGATGCCCGTTCGACCATGGGATCATGGTGCTGACCCACCGCACTGCCGACGCCGTGGAACCGGGCATCTATGCCTACATGGTCGGGAACCTGGCCACCGCGGAGCGATGATGACCCTGACCAGAAAGATGATGGTCGTGGTGGTGAGCGCGGTGCTGGCGTGGCAGGCTGTCTCGCCGCCGGCGCTGGGGGCGTCGGTGCGTCGCACCATCCACACCGGCGCGCTGCGCCGGACCTTCGTGCTCCACGCCCCGCCGTCGGTCGGCGCGATGTCGTCCGTGCCGCTCGTCCTTGCCCTGCATGGGGGCAGCGGGGACGGGACGGGCATGGAGCGGTCGACGGGCTTCAGCCCTCTCGCCGACCGCGATGGCGTCATCGTCGTCTACCCCGACGCATTCGATGGCAACTGGAACGACGGGCGGGGAGACCCGCACATCCGGTCTCAGGCTGAGGGGGTTGACGACG
>WNEQ01004120.1_pt1 | contig 10207 bp, 10 predicted proteins | sample 5399971 | NCBI WGS metagenome assembly WNEQ01 (sample SAMN13153330, study PRJNA577476) | soil metagenome | isolation source: 20 cm grassland meadow soil 2 days after 1st rain plot 5 | place: USA:California | collected 2015-09-18
AGGATTTGTGAGGATCCTCGGAGTGCGAGGGAGATATCGAAGGCGCTTGGGGAGGTTTATCCTGGTCACCGGGAGAAAGGGTTTCCAGCGGATAAGCTGGGTGAGCATTTGGCGAATTTGGAGCGTTTGGGAGCTGTGAAGTTCAATGGTGACAAGTGGGAGGATAGCGATGTGGGAGTCAAGATGGTCCGCAAGTACTTCGGCTAGACCGAGCTTTTGACGGTTTTGCTCGATGGGGGAGCACTAGCAAGATTAGTTCGGGCTCAGTGTCGAGAAATTTCCAGCCAGGGATTTTCCTCGTGGCCTGAAGAGAATTCTTGTTTACGCGAAATTATTGTGGAGTCGATGGTCCAGGACGACTCCAGCCCCGTTTTGTGTCTTGAGACAATCATTGATTGTGCTCCCTTTTTTCCAAGATGCGCCTTGTTCGGTAGACTTAGTTTGACATTGTGGATGAGTAAACGTTCTTCTTTCTTTCAGTGCTGATATGTAGAATTGACATTTTCACGCGTTCCTAGCCGTTTTTCAAGGCGTTTCCTAGGCGGTTTCTAGGGGATTCGATTGTTCGATAAGCGGGTCGCGAATCCTTTTACGAGCTTTCAACCTCGATTCCCGCTTGAGCTTCCCGTGCAGACTCCCCAATGGCTTCTTCAGAATGAGCGTCGCGTTCTACTGCTCATTCTGAGTCTTGGCTGTCTTGTTCAGATTATTGTGACTTTGTTTACGAATGGTGGTGGCGATCTCCAGTATGCGTACGTGCCTACGGTAATGAGCATCTTGCACGGGCAGAATCCCTACCTGTCGGGGCAACCCTGGAACACCGGGTATCCCCCGTTCTTCTTCCTGCTTCTGGGAGGTGTGGCCCTGCTCGGCTCATTGGGGGGATCGATGACCCTTGCAACGGTTTCTTGGAGCTTACGAATAGGGCTAGTGATTGGACACGTGGCCCTCGGCGGACTCGCGTATCTCACACTAAGGAGAATGAAGATCGATATTCTTGCCAGGCTTGCAGTCCCAGCACTGATAGTATTGCTGCCCTCTTTCTATCAGATGGGCGAGGTCTGGTTCCACGCGGACGTATTCGGACTAGTACTACTGGTCGGGGCAGTGTACTTGCTCTGCGCGGAACGCTGGATAACGGGATCACTATTACTGAGCCTCTCGGCCGCCTTCAAAATTCATCCGATATTAGCACTTCCACTCGTCGCGATCTGGTTGTTCCGGAAGGGAAGATTGAGCCTGACTATCCTAGGAGCTTTGTTCCTGCCATTTCTGTCTTTGACGGTTGTACCGCTACAGAATCTTCCGGGCTATTATGGATCGTTCGTGCAGCAGAACATATCAGTCCGACCGTCCTGGAGTTTTTCCCCGTTCATACTAGCCTACAAAGTGTTGCCGTCTCTGTCCAATATTGAGTTCTCAACACTGTTGGTTAACCAGATCTGGATACTCTTGACGATTGCTCTGTTTTCATTTGTGTTGGGTTTTGCTTGGCGAAATCCGAATAGTCTTCAAGCAGCAGACATTGTCTGCCTAGGAGTCGCAGTATGGTTGATCCCGCTGAGGCAATTATTCCACTACTACGCCTTTTGGGCGATAATACCGTTCATGCTGCGGGGGAACTTGAAACAGATGACTCTAGCTCTTTTGCCATTTGAAGCAGCTTGTGATCTCGCCGTGTACGCGTGGACGGTACGGCCTGACTGGGTTCTCTCTCAACAATCAACCGGACTACTACTCTCTATGCTCGATATGATCCTTCTCGTCGCGTCCATCGCGGCCTGCGTATTCCTAGTCTTGAGAACCAGCATTCTAGAACAGAGAATTATCGAAGCCCCGATCGATAGGTTAGAAGTCCTAGCTCCAGTGCCGTCCTAGTCAATTGGCGAACGGAGGGTCATTGAGTGTCGTCTCTGGATGCAATGAAGAGAAGTATTGACAGCCAACCATCGACCCTCTCGACGTACAGCGACGAACTTCATCGACACAGAAGTGAGTACGCCACACTCAAACCAACACGGACAATTTTCACAGGGTCAGGGGATTCTTACTCTGCAGCTTTATTCGCTTCCGAACTTTCCAATGGACGATTGCTGGCGTTCGACCCTTACGAGTTGTCGAAGAAGACGTGGATCGCAGAGGAAAAGAATATCGTCATAATTTCTGTCAGCGGAAAAACAAAGACGAATATAAAACTCGCAAAGAAATTGAGACGTAAGGCCCGAGCAGTTGTAGCGGTGACATCCGATCCGTACAGTCCTCTTGCGCTCAAGTGCGACGATACCCTAATTCTCGATCATCACAAGGAGAATGTACCCACCGCGGGGACATCGAGCTATACTTCGAGCTTGTTGGCGTGCGGATTCTTGCTTGGAAAGCTGCCTAAAACGCTGGACGTTAACAAGACGCTAGCTGGCGCTTGGACCTGGGCGGAGAAGGCGGCAAAGCGATCGATCCCGACTTCGTTCACTGTTATCGGATCCGGATTGGAGCATGCTGTTGGCTACTATGGGGGATTGAAGTTCAATGAGGTTCTTGGCCTACCCGCAACTTGTCAGTATCCGGAGGAATTCGGACACGCTTACTTATTCTCCCTCAAGAAAACAGACAGTATTGTCTGTATGAATCCCGATTATGACCCGAAGACTCATGCAGTTTCCGAAGGATTGCGGAAGTCTCATCTTCGAACATTGAGCGTTCAATCCCGATCAAGAGATCTTGTCTTACGAGGTGTCGAGTTGGCTTTCTACTTTCAATGCTTCGCTTATGTTCTGGCTCGGAAGAAAGGTTTGAAGGAATGCGCCTATATTTCTGACAAGAAGAGACTAGCGACTAGCAGCGCAATGATTTACTGAACAGATCCATAGATAGACTCTATAGGGCTGAGTCTTTTCGGTCGTATTTTTCCCCAAGAAAATCTTGACGGTGTGTCCTTTCTCAACTTCGTAATTGAATCCATTCTGCTTGATCTTTTCGAGAGCCTCGTTGAGTTTGAAGTGGCTACCGAATGTGCCGACTATGATTGCTGCTTTCTTACTCTTCGGGGCGAGTTTCCCCGCAGACTTTCTGAGACCTTCCGCTAGACCGTACGCCAAAGATTCTCTACCCGGCCAGAATCCGTCTTTACGCGATGCTGATAATTGACTCTAGCGGTCTCGACGTTTCCGGCCTCTTGCCGATTACGCGCCCTACCTCTACTTCTATCGCTTGTCTTTGCGACCTCTTCCTTCCCCCGTACCATCGTTCCATCTGGTCTAGTCCATACTTAGTGCTGAAGAGACTATAGATCTTGCTCAGTTTGTCTGGTACTAGTCTTCCAAGGCCTTGGAATGCGACTTCTAGAACCTCGATCTCAGCCTTTGGATTGCGGGAGAGGTTCTTCCACCATTGGGAGCCTTTGTGTGCGAGAAAGAAGATCTTCCCGTCTTCGTAGGCGAACCATAACTGGACGGTCCTCCTCAGATGCGTCTTCCTGCCTGTTACGGTGAGCTTTAGATACGGTGCCTCCTCGAAAAGTAGACTACTTTCAACCATCCTTCGATCCCTCTGAATACACCCCCTCTTGGGTCGGCTTCATGATTTAACCTAGTCGCTGTGCCAGTTCGGGACAGGAGTAACTGGTTGGAAAACCGTCTAGTCAAGCAGAGTGTGTATTAGTGATTAGACTGACAATCACCCGGTCACTCGAGCGTTCATGGAGGCGGGCTCGAAGGTATTTACATAAGGACAGTAGCCCAGCGGACGCATTATCCAATTCAAGAGTGAGTTTGGAAGCGCGTCTCGGTGGACCTAGCCCTAGCACTTCAACTGAACGCCGTGGACCCTCTGAATCCAATTAACCTTCCGTACTTCGCGGCTCGCAGTCTCCTCCGTCTCACATTAGCCTTCGGACTTAGCCTGGGCTTTGCCCTTGCATATGGAATTGCGGCAGCGATGAGCCGTAGAGCCTCTCACGTCCTACTTCCAGTACTCGACGTTCTCCAATCGGTCCCAGTTCTAGGCTTCCTTCCTGCGGTCTTTATTTTCGTCCTGACCCGAGTCCCCGGCGAGGGCGGACAGGAGCTTGCTTCGATAATCTTGATCTTTACGGCAATGGTCTGGGCGATGACGTTCGCAGTAATTACTGGGATTAACCAAATACCGAATGATATCAAAGAAGCATCGAAGGCCTATGGGATCACCAGATCCCGATATCTCAGGCAAGTGGTGTTGCCTGCGATTTATCCTGAGCTGATTTGGGGATGCATATTGGCATGGGGGGGCGCATGGTACTTCATTCCAGTAGAAGAGTATGCAACATTCGGAATGACGCAAGTGCAACTTAAAGGCCTTGGATTTTTCATAGCGCAGGCCGCAGCGGAGAGCCGACTCGATTCCGCGATCATTGGCTTGGTAGCCATGGTCCTAGTGATCATCGCCATTAATCGAATAGTCTGGAGACCATTGGTCGCGAGGACGGAAAAGTACAGGTACGAAGCTACGGGGGGACAAAGAGGATTTCACGCCAGGCACGGCAAACTAAGGTCAAGCCTCCTGAAGTACGAGGGTCGCATAGCCAACCCGATCGTCACGTTCTTCAAGTACGAGAAAACGAACCTCTCTTCGTTCCTAGAAACTGTTCCGAGAGTACACGTACCGCCCAAGGTCAGAGAACGACTCGCGAGAATTTTTCTCGTCACTCGGGTGATCGTGATCATAGGATTTCTTGGTCTGATGGTCCTTGTAATATTCTTCCTAGAAAACTCTCCTATACCAACCTTACAAGCTGCACTGAACCAGATTCAATCCTTCCAACCAATAAAGGGTTGCACAGGCTGTCTCAGTGGTTTCCCACTGCTGGCATATTCGACAGCTTCATCTCTTCTCAGATTGCTGGCCGCTTATCTCATTGCCCTGGGTTGGACGCTTCTTGCGGGGATTGCTATAGCGAGAAGACAAAAACTAGCGAAGGCATTGATCCCAATCTTCGACATCGGCCAATCAATTCCTGCAACCGCATTATTTCCGATCGTAACGCTCTTGATTCTGAGCCGGATATCTTCCCCAATGGGGATACAACTCGCCTCAATAGTACTTCTTCTCACCGGAATGCAATGGTACCTGCTGTTCAACATAATCGGTGCAATACATAACATTCCCAATGACATCTCTGAAAGCACCTCCGCCTACGGCGTTTCTGGCAAGCGGTTCATCCGGGAGATACTCATACCCGCATCCTTCCCTGCGATAATATCGGGAAGCATGCAGGCGTGGGGTGGTGGTTGGAATGCGACAATAGTCTCGGAATACATAGTCACAGGTCAACAACAAGTACAGCAAGTCGCCGGGCTAGGAGCAGTCTTGGTAAATGCTAACAATGCAGGGTCCGCAGGGACCGTTGTAATCGCTACCGCGATAATCATCATGACATTAACCATTTTGATTATCAACAGGCTGGTTTGGCACAGGTTGATGAAGAGAGCCGACAGGTACAAGTTCGAATCCTAGCACGAGGATGAGAGCCAGATGACCGAGGAACCAGTTATCCGGATCGACAAGGTATCCAAGTCTTTTCTAAGCGAAGAAAAGCCTGTTGCGGTCTTGGAGAACGTGTCCTTTAATGTGGGCAAGGAATTCCTTTGCATAGTAGGTCCGAGCGGGTGTGGCAAATCCACTCTTCTTCGAATGATCGATGGATTAGACAGACCTAGTCAAGGTAACGTGTACTTTCACGGCAAACCAGTCGAAGGCCCGACTCCGATGATGGGCATGGTATTCCAGACCTTTGCTCTAATACCATGGAAGACAGTGCTAGAGAACGTCGAAATGGGACTCGCATGGATGAAGATCACGGAGGAAGACCGGCTCAGGCGATCAGAGAAATTTATCCAAGACGTCGGATTAGACGGTTTTGAGGCCTCGTATCCCAAAGAACTATCCGGCGGTATGAAACAAAGAGTTGGAATAGCACGAGCCCTTGCTTTGGAGCCGGAAGTATTGCTAATGGATGAACCCTTCTCTAGCCTTGACGCGTTGACTGCAGAGGGATTGAGGAAAGAAGTCTTGGAGATTTGGAGCAATCCGCAGTTCTCCACTAACTCTGTGATAATGGTCACTCATAACGTGCAAGAAGCGGTTGGTATGGCAGACACAGTTATAGTGATGAGCCCGCGTCCTGGAAAGGTGATCGACAATGTCCGGATCGAGATGGATCGGCCACGGGACCAGAGGGATCCTAGGTTTTACGATTATGTCGATCGGATTATCTCAAGGATCAGCTAGCGGTAGTGGAAGTCTTATGCAGGATTATTCCTGCACCGTCATAGTCGAATAGATCCGCAAACACACCCCATCGGACCACAAGACGGACCCCGTCGTGGACATCTTTGAACGGACCGTACGCTCCCTCAATCAGCTCCTCCACGTCAACGAGTGAGAGCCTCTTCTTCTTTTCTAAGTCCTTCAAGATCTTCTTGTAGAGATCAACCTCGCGCAATTGCTCCCCGATTATCAGCTTTCGGGCCGGCATCTTGGCGGAAAGTATCTTGCGACCACTCTCGGTCAAGGAGATTTCCCCATCCTTCACCGTTACTAGTTCCAGCAATTCCGCCGTCGCGATCGGCGGAAGGAGATCGTCAATGTCCAGATGGAGATCGATGTTGAGCTTGGCAACGCTCGTCTTCCCTGTGTATGCGCGCAGAACGTCAAGAAGGCCGAATACTTGTGATACGCCTGAGGAAGGATAGGCGGGCATAGGACGTCCAAATGCCGGTCTAATCGAGAGTTAAATCACTTCCTAAGACTTGATTCTCAAACGATCAAATGGCTGAATCCCCAACACTAAATAGCGAACCGGAGGAAAAGCCACTTTCGGGTTTTCGTTGGCAAAAGAAGATCATCCAGTGGAACTGATCGATGACCAGGCAGGAGAATATCGAAAAGTTCTAGAGAAGGAGGTTTCAAGTCACAAGTTGTTCTCCAAACTCACTTTCTTGACGGGACTAGGGTTAATCGTTCTCGGCTTCGCAATAGGTGCGTACGTTATGTCAACTGCTACATTGGGTTACCTGCTTGTACTCGTAGGAACTATCCGTTTTCTGAATAGTTTCTACGACTTGCAGAGAAAGGATAAACTTCAGGTCGAACTCGATCGGCTGAAGCACCAATTCAAAAGATGACAAACCAAGTTCATTGACCGGGTACTCGGTATGACTCGGTGGTCAATTAACGAAACATTAAGTTGCCCAGCATGAGGAGCATCTTTTCGATATGTACTGCGCAAGGTGTGGTACACAACTTCCGGACGATGCAGTATTCTGTGTCAAGTGTGGAACACAGACAGGCCAATCGTCACAGTCTATGTCAACCCTGACGACGGTAGAGTCTACTAATGCGGGTCAAGTCTTAGGGTCCGCCAATGCAACATCGTTGAAATGTTCCACGTGTGGAGCATCGATAGCTCCCAAGTTCGGAGAAATGATCATCACCTGTGAATACTGCGGCGCAAGCATCACGCTTGGTAGCTTGGGCTGGTCGAATATCAAGAAGCAGACTATGCTAGCTCTCAAGGTTCGGACCGCGGACGATGCCACTCAACTCGTTAGATCGATGATGGATAGGGGTCTCCTCCATCGACACTTGCAAGAAAGCTCCACTCTCGAAGAAATGAACCTCTCCATTGTTCCGTATTGGCTTGTCGGCGTCTCGGCGAGGACCTCGATAATAGCGACGGACATGGTTATGGAAGGCGCACAAGTCGGCAACTACGGCAGCATTGCTTGGAGTAATGGCCGGCGGGTTAGGAAGCGGTAATCGTCGAGGCGGGTTCGGTGGTGGAGGTGCTCCATTGCTGGAAGGGGCCTTGTTAGGCTCGATGATGAGTCATGGAATGGGCGGTGGTAGCGGGCCCAGAAAAGCGATTCAAATGAATCAGAACTACAATTATCCCGTTGTGGCCTTGAAGGGTTTGACCGAGTATCAACCTCACGACTATCAGTTTACTATTGAAGAGAGGAGTCTCTTTGACATTTCGAAATATCCAAAAGGTATCAAGATTCTGAATGGTGACATCAGCGAAGATGCCGCAAAGAATCAGGCTAAGACGCTTGTTGACGAGCTGCAATCTCAAAAGGCTCACGCGCAATATCACATGATCCAGCAAATCTCCTCGGAGGAGGATCTGTCTGATACCGAGCTATTGCATGTTCCAATCTGGTTTGCTCGCTATAACCATAAGGGGAACAAAATCGTGCTGATATTAGACGGCAACTCCGGGAACGTTATCAATAGCACGGGGCTTTGAGCGCGATTGATGATAGATCCATTTTCGCGTCCAGGCTGATCTAAGAGTTTAGAGAGTCCTTTCCTGGCTGTCTGATACATGAATCTCCGGTATTCTGACACTAGCCAAGAAGAGGATGCCCCCAACCAAGAGGAGGAGGATGCCTGACACAAAGTAGACGTCCGTGGAAAGCGTTGGACCATTGTAAGCTACTCTCGAGCTGACAACGTACATTGACTCTGCTATTACTCCGAGCAGCAATAACGTGATCCCAATAAGAAACAGTATCTTCCTCATAACTCGTCAATATAGAAAGCGAAAAGCAACGACTTAAGTCCTGTTTAACTCAGGAGCACTCCCGCTCGGACTCCAGGAGATAACAATAAGCCTGGAAGGGAGTCGAGACTACGCTTGCAACCTATTTTCTTGGGATCGAACGCCTCTAATCATTGTCGTTCCAGACGGCTTAACGCGGGTATACTCACAACAGTGATCAAAAGGTACAAGCAATTCTTGGGTCGCCCTCGGACCCTCGAATCCTTATGCCAGTAGTTGTATCCATCCCTGATGACTGGTTCAGCCACGACTTTTCAGGTGCACTGTTCTGTCCGGAGTGCAAGGGGCCGACAATATGGGAAGAAATATCTGTTCAGGCTCCTACTGACAAAGACATTCTCATGTTCAGATGTGCGCAGTGTCACACGATTACTCGCCGCCTTCCCGTCCGAAAGAAAGGCTAACCCTAAGGTCACTCAGAACTCACGAGCGGCCTACCGAGATGCGTCCTGAGGGGTCCCCCAAGGAACGTTCTCAAAGTCGACAACTCTTACTTTCCCACTTCTCACATCGGATCCACCCGTAGGATAGTTGGTGCGGCCGCCGGGATTTGAATTCCCGGACCATCCTATCCGGATGATCTCCCGGGTCGTTGGGTTGGAGGCCCAATGGACGCACAATCCCGTACGCTATGTCCTAGACCAGGCTAGACTACGGCCGCTCGATGGCCGGTTTTAAACCGGGCCCTTTTCAGTGTTACTATCCGAGTCAGCGCCGTCTCCTTGCGAAAAATAGCAACGTGGCTAAAGAAAGTGTACCACGGAATTCGGAAAAAACGATTTGTTTGAATTACTCTTTTCAATCACTCTTCAGACACCCTCCCTTCACGCGAAAACGCATTCTCGGTTATCTCACGCGCTCCAAGTGCTCTGTCCGCTGCAAACAACGCGGTGTACGACGCAACCGATTCAGTGATGTACCAAAAGGGAGCTGGGGCATAGACACTTACAAACGCTAGCCTCAGCTTTCGCCGGCCCAACCTTATGGGGCCTGGGATTCTAGCCAATCCCGCCTTGCCGAGCCTCTCGCGGTGAGAACGTACCTGAACCGCCTTCCCTTCCGCTCCCTCTTGAGCAAACCCTGCCTCCAATACCGAAGCAAAGCCATCTCCACGGCTCTCTGAGACAAATTCAAACCGTCTACCTCTCTCAACAACTCGCGAACGCGGTCGCTATCCTCGTCCCCAGAGCCAAGCAACTTTAGAATTCTGATTTTGAGTTGATTGTGTTCCACGGCATGCTTCAGCTAACCAAAAGCAGATTTATGCTTATGCCTGAGGTGAGAGGTATTCTTCCCCCGATTTTGCATGCGGCGTTATGTAACACCTTGTTTGTTTGCCTACTTGTCGACATGAGCCGAATCACTTTTACTTTCGCTCCCAACTTGTAATGTAACACCTTGCATTATACCATTCGGGACAGAGAATTGTTATATATCAAACCCGAACCTTCAGCGGGCAGAGACCAGTTGAGCACCTTAGAGAACTACAACCCGCCTCAAAACCAGTCTTCTCCACGTAACACTCTTGAGATAACGATCCGCCACCCATCAGGCATCGAGAAGAAGATCCTCGGGCCCCCGGATGCTGTCCTCAAAGAACTTGTTTCTTAC
>WNEQ01002757.1_pt1 | contig 10195 bp, 10 predicted proteins | sample 5399971 | NCBI WGS metagenome assembly WNEQ01 (sample SAMN13153330, study PRJNA577476) | soil metagenome | isolation source: 20 cm grassland meadow soil 2 days after 1st rain plot 5 | place: USA:California | collected 2015-09-18
CGCTGAACGTCACTCCGCCGGTCAGGTCGAGCGGACCGGTGATGGCGTAACCCTCGCAGAGATAGTCGACCAGCACCTTCTCGAGCGGCACGCCTTTGATCCCGAGGTCGCTGATCTGCGTGCGCAGGCCGGTCGCGAGCGACAGCGAGAGCTGGCCGGTGATCGTGCCGTTGGCGAGCCCTGTCGTGAGCGGACGGGCGCCGAGCACCTGGTCGCGATAGCCGGCGTTGAGCTTGAGCGCGTCGAGCGTCAGGGTGCGCCGCTTGGGCTCCGGGCACGTCGGCTGCAGCTGCGAGACGGAGGGCTTGCTCACCTCGATGTCGCCGGCCACGGCGGGCGCGCCGACCGTGCCCGACAGCGCGAATTTGCCCTTGAGCGCGCCGCCGAACGCCGGCGTCGGACCCAGCGCGTTCTTGGCGAGGTCGCCGATGTCCTTGCCGTCGATGGTCACGACGCCGCGCAGCTGTGCCTCCGTGAGCGGCTTGCCGCCGTTGAGCGCGACCTGGCCGTCGGAGACCTTCACCGCGAGATCACCGGGCTTCACCTTGAAGTCGCTCTTGAACCCGATCTGCGGTGCGCCGCCCGTCAGCGTCAGGGCGAGGTCCTCGATACGATACTGCGAGGTGACGCCGCCCTTGCCGTGCGCGATGTAGGCGACGGTGCCGTGGTCGATCGAGACTTTCGAGGCGAACGCGCCCGCCGCGCCCGTGCCACCGCCTCTGCCGCCGCGCGGCGTGCGCTCAGCCGGCTTCGACTCCTTGGTGCCGGTGCCGAGCGTCGAGATGTTCATCCGGCCGTCCGCCGTCTGGATCACCGTGATGACCGGCTTGCTCAGATTGATATCGCCCAGCTCGACGCGGCCCGTGAAGAGCGGTCCGAGCTTGAGCCGGACCTTCCCGGTATCCAGCTGCAGAAACGGCGTGGAGCCGAATTGCGGGTCCTCCGCGATCTCGAGGCCGTGCAGCGCGACCGCGGGCAGCGGCAGGATGGAGATCGACATCGAGCGAAACTTCACGGGACGCCCCAGCGCCTGGGAGGCGTTGGAGGCGATGAGGGCCTGCACGCGCGGCGTATCGACGAGAAACGGCACGGCGATGAGCGCCGCCACGACGAGGATCACCAGCGCCGCGACGACGCCCACCAGCCACTTCACCGCCCGGCTCACGAGGATCCTCCGATCAGGCGCTCTGGATGGCCGACAGCCTCCACGGATGCGGCCCGACCGGACGGGTGAACGTCCAGAACTCTTCGAACTCCTGCGGTGTCTTGGATCCGTCGATGAGGCCGCCGCTGGTGTCGTCCACGGTGTAGTCGACGAGCGAGCCGGCGACGTACACGGTGACGAAGTCCTGGCCGGACTCCTGCCAGGCCTCGGTGACCTCGGCGATGCGCACGTTGATCGCCTCCATGCGGTTGGTCTGCCGCGCGGCGCGCAGCCGATCGCACTGGGTCGTGAGCTCCGTGTACATCCGCGACGTGAGCCGCGCGCTCACCGGGCTCATGTCGCGCGCGGTGAGGGCGCGCTGCACGTCACCGAAGAGGCCGCGCGCCGCGTCGGCGACGAAGCCGGGATCGAACGCCGGATCCATCGAGCGGAGGTGGGCGAGGCCGCGGTCGAGGTCGCTCGCGACCGCCGTCGACGGCTCCGGCGCCGCCGCCTCCTGAACGCCGCCGCGCGCATACGCGCCACCGCCATAGGGCGCGCCGGCCGTCGCATACGACGGCTGCGCCTCCCGCCGGGCGCTCATGAAGCGGAAGAGCAGGAACAGGCCGGCGCCGATCAAGAGGATTTCGAGGAGACCGATGCCGCCACCGAACCCGCCACCGAACCCGCCGAACAGCATGCTGCCGAGGAGCCCGCCGAGGGCGAAGCCGGCGAGCCCGCCCATCATCCCGCCGAACCAGCCGCCGCGCGCCGGCTGCGGCGCGGGCGATGTCGGGGAATTGAGCGAGCGTGACGGGCTCGAGGGATTCGAGGGGGACGTCGGCGCGGGCCGTGCCGGCGTGGACGACGAGCGCGAGCCGCGACTGCCGCCGCTGCCTGCGCGCGCGAAGGCTTCACCGGCCTGTAAGGCGAGTAGCGCCGCGAGCGTGAGCGCCGTGACCGCCAGCGTGGATCGTCTCATGGCGCACCTCCTCCGCTCATTCTATCCGCTCTCCCCGCGCGCGGAGGTCTTTCTTCAGGATTTTACCGGTCGGGTTCTTGGGCAGCGCGGGCACGAACTCGATGCGGCCGGGCACCTTGTAGTCGGCGACCGCGACGCGGCACAGGGCCTGCAACTCTTCGGCGCTCGCCCGGGCGCCCTCGGCGAGCACCACGAAGGCCTTCACCGCCTCGCCGCGCACGGGATCCGGGATGCCGATCACCGCGGCCTCCTTCACGGCCGCGTGGCGGAACAGGACCTCCTCCACCTCGCGCGGGAAGACCTTGAAGCCCGAGACGTTGATCATGTCCTTCACGCGGTCGACGATGAAGAAGTAGCCGTCGGCGTCGCGGTAGCCGATGTCGCCCGAGTGGAACCAGCCCTCGCGGATGGCCTCGGCGGTGGCGGCGTCGTTGCCGAAGTAACCCTTCATCACGTTGGGCCCCTTGATGACGATCTCGCCCCGCTCGCCGTCGGCGACCTCGCGGTCGTCGGCGTCCACGATCTTCATCTCGACGTTGTCGATCGGGGTGCCGACGGAGCCGGGCTTGAACGCGACGTCGTGGTTGTAGGAGGCGAACGGCGAGGTCTCGGTGAGACCGTACCCCTGCTGGATCCAGAGCCCGAACCGCTCGTGCCAGCGCCGCTCGACGTCGGTGGGCAGGATCGCCGCCGCCGAGAAATACAGCCGCACCGAGGCGAAGTCGAGCGGCCGCTCCATCGCCAGGAACAGGATGTACATCGTCGGGACGGCATAGAAGATCGTGATCCGATGCGCCGCGATCGTCTCCACGAAGGCGTCGGGCACGAACCGCTCGTGCATCACCATGGCGCCGCCCGCGGCCACCAGCGAGTTCATGATGGCGTTCTGGCCGAAGCAGTGGAACATCGGCAGCGCGCAGAGCCCGCGGTCGTCGGCGGTCATCTTCAGGTGATGCACGGTCGCATGCGCGTTGGAGACGACGTTGCCGTGCGTGAGCATGACGCCCTTCGGCCGCCCCGTCGTCGCCGACGTATAGAGGATGGCCGCCGTCTCCTCCCGATCCACGTCGAGGGCGCGCCGCGGGGCGCCGCGCAGCGAGGCGAGGTCCTTGGCGTTGAGCAGGTGGCGCACCGACGGCATCCGGTCGCGTGACGGCAGGTTGCCGGATACGGGGTCGGCGGTGATGACGGCCGTCGGCCTGGCGTCGCCGACGATGTACTCGATCTCCTCGGCCTTGTACGTGACGTTGAGCGAGAGCGGGACCAGCCCACATTTCTGCGCCGCGTAGTAGGCCAGCGCGAACTCCGGCCAGTTGGGCAGGTGCAGGCCGAGCCGATCGCCGCAGCGCAACCCGAGACCGGCGAAGCCGCCCGCGAGCGCCGAGACGGCGGCGTCCAGCTCGCGGTACGTCCAGCGCCGGTCGCCGACCACGAGCGCCGTCCGCTCGGCGTGGCGAAGCGCCGAGCGCTCGAGCAGCTGCGCGACGTTCACGGAATCAGCAGCACCTTGCCCGTCGTCTTGCGCCCCTCCAGCGCGCGGTGCGCTTCGGCCGCGTCCTTGAGCGGAAACTCGAACTCCATGCGCAGCTTCAGCTTGCCCTCGCGGAGCCAGCCGAACAGCTCGGTGGCGCGCTGCTGCAGCTCTTCGCGCGTGGCGATGTAGGCGTTCAGGCTCGGCCGCGTGAGGAAGAGCGAGCCCTTGGTGTTGAGGACCTGCGGATCGATCTGACCGATGGGCCCGCTCGACTGGCCGAAGAGCGCGATCATGCCGCGTATCGCGCAGGAGTTGAGGCTGCCCTCCCACGTGTCCTTGCCGACCGAATCGTAGACGACCTGCAGCCCCTTGCCGCCGGTGATGCGCTTCACCTCGGCCGCGAAGTCCTGCTTCGTGTAGAGGATCGTCTCGTCGGCGCCCGCCTCCCGCGCGAGCTTGGCTTTCTCGTCGGTGGACACGGTGCCGATCACGCGCGCGCCGCGCAGCCGCGCGATCTGGCAGAGGATCAGGCCGACGCCGCCCGCCGCCGCGTGCACGAGGCAGGTGTCGCCCTTCTTCAGCGGATAGGTGGAGCACGCGAGATAGTGCGCGGTCATGCCCTGCAGCATGATGGCCGCGCCCTGCTTGGTCGACACGCCCTGCGGCAGCACGACGAGCCGCGCCGCGGGCACGGCCGCGTACTGCGCGTACGCGCCCGGCACGCCGGTGTACGCGACCTTGTCGCCGACCTTCGCCTCGGTCACGCCGGGCCCGACGGCCGTCACGGTGCCGCCGGCTTCCAGGCCGAGCGTCAGCGGCATCTCGAGCTTGTAGTGGCCGCTGCGCTGGTAAACGTCGATGTAATTCACTCCGGCCGCCTCGAGCTTGACGACCGCCTCGCCCGCCTTCGGCTGGGGCTCGGGGACGTCCTCGAGCTTCATGACTTCGGGACCGCCGGGCGCGTGGACGCGAATGGCTTTCATGCGGGACCTCCTGGGCGTGTGGACGCGGTCGCGATTGCGAGCGTCGAGTATAGCATCGCGCTGCGGGCGCGCCCGCGCGGCGCGGCGGATCAGGGCAGCGGCGGCGGGGGCGCCGCGCGCAGCAGGCCGCGCAGCCAGTGGTACATCGCGAAGCATTCCAGCGCGAACACTGGAAAGCCGAGATAGCCGAGGACCGGCATCTCGAAGATCCTCACTCCGCCCACGTAGGGCACCATGTATGTCCACTTCGTCGCCGCCCAGTAGTTCCAGAACTCCCACAGCACGCCGCACACGAGGCCCGCGGTGAGCAGCCCCCACACGCGCGATGCGTCGCCGCCGCGCAGGTCGGCCATCCACGAGGGCCGCCCGGCGCGCGAGTTGAGCGGCTCCAGCAGCAGCGCGAAGGCGACCCAGACGAGAGGCACCAGCCAGGGCGAAACGAAGACGAGAGGCACGGCGGCCGCCAGCGCGCCCGCGGCCACCAGCGCGTGATGGACCTCCCGCGATGGCCGGTGCCAGACCCTCACGCGCCTGAGGCGGAACAGCGTGGCGCGCAGGACGGTGGCCGTCAGGAACAGCGCGGGAAAGATGGTTGCGAAGGCCCAGTCGTAACCGACGCGCCGCAGGAACGGGTTCGGCTCGAGATTGTGGTAGTGCCACCACAGTCCGGCCGCGTGGGCGCCGCCGCGCCAGAATCGTGGCGCGTTGTACCACTCGAAGAGCCACCAGCAGCCGATCGAGATCAGCGCGACGAGCACGCCCTCCACGCGATCGGTCGTGAGGTACGAGCGTCCGGTCAGCCGCGCCGCCAGCGCGTCCACGAAGAGCACGTACCCGGTCCACACGATCGGCGTGAACCAGTGTGCGACGAGCGGCTCGCCGCGGAAGAGCGCGCCTTCGGCGATAGCGATGATCGCAAGGCCGAGCCAGCCATGGGGCTTCATCGGACTACCCTATTGTGGAATCTGAGGACCCACTTTCCCGCCATAAATTTTCGGCCTCCGGCGCTCCGCTTCCGCGACTGGCCATGGCACGCGAGTTGAAGTTACGGGCTCGGTCACTCGGTGAGGAGGCAGCACGTGCGAGGCATGCTCGCCCTGATCGTCGTCTCGGCCGTCGTCACCGGCGCCTGCGGCACCGCTCACCGACAGCTCCAGTCGGCGGTCGTGGTCACCGGCGACGGTCCCTTCCGGGTGGTGGTCGAGCCGGCGGAGGCGACGGAACGCCCGGCGATGGGCGCCGCGTTCGGCGGGCTCCTGGGAGGCGCGCTGTGGCCGGGATGGGACACGGTCCTCGGCCTGGGGCACTGCGACCTGTCGGCCTATCGCACCAAGGGCGAACGGCTGCGCGGGGAGCGTCCCGACGCAGCCGCCGACGCCGGTCAGGGTATGGCCGTTCGATGACGCCGCGCCGTATACTCGGCGGCGTCATGCTCTGGGCAATCGCGCTCGGCGGCTGCGCCAAAACCACGCTCGATGTCGGGCTGAAACCGTTCGAGGCCGGTTTTGGGCCGCTCTCATCAGTACCAACGGCCACCGTGAAGGTCGTCGATCTCGCCGACCAGCGCCCGGACAGGGCACGGATCGGCTCCAAGAAGACCGGGTTCGGCGGCACCGCGGCAGACATCCTGACGGTACGGCCGGTCGCCACGATCGTCCGCGATGCGATCGTCACGGAATTCACGGCCAGCGGTCATCGCACCGGCGACGACGCCGATCTCATCGTGTCGGGCACCATCACGACGTTCTGGTTCGACTGGGCCTCGCACTTCACGTCGCTCGAGCTCACCGGAACCGTGGCCGCCGACCTGACGATATCGGATGCCGCATCGGGCCGGCCGCTCGTCCGTCGCGCCTGTCGAGGCAGCTACAGCGAAACGAGTCTGGTCGGCGTCGCGGAGGGCACCTGGCAGCGCGTGATGAACATCGCGCTCCAGCGCATGGTTCGGGACGTCGCCTCGGATCCGGGCCTGCTGACCGCGCTGCGCGAGCGCGGCGTCACCAAGGCCGCGGCCCATGCGCAGTAACGTCGTGCGCTCGCTCGCGCTGCTCGCCGCCGTCGCGGTGCTGGCGGCCGCGTGCACCTCGGTCGGCAGTGTGGGGATCGTCACGAGGAGCACCGGGGATTCCGCCTCGATACTGAGGTTCGGTCGCGCCTACAAGGAGCTCGGGCCCGCCGAGGGGCGGGCGTGTCGGTTCTTCGTGATCGCGGTCGTTCCCTTCGGGGACTCGACGTTCTCGACCGCGGTCGAGAAGGCGTTGGCGCAGAAAGGCGGCGATGCCTTGCTCAACGTGACGACGTCGAGCAGCCTGTACGGCTTCATTCCCCTCTACAACGTCCTCGGCTTTACCTGCACGACGGTGAAGGGAATCGCGGTGAAGTTCGAATGAGTCAGCGCATCTTGCCGAGGTCGAGGGCGAACCGGCTCACCTCGCGGCCCTCGCCGTCCGCGACGATCAGCGTGGCCCGGCCACGGCCGTCGACGTCACGCGTCGGAAAGCCGTAGACGCAGCGCGCGAGATAGCGGCCGTTCTCCTGGCGGTGGGCCGTCCGCTCGTTCTGGACGAACGCCGCCTTGATCTCCCGATCGGCGACGAGCAGGCGCGGCGCGTAGGCGCGGGCGAAGCCCTCGGTCGCGCCGTGCAGCTCCGCCCACAGCACGAGCCGGTCGCGGTTTTCCTTGAGCAGCTTGTCGGGGTCGCCGGGCTTGAGCGGCTTGCCGCTGGTCGTGGCGTGGCGGGCGGCGATGACGAGACGGTGGAACGGTGTGAGCACGCTGACGACGTCGCCCCTGTCGTTCTTCACGCGCCATTCCCCGTCGAAGGCCTCGTCGCCGACGCTCTTCTCGCCGACCCGGATCGCCTCCGTCCGGCCCTTGTCGTCGAGCGTGAGCGCCGCGCCCGCCGCCAGCACCGGCGACAGGGCCAGCCCTCCCAGGGAGAGAATCGAGGCCAGCGCGGCGAGCGTACGCCTCACGGCTTGGGCGCGCCGACGACGACGCGGTTGAACGTGTCGGGTGCGAAGTACTTCGCGGCGACGCGCTGCACGTCGGCGGCGGTCACCTTCGCCACGCGCTCCTTGTACCGGTCGGCATAGTCGAGGCCCAGCCCCTGCGACTCGACGGCGACGACGAAGTCGGCCACCTTCGAGGAGGTGTCGAGCCGCAGCGGGAAGCTGCCGATCAGATATTCCTTCGCCAGCTTCAGCTCGCGCTCGGTCACCGGCTCGCGGGTCATCCGCGCCAGCTCCTCGCGCATGATGTCGATGACCTTCGGCACCTCGGCCGTCCGCGTCTGCGCCGACGCGCTGAACGAGGCGCCGTACCGCGCCGGGTTGACGTACGAGTACACGGCGTAGGCCAGCCCGCCCTCCTCGCGCACGCGCGAGTAGAGCCGCGAGGCGGAGCCGCCGCCGAGCACGTACGAGGCCACCGTCAGCGGAAAGTAGTCGGGGTCGGTCTGCCGGATCGCCTGCCGGCCGAACAGGATCGTCGCCTGCGTCAGCTCCTTCTCGATCGTCTCGCTCCGCGGCGTCGCGCCCGGCGTGGCCGGTGGCACGGTGGGCGGCGACTCCGGGGGCGCCTTCCAGCCGCCGAAGCGCGCGACGATCTCGCGGCGCGCGTCGTCCACGGTGATGGCGCCGACGACGGCGATGATCGTCGTGTCGGGACGGACGTACGCGCCGTGAAAGCGCACGACGTCGTCACGCGTGAGCCTGCCGACCGACTCGACCGTCCCCTCCACCGGCACGCCGTAGGGATGGTTGGGAAACACCAGCTTCGCGAGCGCGCGGCCGCCCACGGTGCCCGGATCCTCTTCCGAGCGCTTGATGGCCGCCTGGATCTGCGCCGCCTTCCGCTTGAGCTCGTCCGCGGGAAAGGTCGGCGTCAGCAGCACCTCGCCCAGCAGGTCGAGGCCGAGGCCGAGGTCTTTCCGGAGCACCGCGAGCGACGCGGTGAGGCCGTCGCGCCCGGCGCCCGCCGACAGGCTGCCGCCCACGAACTCGATCGCGCTGTCGAGCTCGGGCCCGGTGTGCTTGCCGGTCCCGCGCGTCAGCAGCGCGCCGGTGAGATTGGCGAGCCCCGCGCGGTCGGGCGGGTCGAGCACCGCCCCGGCGTGCGCGAAGACGCGCACCACGACGATCGGCACCGCCGGCCGCTCGGCCACGAGGAGCACGATCCCGTTCGGCAGCACCTCGCGATGCGCGATGGGCCTGGCGGCGCCGGTGGGGACGGCCGACAGGAGTGCCCCGATGACGAGCAGCGCGGGCAGGCGTCGCAGGCGCATCATGGCCGCGGCAGGAGGACGCCGATGTTTTTCTTGTCGTCGGCGAAGTAGGTGCGCGCCACGCGCTGCACGTCGGCGGCGGTCACCGACCGCAGGCGCTCGACGAAGCGGTCTTTCTCGGTGTAGCCGCCGATCAGCTCGAAGCGCGCGAGCAGCGCCGCGCGGCGATGGACGGAATCCTCCTGGAAGACGAAGGCGGCCTCGACCTGGTTCTTGGCGCGCTGCAGCTCCTCGTCGGTCACCGGCTCGTTCTTGAGCGTCTCCATCTCGGCCAGCAGCGCCTTCTCCATCGACTCCGGCGTCTGCCCCGGCATCGGCGTGGCCCAGAACCAGAACAGATTCGCTTGTAGAGCCGCGAGGCCCGCCCCTCGGAGAGGATCGACGAGAGCATCTCCAGCGGAAACGCGTCGGCAGACTTCTGGTTCGGCACGTGGTAGCCGAGGTAGACGATCGGCAGCTGCGCCTGCTTGGTCAGGAGGACCCGGCGCTCGCCGTTCTGCTGCGGCTCCACGGCGAGCACCGGCGGGGGCGCCGGGCCCTTGGGGATCTTGCCGAACTTCGCGCGGATCTTTCCGAGCACCTCGGGCGCCTTGAAGTCGCCCACGGCCACGAGGATCGCGTTGTTCGGCATGTAATACGTCTTGTAGAAGGCGCGGATCTCCTCGGGCGTGATCCGCTTGATGTCCTCCATGAACCCGATGATCGGCGCGCCGTAGGGATGGCTCCTGAAGGCGATGGAGCCCACTTCCTCGCCGAGGAATCCGCCGGGGTCGTCCTCGGTCCGGGTGCGCCGCTCCTCGATGACGACCTCGCGCTCGGAGGCGATGTCCTTCGCGTCCAATTTCAGATTTTGCATGCGGTCGGACTCGAGATCGATCACGAGGTCGATGCGGTCGGCGGCGATGTTCACGTAGTAGGAGGTGACGTCCTGCGAGGTGAACGCGTTGTCCTGGCCGCCGTTCTGCTCCACGAGCCGCGCGAACTGCCCCTGCCCGTATGTCGGCGTGCCCTTGAACATCATGTGCTCGAGGAAGTGGGCGATGCCGGTGGCGCCGCGCGCCTCGTTGCGTGAGCCGACGCGGTACCACATCTGGAACGACACGATCGGGCTGCGATGGTCCTCCAGCAGCAGCACGCGCAGCCCGTTGTCGAGCGTGGTCGCGAGCACGCGCTCGCCCGACTGGGCGGCGGCGCCGCCGGCGGCGAGGAGTAGGAGCAGCGTGGCCACGAGAGAGAAGCGCATCCTCCTCGATTATACCGACTGGTGTATCATCCGGGTTCTATGCGGCTCGGCCTCGCGCTGCTCGTCACGCTCGTCTTCGCGAC
>WNEQ01002852.1_pt1 | contig 10194 bp, 10 predicted proteins | sample 5399971 | NCBI WGS metagenome assembly WNEQ01 (sample SAMN13153330, study PRJNA577476) | soil metagenome | isolation source: 20 cm grassland meadow soil 2 days after 1st rain plot 5 | place: USA:California | collected 2015-09-18
CGCTGATCGCCCAGCCCGTCGTGACCGCCGCCGACTTGTTGCGCGACCTCGTGGATTTCGCCTTCGGGTTCATTGTGCTCATCGCGGTCTGGGTCCGGTACACGGGCAGCATCACCTACTTGACAATCGAGACTCACGGAGTCTTGCGCCTGAACATTCTGATGTTGTTCCTGGTCGCCATCGAACCGTACCTCTTCAACCAAGTCTTCGGCTCGCTGAGTACTCCAGCGGTCGACCGAACGCTCGCGAACCTCGCGTCCGCGGCGTATGCGGTCGACTTGTCGCTCCTCATGGGAGTCTTGGCGAGTTTCGAGCATCTCGCGTCGAAGAGCCCTTCGATCCCGCCGAGTTCCGACATTGCGAACAGTTTCCGCCAATTCCGGAACATCCACCTTATCGTCGCGGGAGCCTTTCTCGTCTCCCTGTTGCCGAACCTTGAATCGGTGCGGACGCTCGTCTGGTACATCCCGCTCGGCATCCTGGGAGTCTGGCGGTGGCTGGTTGTCGTCCGGGAGAGACGGCAGACGAACACGCGGGCTCACGACCTCAGCCCCGTGCCAAGGAATCGCTGATCCCGGTCCGGGAGCCGATCCTCGCAGGATTGACCGCAAATAGCTACGCCCCGAGGTTGTAATCTCATGACTGCCGGCCACAAGATGTGCCGGAATGGAAGGCTCGAGATGATTCACCATTTTCTCCGTTAGATGCCATATATTCATATAGATGGCATGCTGTCATGCAGGTGTCATGCACGCAATCCTCAAGGAAATTGACGAGCAGGGGCGAATCGTGATCCCCGCAGAATGGCGAAAAAATTGGTTGCGCCGCAACAAGGTCATCCTCAGGCGCAGGGGGGAAGTCCTAGAGATCCTGCCTTACAAGGAGGTGGATCTCACCGCGTTCTTCGATCGAGCCGAGGTCGATACCAAGGCAGACCTTTCGGACTGGCACGCCCTGCGGAGGGAGCTGCGGAAAAGATAGTATGCCTTCTCGTTTCGTCGACGCGAGCGTCTTCGTTCACGCTTACCTGAAGCCACGCCGCGAGCTTCGGCCGCAAGAAGTCGCGATCAAGAAACGCGCCCGAGCGATCGTGACTCGGATCAGTAAGGGGGAACAAGTGTTCCTTTCCACGGTCCATTTTGCAGAGATTGCCAACCTCTTGGAGGATTGGATGGCCCTCGCAGAGGCCCAGTCGATCCTGTTGGCGCTCGCAACAATGGAGACCGTTCGAATCGTGCCGGTTACTCGGACTGACCTCGTAGAGGCGCTCGATCTCGCGACCGAACGAGACGTGGGAACCACGGACGCGCTGGCGGTCGTCCTGATGCAAACGGAAGCGACTCGAGAGATCTACTCCTTCGACCGCGATTACGACCGCTTCACCGAAATCCGACGAGTCGGCGAATAGGCTAGGTCGTTTGGGCTAACTGCACGATGAAGATGCGGTCACCGGAGGGCCCAGCCGCGTACACAATTCGATTCACGGTGAGAAAGTTCTCCAAAATGGTCGTCGGGATCACCACGTTCGGCGCGGGATGCAATTGGGCCCCGACAGTCGTCCATCGTTCCAGGACCAGGGCGTACTGAAAGCGCGCGAGGCTCTCGTTGTCCCGCAACTTAACGGGGAGGGACGAGTCCACGGCGTACGTCAACCACATCGCGCCGACATCGGCGAGCCGTTGGTCAGTCGTGACGTTCCTCGCCCCGAACGACGCGAGCAAGGCGAGGGCGCGGAACTCTTGCGGGGTCGTCACGTTGTTCACGCCGAACACCGCGGGCGTGTCCCAGGCCATCGGGGTCGTGACGAGAAGCGCCCCGAGGAGCCCCGCGACGAGGACGGCCCTGGCCGGTGGCCAAGGTCCGATCCATCTCCACGCCGCGACGAACGCCACCGCGATCAGGATGGCGAACGCATAATCGAGGAAGTCGACGGAGCGGTACACGATCAGGAGGCTCTCCGGATCCAGGCCGCGCATCAATCCGAAGAGGATGAGGGCCACGGGCGCGACGAGCATCGAGACCACCAGATCGTTCGCTCGATTCGTCGTGCGACGGACGAGCTGATAGCCTGCGAGCGCGAACGCGGCGAGGACGCCGATCGCCGGAAGCATTTGCAAGAGGCCGGACTGGGTCCCGATCGCTCCCGCGAAAAGGCCGTTCCGCGCATTCCCCAGCACCACGAGGACGCCGATCGCTGGCACGAGGATCCCGCGGGCCAGCGGGGACACGAACCGCTGCCCCAGGCGAAGGGTCGCGGGCCGGCCCATCGGCGCAATGAGCGCGGTCATCAGAATCACGATCCCCAGGAAGAGGACGAGTGCGTCCGCCGCCAGGAGATCGCCGAGGAACGGCAGGTTGACCGCGGAGTAGTAGGTCCACGGGAGGATCGCGAGCGCGGGTCCCGTGGCGAGGTCGAAGGCGAAACGTCCCGCTCGGAATCTCCCGCGAGTGATCGCGCGACGCTGATCCAGGACGACCAGGGCGGAGATCATGCCGAGCGTCAGCAGGGTGGTGAGCGGGTGCAGGAACGCGAGGAACACCACGAGGACCACCGAGAGTGCGCGCTTCCGCGGGTCGCGCCGTTCCAGGAACATCAGGACCACGACCGGGAAGATCAGCAGACCGAGCGACTCTTTCGAGACCGAGCTCGTCAGCAGGAGGAAGCTCCCGAAGAACGTGACGAACAAGCCCGCGACGAAGCCGCCCAAGCGCCGGCCGGTCGCCTTCACGCCAAGCAGATACGCGGGGATGACGGAAAGCGCCGCGAGGAGCGGCATCACGAGTTGAACGTAGGCGAGGGGAGAGAGTCCGCCGAGGGAGGCGACGGCCGACCACAGGAAGGAGAATCCCGGGAGCTTCTGGTTGTAACTGTTCACGTTCGACGAGTCGATCCGCCATGCGCCGCTCGCGCCGATGTCGCTCGAGATCCGTGCGAGGGCGAATCCATCGATGCCGAACGGGAGCGGACTGAAGAGCAGCGGCACGAGCCGCGTCGCAAACACGACGCACACGAGGGCCGCGAGGAGCGTCCCATCGATCCTCAGCCGCGCAGAATCGCCTCCAAGGATTGCGGCGACGCGATCGCGGGGGTCTCGCGGATCGACTCCGCCGGCCGGGCTGCCATGGCCTTTCGGAGGAGCCACAAACCCGAGAGTATCGAAATCGCCACGACCGCGAGGACGACGAGAGCGAAGGTTGCGAGGTCGAACGAGACGAGGACCTCATGGCCGAAGATGACCAGGCTCGCGTTCGGTTGCAGGGACGTCTCCGCGAGGAAACCGAGACCCGCGCCGAGGATCGCGGCCCCCACGGCGAGAGGCAGCGATTCGGCGAGGAGCCGACGCCGCATCCAGCGATTGCCCGCACCGATCGCCCGGAGCACGCCGACGGCAGGGATCCGATCCGCAAAGGCCCGCGCTTGGACGGCGTGGATTCCAAACGCGACAAGAATCCCGAGGAGCGCGGCAATGCCGTACGCAACGACGCCGACGGAGTTCGTCGCCTCTGCCACCGCCGACGCGAGGTAGTCTCGGGGCGTTCCGCCGATCCCGGTCCGGAGGATGAGATTCGAAATCCGCTCGTCGGTCGGCGGATCGCTCGCGATGTCTACGCGCGGCAGGTCCGGTCCGGTCACGTGCACGCTTGCCCCGAATCCTCGGAGGAAAGTGAGGAGCGCGGTTGGATCGGTCGTCCGGATCCGGATGGAATGGAACCCGGTCGCACCAAGACCGGAGAGGAGTCGGCCGATCGCGAAGTCGACCAACAGCTCATCGTTCGCCGACGTGGCGGTGCGGTAGATCCCCGAGATCCGAACGAACGCGATGCGCGGAACCGAGGAGCCGACCACCGTCACGTCGTCCCCGACCGCGAGCCCGAGTCGGCGGACGAGGCCCTCTCCCGCGACGGCGGTCCGATCGCCGACCGCTCCGGCTTGGACCCACGTACCGCTCTCGAGGGAGAAAAACGCGGCGGGGTCGGCGGCCCGCACGACGACGGGTTCCCCACGCACCGTCCCGAGGCTCAGGATCTCCGGGCTCACGATCCGCGCCCACGGTTGCCCCGTCAGATTCTGCACGAGGCTCTCGTTGACGGAGTACGGACCGCTCCCCTGCGTCACGAGGTATGCGTCCCCCGCGAGGATGCGCGTCGGGACTCCGGGGAGGGCCGCGAGGATCGGCCAGGTGGCCCCGAGGAGGAAGGCGCACAGGAGTAATCCTGCGAAGACCCGCGGCCCGATCAGGATGGGAGGGCCCCCTTCGTTCGAATGTGGATGGCTGCCCGGCGGGACGGAACGAGACCCGCGAAGACCGCGGCCACCCCGGAGATGAGGAGCGCGAGGCCCACCGCGACGGTCGGCGGTGCAAGGATCACCAAATTGGGGAGACCGGCAAGGGGCGCAAACGATACGACCGCATGCGCGGCGACGATCCCGAGCGCGGATCCGAGGATCGCTCCCGCGAGGGCGAGGACGACGGCCTGCGCCTCGTAGACTCCGGCCACGGTGACGGGGGACGCGCCGAGACTCCGGAGGGTCGCGATCTCCCGCGTACGAGTATGGACCTCGAGGCTCATTGCGGCGTAGACCAGGAGGCCGATCACCACGGCGATGACAAGCGCGAGGAGCGCGAGCGACGATTGGACCTCCGCGACGCTGCCGCGGACGAACCCGATCGCGCCGAGCGTCTCGAGTCGCGTCAGCCGCAGCGAGGCAATAATCGAAGGGTCCAGTGGCGCGTCGGCCAGAATCGCTTGGACAGGGCCGCCTCGCGTTGCGTTCATAGCGATCAAGAGCTCCGGTCGGACGTAGACCCAGTCATCCGGAAAGAGCGGCGAGCGCGTCGGCGGCGGGGCGACGATCGGCAGGTCCGTGAGATGCAACCCGAACAGACTCAGGTTCCCGGAACTCGCCACGGGCCTCCCGCTGTCCGATTGTATCTGATCCCGCAATCCGACGTCGAGGGAGACGTTGCGGGGACCGGCTGGGAACGCGATCGTTCCGACTCCAGCGTGATACGATTCGAGGGCGACGACGAACACGGAAAGGGCGAGACCGTTGATCTCCAGGCCCGCGGCCTGGGCCCGCATCGCAACGAAGTCGCCGCTCACGTTGGAGAGCGCGGCCGGATCGATCGCGCTCGCGAGGAGCTCGTTCCCCTGGATGTATACGGCCGGACCGGTCCCGATCCGGTTCGCGACGGACCCGACGCCGTTCGCCAAGCCGTCGGCGAGGCTCATCGCCCCCACGAGGACCATGCACGCGAACGCGATCGCCCACGCGGTCGCCCGCGTGCGTCGCGTTAGGCGGGTCGCGAGGCGCAGGATGGGTCTCGACATGCCGGCTGCGGAACCGGTCTCGCACAATAAACGTTCGATGCCTCTGGTTGCGGATTGGTCACGCTCTGGTCACTTTCTCCATGACCCCCCGGTTCTTTCCAATCCTCAATGAACCGAACAATGCGGGCGGAATCGGGTACAAAGGTCGCGAAAGAGGACGTCTGGGACCAAGTCTCGGCGTTCGTCGGCCGCTTCGGCCACGCCGCGGAACAATACGCGGCACGATTCGATTTCGGCATCTCACCGGAGGTAATTCGCGTTCGCATGGAACCCATTCTGGGCGATGCCCGACGGATCCGGCTGGCGGGATGGGGGGCGTTGCCGGGCGGGCCTGTGTTGCAGGAATGCCTTGCGAGATTGCGCGACCTCGCTCCGAAGACGTATCAGAAAACGGTGGCGCGAATCGCGGGCGTGTTCGTCATCCACTCCTATTTCCGATCCCGGATGACGCACGAGGCCATAGGCCAGGCTATTTCGACGAGTTCCTTCTACGAGTTGACGCAAGATCTCCTCGATGACCTGCTCGACGGAGGAGGCTGGACGGTCCGCGAAGCCGTCCGACTTTACGACCGATGCCTCCGCCCGATGACCGATTCCGCGGTCTCGACGAACGGACTCGAAGACGAGCTGGCGAACTTCATGGGACCGGGGCAGGATGGCCTTGAACACGTCCTGGCGAGTGCCACGCGAGCCCTGCGAGGACTCCTTGCTTCGAGCGATGAGCGGATCCGCGGGCTCGTGCGCGAAGGACACGATGCCCTTGCCCGTGCGCAAGCGGCCACCGTCCACTTCCGACACGAGGGACTCGACATCCCCGCGGTCACGAACATCGCGGCGAGCCTGCCGTCCCCCGATCCTTCCCTGCCTTGGCTCGACCGGCTCGCAATCTGCGCGTCATGGCCCTCAAACATCGCCCTGTTCGACGCGGGATTTACATCGGCCGCGGTGCCGCAGCGAGAACTGGCCGCCCATGCCCGCGCCTGGCTCTCCTTCAACGAGGCTGTCACGTTCCTCGAACACTTCGCGGGAGCCGCGGCCGACCTTCGCGAGGGAGTGTTCAACATCGCATGCCTCTACGCAAACCTCTCGGCCACGATCCTTGAAGAGAACTCGTTCGGAGGATTCACGTCTCGGCAACGTCAATCGATCTTCGAGAAAGCGACCGGGTGCCTCGTCCGCGCTGTGCGCGAAGGAGTCGCGGGTGGTGGACCTCCCGAGGAATACGTGCTCTTGGCCGTGATGATCCCGACCATCATCTTCGCCATGTGCAAGACGCCGCCGGACCAGGCGGCCTCGTTCTTTGCGATCCTCGCCCCCGCACTCCGGGCCACGATGGGGACAGGGCATGTCATGTCGGAGGTTGCCATCCCCGCGTGAACGGGACTACCAAGTGACGTGGTATTCGCAACAGGGGTCACCCGCCCGGACACACCGGACCTTCCGCACCTGGCCATCGATGCCTCGCCAGTGAAGGATGCCCTCGTAGATCCCGTGGAACATGGCGCACATCGCGGGCGTCGGCATCCAGTCGAAGTGACGGAGGTCGGCGCTCCTCGGGGTTGTCTCGACCTCGAGACGACCGAAGTTCCACTCCTTCGCATATACGACGGGGGCCCTCTCGGACAAGGCGCGCAAGGACATCCGGCGGGCGAGCTCCCCTCGAATCGTCGGGAACGAAGGGGCCGTCGTGGCGAACACCGCTCGGATGAACGAGTAGCTCCCGTCCCCGAATCGCGCCTCCACCAGCTCGAGGAGTTCGGCGCACGCGTCGACGGAGATCCAGGAGTCTTCGGTGATCTCCCGCGGGTCGATCGTCCACGATCGGATGGCTCCGTCAAGGGCCTCCTTGCCCTTGGAATCCCGGAGGGCCGCGAGAATCCGGAGGACGCTGGAGCCTCGGATCTTCGGGACGAACCCGACGTACGGGGTCCCGCGCGCCGATACCGGAACGAACCGACGGTTCGAGCGGTCGAAGTATGCGAGCAGCGAGGCCCCCGCTTCGGTGACGCCGTAGATCCGGCCCCGAGCCTTCGCCTCGGGGTTGAGGCAATTGACGAGCCCGCGCCCTCCCATCTCCCGAAGGGCTCGGCTGACGTGCGTGATGCGGAGGGTCGTCTCGTGGGCGACATCCTTCGGGAATTTCGGTTTGCGCGATAGCGCGTTCAGGACCCGTTCGCGGTAGCCGCTCGCCGCTACGAAACTGAAATCGGACCACACGGGGGTCTGCTCGATCACCTTCGGCGCAAGCGCTCGCGTCGATTTGAAATTGTCGCGGAAGGGTCATGACGAGGACGCCCATCCGCCCGTTGTGTTCCTCCTCGGGCATCTCGGCATCGGACTCGGTCTCGCGTGGCTCCTCTCCTGGAAATCCCTGGCCCGGATCGACTATCGGCTCGTGCTGCTCGGGGCGATCCTCCCGGACCTCATCGACAAGCCCCTGGCCTACGTCACCGGGCTGGACTCGCGCTTGTGGGCCCACACGTTCCTCTTCCTGTTCGCAATCCTGGCGCTGAGTTTCGTGCCGGCGTTGCGCGGCTTCCGACTCGTAGGCTTCGGCGTCGCGACCCACCTGCTGCTCGATATGATCTGGAACCAACCGGCCATCGTTCTCTATCCGTACTACGGATGGACGTTCCCTGCGGCCCCCTTCAACGTGGACCGATGGTACGACACCCTGCTCCACGATCCCTACGTCCAGTTCGGCGAAATCGTTGGGTCCCTGTACCTGATCGCCTTCGCGTGGGCCCACGGGATCCGCTCTTGGAGGGCGCTGCGGAATTTCATCGCCCATGGCACGCTCCCTTTGATCGGACCAGCCCGGCTCCAGAAAGATTGAGGCCAAGAGCCCCAACACCGGCACAGGTGTCGGTTCGAGTAGAACGGGCACTCCTGATCAGATCCCGCTTCGACGCGCCCTGCAAACGCTTGAGTAGTCTTCCAAAGATGCCCCGGCGGGCGGGGACATGATGGCTGGGGCATCTCCAAGGGGCGATCCGGGCGAATCGGACTCGAGGTTGGCCGGCGTTTGCGGAATCCTCTTTGGCATTCTCGTGATCGCGACGTTTGCCGCATCCTACAACTTCCCGGCGGGTCCGTCCCAGGCCGATGCGACTCTCGCGCAGTTCAGCTCCCTCCGGAACGCCTTCCTCGCCGGCGACATCTTCATCGGGCTCGCCGCGGTCTTCGCGATTCCATACTTCGTCGGGCTGCGGAACGCGTTCGACGGAAAGGACCGCCTCCTGGTCGGCAGCGCGACCATCATGGGGCTCGTGGGATTCGTCGTTACGGCGGTGGTGTTCATCGGCGAGGCAATCACCCTCGATGTGCTCTCGGGTCCATACGCGACGGGAGGAGTTTCGAAGACGGTGGCCGTCATCGTCGCACAGGCCGTCATCGGGTTCGGCACCGTCGAGGTGTTCGGCTTCCTGGTGTTCGCCGCCGGCTTCGCCGTGTACGGGTTTGCCACAATCCGGGGAAGGCCCTTTCCCCGCTGGCTCGGCTACGTCGGGATCTTGGGGGCTCTCTTCTTCCTTCTTGGGGCGGTTCCCGTGAGCGGAGCCTTCACCGCAATCTTTGCCGGAACCGTCCTCCTCCTCTGGATCTTCGCCACCTCGGGACTCATGTGGAGATCGGGAGCCCCGAGGGCGACGCGTTAGCGGCCGGCTCAACGATCCGGACGGAGGTCATAAGGTCGGTACTGGAACTTGTTCCCGGGTAAACTCACGGGACTTGTTCCCCGGGTAGACTCACCCTGCGAACAGGCTTCCGGTGGCCTCGAGGCTCGTGCATTGTCCCTCGCCGAGTCAACCTTGAACAAGGTTGCTTTTCGGGGGCAAGCTCCCGCTGAGGGTGGCCTTCGATCGCATCGTTGCGGTCTCGAGTCAACCTCGTTCTAGGCCGGGCTTGCCGGGCCAATTCCGAGCTGGGCCATCATCCCCGCCACGTCGAAGTAGAGGTTCGTCTCGGCGAACTTCCCGCCTTCGACTTTGGCGATGAACGCGTACCGTAACCGGATCGACTTGTTCGTTGCCGGAATTGTTAGCCCCGCGGGGGTCTCAAGAGGACCCCGGTGGGTTCCGAGCGCGTGTCCTTGCTCAACGACCCAGTCACCTTCCCCGAACGCACGTTCCCTGACGACGTGAAAATCCGGAAAGGCTTGGATCATCGGCTCAAGGCCGGCACGGACTGCCTCCCGGCCCTTCGTTGGCTCCACGTTCTGCGGGTCCCGCTGAATCACCGACGGTAGGTGGAGGCTGAGGAAGCGCTCCACGTCGTGATCGTTGAGAGCCTTGTTCCCCGCATCCAGCAAACGGATGTTATCTGCCACACTCATCTCGATTCACCTCCTCCCTTACGCGAGGGCCCTGGGTACTCTAAACGCGCCCCTCCTCGGCTCCCATCCCGGTGGCGCATGGCGGCGTGGGGGATAGACATTCCTCGCCTCCTTCCGGTGGAGAGGCCCAATGTGTGCCTTGACTCCCATCCACTCAGCGACCGAAAGCTTGTACGTTTTCGCAGAACGAGCGCGCCCGCGGCAAGCTCGTCGACCGAGGCGACGCACCTTCCCCGTTTACGCCCTCTCCCCCGCCTACGAGGCTTCGGCGGTGGGTGCGCTGTGGCCCAGGAACTTTTTTCCCGGGGCGCTTAAGCCAGGCGTGGACAACGACGTGCCATGGCCGCCTCGGCCCACCCGAACCGGCGTCCCCTCCTCGCTCTCATCCTGCTCTCGCCCATCATCGCGGAGATGCTCTCTGGATCCTCGCCGCCGCTGGAGTGGTTGAATCCGATCACCCCGCTGCTCCTCATCTGGCTGTACGGCGCCGGCGTCCTCGTCATGCGCGAGACCGCCGTCCGATGGAA
>WNEQ01002235.1_pt1 | contig 10193 bp, 7 predicted proteins | sample 5399971 | NCBI WGS metagenome assembly WNEQ01 (sample SAMN13153330, study PRJNA577476) | soil metagenome | isolation source: 20 cm grassland meadow soil 2 days after 1st rain plot 5 | place: USA:California | collected 2015-09-18
TCTCGTACAATCTATATGAAGTTAACCTGACACGTTCGGATTATAATCGGATCTCGAATAATAGGCCGGTCCAGAAAAATCTTGTCGGGGTAATGTTGACTAATAGCTCGCATAATACTGTCGTGGGGAATGGTTTCCTTGCAGGGGATGAGGGCGTGGAGATCTCTGGGTCTCTCTCGTCGCAGAACAATGTCACTGGTAACCTGTTCAAATCATTGAACTTTACAGCGGTCTTCCTCCTCTCATTCCCTAGCGGGAACATTCTCAGCAGTAATAATTTTCAGCTCAACCACATTGGGATCGACCTTCAGAATTCGACGGGAAATATTTTCTACCATAACAACTTTGTCCGGAACAAATTCCGACACGTCAATAGTGTCGTTTCAGGGGATGGTCTATTGAATCATTGGGACAATAGTACTCTCGGGGCCTTGCGTCCTGGCGGGAATTACTGGGACAATTACACAGGGAGCGACACTAATAATGACGGGATAGGAGACACTAACCTGCCCGCAAATGGACTAGATCAGCATCCCTTGACCGTTCCATACCTTACGATTCCCCTTGCCGTCGCAGGCGTAACGCCTAGCGTGCTTGGTGGGCCGGCACCGTTGACCGTGACTTTCACTGCTGACGTAGTGGGCTCTTTCACACCTTACAGTTACCTGTGGAATTTCGGGGATACTACTCCGAACAGCAACAAGACCATGCCGGTGCACACGTACACGGCGGCTGGGAATTATACTATCGGCGTCCTAGTAATGGACAGGACTGGCATACGGTCGCTCGGGACTGCTCAGGTTCTCGTGCAGCCCGGCGGTGCGGGCGGCGTGAACATTTACTTTCTTGTTGCTTTTGGGATCGCGGCATCTGTTACAGGGGCCGCGTTCGTCGTCTATTGGAGACAACGCCGTCAGCACGGTGGTACCGTTGTACCTTCTGGCGCTAAGCCTTCTCGTACGCTTGTGAAAACGCCTAAAGCACGATAAACTCTAGCATGGGCTGGTCTTGCAGTTAACGCGAAAGTTAGGACCGATCCTACTATTCCTTCTAGTTAGTGTAATATTTGTCTCGCTCGCGAATTTTCCCGTGAGAGTCAGCGCAGGGACTATCAATGTTCCTGCGGATTATCCGTCGATCCAGCAGGCCATCAACCATGCCGCTGTTAACGATACGGTCCGTGTTGCTACTGGGACCTATCATGAGCTCGTCTTGTTGAACAAGACTGTCCATCTCGTCGGCGAGTCCCTTAAGACCACAGTATTGGATGGGCAGGGTCAGGGTGCTATCGTGACTGTTACTGTGAACAGTGCGAGCATTTCAGGGTTTACGATCATGAATGCGCCAGCTTACGGGAATGCGGTAGAATTGTCTCATGTGAGATTTGTGAATGTGACCGGGAATACGATCAATAGTAACCCGGGATCTATTCGCGCGTCCTCCGCGGGCGTGGACCTTTACGGTTCTAATGATTCATTGGTTGATAGTAACTTTTTCACTTATGACCTTTACGGGGTGAACATGACTTTTTCGACGAGGAATCGGATCAGTAACAATCAAATGTCGAGCGGGGTTATTGATGGTGTGGAGGTTGTGGATAGTTTCAGGAATCTGATCTTTCAGAATAGTTTTGTTGGGGCGGAGGATGGTGTGGACTTGATGGGTTCGCTGACGAGCTTGAACAATGTTACCCGTAACTTGTTTAGGGGATCAAAAGTTTTCGCAATGTTTCTTGCTGAGCATGCTGGATTGAATGTTCTGAGCGAGAACAGTTTCGAATTGAACCGCTTTGGGGTGGATGTGGATAATGCGACGACGAACACGTTCTATCATAACTGCTTCATCTGTCCGAGATCTGTTCCGACTTGCCTGTTTCTTGTGAATTATGTTTGTTCCAGCGATATTACAGGTGACGTCTGGGATAATCGTAGTCTGGGTGGACCTCGAGGTGGGAATTACTGGGATAATTACAATGGGACTGATGCGGATAATGATGATATTGGAGATACGAATACTCCCTGGTTGAGGGTCGACTATTACCCCATTGATGGCACCTCTTGTTCCCGTCCCGGTAGCTGTGGCTAGCGTAACCTTCACTCCGGCTGGTGGAGATGCTCCGTTCACTGCCACGCCTGGGACTTTGGCGATGGATCTCTATCTGACGGTTCCCTTGTACCTATGCATACTTTCACAGGTCCGGGCAATTATACGATTAAGGTTACGGTGAGGGATACGTCTGGGACTATTGACTCGGGAACGGTCTCGGTTCTTGTGGGACAGCCAGCAGGAATCAGCTCATACATTCCCTACATTCTTGTCTTGGCTGTTGGATTGGGAGCTGTCGGGATTGTCTACTTTTACCGGTGGAGGAAGCGGAAAGCTAGTTCGGGTGGGATACAGGTTGCTAGTGGTCGTGAGCCTGCCAAGAAGAGGTAGACGAGGATCCCCGGTCTTTGCGAGGATCTTACCTTGAAGCTTCTGGTTATTGACTGATCTATTTTGGTTGTGCGGTTGGTTTCTTTCGTCGGCGCATTAGTACCAATGCCGCTGCGACTACAGCGGCGATGGGAATGGCGATCTCGGCGATTAGGGTCAGGTCGAGGCCGGACGCAGGTGCCGAGACGGTCATTGAAAGCGTCTTGACCGTTGACTTTCCATTATTGTTTGTAGAGGTTACCGTGACGGTGTAGGTGCCTGCGGTGGTGTAGATGTGGGTTGCGCTGGTAGATCCGCCTGAGAGATTGTCGGTCTTACCGTCTCCCCAGTCAATCTTGATCGTGCTTATGCTGCCACCTGGGAAGCTGGTGGACGAAGCGAGGGAGAGCGTTACAATCTGTGACGTCAGAGCAGTACTCGGGCCTGTTACGGTCAGGGCGGGTTGCGCGTCGACGATGATCAGCTTGGTCATACTCTTTGCTTGTCCGAGACTATCTGTCACTGTGAGGTTGGCCGTGAAAGTACCAGGGTTACTGTAGGCGTGGGTAGCGGTTGCGCCTGTAACAAGGGGGGAGTTATCGCCGAAATCCCATGAGTAGCTGGCTATCGCCACATCGTCAGTAGTCGATGATCCGTCGAAGTTGACGGCGTCTCCTGGTGAAGGAGTGGAAGGTGAGCTAGAAAGAATGACCGTTGGCCCCTTGCTTACCACAATCTCCAGACTTGTATGGCTCGGCTGAGCATTTACGATCGGGCTCCCGTTTGAATCACGGGCCGATCCTGTGGCACCGCCATCGTCGACAACACGAAGCGTGACGGTGAAAAGACCGCCGAACGCTGCTCCGTTGGGGCAGCCTGTAGCGCATGTCGAATTGTAATCATGTGTTAGGATTGTAGCCCCTGTTGTTGCTAGATCCTGGGTTCCGTCGCCGAAATCCCAGTAGTAGCCTGCGGGATCGGCGATGGTCCCGTCAGAGTCGGTGCTACCTGTCCCGCTGAATGAATAGACATAGGCCGAGATCTTGGTTGCTATGATGTTCGCGTGCGGCGGATCGTTAGTGATCGTCTCGGAGGCAGAGGCTCCAGCGACCACGGTGGAAATGGTCTGTTGAGAATCCACGTCGATGAAAATAATGTCGCTTACGGTCAACGTGATCGGAGAAGCGGGTTTGCGGATGATTTCAAATGCGACGTTGGCCAGAAGAGCCTTCGTGTTGATGAAGGTCGCGTTGTGGGGTGGGAGGAAGGTAAAGCCGACCAGGATCTTTCCTGGAACGAGTGTGCTTACAAATGAGGAGCCCTGGTTGGCAGCGGCGGCTGCGTTCCAGTTGCATCCTCCAAAGTTAGTGCCACCATATACTGGGCAGAGAGATGTACCGCTTCCGAGGAGGACTGTGTTGCCTGCTCCGTCCGGATATGCGCTGGAAGGGTCAGGGTTGGCCTGTGGGATTAGGACGGTCGGATCGTAGTTGATTGCGAATTGCCATCCGTAGACGGAGGGAGCGATCAGCTTGTCGTTTGCGGCGAAGAGTCCTGTACCGCCAGTATCATAGACGACTATCTCGGGGAATTGCCATGCGCCGTCACCGTTCGCGTCGATGAACTTGACCTTCGGGTCCACCATTAGTTTGACGTTTGGGGCTGGAGGGTTGATCGTGCCAGCGATACGGGCTTGGATTCCATCGTCGTAGATGCCGTTATTGTTCGTGTCGTTAATTACGGCCTTGCCGTTTGCCCAAGTGTCGATATCGCTCGAATTAACGAATTTTATGTAGGGACTGAAGAGTAATGGTGTGCCTATTGCGGGGTTAGACCCTGAAATTACCGCGCCGACCCTGAAAGTCGAACCTTGACTCGCGCTTGCAGTCACAGTTGTGTCAGTCTGGCCAGTGCTGGAAGCGTCTAGATCAATGGGAAAGTTTACGGCTGGCGCGGCCGCCGGATGGATGGAGGGGAAGTATTGGCCTCCACGGAAGGAGGCTAGGGATAATGTGACGGAGAGGAAGAGGATTATTGTTAATACTTTTCTGGTTCTCATATCGAACAATTCATCTCTAGAAATTCTGTTTTTGAATCCTTCCTACATTCTGCTTATCTGTTTATGGAGTCTTTCCTGAGACCTTCCGATAAAAAGGATATGGTGAAGGGATGACTCTCGTCGCATGCTTTTAGCCGCATAATTCGAGGGATAGCTATGGTGGAAGGAAATCTAGACGGATTCGCAGGAGGATAAACGTCTAAAAGCTCTGAGCCCTAGTTGAATTTGTGGGTGGGAGGCTTGCATGTCCATCAGGGTGGGATCGAGCCCTTGTTGTTAGCGTCCATCCTGCTTCTGAGCATTCTGTCTCCAAGCTTCTTTTCGACTGCCCATGCGAATCCCGGGACTGTTAACGTGCCTGGTGATTATCCGTCGATTCAGCTAGGGATCAATCATGCCATTGTTGGGGATACAGTGATGGTGGGGTTGGGGGTGTACAATGAGCGTGTTGTCTTGAACAAGACGGTCCATTTGGTTGGTGCTGCTAGGGATGGTACGATCATTGATGGTCAGCGTACCGGGACGGTTGTGACCGTGACAGTGGATAGTGCGTCGATCACTGGATTCACAATCAGGAATCCAGCGACTTTCGGGAACGCTGTCGAGCTCTTGCATGTGAACAATACTTCTGTCACAAACTGTGCCATCAGCACGGACGTTGGTTCAGGACGTCCGACCGGTGCCGGACTGGACTTGTACGGGTCTAATGGTACTCTAGTGGATGGGAATGTGTTCACTCATTCATTGTATGGTGTGAACATGAGCTTCTCGGTCCGGAACAGGATTAGTAATAATCGGATGTTGAATTCAACATTGATCGGTGTGGAGTTTCTGGACAGTGCGAACAATACGATCGTTCAAAACAGGATTGAGTATGGGGAGGAGGGATTGGATTTGACTGGTCCTGGGACGATTGGGAATAATGTTACGAGGAATGCGTTGGTCGGGATGAGTCTATCTGGGGTCTTCCTGATTGATCGGGCGTTTGGAAACTTGTTCGTCGAGAACAGTTTCTTGTTGAACCATATCGGAGTGAATATTCAGAACGTGACCTCGCAGAATACTCTCTATCATAACAGCTTCCTGCGCAGCGGGTTTCGGCATGTGAACCATGTTTTTCCAGGTGATGGCGCGTTGGATGTCTGGGACAATCGTAGTCTTGGGGGTCCTGTAAAGGGAGGGAATTACTGGGACGATTATATGGGGACGGACGGAGATGGCGATGGCATTGGTGATACGAATCGTCCGGCTGATGGAGTCGATACTTATCCGTTGATGAGTCCCTTTGTTCCTGTTCCACTGGCTGTTGTGAAGATTATTCCTAGTAAGGTTTCGGGTAGTGTTCCGTTCTTGGTTTCGTTTCAGGCGGACGTTCTGGGAACGTTGAAGCCTTTCACCTATCTTTGGAGTTTCGGCGATAATTCTTCGAACAGTACAGAGAGTATTCCGTCGCACACGTATTCTACTGCTGGGAATTTTACGGTGAGGGTTGTTGTACGTGATGGTTCTGGTGCGTCAGATGTTGGGAGCGTGTCGGTACTGGCTAGTAATCCATCGGTTCCTTCGTTGATTCTTTGGGCTGGATTGATCGTCTTGGGAGTTGGAGGTGGGGCCTTAGGCTTTGTCTATTATCGGCGTAGGAAGGGGAGGAGAGCGGATGGAGTAGAGGGTCCTAATCAAGAAAAGCGTTCGAAGACTAACGGTTGAAATCGGACTCAGCCTGAAGAGCTTTCATTAGTTCATCGATCGGGTTTAGCTCAGGCTTACGAGTAGGATGATGTAGGATTTGCCGGGTAGCCATAGGAGTCCAGCGGTTGGGTGCTGATGAGTGGAGAGTTTGTTTGTTTCATATGTTAGTCCGCCTTTGTAGTTTAACGTCAGGGTTTCTGAGCTCGCGTCGTTGAAGGTTGCTCTTACCTGGATCGTGGCTTGTACATTGGAGTTCTGGACCGAGACGCAGTTTCCATTTTGTGGTTGTGGGATTGATGGGTCGGAGATGCTGGCTACTGTGAAGACGACTCCGGCTAGTGCGACTTGTTGGTTGATGTCGGTGAAGGTTACGTTCTCGGCTTTGTATTCGTTGCCTTGGAAGTTGGCGTTGTAGCTGTTGGAGGCGGTGCTGGGTGGTGCGCAGGAGTTGGTTCCGCCTGGGGGGTTGTTTTGGAGGGCGATGCTGTAGGCGTACGCGACTAGTCCAACAGCGGAGATCGCGAGGATTATTATTGCGAATATGCGGCGTCCGAAGCGCATTGTTGGACCTGAGTGTTGTTAGGGGGTCTACCGCCTAATTTACTTAATGGGTTGCGTACTTGGCTGGGTTTTGTCCTGGTTGTGGCTGTAGAAAAATAATGGGGGGTGGGGATCAATAAGCATGCTTAATGTATTTTGTGAAGTAGGGGTGAAATCTTTTTTCCAGCGAACTTCTTTTCCTGTTCAATGTCTTGAATTTGGAGCCGTTTCCACTGAGAGGAGATTTCCAAGCTCAGACAAGGCATGCTTAGTCTGTCCGAGGGTATTCGAAATTTCTATGCTCAAAGAATGGAACGTGGTCGGTGTGAAAGTATTCGTAAAGTGTCTTTCACGTCTTGAGACTTTACGTGCTACCCCACCCCTATTTTTACAACTATATTTTTTACTGCGCCTCATTTTGGGCGAGAATTGGCTGTAACGGCTCATTTTGCCCTGGAAAGCATTTTGCGGAAACGGGTTTATTCATTTAAACATAGCGGAAATTCATGAGGAAGACATCGGGGGCCAGAAATAGTGTGTCCTGATTGGCGATCAGGGCTCAGAATGGGCGATCTTGGTCTGACCTGCCGTTTGACGACTAATTTTCTTAAAGAGGGAGGCTGTAGAGTTGGCCGCTCACAAGGAGACGTAGAACTTGATTGAGTCCTCGAACTCTTGAGCCATTCACCGGGGGATATGGAGCACTCAGTTGATCTTTCGGGCTTTGTGTCCACGGTTTTCTTGAGGATTGTCTTTATTCGATGGAAGCTCGGATACTAGGCCTGTTTCATCTCGTGCCTAGGAATGCTGGGGGACCGAGGAGTATTGGGTAGTCATAGAATCATCATTCTCGCATTCATCCTTGTCGCGAGCTTGATGCCCTTCAATCTCTCGCATCTCCCAACTCTTCACGCGGTCCCTGGTGAGAAGAATATTATCGTGAACCCTAGCTTTGAAGACTCTTCGTGTCCGGCGTGGACCAGCACTGGTACGACCGGAGGTGGGACCGTGAAGCTTTGCGATCCCTCAAAGGCATTGACAGGATCACATTCCACAGTCCTGAATGCTACAAAGCCGGCACCTGGAACCGTGTCATCCAAGGATGCTGTCCGGGCCGTGGTTCGGCAGGATTTCCCGATCGATTCCAACTCTCCTGGCGTGGATAGCCTCGGAAGTCTTGGGGATAGTTTCTCGATGTGGTGGTACGTGGATAGCCCGGCTCAGTTCGGCATGCTTGGACTGTATTCAATCCACTTCTCGATCAGTTTCTATGATACCGCGAGTGCGACACAATACTCTATCGAGTACTGGTATGGGGTGAGTGATCTGGCAAATGTTACCGGAGGGCATAGTCTAGCCTACAGAGTTGGCGATCTTCAAACTGGAAGTTGGTTCCAGACGGTGAGAAATATCACCGCTGACATTCAGGGCTTGAACATAGTGAATCCGGCGGTGACGAAGATGTACTATTCCTGGTTTGGCGCGTTTGGAAACACCACTTATGGAGAGCATGTCTACCTGGACGATATTGCGTTGAATACTCTTCCTCATCCAGTACCCTTGTTGTCGGCGAATCCATTGGCTGGACCGTCTCCTTTGACGGTTAGCTTTGATGGAACAGGAAGCACAGAGTCAAGTGTAGATTCAGGGGTTAGCATTACGAATTATAGATGGAGTTTTGGCGATGGGACACTGGACGTGACTGGTGCGAGCAACGGTAAGGTCGTGCACACTTACAATAATCCCGGAGATTATATCGTGGTCTTGACTGTGACTGATAGTAATGGACAGTCACGTAGCATCTCTTCAAAGATTAGTGTGAGTGTTGGAGAGTATTGGGTTGGACCTCTTGTTGCTGGAGCACTAGCAGTGGTCTTGGTGGCCGGTTGGCTTCTGTTCCGACGACCGCACGGCAGGAGAGCTAGGATCCGCGACAGTAATCGATAGGGTAGTGTCCGAAAGGCTGAGTTGTTAGTCTCGGCTTCTATTCTGTCGCCATCTGAACAATTTCAGCAGGAGCTTTACCAGGCTGGGACAATCCCATTATTCCCCCAGTAATGCTCAATGCATCTATTCCCTTGGTTCCTAGAAGCTCAGCGACTCTTAACGAGGTAGCACCTACCATGCAAACCAATAATGTCTTGCCTTTGTCCGGGATCAAGGCCTTGAATGTCTCCGGAATTTTCTCGGTGGATATCAGGGTCTGGACATCATGCGCTCTGGCAATTCGTATCTTATCCGGTTTGAGTCCGAGGCTGGACGCGATCAGTTCGACCCCTTCAGTCCTTGGTGCGAAGGCGGTGTGAGTCCAGAGAACTGTCCCATACTCCTGGGGATTGGCTCTTGCCTCTTCAACAGTCAACTCATACTTCTTCTCCTCGGCGAAGGGTCCGAGAGTCTTCTGATATTTTTCGACACCGTCGGCAAGTATGACGACGAATCTCTCGCCAACTCCGTAATTCAGCATTTGAAGAGTAGCATAGAGTGCGAGGGCACTGCTTTCTCCGATATCGTATCCCTTTCTTGCGAAGTATCGGAATAATGGTTTTGCGCCTTCAAAGTCAGCCTCGTGCTGGCCAAGGTATTGGTCGGGACGATAGAATTTTAGACCAATAGACTTGTCTTTTGTCCGTATGCCGGCAACATCCTGGTTGCTGAGTGGATAGACGATGTGCAGATTCTTCTTTCCACATTTTTTCTGGTTGTAGTTGCTGAGCCCGGTTGCTGTGCCTCCGGTTCCGAAGGTCGTGACTATTCTGAAATCTTCTAGAGAGTATCCGTGCCGGATGAGTTGTTGATCTATCTCTGGCCCTGTGACTGTCTCATGGGCGAGCATGTTATACTCGTTGTCATACTGCTCGGGACAGAAGCCGTTGTAGATTTTTGCAAGATGCTTTGCTAATCCAATAACGTCCTGCCGTGCTAATAGTTGGAGGACGCCTGGGAGTGATTGGTCGTAGATGGACGTGTCCAGTCCATATTCTGATAATTGTTGTTGGATGTTCTGGGCGACCGTCTTCGCCATGAGCGTGTTCTGGTCTATCTGGAGTCCTGGTGCTGGGCAGATGTCGACGTCAAGATCGATCGTCTTTACTCCTTGTCTTTCCAGTTCCTCGATCACGCCCTCCTGGAGTTTTCTCGAGACGAGTGTGATGACCTCTAGGCCTAGGCTTCGGAGCATTCCGAGAGCAATGCCGAAATTGCCCGATGTTGCCTCGAAAATTATCTGACCTGTTCGTAGTCGTCCGGTTTTGATCGCGTCTTCGATTATCTGGACCATTGGACGAACCTTGACGGAGCCTCCGTAGATCTGGGAGTCCAGTTTCCCGAAGATCCTAATTTTTCGGGGGAGTTCGAGTCCGTACTCGGTCCGTGCACATAATATCAGATCATTGGTAATGTCTGTTAGTGGAGTCGGGTTCTGGATACTCGATCCATTGGCTCCTTCTTCCCAGTGCGGGACCTTGCTCTTTATCTGACTGTTGAATTT
>WNEQ01002236.1_pt1 | contig 10193 bp, 9 predicted proteins | sample 5399971 | NCBI WGS metagenome assembly WNEQ01 (sample SAMN13153330, study PRJNA577476) | soil metagenome | isolation source: 20 cm grassland meadow soil 2 days after 1st rain plot 5 | place: USA:California | collected 2015-09-18
ATAGGCATGTGCCCCTTGCTGGAGCACCCGACTCACCTGGCTCGGCGTCGCGTCCGCACTCAGGATGACCACCGGGATCTCCCGCGTATCGGAGTCCGCGCGTAGGTGCGCGAGCACCTCCTGTCCGGGCATGTCCGGCAAGTGCAGGTCCAGGACGATCAGGTCCGGACGATGCGCCTGCGCCAGCTCCAGGCCGCGGCTTCCCTGCATCGCGGAGAGGAGCGTGACGCCGGGACGCCGGGTCACGATGCGCTCGACCAATCGTAGATTCGAAAGGTTGTCTTCGATGTACAGCACCGTCCCGTGCACCCCGGGCGTGTCAGTCTCCAGCGCGATCGTAGCCCTCGCCCGCTCGAGTTCCCGCGTCGGACTCTCCGCCCTCGGCAGCTCCACGATGAATCTCGAGCCCTGGCCGAGCGTGCTCTCGGCCCGGAGGGAGCCGCCCATGAGCTCGACCAGGCCTTTCGACAACGCGAGGCCGAGGCCCGTGCCTTCGACGCCCCCCTCCTCTTGCGCATCGAGCCGATCGAATGGCGTGAACAGCCGGTGGATCCTGTCGGGCGCGATGCCCGGCCCCGTGTCGGCGACCGTCAGACGGAACCGGCCGTGCGGCGCGGCCTCCCACGAGACACTCGCGGCGCCCCCCTTGCGGTTGTACTTGACGGCATTCGAGAGGAGGTTCAGTAGCACCTGCTGGAGTCGCTGCCGGTCGGCCATGACGTGGCGGTCGCAGGCGATGGCCGCCGGCAGCCGGATGCCGCGCGCCGCCGCAAGAGGCCGGACCAGATCGAGCGCGCTGTTGATGACGTCGCCGGCGGGCACCGGTTCCAGGGAGATCGAGAGCTTTCCCGCCTCGATCCGCGCAATGTCGAGGACCTCGTTGATCAGCGCGAGGAGATGCCGTCCACCCTTGAGGATGTGCTCGACGCCCTCGCGCTGCTCCGGACTGTGGGCGTCGAGCTCCAAGAGCTGGGCAAAGCCCAGGATCCCGTTGAGCGGCGTGCGCAGCTCATGGCTCATGCGCGAAAGGAACTCGCTCTTCGCGCGGCTGGCGGCGGCCGCCTCCTCCTCGGCCCGCCGCCGCTCGACTATCTCGACTTCGAGTCGCGCGTGCGCGTTGGCCGTCCGGCGCTCGTTCCGGATCGCGACGATGCCGAGGATCGCCAGCGCCGCGGTGAACAACAGCAGGCCCACCGCGGAGACGAGCACCAGCGTACGCGTTCGCCGGAGCGCCACGTTGTCGGCCCGCTGGACGACGACGCCCCACCCGAGTGAAGGCAGCCAGCGGTAAGCCGAGAGACTGACCACGCCGTCGACGGGGTTCTCGAGTTCGGCCAGGCCGTTGACTCCCTGCAGCAGCCGACGCACCGCAGGAATCTCGGCGTAGTCGGCCAGGTGCTCGGGGCCGACCCGCGTACGGTGGAACAGAAGCCTGCCCGTCCGGTCGACGACGAACAGATCACCGCCGGGAACTTCTATGGGAAGAAGCCACTGACGAAGAGTCTCGAGCCGTTGAACGGAGGCGAGGATCCCGATGACCGTGCCATCCTGGTCTCGAATGGGCACCGCAAGCGCGATGGCGAGAGCGTGAGAGAGAGCGGTTTCATAGACCTCAGACAGGTAGGGCCGCCATTCGCGGCTGACGCCCTTGTACCAGTCGCGGTGGGCATAGCTCCGACCGTAGGTCTCCGGCGCCTCGGGCACCGTGGCCCACACGATGCCGGCGGGATCGGCGAGGAAGACCCGGTCCAGCTCGGGGAAGTCCTTCTGGAGTTGACGCAGGTGGACCAGTGCCGCCGTACGGTCCATCCTTTTGACGTCCTCGCGGAATCGGAAACGGTTGGCATACGCACGCACGACGCTCAGATGACCCTCCAGACGCGCCTGGATCGTCGCGGCGACACCCTTCGCGACCGCGTCGTTTTGAAGGAGATACTCCCGTTTCTCCAGACTGATCGATCGAGCAAAGAAGACCGTGACCGTGAGCACCACCAGTACGAGGCCCACCAGGACCGCGTAGATGGCGCGGCGTCGGTGGACGATCGGTCGCCAGGTCACCGGCGTCCCTCCCGTGCTGTCTTCCTCGGTCGCGATGACCTCGTTCGCCGGATCGCGACGTCGAGCAGCGCCTTGACCCGACGCCCGAGAGCCCCGAAGCCCGCCTGCTTACTGACGAACGCGTCTGCCCCGCAGGCCAGCGCCATGCCCTCGGCCTGATCGTCGGTGAACCCCGAGATCGCGATGATCCTCGTGCCCTTGGTCTCGGTCGACTCCTTGACTCGCCGGCACACCTCGAAGCCGTCCAGCCCGGGCATGCGGAGGTCCAGCAGGAGAAGGTGAGGTTGAAATGACCCGATCCTCAGGAGCGCTTCGTAGCCCCCGCACGCTCCCTCGAGGCGCGCATTGGGCAGGAGCTCCTTGAGCGTCGCCAGCGCGAGATCGACGAAGTCCCGCTGGTCGTCGACAACGAGGATCTTCGGACCCTCGTCGGGCTCGGCGGCAAACCCGAAGGCCGCCTGAAAGCGTCGGAGCGCGCTGGCGCGAATGCGAAAGTGCCGGCCCGGGGTCCGGAACGCCTCGAGCTGGCCTGCCTCGATCCAGTTCTTCACGGTGCCCACCGACACCTGGCACCGGCGCGCGACTTCACCTGTCGTCAGATAGGACATTGCTGGCCTCAAAATGTGAACAATGACCGCAAAAATGACCTGATTCCAACAGTAGCAGACTGTCTTTTCTGTCCAAATTGATCTTTTTGACAGATTCCGAATCGCCGAGCAGAGTAGGCTAGCCGATGAAGACCCTTCCCTCGCTGGCCAGGCGATCGAGGAGCGGCGCCGGCGTCCAGAAGGCGTCGCCGCTCTGCTTCTTGAACTCTAGCAGCCGATCGCGCAGCGCCTTGAGCCCGATCGAGTCGGCCCAGAACATCGGGCCGCCCCGGTAGACGGGCCAGCCGTAGCCGTACACCCAGATCACATCGATGTCGCTCGGGCGGATGGCGATCTTTTCGTCGAGGATCTTGGCGCCCTCGTTCACCATCGGATAGAGCAGTCGCTGCAGAATTTCCTCGTCGGAGACGGCGCGGCGCGTGATGCCCATGGACGTCGCCACGTCGACGATGATCTTCTCCACCTCCAGGTCCGGAATCGGTGTCCGGTCGCCCTTTTCGTACTTGAAGTAGCCCGCGCCCGTCTTCTGCCCGAAGCGTCCGAGCTCGCAGATGCGGTCGGCCACCGGGGCCTTCACGCCGCGACCCTTTCGGATGCGCCAGCCCACATCGAGGCCGGCGAGGTCGCCCATCGCGAACGGCCCCATCGGAAAGCCGAAGTCGGTGAGCACCCGGTCCACCTGGTGCGGTGCGGCGCCCTCGAGGATGAGCTTCTCGGCCTGCAAGCCGCGCTGGTGGAGCATGCGGTTGCCGACGAAGCCGTAGCAGACACCGACCAGCACCGGCACCTTGCCGATCCGGCGGCCGACGGCCATCGCGGTGGCGATCGTGGCCTTCGACGACTTCCGGCCGCGCACGTTCTCGAGCAGGCGCATCACGTTCGCCGGGCTGAAGAAGTGGGTGCCGATCACGCTCTCCGGGCGCTTCGTGGCCGAGGCGATCTCGTCGACGTCGAGGGTCGACGTGTTGGTCGCCAGCACCGCGTCGGCTTTGCAGATGGCGTCGAGCCTGGCGAAGACCTCCTGCTTGATGGGCATCTCCTCGAACACCGCCTCGATGACGATGTCCGCGTCCGCCGCCGCCTTGAAGTCGACGCTCCCGGTGATGAGACCCATCCGCTTCTCCACGTCCGCGGGCGTCAGGCGCCCGCGGGCCGCCGTCGCCTCGTAGTTCTTCCGCACGATGCCGAGACCGCGGTCGAGCGCCTCCTGCGCCACCTCGACCACCGTGACGGGAATACCGGCGTTGGCAAAGTTCATGGCGATGCCGCCGCCCATGGTGCCGGCGCCGATCACCGCCGCTTTCTTGATCTCCTTGGCCGGCGTGTCCGCCGGAACGTCCGGGATCTTGGCCGCCTCACGCTCGGCGAAGAAGAAGTAGCGCTGCGCCTTCGACTCCGCCGAGTTGAGGAGCTCGACGAACAGCTCCCGCTCGCGCTTGATGCCCTGATCGAACGGCAGGCTGACCGCCGCCTCGACGGCCTTGACGATGCTCTCGGGCGCCCGGAAGCCGCGCGTCTGCCGCGCCACGCTCTTGCGGAACTCCGCGAAGATCTCCGGCTTGCTCCTGGCGGCCGCGATCTTGTCGGTGAGGTCGCGGATCTTTCGGAGCGGACGCTGCTCGTCGAGCACCTTCTCGGCGAAGGCCACGCCGGCGGTGGTGAGGTCGCCGTCCACGATCTCGTCGATGAGCCCGGCCCGGAGCGCCTCGTCGGCGCCGATGGGGTCGCCGCTGACCATCATCTGCAAGCCCTTTTCGACGCCCACCACGCGCGGCAGCCGCTGCGTGCCGCCCGCGCCGGGCAGAAGCCCCAGCTTCACCTCGGGCAGACCGAAGCGGGCGCCCTTCACGCCGACGCGGTAGTGACAGGCGAGCGTGACCTCGAGACCGCCGCCGAGGGCCGTGCCGTGGATGGCGGACACGACGGGCTTCGGCGAGCCCTCGATCAGATCCAGCACCGCGTGGAGCGACGGCTCCGAGGGTGGCTTGCCGAACTCGGTGATGTCGGCGCCGGCGATGAAGGTACGCCCGGCGCAGACGATGACGACGGCCTGCACGCCGCTGTCGGCCGTCGCCCGCTTGATCCCGTCGTGCAGTCCCTTGCGCACGTGCTGGCTGAGCGCGTTGACGGGTGGATTGTCCACGGTGAGCACGGCCACGCGGCCGCGGGCCGCGAGATCGACGGACTGGGTGATCTTCGCCATGGGATTCCTCGCTGGGTCGAAAGTGCCGCTTATGATACTCCGCATCCGCCGGAGCGGCGGATCGGCTCAGCAGTCCAGCTGCTCGGCCAGGTCCTGGAAGTCGCGCGCGATGACGTCCCACTGGCGCGCGGGCGCGACGTCCTTGTTCAGGTTCGGGCCGTGCTCGGCCGGCCGCGGCACGAACGCCGTTCGGAGGCCCAGCGCGCTCGCGTGACCGAGATCGCCGTTGTGGGCGGCGACCATCATGCACTCGCCCGGTGCGAGCCCGAGGAGCGCGGCCGTCGTCAGATAAGTCTCGGGCTGGGGCTTGTAGTGCCGCGCGACCTCCGCGCCGAGGACGGCGTCCCACGGGAGTCCCCCGTACTTGGCCATGTTGACGATCAGTGCGACGTTGCCGTTCGAGAGCGTCGCGAGAACGAACCGCTTCTTGAGGCGCGTCAGGCCGGGCACAGCGTCGGGCCAGGGGTCGAGGCGGTGCCAGGCGCGGTTCAGGTGGTCGATCTCGGCCTCCGAGAGCCCCTTGATGCCGAACTGGACCAGTAGCTTGTCGAGGCTCTCGCGGTGCAGATCGTCGAGCTTCGTCCACGGGCGCCGGCCGCTGCGCACCTCGTCCATCGCCGGCTGGTAGAGACCGCGCCAGGAGTCGGCGAACTTGGCCCAGTCGACGCTGAGGCCTTTCGCCTTTCCGAGCGCTTCGCCCTCCCGGATGAGGCTCGACCGCCAGTCCACCACCGTGCCGAAGACGTCGAAGGTGAGCGCTTTGACGTTCATGATCGCCATATCGTCTCCTTGCTGACGAGGCTCTCCTCGTCCACGCTCCCCTCGGCGTCGAACGGCGTGGCGGTGATCGGGATCACGCCCGTCAGCGCTGTAATGTCGACCTCACGTGTGGTGGTGTCCGCGCTCGTAGTGAGCGCGGAGCAGGTCGGCGCCGAAGTCATTCCGCGGGTCGTGCCAGACGGAGTGGATGTGGTTCGCGCGGTTCTGGCTGTTGTCGTACTCGATGAGGAGCGTTGGGCCGTGCATCCGGTAATAGTGCGGCTGTCTTGGATCGATGGGCCCGGGCGCGCCGAAGATGCTCACGTAGTACTTCTCGGGATCACGCAGGAGCCCGCCGAACGTCTCCAGCTGGCGCAGGACCTCCTCCAGCCGCACCACGTTGACGGCCTTGGCATGACCCACCTCCGACAGCGAGGCTTTCATCAGCTCGTGTGCGGCGGCGCGCCCCGCGGGCGTCATGTCCTTGAACGCCAGGCCGGCGCGTCCGCGCGGCACGTAGTGCCAGTTCATCCGCTCGTCGTGGCCGAACGGGAAGACGACCGCCTGGCGCTGGCTCGGCTCGAGCGCCTCGATGAAGGCCGCGGCCGCGCGCGTCATGCCGGCGCGGGCCGCATCCCGGACCTGTGCCGACACCGGCCGGCTGGCGGCGAATAGCGCCGCCGTGGCAACCCCGCCGTGGAGGAGAGCGCGGCGACCGAGGGTGCTCATGGTCTCCAATGCTACACCGCCGGGGGCAACGTCATGCTCGTGGGGCGGCTGGCGCCCTGAGGATCACCGTCCCAGATAGAGCCGGCGAACACGGGCGTCGTTGCGGATCTGGTCTCCCGAGCCTTCGTAGCGGTTCTGTCCCAGCTCCAGCACGTAGGCGTAATCCGAGATCTCCAGGGCCTTGGCCGCGTTCTGCTCGACCATGAGGATCGTCTGCCCCAGCCGTCGGAGGCTCTCGACGATGCGGAAGATCTCCTTGAAGACGAGAGGGGCCAGACCGAGAGTTGGCTCGTCGAGCAGGATCAGCCGCGGCTTGAGGAGAAGCGCTCGCGCCATCTCGAGCATTTGCTGCTGACCGCCGGAGAGGTCGCCGGCCCGCTTCCGGCGCGCCTCGCGCAGCGCCGGAAACGTCTCGTAGAGATCCTGGACCTCTCCGTCGAGCTCGGGCGAGCGCGGCCGCGTGTAGGCCCCGAGCAAGAGGTTCTCCTCCACCGTCATGAGGGGAAAGACGTTCCGTCCCTGCGGGACGTACGCCATACCGCGGCGCAGGAGCTCGGCCGGGGGCCGATTCGTGATGTCCTCGTCGCCGAGGAGCACCCGGCCCTGACGGGCGGGCAGAAGACCGAACACCGTCTTGAATACGGTCGACTTCCCCGCCCCGTTGGGGCCGATGATCGAGACGACCTGACCGGGCTCGACCCGGAGGGACACGCCCTTCAAGATCTCGAGCTTGCCGTATCCGGCGTGGAGGTCGCGCACTTCGAGGAGGGCCACCGTCACCTCCCGAAGTAGGCGTCGAGCACGAGTGGGTTGTCGGCGATCTCGGCCGGCGTGCCCTCGGCGATGCGCTCGCCCTGGCTCAGGACGACGATGCGCCGGCAGAGCGACATGACCACTTCCATGTTGTGCTCGATGACCACGAACGTGTAACCCCGGGCGTTCAGCGCGAGGATGTGGCCGATCAGGCTCTGGATCATCGTGGGGTTCACGCCGGCCATCGGCTCGTCGAGGAGGATGAGCTGCGGGTCGGACATGAGCGCCATCCCGAAGTCGAGGAGCTTCTGCTGGCCGTAGGAGAGATTCGACGCGAGGCTCTCCTTGAGCCCCGCGATGCCCAGGAACTCGAGCAACTCGAGGGCGCGGGTCGCCGTCTCGGCCTCCTCGCGACGGAGCAGACGCGAGAGCAGCGTGCCCCTCTTCTCCTGAGCGGCGACCAGCATGTTCTCGAGCACCGTCATCTCCGGGAAGAGCTGGATGAGCTGGAACGTCCGCGCGATACCCCGGTGATAGACCGTGTCGGCGGTCTGTCCCGTGATGTCCTCGCCCCGGAAGCGCACGTGGCCGTCCGAGGGGCGCAGCACGCCCGTGACGCAGTTGAAGAGAGTGGTCTTGCCCGACCCGTTGGGGCCGATGACGCCGAGCAGCTCGCCCGGCTCGACGCTCAGGCTGACCCGGCTCAGCGCGGAGAGGCGGAAGAAGTGCTTGGTGAGGTTCTCGATCTCGAGGAGCGCCATGCAAGGTCCCAGAGGCCGACGAGCCCTTTCGGCATGAACAGCATCATGAGGATCACGGCGAGCGCGTAGATGATCAGGTAAAGACCTTCCGAGCCTCGGAGTACCTCCGGCAGCACGGTGACGACCAGGGCGCCGATGAACGGCCCCTCGAAGCGTCCCAGCCCGCCGAGCACGACCATCATCAAGAACTGGATCGAGCGGTCGAGCGTGTAGGCGCCGGGGTCGATGTAGCCAAGGAGCGGGGCGAACAAGGCCCCGCCCATCCCGGCGTAGGCGGCCCCGATGGCGAAGGCCATCAGCTTGTAGTTGCGCAAGCTGACCCCGACCACCTCGGCCCGCATCTCGTTCTCCCGGATGGCGCGGAAGGCGCGTCCCCAGCGGGAGGTCAGGATCCAGTAAGCCGAGGCGACCACCACGGCCGCCCAGGCGAGGATATAAAGGTAGAAGGCGCGGTCGGACTTGAAGCTGAGCGGCCCCCAGGCCGGACGCGCCACGTTGGAAATCCCGAAGGACCCGCCCGTCAGCGACTCCCAGTTCCGTAGCACCAGGAAGACGATGATGTTGAATCCGAGCGTGACCATGGCGAGATAGTGGTGCTTCACCTGCAGCGCCGGGAAGCCGAGCACCAGGCCCCATACGAACGCGACCGCCACCCCGACCGCGAGGCCGATCTCGAACGCGACCCCATGCTGGCCGAGGATCGCCACCGCGTACGAGCCGAAGGACATGAAGGCCGCGTGGCACAGCGAGATCTGCCCCGCGTATCCGAGGGTGAGGTTGAGGCCGATGGCGAGGATCACATAGACGAGCGTCAGACTCAGGACGTAGAGCTTGTACTGGTCGAGGCCGAGGGGTACGACGACCACGCTGAGCGCGAGGGCGGCCATGAGGCCCCAGCGGCCACGCGTCACGACGCCCACTCCTCCTTGACGCCCCAGATCCCCTCGGGCTTGAGCAGCAGCACGGCGATGAGGATCACGAGCGCGAAGGCGTCCCGGAAGTGGCTCGAGATGTAGGCGGCCGAGAGCGTCTCGACCACGCCCACCAGCAGACCACCGAGCAGCGCTCCCCGGATCTGGTTGAAGCCGCCGATGATCGCCGCGTAGAAGGCCTTGAGACCGAGGCCGATGCCGATGTCGTACTTCACGAGATAGACCGGCGCGATCAGGATGGCGGCGACCGCCGTGAGCGCAGCGTTCAGCATGAACGTGATCGTCACCAGGCGCGACACGTTGATGCCGAGCACCGCGGCCAGCGTCCGGTTCTGGGCGACTGCCTGCATGGCCCAGCCGAGCTTGGTGCGCGTGATGAAGAGCTGCAAGGCGCCGATGACGACCGCGGCGAACACGATGTTCCCGATCTCCTCGAGCGACACGACGATCGTCCCGAGTCGGATGGGATCGCGAGAAAAAATCGCCGGGAACGGCAGCGCGAGCGGCGTCCAGAACTGCTGCAGCGAATAGCGGATGAGCAGGCTGAGCCCGATGGTCGCGATGACCAGGGGGAGCACGCCCATCCTGAGGAGCCGCGTCACCAGGAGCTGCTTGACTCCCCAACCCAGCAGGAGCGTGGAGACCAGGACCGTGGCCAGCATGGCGGCCGCGAAGGGGAGCCGGAAGATCACGAAGAACAACACCATGGCGAAGGCCGGCAACACGACGAACTCGCCCTGCGCGAAGTTGATCGTGTTCGACGTCTGCCACAGGAGCACGAAGCCGATGGCGGCCATGGCGTAGATGGCGCCGATCGACACGCCGGCTACCGAGAGCTGGACGAAATCCGCCACGTCGCTCGCCTGCGCCCGACGCTACTTGCAGGGACGGGTGTTGTACGGACCGCCGAGCATCCCGACCGTCTTGATCACCACCGATTTCTGATCCTTGACCTCGACGATAAAGCTCGGCCGGTCGAGACTCCCCTTCTCGTTCACGTAAAGGTCCATGAGAAGGCCGGCCTCCTCGGCCGTGGTGAACACGTTGTTGTGCAGACAGGCCCGGACCTTGGCCTGATCCCACGCGCCGACTCGCTGCACGGCCGCCTTCAGCATGTGGACGCCGATGTAGCCCTTGAACGCGTTGTGGTCGGGGACGCGGTTGTACTTCTCCTGGAACCGTCGGTTCCTGTCGACCATCAGCGGCACCGGCGACCCGGCCGTCAACCCGACGTGGCACTTGGCCCCGTTAACGGCGCCGCCGCCGGGCGTGATCGTCGTCTGCGCGCAGAGCGTCGTCTCGCCGACGGGCTCGACCGCCAGCCCCATCTTCCGGAGCTGGATCATGAAGCGCGCGTTCTCCTCCTCGTGGTTGTAGACCATGACATGGG
>WNEQ01003232.1_pt1 | contig 10189 bp, 7 predicted proteins | sample 5399971 | NCBI WGS metagenome assembly WNEQ01 (sample SAMN13153330, study PRJNA577476) | soil metagenome | isolation source: 20 cm grassland meadow soil 2 days after 1st rain plot 5 | place: USA:California | collected 2015-09-18
TCCGGCGCGCCCGCGGCCCAGGGGAACCAGGCCGCGCCGACGGCCGCGGGAGGAAAGATCGGGCGCATCGTCTTCGGCACCATCGTCGGCGCGGTCTACGACGCGAAGAAGAAACCGCTGAGCGGGTGGATGGTGCAGCTCTCGGCGCGTGGTCAGGACGGTCAGCTGCGTGTCACGGGAACGAACGACAAGGGACAGTACGTCTTCAAGGACCTGCCTGCCGGGACGTACGACATCGAAATCGGAGCCGGTGACGACGCGGCCCGCAAGAAGGGGCGAATCGAGGTCAGGCCGCCGTTCCGGAACATCGTCGATTTCGAGGTCGGACCGCACAAGGACGACAAGGCGGACCCGCTCGCCGGGCTCGTGGCGAAGAGAAAGCCAGCGGGCGCGGGCGACGGCATCCCCCGGGACGGCGCGCCCGAGGCGGCGACCGGGGTCCCTTTCCGCGGCACCTTCGTGGATGCGGAGAAGCGGCCGGTCGCCGACGTGCCGGTGACGATCGTGGCGCTGGACGGGAAGGGGCTCTTCCAGGCCGTCTCCGGGGACGACGGATCGTTCGCGATCCCCGCCGTCCCGCCGGGGCGGTACCGTGTGCTGGTCTTCTCCCCGGGGTACGTTCCGATCGACTTGAAATCGGTCGAGGTATCGCCCATGAGCGGGCTCTACCTCAGCCTCAGCCTCGTCGACTATCCGCTGAACACGAAGGAAGGTCCTCTGGAGAGGCTGCCGAAAGAAGTGCCGATACCGGCGCCTCGACCCTCCCCTACTTCGCAGTCTTCTTGACGGCGTAGTAGCCGCTGCGCGTCCGGATATCGAGGTTCCGCCCGGAGGCGCCCTCCAGCTTGATCTTGCGCCAGCGGCCGTCCCACACGGTGTTGGTCGGTTCGTAGGTGATGTAGTACTGGCTCTTCAGCTCTTCGGCGATCTGCCTGTAGACCCCCTCCAGCTCCTCGACCTTCGACGGGAAGTAGGCGCGGCCACCGGTCTCCTCCGCCAGCGTCTTGAGGACGTGCCTCAGGTCGACGTCGAGCAGGGTCGTGCCCATGCCGATGGGGAAGATGATGATGTCGGAGATCTTCGCCTCGTCGAGGATGCGCTTGAAGGAGAACTTGCTGGCGGTGTCGTCGCCGTCGGTCAGAAGGATGATCGCCTTGCGCCCCTCGATGCCGCGCAGCTTGCGGAACGAGGCGTAGAGCGCGTCGTACAGCGCCGTGCCGCCGAGAGCGTTCGTGCTGATGATGGCCTTGCGCAGCAGGTTCTTGTCGTCCGTGAGGTCCTGCAGGAGATAGACCTTCTCGTCGAAGTCGATGACGAGCGCCTTGTCCTCGCTCCCGAGCGTGTCGACGAACCGGCTCGCGGCGTTGTGCACCTTGTCCATCGCCGGCTGCATGCTGCCGCTGCTGTCCAGGATGACCGCGAGGTCCACCGGCCGTTTCTCGACATAGAAATCGATGATCTTCTGCCGGGCACCGTCCTCTTCCAGGACCAGGTCGTCCTTCTTCAGGTCGAGTGCGTAGTGCCGCTCGCCCTCCCGGCTGTAGGCCGTGGCGTACAGGATGACGCGGTTCACCTCGACCGCGTAATTGAGGACCACGCGCTTCAGGATGACCGTGTCGGAGACGGTGACGCCTTCCTTGTGGTAGGCCGTGGCGCGGATGACCCAGGAGCGCGGCTCGGCGCCGAAGTCGAAGAAGCATTTGTACGGCGCCTGTCGACCAGCGCGGGGTCGGCCGCGGTCACCTCCGCGTCGATCTCCGATCGGCCGAAACGGAAGTCGTTGTGAGCGGGATTGGTGATCCGGATGGAGAACCCCTTGCGGGTGCGCACCTGCGGCGGTTTCGGCAGGGTCTTCTCGGTGCCTTCGGCCGGCGCCGCCTCGGGCGCCGCGGGAAGCGGCGCGACGCCGGGTGCTGTCGGGGGCGCGGGCGAAGGCGCCGGGGAAGGGCCCGGCTCCTGACCTCGGCTGCCTGTGCCGGTCCAGGCCAGGAGAAGGGACAGAGCGAAAGCGCGCGTGAGCGGCGCACGACAGTGGCGCGCGGCGATCCGCATCATGGCGCGCTCCCCGTGGCGCGTCCCTTGGGTTCCGTGCCGAGGTCATTCAGAATCTTCTCCACGTGCGCGTTGTCCGGTCCGGGCGCGGCGCGCTCGAGGAACGACTCGTAGGCGGCGCGGGCGTCGTCCTTCTTCCCGAGACGCAGGTAGGCGTTGCCGAGATACAGGTAGGCGCGCTCGTCGTTCGGGGAGCGGCCGAGGTACGAGGTGAACGCCTGGGCCGCCTGCTCGTCGAGATGCAGCCCGGCGCGCGCCACCCCGAGGTTGAACAGCGCGGCGGTGCTCAGGTCAGGAGCGGCCTTCACGCCCGGGGCCGCGATTCCGGGCGCCGCTTCGGGCACTGCGGCGGGAGCGCCGGCGCCGGCCAGGCTCTCGAACAGGTCGGCCGCCTGGGGAAGAAGGCCCGCGGCCATGAACTCGAGACCCGCCTCATAGCGCACCTGGGCCGCATCGAGCGGCGGAGCGGACGCCGTCGTGCCGGAAGGTCGCGCGGGGCCCGCCGCCGCGGTGGCGCTCGCCGGCGACGTTTCGACGAGAGTCGCCGCCAGCACCAGAAGATCGGCAGCGTGCCTGTGCGCCCCCTGGCTCGAGACAAAGCGCGCCAGGTCGATGAACGCCTGCGGCCGGGGCGGAGGCGCCTCGGTTGCGGCCTTGAGCGAGGCATGGCGGGTGGCGTCCAGGCGGGCGCTTTTCAGGGCCTCGGCGACGGCGCGGCGCATCAGAGTGTCCTCGATGCCGCGCTCGTAGAGACCCTGCAGGACCTCGACGGCGGCGTCGAAGTCCTCCTGCGAGCGCTTCAGATCGGACAGGACGAGGTGCGCCTCGGGGCTGTTATTGTCCTGCGCCAGGGCCGCCTGGATCTGCGCTTCGGCCCGCCGGAAGCTCTGCAGCTCGAGGTAGATCCGCGCCAGGGAGACGTAAGGCTCCGGATCCTGCGGCGACAGCGTCTGCGCCTTGCGGATGGCGGCGATGGCGTCGTTGTACATCCTCTCCTTCGCGGAGGCGACGCCGAGGCGGGTGTAGGCGCTGCTGAAGTCGGGCTTCACCGAGATCGCCTTGAGGAAGAGAACGATGGCGTCCTCGGGGCGGTTCTTGCGCAGGTAGAGGTCGCCGAGGTGCGTGTAGGCGTCGCCGAAGGCGACGTTGATCTCGAGCGCCTTGCGGTACTGCTGCTCGGCCTGGTCGTCTTCGCCTTTCACCTCGAACAGGCGACCGAGACCGTCGAACGCGGCGGCGTACGCCGGCTGCAGCTCGAGGGCGCGCAGGTACTCGGCGCGCGCCTCGGTCGTATCGCCCTGTTTCAGATAGGCGTCGCCCAGGGCCAGGTGGGCCTGCACGTAATCGGGCTGCAGGTCGAGGGCGATCTTGAGCGGCTCGATCGCCTCACCGTAGCGCCGGTCGGCGAGCAGCGACAGTCCGAGGTAGTGGAACGCCATGAACGAGTTGAGATTGAGATTGACGACCTGCCGGAACGCCTCGATGGCGTCCTTGTACTTTCCTTCCTTGTAGAGGCGCATCCCCTCCGACTGCAGCTTGAACGAGGTCGTGCGGGCTTCGCCGGCCGAGATCGCGTAGGTCGGAAAGGGAGCGGCGGCGGCGCAGGACAGAAACGCCCCGACGGCGAAAACACCGGTCAGGCGGGCGGAGACAGGCCTGCGAAGAGGCATCAGTACGCGCTCAACTCCTGCATCGCGCGGACGAGGTCGTCGACCTGCGGCAGGATCCGGTCCTCCAGCCCCGGCTCGTAGGCGACGAAGGTGTCGAGGGCGGCGACGCGGCGGACGGGAGCGTCAAGGAACTCGAACAGCCGGTCGGCGATCAGGGCCGCGATTTCCGCGCCGTAGCCGAAGGACATCGAGTCCTCGTAGGCCACGATCACCTTGCCGGTCTTGGCCACCGAGGCGGCCACCGTCTCCCAGTCGAACGGATTGAGCGAACGCAGATCGACGACCTCGCTCTCGGTCCCCTGCGTCGCCACCGTCTTAGCGGCGCGCAGCGATCGCTCGACCAGAGCACCGTAGGTCACGACGGTCAGATCGCCGCCCTGGCGCACGACCCTGGCGCGGCCGAACGCGATGGAGTGGTCCGGACCGGGGTAGGGGCTCTTGTTGTAGGTCTGTCGGTAGAGGTGCTTGTGCTCCAGGAACATCACCGGGTCGTCGCACCGGATGGCGGTGCGCAGCAGTCCGTTCGCATCCAGGGCGTTCGAGGGCATCACCACGCGCAACCCGGGAATCGCCGTGAGCAGCGACGCGCCCGACTGGCTGTGGTACACGGCGCCGCCCTGCAGGTAGCCGCCGACGGGCACGCGCACGACGACCGGGCAGGAAAAAGCGCCGTTCGAACGCCAGCGCATCGGTGCGAGCTCGTTGCGCACCTGCATCATCGCCGGCCAGAAATAGTCGAAGAACTGGATCTCGACGACCGGCTTCAGGCCGCGCGTCGCCATGCCGATGGCCCGGCCGATGATGGCCGCCTCGGCGAGCGGCGTGTTGAAGACGCGCTCCGCCCCGAAGCGTCGCTGCAGATTGTGCGTGACCTTGAAGACTCCACCCTTCCCCTTCACCGCGTTCAGATGGTCTGCGCGGCTGCAATCGGCCACGTCCTCTCCGAACACCACAATCCGGTCGTTGCGCTGCATCTCGTCGCGCAGGCAGTCGTTCAGGAGGTCGACCATGGTGCGCGGCTCGCCCGAAAGGCTGGGGGGAGCGTCGAAGCGGACGGAGGTCGGATCGACCTCTTCGGAAAAGACATGCAGGGTGACGGTTGCGGGGTCGGGCTTCGGGGCCGCGAGCGCCGACTGCGCCGCCTCGTCCACCTCGCGGTCGACCTCCTCGCGCACGGCTTCCAGGAACCCCTGGTCGGCCACCCGGCTCTGGATCAGGATCTGTCCGAAGACCGGGATCGGGTCGCGCCTCGCCTCTTCGTCGCGCTCGGCCTCGGTCTTGTAGAGGCGTTCGTCGTCCGACAGCGAGTGCGAGTACGGGCGGATGGTGCGGGCGTGCACGAGCGCCGGGCCGGTCGGGGCCGAACGCAGGTGGTCGATGGCGCGCTTCAGCACGGCATACGATGCGATCGGATCGCAGCCGTCCACCTCCTCGACCTGGAGCCCCGGAAAGGAGCGCGCCAGGGCCGAGATGCTGCCGCCGGCGGTCTGCACCTCGATCGGCACGGAGATGGCGAAGGAATTGTCGGTGATCAGATACAGGACCGGCGCTTTGCGCAGGCAGGCGGCGTTGATCGACTCCCAGAATTCTCCCTCGCTGACGGCGCCGTCGCCGCCGGAGACATACACCACGGCGTCGGAGTCCGGGTCGAGCATCCGCTCGGCCTCGGCGCAGCCGACCGCCTGCAGGAATTGCGTGCCGGTCGGGCTCGACTGCGACACGATCCGCAGGCCGGCGTGGCCCCAGTGGCTCGGCATCTGCCGGCCGCCCGAGGCCGGATCCTCGGACGATCCGACGGCCTCGAGGAACATCTCGCGCGGCGTGACGCCGAGCTGCAGGCAGAGCGCCCGATCGCGGTAGTACGGGTAGAACCAGTCATGCCCGGGACGCAGAAGCCGGCCGGCCGCGGTCAGGACCGCCTCGTGGCCGGCGCCGCTGATCTGAAAGTAGATCTTGTTCTGGCGCTTGAGCTGGATCTCCTTGTCGTCGATCCGGCGCGACAGGAGCATGGTTCGGTAGATCGCGATCAAATCCTCGCGGGCCAGCCCGAGGTTCTTGAGCTCCTGCGGGTCGAGCTCGCCCTTGACCCGGCTCGGCTCGGCTGTCTTGGCGCGCATTCGGGGGGTGCCCTCCTCAAAAGCCCCTGCCTGGCTATGATACCCGCCGGGCGCCCGCGGCGCGAGCCGGACGGGCGACCCGGGTCCCGGCCGTCCCGGGCTCGGCGTAGACGCCACGCACCGCGTCTTCGGGCTCGGGCATGAGGCTCCTGCGACTCGCGAGCGCCTCTGCTTCGGCCGCCTCGACCTCGGCGATGACCCTCGCCTCGGTCTCCTCGAGGATGCGGGCGTTGACCGCGCGGCGGGCGCCGGCCGCGCGCTTCCTGCCATCCAGGGCGGGGGCGTCCTCTTTAAGATAGGCCTCATACGTGCCGATGGGATCCCGGAGCCCCCAATAACGGAATTGTTCGTTGGTGAACAGGGCCCGGGCCTCGGCCTCGTCGTGAGTGGCGTGCCCTCCCATCCGGAACGTTCGGGCGGTCAGGAGGAAGGGTCCCTTCCCCTTGCGGCAGCGCTCCGCAAGGAGACTCGTCGCCGCGTACACGTCCAGAACGTTGTTCCCCTCGCAGGAGGCTCCGTCCATGCCATAGACATGCCGCAGCTCGTCCATCGGGCCGCGGCTGTGCTTCTCGACGGCGGTGCCGAGCGCCACCTGGTTGTTCTGCACGACGAAAATCACCGGCACGCCGAGGACGGCGGCGAAGTTGATCCCCTCGTGGAAGGCGGAGGTCCGGCTGGCGCCGTCACCGAGCCAGGTCAGCCCGACGCGCTTTTCGCGGCGCTGCTTGAAGGCGAGGCCGATCCCCGTGAAGACCGGGACGAAGCTGCCCATCAGGCTGGTCGGGGGGAGAACACCCAGCGAAGGGTCGCCGGTGTGCAGGTCGCGGCCGCGCGTGATCTGGTCGGCGGTGCCGAGGTACGCCTTCAGCATCTGCGCCACCGGCATCCCCATCTCGCAACAGGCTCCCGCGTTTCGGATCATCGGTCCGACGATGTCGCCCTTCCTGAGGGCGTGCGCGGCGCCGACCGTGACCGCCTCTTCGCCCGTGCCGAGCCAGGCCTTCGAGAGGATTCCCTGCCGCACCCAGCGCTTGAGGCTGATGTCGTGCAGCCGGAAGCGCAGCATTCCCTCGTAGAGACGCACCAGGGCCTCCCTGTCGAGCTTCTCGATGAGGCGGGCGCGCCGCGGGTCGCGCCTCAGGGTCTCGCGGTACTCCGCCATGACCTCCGGGTCCGGCTTGAAGGCGACGTACTCGGGAGGATCGTAGGCCGCGTAGCGCTTCATCGGCGCATGAGCTCCTTCATTTCGCGCACGGCCCTCTCCATGCCGACGAGAGAGGCGCGCGCCACGATCGAGTGGCCGATGTTGAGCTCCTCGATCTCGGGGATCTCGACGACGCGGCGGACGTTGCGATAGCTCAGGCCGTGGCCGGCGAGGACCTTGAGACCCAGCCTGGCGGCGGCGCGGGCGCACTGCGACACCTTGCCGGCCTCGGCGGCCGCCTGCTCGGGTTTCATCGCCTCGGAGTATTTGGCGGTGTTGATCTCGATCAGCCCAATCTCGAGCTTGGCGATCGCCTTGATCTGGTCGAAGTCGGGATCGACGAAGACCGACACCACGACACCCGCCGCCCTGAGGTCCTGCGCCGTTTTGCGCACCAGGTTGTGGTTCAGAAGGACGTCGAGCCCTCCCTCCGTCGTGATCTCCTCGCGGCGCTCCGGCACGAGCGTCACCGTGTCCGGCTTGTGGGTCGCCGCGACGGTGACCATCTGCGGCGTCGCCGCCGCTTCCAGGTTCAGGCGCGTGCCGATGGTACGGCGCAGCAGGTCCACGTCCCTGTCCTGGATGTGACGGCGGTCGCCGCGCAGGTGCACGGTGATGCCGTCGGCGCCCGCCAGCTCCGCCAGGACCGCGGCCGCGACCGGGTCCGGCTCGCGCCCGCGGCGCGCTTCGCGGATCGTGGCGACGTGATCGACGTTGACTCCGAGTCTCACCGGCTCCATCGGGTCTCCTTGGTCACGGTTCCTGTCCGATCTCGTCCTGGATGATCGCTTTCAAGCGCGCGGCCGTCTGCTCGACCGCCTGCGGCGACTCGCCCTCCACCATGATGCGCGCCTTCGGCTCGGTGCCGGAGTAGCGGACGAGAAGCCGGCCGCCGTCGCCGAGCTTCCGCTCTTCGTCCCTTATCGCCGGGCCGATGCGCGGGTGCGAGTCCAGGGGGGGCCGGGCGCGGACCGGCACGTTGACCAGCACTTGAGGACAGGGCCTTACGCTCGCCGCCCACTCGGAGAGGTCGATCCCTCCGCGGCGCAGCAGGTCGAGGACAAGAAGTCCGGTCAGGAGACCATCTCCCGTGGTCGCCCTCTCCAGGAAGATGATGTGGCCCGACTGCTCCCCCCCCAGAACGTAGCCGCCGCGCTGCATCTCCTCCAGGACGTATTTGTCGCCGACCGGGGCGCGCAGGAGGCGGATCCCCTCGTCCCGCAGCGCCCGATCGAGCCACAGGTTGGACATGACGGTGCCGACGACCGCGTTGCCGCGCAGGCGTCCCGCCGCCTTGAGGTCCCTGGCCGCCAGGTACAGGACGTAGTCACCGTCCAGGAGGCGCCCGGTCGAGTCCACGAGAAGACAGCGGTCGGCGTCGCCGTCGAACGCCAGACCGGCGCGCACCTTCTGCCTCCGGACCTCGGCCGCCAGCCGCTCCGGGTAGAGGGCGCCGCAGTCTTCATTGATGTTGCGGCCGTCGGGCTGATCGTGAATTGCGGTCACCGTAGCCCCGGCGCGCCGGAAGAGCTCGGGGGCCAGTGAGCAGGCGGCGCCATTGGCGCAGTCGATGACGATGCTGGTCCCCCGGAGCGAGGCGTCCGGTCCGACCGCGCTCAAGAGCCACGCCAGGTAGCGCTCGGCCAGCTGGGCCTCGTCCAGAGCCGGCGGGCCGGGCAAAGCGTGGTCTAAGCACCCGGCGGGCGCCGCGGCCTGTCGGGCAGGGGATGCCCCGCCCGGGTCATGCGCCCCCGGCCCGTCGAGGACGCTGCGCTCGATGGTGGCCTCCGTCTCGTCGGAGAGCTTCTCGCCCGTGTGCGAAAAGATTTTGATCCCGTTGTCGCGGTAAGGGTTGTGCGAGGCCGAGACGACCAGGCCCGCGTCGTAACCGACCAGGCGCGTGACGCAGGCGATCGCCGGGGTGGTGAGAACACCGCCCAGGTCGACGCGGCCGCCGGCCTCGACGACACCGCGCGCCAGGGACGCCTCGATGGCGGGGCCCGATTCGCGTGTATCACGGCCGACGACGACGCGCGGCGGGCCGCCTCTCGTGGCACGTAGCGATTCGGCAAGCGCCCGGCCGATGCGCACGACCGTCGCTTCGTCCAGGGGGAACATCCCGGCGACTCCGCGGATGCCGTCGGTCCCGAACAGGCGCTTCATCGCAAGACCCTCATCTTCGCCCGGTGTCGATCCGCCGCGGCGTCCGCCGGGCCGCCGCCCGGGATCGCGCGTCTCCTGCAGGCGACCCGGTGCCGCGTTCCGAGGCGCCCCCGGCGGGGCCGATCGACACGGAGACCCGCACCGGCCCCTGCGGCGCCACGACGTGCACCCGGCTCCAGGATGGAGCGTCGGGGATCGGCGTGGCCTCGACCTCGTAGTCGACGGTCTCGCCGTCCAGAAGGATCGTGCCGGTCAGAGCCCGGATGACCTGCGTCACCTCGTTCGCCGGTCCCTCGATCGTCACCATGGGCGGGTCGATGACGTGCCGGATCTTCGTGTAACCCCGAGGGGGAGCTCCGACGAACTCCGCCACCACCGGCACCTCGCGCTTGATCTTGCGTTCGATCCGCACCTTGATGAGGTCGGGGTTGACCTGATCGACCCGGGCGCCACCCGGGACACCGATCATCCCGGGAGTGAGCGTGATGTACTGCTCTCCCAGTGGCGCCTTCGACAGATCGATGCGGGCCGACAGGCGGTCCTCGGTGATCGTCCGCAGGACCGGCTCGGGGGCGCGCAGGCGCACGGCAACGGTGTCGATCACTTGCCCCGACAGGTCGTAGGAGGAGGGCAGATTCGTGTACTCGAGCGGCACGGCATAGTCTCTCACCCGCTCCTCCTCGCCGCGCACGACGTACCAGCAGACGACCGCCAGAATCAGCGAGAAGAGCTTCAAGTAAAGGTTCTGTCTCAGGCTGAACCGCATGACGCGAAGATGTCCCTGGACGCGAACACACTCCTAGGCCGCGTGCGTCCTCTCCGCGGCCGTGTGGGCGTCGCGCCGGGACGAACGCCCTCCGAGGTGGGTACGCAGGAACGATTTCAGCGAGACGGCGTCGAGCGGACCCAAAAGCCGCCCCTCGACCGCTCCGGAGATCGTGCCGCGCTCCTCCGAGATCACGATCACCACGCTGTCGTATTCT
>WNEQ01002242.1_pt1 | contig 10183 bp, 9 predicted proteins | sample 5399971 | NCBI WGS metagenome assembly WNEQ01 (sample SAMN13153330, study PRJNA577476) | soil metagenome | isolation source: 20 cm grassland meadow soil 2 days after 1st rain plot 5 | place: USA:California | collected 2015-09-18
AGACGTCGTAGAGCCCGGCGTCCTGGATCGTGCCGCCCGAGGTCAGCGCGAGGAATCGCGTGCCGCGGCGCGCGTGCAGGCGGTCGTTCACGCGATCCCAGAGCACGCGCGGCGCCACGCCCTTGACCTCGTGGGGCAGGGGCTCGGCCACCGAGCGCACCACCTCACGGAAGGTCTCGCGTGTCAGCGCGCGATACGGCGCCGCCTGGATGAAGCGCTTCCACAGCGCGTCGGTCTCGATCGACTCGGCGGCGACGGCGGCGACGATCTGCTGGGCCAGCACGTCGAGCGGCGCGTTGAGCATCGCCATCCGGTCGAGCGTCCGCTCGTGGATGGAGCGCACGACCGCGGCCGCCTCCACCAGCTCCTCGCCCTTGGTCACCACGATGCGGCCCTTGGACACGCGCGAGAGCGCGTGCCCGGCGCGGCCGACGCGCTGCAGGGCCGCCGCCACGTTGCGCGGCGACTGCAGCTGCACCACGAGGTCGATCGCGCCGACGTCGATGCCGAGCTCGAGCGACGAGGTCGCCACCAGCGCCTTCAGCTGGCCGTCCTTCAGCCGGTTCTCGGCCTCCAGCCGCGCGCGCCGCGACAGCGAGCCGTGGTGCGCGGCCACGCGGCCGTCCGCGATGCGATCGTTCAGGTCGCGCGCGAGCCGCTCGGCGGAGCGACGGCTCTGGGCGAACACGAGCGTCGTGCGGTGCGCCTGGACGAGCTCGGCCACCTGCTGCAGCGTCGCGTCCCACACCGTGTCGCTGGTGGCGGTGAGGAAATCGTCGACGGGCGAGACCACCGCCACGTCGAGATCGCGGGAAAAGCCGGCGTCCACGATCACGGGATCGCGCGCGGTGGCGCCGGTGAGAAACGCCAGCGCCTCCTCGACCGGCCGCACGGTGGCCGAGCAGCCGATGCGGTGCGGCCGCGGCTCGCCGGCGTCCGCGACGAGCGCCTGCAGCCGCTCGAGCGACAGCGCCAGGTGCGCGCCGCGCTTGCCCGAGAGCAGCGCGTGCACCTCGTCCACGATCACGAAGCGGGCACGGGAGAGCGCGGGCCGGAAGCCGGCGGCGGTCAGGAGGATGTAGAGCGACTCCGGCGTCGTGATCAGGATGTGCGGCGGCCGTCGCGTCATCGCCTGGCGCTGCGCGGCCAGCGTGTCGCCCGTGCGCACGGCCACGCGCACTTCCGGCAGGTCGAGGCCCTGCGCCTCGGCCGCCGCGCGGATGCCCGCCAGCGGCACGCGCAAGTTTTTCTCGATGTCGTTGTTCAGCGCGCGCAGGGGCGAGACGTAGACGACGTAGACGCGGTCCTCGAGGCGGCGCTCGAGGCCCAGCCGGTGCAGGTGATCGAGCGCCCACAGGAAGGACGCGAGCGTCTTGCCCGAGCCCGTCGGCGCGACGATGAGCGTGTCGCGCCCGGAGGCGATGGCGTCCCAGCCCTCACGCTGGGGCGCCGTGGGCGCCGCGAAGGTCGTCTCGAACCACTGACGGACGAAGGGCAAAAACTCGGGCATTCCGCTCATTGTACCCGCCGCGACAATCGCTCAGGCCGCCGAGATGCGGAGCGGACGCGAGCGGCCGAGGGCGCCCTGCAGGTAATTGCAATCCCCGGGCCGATTACCTCCGCTCGAAACCGGGCTCCGCTACAATTCGGCCGATGCGGATCGTCTCGATCGGCGGCGGCCCGGCGGGCCTCTACTTCGCGATCCTCATGAAGCGGGCCGATCCGTCGCACGAGATCCTCGTCGTCGAGCGTAACCGCGCCGACGACACCTTCGGCTTCGGCGTGGTGTTCTCCGACGCAACGCTCGAGAACTTCCAGGCCGCGGACCGCGAGAGCCACGCCGCGATCACCCGGGCGTTCGCCCACTGGGACGACATCGACACGCACTACGCCGGCCACACGCTGCGCTCCAGCGGCCACGGCTTCGCGGGCATGTCGCGGCAGACGCTGCTGACGATCCTCCAGCAGCGCTGCGCCGCCCTCGGCGTGACGCTGCGCTATTCCACCGAGGTCGACGACCTCGGGCGCTACGCCGACGCCGACCTCGTGCTGGCCGCCGACGGCGCCAACTCCTGGGTGCGCGCGACGCACGCGGACCGGTTCGGCCCGCGCATCGACTGGCGGCCGAACCGCTTCGTCTGGCTCGGCACGACGTGTCCGTTTCCCGCCTTCACGTTCATCTTCAAGGGGGACGAGCACGGGCTCTGGCGCGTGCACGCCTATCGGTACAACCGCGAGCACTCGACCTTCATCCTCGAGACCACCGAGGCCACGTGGCGGCGCGCCGGCCTCGATCACGCCGACGAGGCGGCGACGGCCGCCTTCGCCGAGCGGCTGTTCGCGCCCGAGCTGGACGGCCACCGCATCCTGACCAACCGCTCGCTCTGGCGACAGTTCCCGACCGTGCACAACGCGCGCTGGCACGACGGGCGCGTCGTGCTCGTGGGCGACGCCGCGCACACCGCGCACTTCTCGATCGGCTCCGGCACGAAGCTCGCGATGGAAGACGTCATCGCGCTCGCCCACCACGTGCGTGGCCGCCGCGACGTGCCGGCGGCGCTCGCGGCCTACGAGGCCGAGCGGCGGCCGACGGTCGAGGCGCTGCAGCGCGCGGCGCAGACGAGCCTCGAGTGGTTCGAGGGCGCCGAGCGCTATCACGGCCGGCTCGAGCCGGTGCAGTTCACCTACAGCCTGCTCACGCGTAGCCTGCGCGTGAGTCACGACAATCTGCGAACCCGTGACCCCCGGCTCGTCGCGGCCGCCGAGCGCTGGTTCGCCGAGCACGCCGCCGTGCAGAGCGGCCGCGCCGTCGGGACGGGCCCGCCGCTGGCGATGCCCTTCCGGCTGCGCGACCTCGTGCTCGGCAACCGCCTGGTCGCCGAAGGCCCGACGACGTCGCCCTATTTCGGCCTCGTTCTGCTGACGTCGTGCGATCAGCCGCGACGGCAGGGCGTCGCGGTCGGCCTGCGTTTCGCCGGGGAGTTCGCCGCGGGCGCACGGGCCGCGGCACAATCCGGCGTGGACCTCCTCGAGCTGGATGTCGCCGACGATCCGCGGGCGACGCTGCACGCCTTCGACGCCGCGCGCGCCGTATGGCCGATGGCGCGGCCGATCGGCGTCCGGGTGGCCGCCGGCGCGGACGCCGACGCCATCGTGGAGCTGGCGCGCGTGCTCGGCACCCGCGGCTGCGACCTGGTGAGTCTGGCCGCCGGTCTCGACCCGGCGGCCGAGCTCGCCGCGATCTCGCTGAGCGATCGCATCCGTCACGAGGCCGGGGTTCCCACACTGGTGGGCGCCGCCGTGGACGCCCGCCCCGACGCCAACTCCGTCCTCGTCGCCGGGCGCGCCGACCTCTGCCTGATCCGTCCGAGCCGCGCGCCGTCGCTGGCATCTGCGATGCAGCAGCCGCTCTGGTCGTGAGGCGCGGCAGCCCGTGACGTGCACGCGAGGAGGATAACGCTGGTGCTCGGCGATCGCGTCCGAGAGCTGGTGTAGCCGTGAAGTCCACGCTGCTCGACGGCAGCGGCCCGCGGACGTGGGCGCTGATCTTCGACAAGGCCGACGAGCCGGTGACCGGGCTCACGGCGTTCGCGAAGGCGCAGCAGCTCGGTGGGGCTCACTTCACGGCGATCGGCGCCTTCAGCGAGGCCACCCTCGGCTACTTCGACCGCGACGCCAAAACGTACCTGAAGATCCCGATCGACGAGCAGGTCGAGGTGCTCTCGCTCATCGGCGACGTCGCGCTGGACCGCGGCGAGCCGAAGGTCCACGCGCACGTCGTTGTCGGCCGCGCCGACGGCGAGGCGCGCGGCGGCCATCTCTTGGACGCGCGCGTGTGGCCGACGCTGGAAGTGGTGCTCGTCGAGTCGCCGCGCCATCTTCGCAGGCGCCACGACCCGGAAACCGGCCTGGCGCTGATCGATCCGGCGGCCTAGCTCAGCGGGCTACCCAGCCCGATCTGCTTGCGGATCGTGCGCGCCAGCGTGCTGTCGGGACGCTCCAGCTCGGCGATGATCGAGAAATGATCGTGACCGGGCGCGTCGAGCACGTGGATCGGCGCGCCGTGGGCGCGCCACGCCGTCGCCAGGTCGTTCGTCTGGCGGTGATACTCCGGGCCCTCCGCCGCGCCGAGCGTGAGCACGAGCGGCACGCGGCCGCGCGGCTTGAGATGCACTGGGCTGTTGCGCTGCGCGGCCTCCGGCGACAGGCCGAGGACGTCGTTGAGGTAGCACAGCCGGATCGGCTCGAGATCGTACAGCCCGCTGATCGCGCAGCCGGCCTTGACGGCATCGGCGGGTGCGCCGAATTGCGACCAGTCGGTCGCCAGCAGCATCGCCACCAGATGACCGCCGGCGGAGTGACCGGACACCGTGATCCGCGCCGGGTCGCCGCCGAACGACTTCGCGTTGGCGTGCACCCACGCGACCGAGGCGCGCACCTGGCGCACGAGCTCGTCCAGGTCCACGCCCGGCACGAGCGCATAGTTGACGACGACGGTGGCGGCCTCGCGGAAGGCGCGCGCCACGAACGAGAAGTCGGCCTTGTCGAGGCGGTGCCAGTAGCCGCCGTGGACGAAGACGTGGACCGGCGCGGGGCCCGGCGCCTGCGGCAAGAAGACGTCGAGCCGCTCGGCGTGATGCGGGCCGTAGGGCACGTCGAAGCGCATCGACAGCTCCGCGCGCACACCTGAGCTCTCCGCGCCGTAGCGCGCGATCCACTCCATCGCGTTCTTGACCTTCGCGCGGTTGTTGTACTCGGCGTCGAGCGCCCGCTTGTCGTAGTCACGGAACACCGTCTGGGTCATTGCAGGAACCTCCCCGGAATCTCGATCCGGTCCATGCGCCGCCGGACGTTGTCCACGTAGCGGCGATACGCCGTCGTCGTCACGCCCGGATGCCACTCGCGCGGCCGCGGCAGACCCGCCGCCAGCTGAGCCGCCTCGTCGAGGCTCAGCTCGGCGGCCGGCTTGCCGAAGTAGCGCCGGCTCGCCGCCTCCGCGCCGTACACGCCGGGCCCGAATTCTACGACATTCACGTAGCACTCGAGGATGCGCCGCTTGGACAGCGCGCGCTCGAGCTGCCAGGTCAGCACGGTCTCGCGGGCCTTGCGCAGCACCGTGCGCTCGGGCGAGAGCCAGAGGTTCTTGGCGAGCTGCTGCGTGAGCGTCGAGGCCCCGCGCGGCGCCCGGCGCTCCTCCAATGCCTGCGTCATCGCCTCGCGCATGGCTTTGGGCGCGAAGCCGTTGTGGTAGAAGAAGTCTGTGTCCTCGGCGACGACGACGGCGCGTTTGAGATGGATCGAGATGGCGGAGGAGGGGACCCAGCGCCAGTCGATGCGCGGGGTGTGTCCGGCCTCCCGCTCGCGCGCCTTATAGCGCTCGATGAAGGCGGTCGTCGTCGGCGGTCGCGACGCGAGCGCGCGCACGTTGGGCCACGTGGCGGCCTCGAAGGCGAACCCGATGATGCCGACGATCAGGAGCAACCCGATCGTCCGGCGGAGCCACAGATTCCGCGCGCGACGCGCGGTCATCCGCTAGAGCGCCAGCAGCTCGTGGCGCAGCGCCTCGTTGTCGCGCAGGGCGGAGGCGGCGCCGCTGAAGCGGATGGCCCCCTTCTCGAGCACGTAGACGCGGTCCGCGAGGCGCAGCGAGAACTCCGTGTTCTGCTCGGCGAGCAGGATCGTGAGGCCGGCGGCCTTGAGCCGCGCGATCTGCTCGCCGAGATGATCGACGACCAGCGGGGCCAGGCCCTCCGAGGGCTCGTCGAGCAGCAGCAGCGCGGGGTTGCCCATGAGGGTGCGCGCGATGGTCAGCATCTGCTGCTCGCCGCCCGAGAGAAAGCCGCCGTTGCGGCCGGTCAGCTGGCGCAGCGCGGGGAAGAGGTCGAAGACTCTCTCGATAGTCCACGGTATCGGAGCGTCGGCGTCCGGCTCGCGCCGAGGGTGGCCTGCTCTAGATGCGGCGTGGCTGCGGCGGCTGCGTTGGGCGACGTCGAGATTTTCCCAGACGGTGAGGTCGGCGAAGATGCGGCGGTCCTCGGGCACGAAGCCGATGCCGGCGCGCGCGACGCGATACGGCTCCCAGCCGGTGATGTCGGTGCCCTTGAACGTCACGCGGCCCGACTGCGGCGGCGTCAGGCCCATGATCGAGCGCATGGTGGTCGACTTGCCGACGCCGTTGCGGCCGAGCAGGCACACGCACTCGCCGGCGGCGACGTCGATGGAGACGCCGAACAGCACGCGCGAGAGCCCGTACGCCGTGTGGAGCTCGCGCACTTCGAGCAGCGGTGTGCTCACCGGCGCTCGCCCAGGTAGACGCGGCGCACCTCGGCGTCGGCGCGCACGGCGGCCGGCGAGCCGTCGGCGATCACGCGGCCCTGGTGCAGCACGGTGATCTTCTGCGCGATGGAGAAGACGACTTCCATGTCGTGCTCGGTGAACAGGAGCGTCAGGCCGCGCTCGCGGGCGAGGCGGTCGATCAGCCGGATCGTCTCCCGTGTCTCGGTGGCCGACATGCCGGCCGTCGGCTCGTCGAGCAGCAGGATCTCGGGCTCGAGCGCCAGCGCCAGCCCGAGCTCCAGCTGCTTCTGGGCGCCGTGCGACAGGAAGCCGGCGACCTCGCCCGCGCGGCCGGCGAGCCCGAGCGATTCCAGCAGGCCGAGCGTCTCGTCGCGGTAGAGATCGCGGACCGGCGCGAACAGGTCCCAGCCGCGCCCGCGATGCGACAGGAACGCGGCCTGCACGTTGTCGTAGACCGTCAGCTTCGCGAAGATGTTCGTGCGCTGGAACGAGCGGCCCACGCCGATGCGGCACAGCTCGTGCGGCGGCACGCCGGTGACGTCGCGCCCGTTGAGCACGACGCGGCCCGCGTCGGCGCGCAGATGCCCGGTGATCAGGTTGAACAGCGTCGTCTTGCCGGCGCCGTTGGGCCCGATGATCGCGCTCACGCCGCCCTTGGGGACGTCGAACGAGACGCGCGAGACGGCCACGAAGCCGTCGAAGGCCTTGGTGAGGTCGCGTACCTCAAGCACGCCGCGGCCTCCAGAGTCGGCGGCCGAGCAGCTCGACGGCGCCGGCCAGCCCGCCGGGAAAGCCGAACAGCAGCACGACGAGGATGGTGCCGAGCACCAGCGGCCAGTACTCCGTGTAGGAGACGATCTGCTGGTTCAATAGTATGAGCGCCAGCGCGCCCACGCTCGGTCCCCAGAACGTGCCCATGCCGCCGAGCAGCGTCATGATCAGGACCTCGGACGACTTCGTCCAGTACGCGAAGTCCGGGAACACGCCGCGGTTGAAGATGCCGAAGAGCCCGCCGGCCAGCCCGGCGAAGGCGCCGGCCAGCACGAAGGCCGCCAGCTCGTAGCGCCGCACGTGGACGCCGATGAACTCGGCGCGCTCGGCGTTCTCGCGGATCGTCGTCAGCATCCGCCCGAACGGCGAGCGCACGACGCGGTGCAGGATCCAGAGGCACAGCGCGACCAGCACCACGGTCACCAGATAGAAGTGGTCGCTCGTGCGCAGCTCGCGCAGGAGCGGCAGGCGGCCCATCCACGCCAGGTCGGGGTAGGGCACCTCGGGCATGCCCTGCTCGCCGCCGGTGACCTCGTTCCACTTGAAGCAGATCGCCCACACGATCTGGGCGAAGGCCAGCGTGAGCATCGCGAAGTAGATGCGCGTGAGCCGCACGCAGAACAGGCCGAACAGCAGCGCGAAACCGCCGGCCACCACGCCGGCTGCGGGGAAGGCGAGCACGAACGGCATGCCAAGCTTCTTCATGAGGATGCCGGTGGCGTACGCGCCGATGCCGAAATACGCGGCGTGGCCGAACGAGACCAGGCCCGTGTAGCCGACGAGCAGGTTGAGGCTGGTGGCGAACAGCGCCCAGATGACGACGTCGTTGGCGAGGAAGGTGTAGAAGCGCGAGCCGAACGCGGGGACCGAGAGCGCGGCCACGAGGACGAGCAGCCCCCACGGCACCCGTCGCGTCATCGCAACGGCCGCCCGAGCAGGCCCCACGGCCGGACCATCAACACGGCGGCCATGAGGGCGAAGACTGCGAAGATCGAGAAGCGCGGGAAGAACAGGATGCCGAACGACAGCACCTGGCCGTAGATGAGCGCGCCGAGAAACGTTCCCCAGAACGAGCCGAGGCCGCCGATGACGACGACCACGAAGGCTTCGACGATGACCTCCGTGTCCATGCCCGGCGTGGTCGCGCGCATCGGGCTGATGAGCGCGCCGCCGAGGCCGCCCAGGAACGAGGCGAGCACGAACACCCCCGTGTAGAGCGCATCCACGTTGATGCCGAGCGAGCCGAGCGTCTCGCGGTCCAGCGCGGCAGCGCGGATGTAGCGCCCCACGCGGGTGCGCTGCAGCGCCAGCCAGAAGCCCAGCGCGATGGCCGGGCCGAGCAGGATGATGAACAGGTTGTAGTGCGGGATGGTGGCGCCGAAGAGGTGGACGGCGCCGGTCAGCTCGGCCGGCCGGCTCACGGACTTCTGCTGCGTGCCCCAGATCATCTTGGCCGCATCGCTCAGGATCAGCGCGAGCGCGTACGTGAACAGAAGCTGGTAGAGCTCGTCCTTGCCGTAGAGCCGGCGGAAGAGGAAGCGCTCGACCAGTCCGCCGAGCGCGGCGACGGCGAGCGCGCCGCCGAGCGCGGTCAGCCAGAAGCGCCCGCCCGACACGCCCAGCCACTGCACCAGCTGGAAGGTCGCGTAGGCGCCGAGCATGTAGAACGTGCCGTGCGCGAAGTTGAGCACGCGCAGCACGCCGAAGATCAGCGACAGCCCGGCCGCGATGAGGAACAGGAACATCGCGGCCGTGAGGCCGCTGACGCTCTGGGCGAAGACGAACGATGGATCAGGCACGGTTGTCGGGCGCCACGCAGAATGGGGGGCAAATGGGGGGGCCGTCCAGCCCCCCCATTCTCACTAATCCATGAATTTCGTCGGATCCACGTACTGCACGGGCTTCATGATCGGAAACGGGTACTTCGGGTCCTTCGTCGTCTTCCCGTAGAGCTGGCCGCGGTTGGCCTGGTGGTCCTTCTCGCGGATCGTCTGCGGCCCGATGGGCGTCTCGACGGTGAGGCCGAGCAGCGCCTTGGAGACCTTGTCGGATTCCGTGCTGCCCTCTTTCTTGATGGCCTCGGCCAGGAACTGCATGCCGATGTAACCCTGGATCGCCCACGACGACGGATACTCGTCCTTCAGGTACTTGGACAGGCGCGCGACGTAGTCGCGGTGCGCGGCGGTCTCGCCCCAGTAGAACGCGTCGTAGGAGTTGCCCCAGATGCCGACGGGATAGTCCGCGCCCATCGACTTGGTCGTCTCGGGGGAACCCGCCTCCCCGACGCCGATGAAGTTGTACTTGATGGTGTCGAACATCCCGAGCGCCTTGGCCTGCTTGGAGTACGTCACGAAGAAGCCGCCCCAGATCGACGAGAAGATGGCCTCGGGCTTCTTGGCCATCTGGGCGTTGATGAACGGGTTGTAGTCCTGCTCGCCCAGCTTCGGCCACTGCTGGTCCACGATCTCCACGCTCGGCTTGACCTTCTTCAAATGCTCGACGAACGAGCGGGTGACGTCCTGGCCGTAGGCGTAGTCGAACGACATCGTCGCGACCTTCGTGACCGGCCACTTGGCGACGATCTCCGCCGCGCTGCGGCCCTCCATCGTGGTGTTGGCGGCCACGCGGAAGACGTAGGGGTGCAGCTTGTCGGCCGCCGTGAGCTGGTCGGTCTTCGGAATCGGCGCGATGAAGACGATCTTGTTCTCCTTGGCGACGACGGACACGGCCGGGCCCTCGGCGGAGGTCAGCGTGCCGACCAGGAAGTCGACGTTGTCTTTCAAGATGAGCTCGCGCGCCTGGCGCACGGCCTCGTTGGCGTCGGCCTTGGAGTCGCGCACGATCAGCTCGAGCTTGCGGCCGAGCACGCCGCCCTTGGCGTTGATCTCCTCGACGAACATCATGGCGCCCTTGCTGGCCGGCTCGCCGAACAGCGCCGGCGGGCCGGAGAGCGGCATCGGCATGCCCACCTTGATGGGCTTCTGCGCGTCGGCCGCGAGCGGCACGACCAGCGCGGCGGTGAGCAGGACGACCAGTAGCGTGCGTCGGTGCATGAAAGCCTCCTTGGTGATCAGAAAACGGGAAAGCCCGGGATCGTGCGGCGGATGCGATAGAG